>Ga0172381_10002385_pt1 | contig 20757 bp, 18 predicted proteins | sample Leawel6488metaG_FD_119754 | JGI IMG/M metagenome (GOLD analysis project Ga0172381, IMG submission 119754) | Leachate microbial communities from a municipal landfill in Southern Ontario, Canada - Leachate well 64-88 metaG | ecosystem: Engineered > Solid waste > Landfill > Unclassified | place...
TATCCAAGCCAAGCTCAACAATAAAAAGTTCGTCGAGAACGCACCAGAAGAAATTGTGCAGCTCGAACGAGAGAAGCTGGAGAGTGCTCAATCAAAGCTTAAGAAGATAGAGGAGAGACTGAAGACTTTGTAGTGTTTTCAAATTCCTCTCTTCCAGAAATCGACTTTAGGTTTTTTGCTGCAGAACTTCTCGCTATATTGTGTATGTGCTAGTTCCAAACGAAAAAACCAGACGGTTCCTTGTGGAGTACTGCTTACTCGGTGGTATTTTTGTCGTTGCCCCAACTCTTTTTCTTATCATGCAATTTAAAGAGTTGCGTTTTGCTGATCTCATTGTTGTTCTCGTGTCCTTTGGCTCGGTGTTCTGTGGGGTTGTTGTAGCAATGTTTTTACTGTGTCGATACTCCACTTGTCGTCTTGCTCTGTTCAATATAGCTGCTGCGTACTACATGCTCTTGGTGGTATTCGTCCTCTACTACTTGAAGGTAGGTACAAAATTCAACTGGTACTTTTTCATGGATTCTTATCGGGAAGCAGTACCGACTGCACTAGCATATGTAGGTACGTGGTATGCGGTAGGTCTCGGTATTTTTTTGTTGGGCGTGTATATTTTTTGTTTGGGATTATGGAGGAGGATGTATCACACAATCTGTGAATGTGGCTCGAAACGATTGTGCTTGTATTGCGCCAGCACGCTCCTATGTTTTCTATTGTTTATGATTTTGTTTCATATACCCACAGCGCATAGTTTTGTTATGTACAACATGCGTGGTGATTTACATACAAATCGCGATGCTATTCCTACCTACTTCACCGACAATTCAAAATTCATAACGGATTCACGTGAGAATGTATTCATTGTGCAAATGGAATCGGGTAATAGTCTCGCACTTTCTGGCAGAGCCGTTGTGAATGGTGAATTCTATACAGGGGACTACATGCCGGAACTGCGAACTATTGCCAAAGATGGCGTCTTCTTCCCATATTTTTGGGGAAATTCCATGCAATCCCATCGGGGGCAGGCGAGCATCCTCTGCGGTATTGCGGGGAATCTCAGTAAGCCATTCCATTACCGACCAGAAGAGATTCCTACACCGTGTTTGCCAGAAATTCTGCAATCTTCCGGTTATTCCACGGTGTTTCTGCGTGCATCGAACAATCCGGAATTCCAGAATATTGCCTCATTCGTTTCTTCTATTGGTATGGAGGATGTGCAAGTTGGTGACATGATGCATGCCGATGATCCTATTGTAGGAATGGGCTACGACGATTGTACATTCGTTGAGCGGTCATTCGAGTATCTTCATAACCAGTATGCAGATCCTCAAGGTCTCTTTGTGTATTTTGAGTTCATCATGAACCATGCACCATTTACTTCGTATAGTGGTTACGATGATATACGTGCATTCAATCCGCCGCAGAATTTTACTGAGCAGTATCTCAATGGTGCACTCATTCAGGATCATTGCATGGCAAAATTCTATGAGGCGTTCAACAAATATGCTCCGGAGAATACACATCTTCTCATTCTTTCGGATCATTCTTGGCCCATTGGGATTAATGGTGGGAACATAGCGAATGAGCGTGGTGCATATACAGAGAATTTTCTGATGCCTTTCGTGTATATTCCGCCTCGCAGTCGTCGTGAAGAGTTTCAGATTGGTGCCGTGACGATGACGCCAAATCACAGTCAAACAGACATTATTCCTACCATATTTGAACTCCTTAATGGAACCAACTATCAAAACTCTTTTGTCTATGATTTGCATCATTCGGGAGCACCACCACCATCTTCCTATGAAATGTGTCATGTGCTTGTGCAACCATACGACGAAATGCAGATTGCAGTTGTGAAGGATTTGCAGAAATATACGTATCATGCCTCTACGGGAATGCTCGAATATGCAGATCTGAGCCAGGATCTTCTGGAGCGGGAACACACTGTTATAGGAGAAAATATTTCTTATGAGGATTTCATAAATCACTACTACTGTTCGCGCTATATAGAGGAAGCCAGTCAGCAAATTCCTTTCTCTTCTCAAAATGACACACAATCCTATTCTCTATATTTCAGCTCCAATGCTGGTCCATCTACGATGGCTGTAAAATCCCTTAAGTACAGATTACCAATGTCTTTTACCGTAGAAGCGACGGTGCAGCCAGAAGATGTAGCCCCCACTTTTGTTGTTAGTGCATTGCAGGGTAGTGAATTAGGGCTTGGTTTGGGTATTGATGAAAAAGGATACTGGTTTTTTGGTCTACGCAACAATGATGGTTTGGCAGGTGTACGGTCATTACAACCAGCTGATAATGGGGTTACGGTTCACCTTGCAGGTGTGTACGACGATGATTCTGTTCGTTTGTATGTGGATGGTATCTTACAAAAAGAAACGTATGTACACCCTAATATATGGCATTCCTACCAACCATTTTTTGTTGGTGCGGTTATGAAGAATATACCTTGGAGGAAACCTCTCTTGGTGTTCCATGGACATATTGATGAGGTACGTTTTTCTAATAGAGCGGTATACAAAAAAGATTTTGTACCTCCAGATCTTCTTGAGAGCAATCAATACACTTTGGCATTGTTTCATTTTAACGAAGGCTACGGTGATTTCGTTTACGATGCATCAGGCAACAACCACCACGGCTATTTGGTTGTTGGAGAAAAAACACATTCCTTCATTGAAGGAATTACGTGGGCGCCTCAATTACTCCCTGCAAATGATTTGTAGTTTTTTTGGATGGAGATGTCCTATTGTTCTTATCATTTTTCCACATATTTCCCCATCCTTTCAGGAGAGTGCCTCCTTTTGCTTCTGTATGTAGAACCCAAATAGCTGCAGCCAAAAAGAAGAGCTCGCAACCCAAGGCAATGGGGTGAATGTAGTATCTATAAAGGTCGTGCAATAAGTGAACATCTGTCCATGGCCAGATGTTCAGTGAAATCAGCTTATTGCTGAAAGGGAAAAAGAGTTTTGTTCCGATGCTATCCAATGTATCCGTGAGTACATGTAACCATCCACTGACGAGAAAAGAGATGCTGGCTCGTTTGTTATACAGAAATACAGGAGTTGCAATCACCAACATGCCCATGAGTGAATGTGACCAACCGAAGAGTATCATGCGATGAATATCACGGTTGCCGGTAAGAGTCATCAGAACTTTGCTCATGCCCCAACCATCTGGTGCATATGCACCAATCAGTAACCATCGGAAATTCAGCCATGGATATGATTTTTTAAGCAAAAATTGTTCTGTAAAATGTGCAGTGACTGACATGTGCTCGTAGAGTATCGACCTTTCTTTTTCTGAGCAATTCCTATTGTTCGTTGAAGAAGATACTTCATTCGCCTTCGCCTCGTGTATGCGAGGCTACGCAGATTTTTCTCTATGAGGCGCTAGGATGAGGAAGATACCGTGCGTCTGCCTGCCGGCAGGTAAGCTGGTGGAACTTCATTAATACCGGCGCACCACGCCGCGAACAATACCTGCCACTTGTAATTCTTCCAGAGCGTACATATCGGGGTATTCAGGATTCTCTGCCTGTAGATAGTACTTACCCTTATCGCGCTTCAGGCGTTTGAGAGTGAATTCGCCATCCAGAACGCCTACCACAATCTCGCCAGCTTTTGGCTCTACGTCGCGTTCGACTACCACTAAATCACCTTCAAAGATACCTGCGTTGATCATGCTGTCGCCACGCACACGCAGTAAGAATGTTGAAGCGGGCTTCTTCACGATGTAGCTCTCCAACGTCACCATCTCCTCTGCATGTTCCTCTGCAGCGGTAGCAAACCCCGCAGAAATAGGTCCAAAGAGCGGTAACATCAGCGGTTCTAAATGTGTTGTTTCGGAATCGGGGGAATCAATAATTTTGATACGTCCTTTAGGATCTTTTTCCAGTTGCCCTTCCCGGACGAGTGCATTCACCACTTTAGCGACGGCATTCTTGGAACGTACGCCGAAAGCGAGTGCGAGGTCAGAAAGAGACGGTGAGTATCCGCGCTTATGCTGAAATTCGCGAACGTAATTGAGCACAGTGCGTTGGTGTGGCGTGAGCGTCATAAACAGTTGGGGGACGGGCGTACACCATAATAGGTGTACGACCGTGCACAGTCAAGAGTCCCGTCAAGAGATTTCTTTCTGAGTAATTGCCCATTGTCACAATTCCTCCGCTTTTTGTTCCGGTGTCAGTTCGATTACATCAAGCTCTTTGAGCTTGCTCAATTCCATATACGTGAGTGTCCAGATGGTCTGCTTAAAGACCGAGAGATATGCAAAGAAGTAACTCGCGATACCGATGAGGATAACTGCCAGAATGCCACCAATGCTCCATGCCACAATGTGTGGCAGGAATAGCGTGAACAGGAATCCGATACCCAGCGCGATGCCCGGTATCAGGATGACCATGATTAAGTTAAGGAAAACGCGAAGAATGATGACAAAAGAAAGGAGCAGCAGAAACACCACATGTCCTAAGTAACTGATGACGAGTTTAAAACTGTGTTTAAGAGCTCTACCGATACCGATTTTGTTATTATCCTCGTCCCGGTAGATTACAACGGCTTCCTCCGCAAAGATGAAAAAGAATTGCATGACAAGCGTAGCCAGATAGAACACGATAAGTATCGTAATGCCGATGGGGGCCATATCTCCGGTGTAACGCAAAAGCAAAGAAATCATGGTGATGACTGTTGCGATCCTCCCAAGCAAGAACACTTCATGAATGGCAAAAATAGGGAAGAAGTTATAAATGGCGAGCACCAATCCGCCTTTTACCTCTTCTTTGTTGTACGCTTTGGCAGCAAGACCAATGATGGCGCCCTTGGCCAGGTTCGGGAAAAGCCACTCGATAATGAGTGCCAGAATCAGCGTGACAATGAAGGTGATGAAAAACCAGAGTGGTACGTGCTCGAGTATGGTTGCTTCTACCGTAAAAAACCCGATGGGGTCTCCTTCTAGATAGGAAATCAGGAACCACACCTGATAGATGAGGAGCTTTAAATTCAGCAGTGTTTCTAATGCTGCAGAAACGTAACCCCAGCGGCGTACTTGACGCTCTTTTTTCGTGATAGCCCACGCCTTTGCAATGATTTCACGCGGTGTCATTCGTTTGCGAAGATAAGATCCTGCAGAGGACGGTACTCGTAGTCTGTACCAAGAACAATGGTTACAGTCCGCATCTCCTCCGCAGGCAAAGTAGGCATTGATTGATTGTCTACGGTAAGCAGGGAAGAGAAGAAGTCACTTACAATCGCAGCATCTTCATTCTGAGCAGCAACAAACGTTTTTGTTTGTTCGGGCAATGACGCATTTGCCACAGTGTCCACGACAAAGCCGTAGCGAGTGAGTTCTGTGGCCAGCCGGCGAGCAGCACCGCTTTTTGCTCCCGCATTGAGCACCGCAATGGTGGGATGAGCCAGGTAAACCGATCGCGTATCAATGAGCAAACGCTTAAGAGCGCGGATTTGTTTCCATGTTACGGGGAATTCCGGCATGGAAACAGGGAGCATGACTGAGGCACCGTCGAACAAATCACGAGGTGGGTCGTACAAGAATCCGCCTGGTTCTATGAAAGCGTCATACAGTGCATTGCGATCATTGAGCTGCATCGTAATGATTTTCCCCATATCGATGGAATCCGCAAAGGCAGCCAGTCCGATGAGCTCGCGGATGCCCAGAGTTGTTTCTACGTTTTCTTTAAAGATCGTTAAAAAGTTGATAATAACATTGGGATTCTTCTGTAATTTCTCTTCGCGTGCCTTGGCAACCATGGCGCGGATAAGCTGTTGTTGCCGCTCAGAGCGGTCAAAATCGCTTGTGGTGTGACGGCTCCGTGCGTACTTGAGCGCAGTGGCTCCATTCAGATGTTGATCTCCTTTCTCGATAACGAACGGATCGAACCCATAGTTTTCGTCAGGGTATTGTTCATCCACAATATCGTACGGCACGGTGATATCCACTCCGCCAATAGCATCCACTGCTTCTTTAAATGCCGTGAAGTCCACCTTGATTACTCCATGAATTTCCATTTCCATGGTGCGGCCGATTTCCGCACCAAATTCCCGGATTGCTTCAACAGATGCTTCTTCATCACTCAAGCCTTTACTGTGTTTTAGATATCCTTTGTAGTCCCGGTAGAATGTATTGAGTTTGCCATCTCCCATCTTCTCTGTACTCAGGAAGTAGAGATCACGCGGAAAGGAGAGCAACACCGTACCATGGGTCTTTTTCGGGTCCAGACTTGCTAGGATAATAGTATCCACCAGATCCTTGCCGTCGTGATCCGCGTCGCCCTGTCCCAGAAGGAGCAAGTTTGTGAAACCGTTTTCATCCGTTGCGGGTGCTGTACCTGTCACCGATGCAATTTGTGCGAGTGAGAATATACGAACAGAGAGCAGGGCTTTTGCTACACCGGCCAGAATGAAGAGTGCACAGAAAATCGCAATGAGCACTAGCAGAGTCTTTTTGAGCAGGTGTATCCGATGCTGTTTCTCCTTCTGCTCATCATGGCGTTTCTTCCAGTCTTCGTACCAATGTATGAGTGGCCGGCTGAATTCCAGCGTATTCACCATCACCGCTTTCCACGGAAAGCGACGCTTGGTCTTGCTCTCAAGCTTACGGATTGTGAACGACATTGCGCACAGTGTAGCGGATTCTTTCTGTAAATGTGAGGAGAAAATAGACCACTTTCTCGGTCTTTTTCAGTTCTTTGTGCTGTTTAAATATTCTGTATTACATGCATTAGGTCATTCGTCTTTTTGGCCAGAGCATCAGAGTACTCGCTATGAGTAGTACGAAGGAGATTATGCGCAAAAGTGGTATGTGCGGTGCCAGTGTAAGCAGACTCAGACTTGTGCCAAATATGGTGAATGGCAGTAGTAAACAAGCCGGGCAGAGCAGTGTCACAGCACCAAGAGCGCCGGCGATCGCGCTTGCACGGCGGGTTCCTACAGGGCAGGTTCCCTGTTTTCTGCGCCACGCAAAAAGCCCCATATTCAGGGCAAAGAGCAGAATGAGTAGTGCAGTGAAGAGCATTTCCCCTTGTGTTGGCAACGGACGCGGCGGACTCCAGATCCATGCAGCACAATATCCCAATTCCCATGTAAAAAAGATTCCCAGAACAAGGGTGGTACTCCAGAAAGAAATCCAGAACGATTTGCTATGCAGAAAGGGGAGTGGCATGAGTAGAGTATAGGGTGCACTTTGGGGTAAAGACCAGTGCTTGCCTTCTGTGCATATGCAAGAACCTGCCGGGTGATTATCCAGCAGGATCCTGTGCATTATTGAAGGAGTTCGTCTCTTATTTGAGTGAAACCTTGGCACCGGCGGTCTCGAGCTTCTTCTTTATTTCTTCAGCTTCTGCTTTGGGAACACCTTCCTTAATCACTTTAGGAGCTCCGTCTACGGCGGCTTTCGCTTCGCCGAGTGCCAGACCGGTGATTTCGCGGACTACTTTAATGACGGCAATTTTCTGACTACCGGATTCGGTGAGCTCTATATCGTAGCTACTCTTCTCTTCGGCGGCGCTATCTGCACTACCGCCTGCAGGGGCTGCCGCTACTGCTACGGGAGCTGCCGCAGAAATGCCGTATTCCTGTTCCATGAATTTTACGACATTGTTGAGTTGCACAACATTGAGCTTCTCAAGAGCGTCAATGACGGCTTTCTCTTCTTTAGAGAGGGAGACTGTGTCCTTGGTTGCTGTGTCGTCGGACATGGGGATAGGGGGGAGGAAAAATAGGGAATGAAAAATTACGCTGCTTCGGGAGTCTGCTTTGGCTCCTCAGTTTCCGGAGGAGTATCGGCAGTGGCTGGTGTTTCTTCCTGTGGGGGAGATTCCTCTGCCGCCGCCTGCTCGGCGGTTTCAGGCTCTCCATTGGCTGCTTCTTTCTGCTCAGGAGCTGGAGCTGCTTCAGGTGCATCCGCAAATCCACCTTTTTTTGCCATTTCATTCAGAGCACGGGCAAATCCGGTTAATGGGGAGTTGCAGATGTTGGCGAAGGAATAGAGCGGCGAGCGGATCATCGAAACGAACATCGCCAGAAGCACATCACGGCTGGGCATCTGGGCCAATTCCATCGCTGTGTCCCGATCGAGAATCTTACCATCGTACATACCGCCCAGAATTTCAACCTGTTTGTGGTCTTTGCTGAATTTAAAGGCCACTTGTCCGCCGGAAAGAGGATCAGCAAAGCTGAAGATGAGGGAAATAGGACCGTCGAATGCCTCTGGATCAAAGGCAGGCGTACCGGCTTCTTTAGCGGCAAGTTTCAGGAGTGTCTTCTTGGCGACTTGCATTTCTGCATTGTGTTCCTTCAGGTTGCGGCGCAATTCACTCACCTCGGTAACGGTCATGCCGATATAGTGAGCAAAGAGCACGGACTGCGCTTTCTGAAGCTTTTCTGTAAGCTCCTGAACCTGCGTTTCTTTCTGCTGGCGGGAAAGTGCCATGGGGGAAAATGGAAAGGAAAAAGGGTAGTGGATACCTGTGATAGGCACCTTTCCTCCGGATACAAAAATCTCCCGGAGAAAATGATGACCGGGAGACCAGCGAGGCACACGGCACGAACCGTCGAGCCTAAGCCAGGCGACCGCTGCTGTATGCCTCGGAGGGGCTTACGTGAGGCCTGCGGCCTTGTGCCCTCGGTCTTCGGTCGGATACAGGTTAGTGAGAATTTTAATAGTGTCAAGAAAACAGGGTATTAATTGGAAAATCTCCTTAATTTTTATAAAGCGAGATGGGCAGGGGGAGAGTTTCCCGCCTGCCCATCAGTGCTGCTGAACGTCACCACGGTGTGTAGTTCAACGCGGCGGGTAAGGTTAGGAGACATCCCACGATGAGGCAAAATACCCCCAACCATACGTTGCGAATTGTGCCCCTCCGTCTGAGAATACTCTCTGTTTCGTGGTTTCTACCCAATGCGTTGCACCATCCGAAGGTGTAGAACGCGTGACAAAGCACGAGGCATCCACTGAGACAGGAAAGGCTTCCCATAATGTAGCAAGACATGTGGAATGGGGACATTGAGTCCTCCTTTCAGAAAGAGCGATTTGTTGTTCTTATCCAACAGCACCAATAATTCTATTACAGATATACATCTGTGGCAATCAAGATAGGCGAATTCTTTATCGCTAACTGCTATGCTTCCGCCATGCGCCTTCTCCTCCAAAAAGTGTCACAGGCTTGTGTACGCGTTGATCAGAAGATCGTCGGTGAAATTGATCAGGGATATCTCCTTTTTCTTGGTGTTCTGGGGGGTGATTGCCAAGAGCAAGCACAGCAGCTTGCAGAGAAGGTAGTGAAATTGCGTCTCTTTCCGGGAGAGGATGGAAAAATGAATGACCGATCACTTCTTGATGTTGACGGAGACATTCTTGTTGTTTCGCAGTTCACACTTGCCGGAAAATTCGACAAAGGAAATCGTCCGGATTATACGCAGGCAATGGAACCACAGGCGGCGCAGGATCTGTATACGTACTTTGTCGAGCAGCTCCAGACGCAGGGTGTTCGTCATGTGGCAACAGGGGTGTTTGGAGCGTACATGCAGGTGTCGCTTATCAATGACGGGCCAGTGACCTTGCAATTGGAGCGATAAATGCTGGGAAGAAAACAGGTATTGCATTACACTACGTTTCCTTTTGCTTTCCTAAGTGTGATGGCAGCAAAAACCACTAATATCGCACGGATTCTCTCCCGTAGTAACTCGGCGAATGTGTTCCTGAAGAACGATCGTGTGCAACACGCCCTTGCTTATGCACAGGAAGTATATGGAGATGAGATTCATCGCACTGGTATGACTATTTTTGAGCATGCTCTTGGTGTTCTTGAATACCTGATGCCTTTTGAACCGGATGAAGATGCGGTGATTGCAAGCATACTTCACCATGTTGTCTTCAAGAACGGTGTAACGCTTGTGGGGCTTGAAGAGGAATTTGGGGCAACGGTACGTTCTCTTGTGAGTGGTGTACATCTGCTCTCCAGTATCACATTGGAACAGAAGCGCAATTCCATTGATGACCTGCGCCTGATGATGCTGAGCGTATCAGAGGATGTCCGCACAATTCTTATTTCCCTCTGCGATCATGCGTACATTCTCAATCATACGGAGACGATGTCTTCTTCCGAAGCTCGTATGCTTGCGGGTGATGCTCTGCGCTTGTATGCACCTGTTGCTGCACGATTGGGTATTTACTCCCTAAAGCATGAGCTCGAGCGGTGCGCTTTTCCAATCTGTTATTCTTCCGATGCGGAGCGTATTACCGAGCAGCTTCAGCTTGTGCACGAACAAACGGGAGATTTTCTCAAAGAGGCCGCAGCACATCTTAGGCAATATCTTATGACGCACAATATTGGGGTGCGCATCGAGCATCGTGAAAAAGAGCCCTACAGCATTTTCCGGAAAATGACGTTTAAAGGGCTCTCATCGATTCGGGATGTCTATGACCTCTTTGCTGTTCGTATCATCACCGATTCTCCCGAAGATTGTTACAGTTCTCTTGGTCTGATTCACCAAGTTGGCCGTCCTCTCTCAAACCGTTTTAAGGATTACATCGCTTTTCCAAAACCCAATGGGTACCAAAGCCTTCATACCACGCTTGTTCAGCTCCCCGATGTTCCTGAGGATACGGCTGTAGAAGCACAGGTGCGCACGCACAAAATGCATCGCGAAGCGCAATACGGTATTGCCGCCCATTGGAGCTACAAAGAATTTGGTGCCACACAACGTGCTATGGAGCAGACACAGCTCAAGAAAATGCTTTCCATGCAGGAATCTGTCCAGAAAGAATCCGGTGAAGCAACACTTGTTGATCACATCTTTGTTCTGACTCCCAGAGGAGATATTGTTGAACTCCCCGAGGGGGCAACCCCGCTGGACTTTGCTTTTCAAGTGCATACAGACCTTGGGCTTTCCTTCCGTTCCGCCAAAGTAAATGGCGCTATTGTTGCGCTTGATCATGAACTGGAAAATGGCGATGTTATCGAAGTGCTCAAATACCGCACGCCCAAACCGTCCCCACAGTGGATGCAGATGCTGAAGATGTCGTCATCTCGTTCCAAGCTCAAGCGGCATCTGTATGCACAGCGGCGTAATGAGTTTGTTGCCAAAGGACGCGAAATGCTCAATCAGGAACTCGCCAAACGCTCCATACCTCCTTTGGATACAGATCTTACGCTTCTGAAAGTCTATGATGATGGAGTGCTTTCCTTTGCCCGTCGTGAAGATCTGTTGATGAAAGTCGGCCAGAAGTCGCAGAGTGCCACTTCTCTTTTTCCGCATATTGCAGCGTTACGTGGGTACGCAATTATTAAGACACACCCCAGACGCACGGTGTCCCGTCAACAACGCAAAGATGCTGTGGTGGAAGTGGAAGGTGGGGTGCCTATGCCGATCCGGTTTGCCAAGTGTTGCAAACCGAACAGTTCTACCAAAGGAGACATCATTGGAATTATTAATCGAGAGGGAGAAGTTATGGTGCACCGTGCCACATGTCACATGCAGAAAAACGCGAATCCTGAGCGAAAAATCAACATATGGTGGAAGAAATAGTGTCGTAAGACGTTCCCCCTAAGGTTCTTTAGGGTAAGAGAACGGATTTTTCCGCATCTCTCAGAGCAAAAGCTCCATACGCATTGGCAAAGATTTTGTGAGGGGCTGATGGTGGTCATATTGGAGCAGTACGATGAGTATCTGCCGTTTCCCATAGAGTCTTATGTCCTGCACTCATCATTCCTATCAGGACCTTGTTGTCTGGCAGCGTTCCATTGAACTTGTTGCGGCTGTCTATGAGTTGACGCAGGATTTTCCAACCGAAGATCATTATGGTCTTGCAGAGCAAATCAAAAGCACCGCAGTTTCCATACCGTCGTATATTGCAAAAGGACGGCACCGTACCAATAAACATTACTATGCTCATTATCTGCAGACAGCCTATGGTTGTGGAATGGAAATGCAAAAGCATATAACAATTGCCAAATGTTTACCGATGCTCGCTGCCGTCGATTTTCAGACAGTGGATTCTCTTTTGGAAGAGGTGATGAATACGCTGTCTATTCTCACTCGTGCGTTGGATCCTGCTTCTCGCCCTTTTAACACTTTCTAGATAGCACCATTGTTGCCAATACGAATGCTACTTCAACATTTCTTCTATGAGCTTTTCTACCCGTTTTTGCCACTGTAGCTGCATCCAGCCCTGATTACCTTTGCGGTACATTGGCTCAGCTTTAGCCCGCTCTTCGGCAGAAAGCGTGGTCAATAATTCCTCAACTACGGTATCGAGTTCCTCATCAGTTATGATGATGTCGCGTTCTTCCACCAAATGCTGAATGCCCAGCCGGAGCGTGAGCTTTTCTTTTGCCTGCTGATGGATTTCTTTTTGGAAATCTTCCGCTTTTTTCTGTGATCGCTTCAGCCAGTCTTCCATAGTGACATTATGTTGCGAAAGCTGTCGTGAAAATTGTTCCAGGATGTCACGCTCTTCTTCGTTCACCAATTCTTCTGCAATCTCCACTACAGTGGCACTGCGGATTTTGTCGAAGAGCTCATTCTCTCTGCGCTGTTGTTCTACGCGCTCTTCCTGCGTCACCATAGAGTCGCGCACTTTCTCTCTGAATGCTGTAGCGGATTCTGCTTGGAAGTGTTCTTTGGCAAAGGCATCCGTGAGCGCGGGAACTTCCACTTCTTCCACCTTCGTCACCGTCACATGGAACGTTACCGGCTTCCCCTGTAATTCCTTAGCGTGGTATTCCTGCGGAAAGGTGATGGTGAACGTCTTTTCCTCGCCGCTTTTGAGTCCTTTGAGCTCTTCCTCAAAACCGGGAATGAGCACGGCACTTCCTATGACTATCTGATGCTCCTTTGTGCGCGTACCCTTCACTTCTGTGCCCTGAGAATCTTCTCCCCAAAAGTCCATGGTGATACGGTCGCCGTCCTTGGCGGCCCGTTCCACACTCTTTGTCGTCTGATATTGACTGAGAACGTGACCGATCGTTTTATTGACATCTTTATCATCTACTTTGGATTCCTTCTTTTCCACGCGTATCTTTGCCGCTTCTTTTACGGCAACCGTTGGACGTTCGGTAAAGGTAATCACCAGAGTCAGAGGCTCACGATTTTTTGCTTCGATCTTTGGTGGGATGATCGGCTGAATCTCATTTTCCTGCACCAGAGATCGAATGGTTTCCGGCAGGAGCATGTGAATGGTTTCTTCCAGAAGTTCATCCGGATTTACTTGTTTGCGCAGCATTTCCAGCGGCGCTTTCCCGGGACGAAATCCTTCAATTTTCACATTCTTACCCAGTTTCTGCAGTGCCTGTTCCTCAACAGGATCGATTTGCTCCTTAGTGTACATTACCGTGCAAACGACGCGATTGGCTTTGTCGCGCTTCAGAGGTTTCTTGGTATCAGACATAGTGAAGGGAGAATACAGAGAAGAGGGAAGAATGAGTAATGAAACAACGGAGAATGGGCTAATGGTCGTTCCGCTTTGCAGTGCACCTCTTTGCACTGATTGTTCTTCAGGCATTTCCCTTCTTTCTCCAGTACACCAGGAGTGGTGTGGCGAGGAAAATCGAAGAATAGGTGCCGATCACTGTGCCGACAATCAGTGTGAGCACAAACCAGCGAATGCTTTGCGATCCCAAAGCATAGAGCGCAAAGAGCATAATGAGTGTAGAGAAACTGGTGTTGAAGGATCGTACAAAGCTTTCCCGTAGGCTGCGTTCAGCTAGGTCTTCCAGAGATTCGCCGCGTTCCTGATTGAAGAGGTTATCTCGAATGCGGTCGAAAATAACGATTGTGTCGTTCACGGAGTATCCCATGATGGTAAGTAGTGCGGTCACAAAGAGCGTATCGAATTCGAATGCCGTTATCTGGCTGAGGATAATGAATACACCAAAGGTAATGAGCACATCATGCAGCAATGTGATAACAGCGATGATGCCGAACTTCCACGGGCTCATGCGGCGCGGCACTTTGCGAAAAGCAAAAGCAAGGTAGAGAACGATGGCTATGCTTGCAATGGAGAGCGCCCACATGGAACGACGCTTGAGCGTTGCGCCGATAGTGGGGCCAATAGTAGTGAATTGCAACTCCTCTGTATCGCCAATTGCGGTATTCAGGTAGCTGATGAGGGCCAGATGTTCCTCATTGGTCAGATCGCGCAACCGGAGGAGCATGGTTTCTGCTTTCGTGGAAGAAATACTCACATTCCCCAGAGATTCGCCTCCTTCGAATGTGTAATTGCTCAGAGCGGCGACAAGATCTTCTTTGGTTGATGCGCTTGGAATCCGGATTTCCATCAGCGTTCCTCCCGTAAAATCGATGCTCATTTTGGGTCCGGGAACGATGGCAAGCACGATGCTTCCGGCCACGAGCAGCGTCGAAAAAGTGAGGAAGAATTTTGCCGGTTTCAAGAAGGAGAATGTCACGGGAGGGTGAGGAAAGGCTTCGAGTGAGGAGAGTAACGGGTTTGCGAAGAGGACGCTAGTAGAAGGTGAGGAAGTTAGGAGATAGGAAGTTGGAAAGTTCGAAAAATGCAATATTTCTCAAAATATTGCCATTTCCTCATTCTTATCTTCCTCACTCTCTATTTCCTAACTCCTTGCACCATTAGCGTCGTCACTGGTCCGCGTTGTTCCACTGACCAGAGAATCTTTTGAACATTCTCTTTCATCAGAGGAAGAAATTCCGGTATCAACGATGCATTACACCATCCGTCGGCAAGACGCACGGTTGAGGAGAGCGTGGGTCCTGTTGGCGGGGTGATTGACGCGTCATTGTGCAATAGTTGAAGGAGTGCTGATTCATCGTTTGCCAGAATAAAACTTGCACCGCGCTGCGCGCTCATAAGCATTCGACCATCTGATGCATGCAGTCCGCGCACAGACCATTGATCTCTATGATCTTCCCGCAGAGTCGTTTCCTCTTCTGTGATGCGAATATCGCGTGAGACAAAGCGATTATCCAGATTACGTTCCGTGATTTTGGTACTTGGAACGGTTGCGCGAAAACCTTCTTCCAATTGTGTTATGACGCTGCGCAGCGTACTGATGTTTGGTCCTATGCCTTCCACTGCCAGGATAAGTGTTCCCGATGCGCTAAGACCTTTGTGGATGCTTGTGGGTCCGCTCAGCAACGGAAGAAGATCGTAGGTCAAGCTGACTTCTTCTCCCACGATTTCCTGAAGGACATGTTCCAATCTTCCTTGCACACGTATCTGTGTGTCTATATCAACATTGTTGATCATAGTGTTCCATTGCTGTGAAAAATGTGCAGCACGGACAACGCATTGTTCTGCATCAAACGTACTGCGGATGACCGGAGACAATCCTTGGCCGGGGGGCGTCTGCGTGCCAATCAGATCAATACTTATGATGTCCGGTGTTATAGAAAATGCGGCATGAGTACTTTCCTGCGAGATGAGCGCTGTTATAAGACGTTGCAGAGTTGATTGTGCTTTTGGCAAAGAGGAAAGCGTCAAAAAAGCCCAAGATTTCTGCGGCGTCTTCTGATCAGATAATTTTGTAAATGCATTCAGAGAAGCGAGTCGCGGAGTACTCGTGCGTAAAAGTGCAAGAGTGGCCGGTACGGAAGAGGTGACAGAGAACCGTCCAAAAGATTCTGCGGAATCCGCAGGAGAATGGTCCCAAAATTCGATGGTTTCTGTGGCATTCTCCCATTTTACAAGAGCAATGGCTTTCTGCCCGGATAGTTCAGTATTCGCGAGCACGGGGAACACAGGTGTTAGCGCAGTGAGCATTTCTGTGCTTGGATTCATCAGTAAGGCAATAGTCTGCGTTTCAGGCAGGTACTGTGCCGGATGTTCTTCAATCACGGTGAAGGTATTTGTGAAGGTAACCAGCAAAGCAAAGAGTATCACGCTTGCCAGGAGTGCGATCAGGATGATGCCCGCTGCGCGCAGAAATGTCCGCATTTGCCCCTACTGTAGAGGCAAGGGGTGCATTGTGGAAGGTATAGCAGCGAGTACTTCTCTTGGAAGATGATGAGAACGATAGAGCGGCTTCTTACGGGAGCTCCTCAATTTTTTTACGCGCATCATCACGCAGAGGGTCAATCTCCAGAGCGGTTTCGTACGCCCTTCGCGCCTCTTCCGTGCGATCGGTCTCCGCACATGCAAGACCCAAAAGTTCAAATGCAGAAGCGTTCTGCGGCCAGCGCTCCGTTGCCTGCTGTGCTTTAAGATAGGCTTCCTCCGTGTTACCCAGTGCCAAACTTGCCGTAATAAAACCTTCGAACATTTCAAAGGATGCATCGTCACTGCGGGTGAGGGCATCGTACTGTTCCAGAGCAAGCTGCGCATCTCCATTTTCCAGTGCTTCCGTTGCAATGAGTCTGCGCACTTCTTCTTTCGGCTCAAAACCATTCACCAGCGCGTACTCCAAAAACGTAATCGCATTCTGATGCTGTTCGAGTGCGGCATATGCACGAGCAAGGAAGTACTGGGTTTCCGGTTTCTGCGGGTCCAGGTTGTACGCTTGTTCCAAGGAGACCAGCGCTTCTTCTGAGCGTTCCGTTATGAGTTCGCAGTACCCTTGTACGATCCATGCATCGCGGTAATCATCCTGTGCGCTGGTGACCTGCACCAAAAGCGGCAGCGCAAGTTCACATTCCTGATTTTGCGCCAGTGCGCGAGAGAGGAGAGTGATCAGATGGAGATTCGATCCGTCCGGGAAGAGAACAAATTCATCGTAGGCCGATTGCAGCGTGCGCGCGTATGAGCGCAGCACCGGCTCCCAGCCATTCACCACTTGCTGCAATTCTGCTTTTGCAATTTCGTGGTTACCCTGAATGACAGCCAAGAGCGCAAGACCGTAATGCTTCTGCGGAGACTCCGCGGCGTTCTCCAGCAAGGTCTGTGCTTTGCGCAATTCTCCCGAGCGCAGCTCAATGATACTTTCCAGCAGTACCAGATCCTCGCTGCGCGCTCCTGCGCTGCGCATCTTTTTGAGCGTTGCCCGTGCACCGTTAATATCCCGCCGCTGCAGCTGCGCCTGCGCCAGTTTGCGCAGCGCGGGGAGTCCTCCTTCTGCTTTTACGGCATTCTCGTATTCTTCCTGTGCATCTTTCCACTCACCGCGCAGTGCAAACAAGTCGCCCTGTCTCAGAGCAACGAGAGCTGTGTCATACGGATCAATAGGGGAATTCGTCGGCGTTGTTTTCGGTTGAGCGGTCTGCGTGCTCAAAAAATCAGGTAAAGGGATATTGAGCACGGACGTTGATTGCTGCAATTGCCACCACAGAAAAGCAATGAGCGCTATCGCGCATACCAGTGCAAGGATGACGGGAGCCAAAACGCGTGCAGGGATCTTCATGTGGCATTGAAGAGTAGCAAGTTTCCGCGGTGAGTACCAGGAAGAGAAGTTGGCATGAGACACTGAGCAGTTTTTAGTGACGCAGTTATCAGTCTGATTTGAACAGGAGTACAAATGCAGCAAAATAGCACCAAGATATTTATCCTTTGCCCCTTTTCTTCTTTTTAATCCTTTTCTTCTTCTTCTTCTTCTTCTACATCCGGTGTCAGCTCGCCGTCCTCTCCCTCGCTGGCTGCTTTGGCAACAGTCGCTTTTGCTGCGGCTTCTGCCAGGTGTCTGGGGATCACTGCTTCCACAGTGCCCCATTTCGCTTCATCGTTCTTTGGTAGAAGAATTGTCACCTGATCACCGACTTCTGCACGATAGAATGTTACCGATGCCAGAAGAACACGGAAGGCCTTACCGTCAGCAAGAACTTTGTACTGGCCATCCTCCTGAATCAGCACGCCCATAATCGTACGACGTTCCACAGGAGCAATCTGTTTGTAGATAAACTTTCCTTCATCGGTGATGGTGAGTTTCATGCCGTCGCCTTCCACCAGTTTACTTTTACTGGCGTAGTTTGCAGGCACGGGATACGTCTGACTGTTGCTATCCATCATGTTTTGTCCGTCAAAAATACCTTCGATCACCTTACCGCTTACTGCGGCACTTCCACCCATTTGTTCAGCACGTGTGATGATGCGCTCACGATCAGTATCGGCAACTCCTGTGAAATCGCGCAGAAGTGCGTGAGCAGTTTTGAGTGAGGACATCGCGGAATCCACGAGTTCCTGCACCTGGAGAATCTTATCGTCCGACATGGGTGAAAGGGGGATATTTAGAGTGAGCGAATGGAAACCTCAAGAGCAACTTGCTGCAATCTGGCCCGCATCTCGATGTCTGTGAGGAGTCCCGCTTGTGCACCAATTGCACTCACGACACTCGCTGCGTTTATGGTACCTGCCTTGAGTGCTGTTGGCAAGTTTTCTCCGTTCAAAAGCGCCCACGTAGATCCGATGCCAAAGGCGTCTCCTGCGCCCGTAGCATCCACTGTTGTCACTCCGGCAACGATGGGGCAGTGGAAGATTTTCTCGCCATCCGATGCGACAGTTCCTTCGCGCCCCTGTGTGATACAGACATTCTTTGCTCCGCTATCCAGTATCGCTCTGAGTGCATCATTCACCGTTTCTGTTTTTGTGAATTTCAGCGCTTCTTCCTGATTGAGCAGAATGAGATCTGTATGCGAAAGCAGCATGCGGTTATTCGGTTCACTGATGCCGACATCAATCTGATATCCGCCCGGATTCCACGAGAAGCGCGGCTCTGTGTCATTGGCAAGCATTGCAATAATGTCATCCTGAATCACGCAATTATGTTCCTGAATATGATTGAGGTATACCCACTGCACTTTTTGGATCGCTTCCTTATTAAACACCGCATCGTGCAGGTGCACATTCGTTCCGGGTGTATACAGAATGACCCGTTCGCCGTTCTCGGAAGAGAGGATGATGGAAAAACTCGATACTTCCCCTTCTACTACGGTCGCACACTCGGTGTTCACTCCTTCCTTTCGTAAATTTGCCAGAAGTTTTTCTCCCCACTGATCCGATCCGATCACGCCGCAGAATCCCGCATTGCATTCAAGTCGTGCAAGGCCAACAGCGGTATTCGATGCACCTCCTCCGCATGTTTCAATAACGTCTTCCACCCGGACTTTCTCCCCCAGCGGAAAGGAAAAAAACTGCTGTTCCCCGTCATTGCGGATCAGATTTTGGTGTGTACGAACGAAGAGATCGTATGTTGCACCTCCGATGGACATCGTTCGAGGGCGTGCGGAGTCTGGCATGGCTTACTCATGGTAGCGTGATTCCATCTGTTGCAGGAAATCGAGTGTGTACTTCAGGGTTCTGCGGCGATGCCATTGCATGTACAAAAGTAACGTTGCAAGGCTTATAGCGAGCCACCAGGCCACTGGCGGAAGCCCTGTGCTGGGAACCTGCGGTGCACCGCTATGAACACTGCCAATCGGCAGTGTACTCACCGGAGTAGTATATCCTCCGGGAATGGGCTGCTCGCCCGGTTGCGGTGTGTACGTGCTTGTTTGCCCGTTGGGAGTACCGCTTCCTGTTACCGAGAGTTCACGCAGAACATTTCCTGTGGTTGTGACTGGAGTGAGCTTGAGGAAGTACGTGATGCCATTCATCAAATCTCGCAGAGTGTAGACCAACTGGTCGCCGTTGATTGTTCTCTGTTCCGTATACACATCCGGCTCCACTCCGTATTCCAAAATGTACGACGCAAGAGGCGTTTCTTGAGGCATGCTGGACCATTCGATGAGCAAGGCACTGTCCTGTTCCTCAATGGAAAGACCCATGCCCAGCGTGCGCGCTTCTGCAATTTCGCTCTTTTCAATACTTTCGCGTTCTCCCTGTAATGCCGTGACGGCAAAGTAGTAAGAGGTGTTTGGGCTGAGTCCGGCTACTGTTGCTGTTGCGCTGGCACGGCCTGTGTCCAATGTGTAGAGAAAATCTTTCGGGTCTTCGCCAACGTAAATGCGGTATGCATCGACCCGCTCGCTCGTCACAGGATCCCACCGCAAGATGACGGTATCTACTTTTGCTTCTGCGGTGATGTTCTCCACGCGTGGCAGACTGCGTTTGCCAACGGCGATGTTGCTGCGTACCTCGGTAATGTTCCCCGCTGCATCCGATGCCTTCACGATCGGTTGGTATGTTCCAGATGCAGGCGCATTAAAGGTGAGTTCGTATGTTCCGGGATGCTCTGCGTTCTGCGTAAGGGTGTATTCCTCTTCTACAAGCGTCATTGTGACACTTTGCAAATCGGCGTCGCTCTCCACAACCAGAGTCATGGGGTCTCCTTCTTCCGGTGTAATCGGAGCAAAGGTCACCAACTTGATTTCTGCAGGAACGGTATCCAGGATAAGGTGCAGATTTCCCGAATCGTACCGTCCGGATTCATCACGAATGCGAAGCGTGTGATCGGTGAGTTCGGGATTCAATACTACAGGAACAGAGAATGTACCGTCCTGCGTTGTCTCGCTGCGAACATCTTCTGCCCCCCCTGTTACGATCAGGTTGATAAAGGGGGCTCCTGTACCTTCCAGCACAATTTCGGTGGAGTTGATATAACCATCCTGTTCATGGGACGTGATGGTAATAGTTGGATTGATTTCTCCTGTGTCACCAACCACTTTAATATTTACCTGTGTATTGACACTGGGGTCAGTACTGTCTTCCACATGCAGGATATGCTCGCCGGAAGTGCGGAAGCGCAATCCGAGTGTGAGAGTTTTTTGCCCCAGATCCTGAGGGCGGAAACTCACGCGGCCTTCCAACGGAAGGAGCGCGGTAGGGTCCGTAGAAGAAAGAAGTACGGTACCGGTGTAATCTTCTACACGTTTGCCATTAAGATCGATA
>Ga0172381_10002386_pt1 | contig 20756 bp, 15 predicted proteins | sample Leawel6488metaG_FD_119754 | JGI IMG/M metagenome (GOLD analysis project Ga0172381, IMG submission 119754) | Leachate microbial communities from a municipal landfill in Southern Ontario, Canada - Leachate well 64-88 metaG | ecosystem: Engineered > Solid waste > Landfill > Unclassified | place...
AATTTGTTCTTTGGTGAATATTCTTTTGCTCATATGTTTGATCGTTAATTATGTTATCTCATCCTCTTCCTAAATACAAAAAGCGGACACTTTTTGTGTCCACTTTTTGGGGTACAGATCATTCTTGGCGGTTTTTAGTTGCATTATAATATTGTAAAAACTATCTGACGGCGTCTTTTAAGCCTTTTCCAGCTTTGAACTTAGGAACGTTCATGGCTGGGATCTTTAAGGCTTCTCCGGTCTTCGGATTGCGGCCGGCACGGGCAGCTCTCTTGGAAACTTTAAAAGTTCCGAAACCAGTTAAAGTAACCTGGTCTCCTTTTGATAAGGCTTTGGTAATTTCATCAATAATAACATCAATGGACTCGTTGGCTTGAGTTTTAGAAACAGCCAATTTTTTAACTAATGCTTCGATTAATTCTGCTTTTGTCATAGGTGTGTATTTTTTAAAGATTTGTTTTAATTTAAACGGCTTAAATATGCAAGTCGACCTTTTTTAATTATTCTCTTTGATCCTGCCGCGGCTACTTCGCGTATTCGGTGATCCTCAATTCTCTGATCACGTTTACTTTGATCTCTCCCGGATATTTTAATTCTTCCTGCACCTTTCTGGCAATATCTCTGGCTAATTTATGAGCGGCCAGATCGTCTATCTCTTCGGGTTTAACAAATACTCTGATCTCCCTCCCCGCTTGAATGGCAAAGGCATTTTTAATGCCGGGGAAAGAAGTGGCAACTCCTTCAAGTTCTTCCAGTCTTTTCAAATAATTTTCCAAAGTGTCCTTGCGCGCGCCTGGCCTGGCTCCGGAAATTTGGTCGGCTACTTGGACGATAATGGCTTCGATCGATTCGTAAGGATATTCCTCGTGATGCGATTTCATCGCCGTGGCGATCTCTTTATCTATCTTGAATTTCTCAAGGATCTTAACTCCAATATCAGTATGCGACCCTTCTACTTGCCAGTCAAGGGCTTTGCCGATGTCATGCAAAAGCCCGGCCTTCTTGCAAACCGCAATATTCGCGTCCAATTCGGCGGCCAAAGAGCCGGCCAAGCGGGAAACTTCCATTGAGTGCAATAATACATTTTGGCCATAGCTGGTGCGGTAATGAAGCCTGCCAAGCAATTGGATAAGCTTTTCCGGAAGGTCCAGAACGTCTGTGTCGTAAACCGCGGCTTCTCCGGCTTCTTTCACTTTTTTAGCAACTTCGCTTTGCGCCTTTTCTATTTCCGCTTCAATGCGGGCTGGCTGGATGCGGCCGTCTTTGATCAATCTTTCCAAAGCAACCTTGGCTATTTCGCGCCTGACAGGATTAAAGCAAGACACGATAACTGTTTCCGGTGTTTCGTCGACGATCAACTCAACGCCGGTCATTTTTTCCAAAACACGGATATTCCTCCCTTCTTTGCCGATGATCCTTCCCTTGATCTCTTCCGACGGCAAAGAGATAGTGCTAGTGGTCAGCTCTTGCGATTGCGGCAAAGCAAATCCTTGAATGGCGTGCGCTAAAATTTCTTTGGCGCGCTTGTCAAATTGCTCCTGGCCACGAGCTTCCATTTTTCTTATCCTGGCCACGACATCGACTTGATACTCTTTTTCGATCTTTTCCAAAAGCTCATTTTTAGCTTCTTCCTGGGAAAGATTGGCGATCTGTTCCAATTTCTTGATCTCTTCTTGCTTTAAAACCTCCACGCTCTCCTTGATCTCCTTGACCCTATCTACTTTTTGGATCAGCTCTTTTTCTTTTCTCTCAAAATCTTGATGCTTGTTCTCTAATAATTCCTCTCTTTTTAAAAGGATATTTTCCGTCCTGATAATAGATTGCTGGCGATTATCCAGGTCAGTAAGAACTCTTTTTTCTGTTTTTTCGGCTTTTTCAGCAGCCCTGGCCAAAATATCGGCAGCCTCTTTTTTGGTCTGGATAAGCTTTTCCTGAAGCTTAGCTTCGATCGATCCCGCTCTTCTGCGGGCGATTGATTGGCGAACATAATAGCCCAGAACAGAGCCTGCAGCTAATGCACCAAAAATCCCTAAGGTTATTAGGAATGGCGAATTCATAGATTAAATTGAATGATTGGTATGGCATAAAAATGATTTATTTACGGTTTGGATTGGAGCCTCTTTTACCGGCGATAGCTTCTTCTGCAATTTTCTAAAGAAAAAATCTTCCCTGAAAATTTTTAAACGCGAGATGATCAACTTTTGCAGCTGAAACTATAATATTTTCCTGATAGCCAGCAACACCTTCTGAGAACGAAAAAAAATAGGCTGCTCCGCTATAAAGCGAATGGAATATTCCCTGCCGATAGGCAGACGCTGGACTGCGGAAAAATAAAGGAAAAGCGGCTCAAATCTTAAATACCAAAAATCCAAGGTTTATTTTTATAAATGATAATAACGAAATTATAACAAAAAAACCCAGCTGGGGCAAGGAAGTGTAAAGCGAAAAGCGCAAAGCGTAAAATAAAAGCGCCTGCCTGCCGGTAGGCAGGTAAAATTTAAAATATCGTTCGTTATTTTACGCTTCGCTTAGAACGGGGAGACCTCTTTCCAGTTTGGGATCGGCAAGTTGGCGTTTAATGATTCGCCTCCAACGCAGCTGTAGGAGCCAGCGGTGATATTGAGCCCTATTCCCCTGCTCTGGCCGGCTGTCAAAAATTTGATCTGGGGATTGGAAGATGCAGCCGTGCTGCTGACGAATTCGTAATCAACTCCTTCGGTCATATCCAACAAATCCCAGGAATAAGATGATCCGACCTCTTGGCAGGCCCTATACTCGTTTGAAGAATTGGAACAAACGCTGCAAGTCCAGTCCGCGTTGCCGGGATCCACTACCGGCGCGGTAGAACCTTTCCAGCAAACCGAATAACATGGATCGCTCGAACTGGCGACATCGGCCGTTGAACAGAATTGGATCGTATCTCCCACAGAAATTGTTTTCTTGTCCCAAGCGACTCTGGTTATCGGATAATGATTATTGGGAGTGGAAAAACTCGGCCCCGAGATCCAATTGGAGCAAACAGCGCTTTGGTTGCAAACCTTCACCCACCAATAATAGGTGCTGTCATAGGCTAAGCTACCGCTAATCCCAACCGCCTGAGTGATCGTACTCTCCGCAGGATCGCTGCGGCTGCCGACCGAAAGATCGACCGCCGGATTCGCGGCGTTAACATCATCAATTGTATTCACCCTGAATTGGTAGCTGGATAAGGGAAGGTTGTCCGGTTCTTGATACAGCCATTCAAAAAATACGCTCATAGATGCGCTGTCGCCGCAATAGTTATCGGAATTATCCGCCGGAGGAGTCAAATTAACGGCGATCGGGCCGAGGGAAGCGCAAACTCCGGCATCACAGTTCCCGGAATAGCATTGTTCGCTATCGGTGCAGGAGCAGCTATTTGATTTTTTGATGGCAAAAGGCTTAGACGGACTGCAAACGCCTTGGCTGCAAAATCCGCTATAGCATTCACTGTTGCTCGCGCAAGAACAGCTATCTGATTTACTGATGGTAAAAACAGAAGACTCCGGTTCTGCCGCCTCCGCCTCCTCCGCCCCAGCCAAACTGTATGCTGGTTCGGTAGCTACATACTTACGGGCAAATGAGAATTCTTGGTCGCAAGTGCCATTCGCTATCCATAGATCTAATCCAAGGTTGTCTATTGGAAGATTCGTTGTTGACCCAGAAGCTATTTCATCACCGTCAACATAAAAATGTGCTTCTGTTGGAAGACTTGTCATTAACAACCTCACATAAGTATTTAATGGAAATTCAGATGCTTCAGATATTTGCGTGCCAGTACCCCTGCTCCTTGTGTAAGCATAACGGCTAGCGCCGCCACTATAACTTTGAAAACATAATTGAGAATCAGCAGCAGTAGACCAAAGCTGAACCCCTAAATTATGTGTAACTGATGTTCTTCTGAATTTTGACTCAAATGCTATATTATTTGGAGGAATTATATTGCTATCCTCAAAAGCACTACTCGCCGCTCCGTGATACTGGATAAAAGTATTTGGCCCGCTACTTCCGTCTGTATCCCCAGCTTTCCCGTAATAACAATAAATATCTGCATCTGATGATTCCAAACTGTCGGCTACCTCTACCCATACAGTTGCCAAATATGAAGTTCCGCTTACCGCAACGCTTTCGATCCAGTAATCGATTGGAGTTGCTCCATCATTATCGGTAAAACGCATATCAAACATTGAATCCAAGCAATTTCCTTCTAAATCAAAATCCTCGCCAGTCGCACCAGATGTCTTTCCAACTAAAAGCTTGACTTGATAATTAGTTCCGGCACCGGTCTGATGGGCTATTGTTACTTTTTTTCTTGCGGAATATCCCGCAAGCCAGCCTTCGCCGGAAGGCGGCGGTTCTGCCGCCGCTACCACCGTAAAATTACCGCTCGTAATAAAAGTGGCGATCGAATTCTCGCCAGAGGTTGTTATTGTATTTCCTGCTCCTGAAACGGTGCAAGTGCCATAATCGGCGGTTACCCAAGAAATGATAACAATACCTGAACCGCCAGTGCCAACCATGCCAATTACAGCCTCATAAGTTCCGCCGCCGCCGCCGCCGGTGTTTGCAACTCCATCATTCCTCGTATTCAAAGAGCTAACCGCACCGCCTCCATATCCGCCGACACCATAGATTGAGCCGTTGCTCCCCTTTGTTCCTCCGCCGCCGCCTGAAAAATAATAAGTGCCAGAAACATTTTGTCCTGAAGTCGAACCAATTATCGGGTTGGCTAATCCAATTCCTCCATTACCTCCCTGTCCACTTGATACATCAGCACCGACTGCTCCCGCTCCGCCGCCGCCGCCGCCTGCATAACGAAAACCTCCCTTCCCACCGTTGTATCCTTGCCCGGAGGTGGCGTTACCTCCATTGGGCGTCCCAGCAGTTGCGTCTCCGCTGCCTCCGCCTCCAGAGCCTCCATCTCCGCCAACACCTAAGGTTTGGCCCCTGCCATAACCGCCGCCTTCAGCAGTAATAGTAGAAAATACTGAATTTTGCCCCTTTGTAGCTTGCGTATAAGTTGCATATCCATCACTATAAATTCCTCCTAGCCCTCCATCTCCAACGGTTACGGGATATTCCTGTGCGGTAACTGTAAAAGCGGAATTATAAACAAAACCGCCGGCACCGCCGCCGCCGCCGTTAGAGTTTCCGCCTCCTCCGCCGCCGCCGACAACTAAAACTTTGACTGTACCGCCAGTGGCATATGCGGTGCCGATCCCGCTATTTTTCAGCCAGTTAAAAATGAAAAAAGATAAAACCAAAACAGCTGCCAAGGCGACTGGGATCTTGAGGCTGGAATATGGAATATGGAATTTGGAATTTGGAATTTTGAATTTGGAAGCTGGAATTTGGAATTTGGAATTTGGAATTTGGAATTTCATGGCTTTGATTTGGAATCTAAAAACTGGAATTTAGAATTTAGAATTTTGAATTTAGAATGCTTTTTGTCTTTGAAATAAACGCATTTAATAATTTGTGGACGGTTGTTGCTTGTTCTGTAATTCTATTAAATTCTGCTTGGTTTAAATATTTTAAGTCTCTGGCTATTAAAAGCTGATTCTGAATTTCAGTCAAAGAACCAAGGGCCATATAATAAAATTGCAATTTTTCTTTATATCCCTGCCTTGAAAATCCTTCCGCAATATTTGATGTTATCGAAATCGCAGCTCTTCTTATTTGGTTTGTCAGACTGAAAAGTTCTTCTTTGGGAAATTTCCTGGTAATTTGGTAAACCGACAAAACCAGCTCATGCCCTTCTTTCCACACATTCAAATCCGTAAATTTTTGAATTTTTTGCTTATTCTCCATATTCCAGATTCTAGCTTATTCTCCATATTCTATATTCAAAATTCTAAATTCCATATTCTAAATTCCAGCTTCCATATTCTAAATTCTCGCTTCAAGATTCTCGCTTCCCGTTAACCGCCTTGACAAAAAAATCTGAAAAGCTATTCTAAGTATAGAATTCACATGAAAAAAACCTCTAAAGGTTCCGTCCTTTAGCGGTTTTTTTTACATACTCCAACTTTTGGCTTGACATCATGGCACTACTCGCTATCATTTAAATACAATCATCACGAAAAGGCTCTCTTAGGGGAAATCCCTATGAGGCCCTTTTTTTATACTCCAAATTATTTTTTAAATCGCTATACCCCACGAACAAATAAGCTCTTAAAACATTAAATTTTTCCGTAAGATAAACTCTAAAACGGCGAAAATCCAATTTCCAACCTAAATTGCGAATTGATAAATTCAAATTCTGACTGTCAATAAACGCGTAATTGTTTTGCTTATTCTCCATATTCCAAATTCTAAATTCCAGTTAATCGTTATTCAAAATTCTAAATTCTAAATTCCATATTCTAAATTCTATATTCCAGATTCTAGATTCTAGATTCCAGATTCTAGCTTCAAGATTCCAGATTCCAATCTCACTCCCCGCCGATTATCTCCGAACAGCTGTTATAACTGTCACAGACCTTGGCATAATAGGAACAGCTTGCGCAATATTCGCAGGGAGACGAACCTCCGCAACCGGCCGTTGATGAATTATAATTCGCCGAAGGATTGGTTGAGGAAGCAGTGGCTGAAACCGCCCAGCAATTGGTAACGGTGCCGGGCTGGCAGTTGGCGCAATCTCCGGCCTTGCAGACATACAATTTAATGGTATCGCCCGCATCCGGATCGGCCGGGGCTGTTGATTCAAAAGTGATCGTCTGCCCGCTTTGGCAAACAGTGGTTGAGGCTACTGTCCTGCAAATATTTGAGTTGGCCGTAGAAATTGAGACGGAAGTGATGGAAGGGATCCCATCGGCTAAAAAATTAACCTCGTTTCCGTAAGCATACCCTGATGAATTATGGGCATAGGCTCTGACATAATAAGTGCTTCCCGATAGGTTGATCAGGGTTTTGGTAAAAGCTCCGGCGGCAAAGGAGCCAGTATCTTCCACATAAAGGGCATAACCGGAACTCGTTGGGGCAACATTTCCCGGAACGGTTGTGCTCGCCGTGCCATAAACGAAACCTCTTTTATCGCAGGTGCCGCTGCCAATATCGGTGATATTCCCATTGCCAGTGGCCTGGGTTGGCGTGATATTAGCAGCCGCTTGAGTGGTAACGGTTGGAGGAACCGGAGGAGTAAATGTTCCGACAACGGCGGTGCCGTATTGGCCGTTGCCAACATCGTTATACCCCACCACGAAGTGGGTGGCGTCCAAAGCGGAGACGGAGGGATAGTAGGTCTGCGCTGTATTAAAGACATCCTCCGAGCCGTAGGTGATGGCGGAACTGGAGACAGTGCCGATGATGGCGGTGCCGGAGTTGCTATTGTTAACATCCTTATACCCAGCCACGAAGTGGGTGGCGTCCAGACGAGAGACGGAAACATTGTCGGTAACTCCCGCATTAAAGACATATTCTGAGCCGTAGGTGATAGTAGTGGTGCCGGAGACGATGCCGATAATGGCGGTGCCGTAACTGCTGTTGCTGTTATCCATATACCCTGCCACGAAGTGGGTGGAGTCTAGGGCAGAGACAAAGGGATAGTAGGTCTGCGCCGCATTAAAGACATACTCTGAGCCGTAGGCGATGGTGGAAGTGCCGGAGATAATACCGATGATGGCGGTGCCGTAACCGCTATTGCTAGTATCTCTATACCCAGCCACGAAGTGGGTGGCGTCTAGGGGGGAAACAGAGACATACTCGGTAACTACCGCTGTGTTAAAAACATACTTTGAACCGTAGGTGATGGTGGTACCAGAGACGGTGCCGATGATGGCGATGCCGGAGCTGTAAGCATACCCTACCACGAAGTGGGTGGAGTCTAAGGCGGAGACGGAGACGGAGCTGATCAGCCCCGCATTAAAGACATACTCCAAACCGTAGGTGATGGTGGAGCCCGAGATGGTACCGATGATGGCGGTGCCGTAGCTGCTGTTGCCTTCATCCCTATACCCGGCCACGAAGTGGGTGGAGTCTAGGGCGGAGACGGAGAGATAGAAGAGGGTAGCCGCCGAATTAAACACATACTCCGAGCCGTAGGTGATGGTAGAGCTGGAAATTGTGCCAACAACAGCAGTGCCGTAACTACCGTTGCCAGTATCCATATACCCGGCCACGAAGTGGGTGGCGTCCAGGCGAGAGACGGAGGGATAGGTGGTAATTCCACTATTGGCCAGAGACTCTGCGCCGTAGGCGATAACGTTGCCCGAAACGCTGCTAACGATGGCGGTGCCATAGCTGCTGTTGCCAACATCGTTATACCCGGCCACGAAGTGGGTGGCGTCTAGGAGGGAGACGGAAATGTAACAACTATTTGCTGTATTAAAAACATACTCTGAGCCGTAGGAGATGGCGGTGCCGGAGATGGTGCCGATGATGGCGGTACCGTAACTGCTGTTGCCTCCATCCCTATACCCGGCCACGAAGTGGGTGGCGTCCAGGGAGGAGACGGAGAGATAGTCGGTATTTCCCGCATTAAAAACATACTCTGAGCCGTAGGCGATGGTGGAAGTGCCGGTGATAATGCCGATAATGGCAGTGCCGTAACTGCTGTTGGCATTGTCCCTATACCCGGCCACGAAGTGGGTAGAGTCCAGGGCGGAGAGGGAGACTTGGTCGGTGCTTGCCGCATTGAAGATATACTCTGAACCATAAGCGATAACGTTGCCCGAAACGCTGCTAACGATGGCGGTGCCCTTATTGCTGTTACTAGTATCCATATACCCAACCACGAAGTGGGTGGCGTCTAGGCGAGAGATGGAGATATAATCGGTACCTCCCGCATTAAAGACATACTCTGATCCGTAGGTGATGATAGTGGTGCCGGAGACGATGCCGATGATGGCGGTACCGTAACCACTGTTGCCATAATCTGCATATCCTGCCACGAAGTGGGTGGAGTCTAATGCGGAGATGGGGATATAACCAGTATTTGCCGTATTAAAAACATACTCTGAGCCGTAGGTGATAGTGGTGCCGGAGATGGTGCCGATGATGGCGGTGCCGTAATTGCTGTTGCCGTCATCCCTATACCCGGCCACGAAGTGGGTGGCGTCCAGGGCGGAGACGGAGGGATAGTAGGTACTTGCCGCATTAAAAACATACTCTGAGCCGTAGGTGATGGCGGTGCCCGAGATGGTGCCGATGATGGCGGTACCGTAGTTGCTGCTGCCAGTATCCTTATATCCGGCCACGAAGTGGGTGGCGTCCAGACGAGAAATGGAAATCTTTTCGGTAGCTCCCGTATTGGCCTGATACTCTGAGCCATAGGCAATGACAGTGCCGGAGGTGATAGTACCAGCCGCGGCTGTGGCAAGACTATTGTTGCCGGTATCCTGATACCCGGCCACGAAGTGGGTGGAGTCCAGGGCGGAGACGGAGGTATAGGAGGTAGCTCCCGAATTAAAGACATACTCTGAACCGTAGGTGATGGTGGTAGTAGAGATGATACCGATGATGGCAGTGCCGTAAACACTGTTGCCTTCATCGCTATACCCTGCCACGAAGTGGGTGGAGTCTAGGGCGGAGACGGAGGTATAGACAGTGCTTGCCGCATTGAAGACATACTCTGAGCCGTAGGTGATTGTGGTGGTGCCGGAGATTATGCCGATGATGGCGGTGCCCTTACTGCTGTTACCAAAATCCATATACCCCACCACGAAGTGGGTGGAGTCCAGGGTGGAGACGGAGACATAGTTGGTCTGTGCCGTATTAAAAACATACTCTGAGCCATAGCTGATAGTAGAGCTGGAGACGATGCCGATGATGGCGGTGCCGTAGCTGCTGTTACTATTATCCCTATACCCGGCCACGAAGTGGGTGGCGTCCAGGCGAGAAATTGAGATATAGTCTGTAACTCCCGCATTAAAGGCATACTCCGAGCCGTAGGTGATGGCATAACCGGAGACAGTGCCGATGATGGCGGTGCCGTAGCTACTGTTGCCAATATCCCTATACCCGGCCACGAAGTGGGTGGAGTCTAAAGCGGAGACGGAGAGATAGTAGACCTCTGCCGTATTAAACACATACCCTGAGCCGTAGGTAATGACAGTACCGGAGATAGCGCCGATGATGGCGGTGCCGTAAGTGCCGTTGCCATAATCCTTATACCCTGCCACGAAGTGGGTGGCGTCTAGGGCAGAGACGGAAAGATATTCGATATATTCCGAAGTAAAGACATACTCTGACCCGTAGGAAATAGCACCAGCCGAGATGGTGCCGATGACGGCGGTGCCTTTACTGCCGTTGTTGGTATTTTTATAAACCATTACAAAATGAGTGGCGTCCAAACGGGCGGTTGCGGCATAAGCGCCGACGCTGCCCTTATTGAAGACATACTCCGAGCCGTAGGCGATAACATTGCCCGAAACCGTGCCAGCCGCGGCTGTGGCAAGACTGCTGTTGCCAAAATCCTTATATCCGGCCACGAAGTGGGTAGCGTCCAAGGCGGAGACAGAAACATAGTCGGACCGTGCCGCATTAAAGACATACTCTGAGCCGTAGGTGATGGTAGTGGTACCCGAAATAGTGCCGATGATGGCGGTGCCGTAAGTACTGTTGCCGCCGTCCCTATACCCTGCCACGAAGTGGGTAGTGTCCAGGGCGGAGACAGAGGGATAGCTGACAGTCGCCGCATTAAAGACATACTCTGAGCCGTAGGCGATGGTGGAGGTGCCCGAGATGATGCCGATGATGGCGGTGCCGTAGTAATTGCTGTCACTATACCCAGCCACGAAGTGGGTGGAGTCCAGGGTGGAGACGGAAACATCGTAGGTAGCCGCCACATTAAAGACCGACTCTGAACCGTAGGTGATAGTAGAGCCGGAGACGATGCCGATGATAGCGGTACCGTAATAGCTGTTACCAAGATCTGAATACCCTGCCACGAAGTGGGTGGCGTCCAGGCGTGAGACAGAAGTATAACTGGTATTTGCCGCATTAAAGACAGACTCTGCGCCGTAGGTGATGGTAGAACCGGAGACGACGCCGATGATGGCGGTGCCGTAGTTACTGTTGCCATTATCCTTATACCCCACCACAAAGTGGGTAGCGTCCAGGGCAGAAACAGAGGTATAGGTGGTAACTCCCGCATTGAAGACAGACTCTGCGCCGTAGGTGATGGTAGAGCCGGAGACAATGCCAATGATGGCGGTGCCGTAATAGCCGTTACCGAGATCTGAATACTCTGCCACGAAATGGGTGGCGTCCAGGACGGAAACGGAGAGATACTCGGTGGCCGCCGAATTAAAGACATACTCTGAGCCGTAGGTGATAGTGGTGCCGGAGATGGTGCCGATGATGGCGGTGCCGTAACTGCCGTTATTGGTATTTACATAAACCATTACAAAATGGGTGGCGTCCAAGCGGGCGGTGGCAGTATAGTCGCCAGCGCTTCCCTGGTTAAACGCATACTCTGAACCGTAGGAAACAGTCGGGTCAATGCTTATGGGGTAAACAAGGTTCGGCAGGTTGTCTTTTAATTTCAAGGTCAAAATATTTTCTTTTGTTTCATAGAAAGAAAGGTCCTGGTGGGAAGTTCCGTTGGCTTCGATGATATAAGGGGCTTTGACAGTATAAAGAAGTTTTGTTTTTTCTGATTTTTCCTGGATCTCTTGGATCAAGGCCGGGTCGTTGGATTCAACTTTCTGCCAAAACTTGTCGGAACCGTAGATCTCAACATCGCCGTTATCTTTTTGCCTCGCCTCAAGAGTATTGTTGGAATTTATCTGCCAAGACAAAGAAAAACCGTTTTTGGGTTTTTTGAAAAAGATGACATCATTTTTAAGCTCGTCTTTGGTCGGGCTGTAAACCACTAAAAAATCGGAGAAATAATAAAGTATCCGATTGTCTCTTTTTTCCATTTTCTGGGGTTTGTTTTGGCCGAAAAAATCCAGCTTTAAAGGAACGGAGCTGTCGTTTCTTTGGAAGGTAACGCCTTCAAGGGAAAAACTCGCCTGGTAAGGAGTGAAAAGATTGCTGTCTTGAGACACTTTATAGGAGCCGTTCTCTTCTTCCCATTTTAAATTTTCCGGAACCGGATGCTGAAAGATAGCCAAGGCATTGGTTATCTCGGCTTCTTTTTTTGCCTGGATGTTTTTGGTTATTGAAATAAAAAGAAATGCTCCAAGAGCTAAAGCTAAAATGGAAAAAAGAAAAAAATAAGATATTTTTTGAGGAATTTTTTTAAAAAGTATTTTGGGCATAACTGTCTGCTTTATTAATTTTATGTTTATTCTCCGGCTTGGAATATATCCGTGCGGGGAGTTATATATTTTAAAAAATTTTTAAAAAAATCAGCAAAAAATATTTCTGCCATTTTATTTTAGCAGACGCCGACCATATAGCAATGCAAGGGGGTGTGGATAACTATAAAGCGTAAAGTGCAAAGCGAAAAGTGTAAAGCAACGAACGAGCGTAAAGTGCAAAGCAACGAACGAGTGGCGGAAGCGAAAAGTGTAAAGCAACGAACGAGCGTAAAGTGCAAAGCGAAAAGTGCAAAGCAACGAACGAGTGGCGGAAGCGAAAAGTGTAAGGTATTGTAGAATGAAAAGCGTTTGCCTGCAGGCAAACGCTTTTCGTTCTTGTTTTAAGCTTTACGCTGTTGTTTTGCGCTTTACGCTTTGCACTTTACGCTTAACAAAAAAGGGTACTCGATCATTAATGATCTTTCCCCTTATATAGAGTTTCGAGCGTTAGCCCGAAATTATTTTGCCTCTTCTATCGGCTGGAAGAAAAAACACTTTTTTCTCCCCTTTTTGGCGCATCTTTCCGCTATCTCTTGCTCGTCCAGCATTTTCCAGCGAAGACTGCACCTGTATTCAGCCATTCGGATCACTCCTCTCAAAGCTTAACCATAAGCTGGGTTTGCAAAATGCCATTTCTCTCGCATCTTTTTCCCTCTTCGCTTTTTAACTGCAGATGCTCGCATCTGCAGTTTTGGAACAAGCATTTTCCCGTTGTTTCATCCGTATCGATCTTTTTTTGCATGTAAGAGCACAGCCAATAATGAGCCATAAAGCCTCCTGTCCTTTTTCTATTGTTAAGGTGCTAAAGGGATAAGCCTTAAAGCTTATCCCCTCAATTCCTTAATTTTTAATCTCTCTTTTAAAAAAACGGACAAGATTTTGTCTTGTCCGTTTTTTTGATTTATCTATTAGGCGCTTGCATCTTTTGTTTTTATCACTTCATCGATAACACCGTATTCTTTGGCTTCTTCCGCGGTCAGATAGAAGTCCCGGTCAGTATCTTTTTCGATCCGTTCCAATGGCTGTCCGGTATGCTTGACCAGAATTTTGTTCAGCCGGTCTTTAAGCTTTAATATCTGCTTGGCGGTAATTTCTATCTCTGATGCCTGTCCGGTTACTCCTCCGGCCACTTGATGCAATAAAATTTCGGCATTGGGAAGGGAATATCTCTTGCCTTTTTGGCCCGCGGCCAATAAGAATCCCCCCATTGAAGCGGCCATACCGACGCAAACCGTTGATATTTCAGGCTTCACATATTGCATTGTGTCGTAAACGGCCAAACCGGCAGTTACTGAACCGCCAGGGCTGTTGATATATATCTGTATGTCTTTTTTGGGGTCTTTTGACGCCAAAAACAAAAGCTGGGCGATGATGGAACTGGCCAAAGAGTCATTGACCGGCCCGGATAAAAGAATGATCCGCTCGCGCAAAAGCCTAGAGTATATATCATAAGCCCGCTCGCCGGACTGGGTTTTTTCGATGACTGTGGGGATTAGATTCATGATATTGAGAGTTAATTTGTAATTTCCTACCTTATGCGTTTATTAAGCTAATGTAAAATGTAAAGTCTGTAATCTCTTTTATACATAAACAACCTCGTTAAGTATTCTGTCTTTTATTCTTAATTTTAAGGTATCTTTCATTATCAAATCTACTTTAATCCCCGCTTTTTGAGCCAAAAAATTTTCAAGCTCTATAAAAGTAAAAAGTCCGACTGGTTCGCAAAACTCAACCAATATATCAAGGTCGCTTTTATCGCCTGCTTCTCCCCTGGCATAGGAGCCGAATATGCCAATTCTTTCTACCTTAAACTTTTCTTTAAGCAGCGGCGCCAGTTTTTTTAATTTAATTTTTATTTTTTCAACTTTTTGCATAAGTTTCTTGGCTTACAGCTTTATGTCTTCATATTGTAGCAAATAAAGAGAAAAGCGAAAAGTGTAAAACAACGGAAGTGAGCGTAAAGCAACGAACGGAAGCGCAAAGTGTAAAGCGCAAAGTGTAAAGCGAAAAGCGCAAAACAACAGCGAAAAGCTAAAAATAACGACAAAAGCGTAAATTTAAAATTATCTCTTGCCTTTTAGGGTAATGATGCTTGAACCGAGGATATTGGAAATTTCGTTTGTTTCGGTAAGCAATTTATCGGCTGTCTGTCTGTCGGATTTTCCGGAGTCTCTTAATAGTCCAAGCCAAAACTTGCTCTCATTGGCTGACTTCAGGGCATAACTGAAAAAATTGGTAAAATCCTTTTTCGTGCTCCCCGCTTGAGCCTCAATAATATTGGCTCCTATGCTGGTTGCTGATCTTAAAAGCTGCTTTGCTATTATTTGCGCGCTAAAATCTCTTTTGTCCAAAGAATCAATAAACTTAATCACTCTCAAGGCGTAAAAGTAAGCCCTCCTTTTTAATTCCGGTTTTTCACTTGCCATGATTAAAGCGTAAAGCTAAAAATGAAAATCGTAAAGCAACGAACGAGTGGCGGAAGCGAAAAGTGTAAGGTATCGTAGAACGAAAAGCGTTTGCCTGTAGGCAAACGCTTTTCGTTCTTGTTTTAAGCTTTACGCTGTTGTTTTGCGCTTTACGCTTTGCGCTTTACGCTTTTAAAGCCCTAAGGCTTTAAAGGCGTTTTCCTGCTTGATCTCGTCTTCGGCGTAGGCTGAAAGCCTTTCCAGATTGGCTCCTTTTCCAGCGGCTTTAAGGTCGGGATAATAATCCATCATTGCGTTTATCTTTTCTTCTATCTGTTCGGCGCTGGCTTCCACTTTTTCCTGTTTGATGATCTCGCCCATGATCAAAAAGCTTTTGACGCGTTTTTTAGCGGCCTCTTCCGCCTCTTTTTCCAAATCAGCCTCGGTTTTGTTGATCTGTTTGAGATATTCTTCAAAGCTTATGCCTAAATTCTGCGCGATCTGATCTTTGGCGCTGTGCATCATTTGATGAGCCTCTTTTTCTACTAAAACTTGAGGCAATTCAACCTCGACCTCTTTGGCAGTCTTGGCCAGAAAGTCTTCTCTCTGCCTTTGGATTTCGGCCGCCTTTTTTTCTTCCGCGATCCCCTCTTTGATATTATTCCTTAAGGCCTCGGCATTTTCGAAATTGCCTAAACTTTTAACGAATTCTTCATTGACTTCCGGCAATTGAAGTTTTTTAACAGCTTTTACGACCACCTTAACCTGCAAAACCTTATCCGGCTCCTCCTTGGATCTAAAACCGACTTCTTTTGACTCGCCGGTAATCACTCCGACCAAGCTGTCTTCAAATTCCTTAGGATATTGGCCCTTGCCGAGTATAAAAGCGTCGTTGCGCACTTTTCCTGCCTCGATCTCCGGGGAAGAAAAATCTATCTCTATAAAATCATCGTTTTGAGCAGGATCTGCCTTATCGGCAAAAGATGCTCTGGATTTTTGGATATTGGAAATGGTCTCTTCCACCTCCTTATCCTCAATTTTAATTTCTTTTTTTTCGATCTTTTGGGCAATGGTTTTATAATCGGGTAATTTAAATTCCGGCATTATCTCAAACTCGGCTGAAAAAAGAAGCTCATTCTCCTTGGCCATCTTTAACAGCTCTATCTGGGGCTGGGAAATAACCTCTATCATTTGCAGGGCCAATTCTTTAATGGCTTTCGGCCAAAGGTTATCAATGGCCAAAGTTGCGCCTTCGACTAAAAGCTTCGCCGGGTCCAAGCTGGCTTCAACCATAGAAATCGGAGCTTGGCCCTTGCGGAAGCCGGGCAATTCGATCTCTTTGCTGAAATTGGAAAGAGCCTTTTCGTAAAAAGGCTTGAACTCGTCCCAAGCCTGCTCGATCTCGATCTTAACTTTTGTTTTTTTGTTTTCTTTAATTGTAAGTTTCATGTAATTTTGATCTCACTATTTATAATCTTCCAAAAAGTTTAAAGGGGTCTAACCCCTTGCACAGAAGTTAAGCTTTTTTATGATTGACGCGCACTATGTCGCGACAAAATACAATTGTCGCGCACCGTGTCGCGCCAAAATATAATTGACGCGCATTGTCGCGCGTCGTGTCGCGCGTCCGCCAGAAAGGGCTAAACCCTTTCTGGAATTTGTCGCGCATTATTTTTCGGTTTTAATTTTGGATTTTTTGGCTTTGGCCGGTTTTTTGGCTTTTTTATCAATCTTGATCTCTTTGCTTTCCTCTTCCTTGCTCTCTGTCTGCGCAACGGACTGTGTTTCTTTTTCTTCTTGCCCAGCCTCTGAAATTTCTTCAGCATTTTCTTGTTGGCCTTCAGCTGCCTTTTCTTCCAATTGCTCCGGGCTTTTAACATCGATCTTCCAGCCGGTCAATTTGGCCGCCAGCCGGACATTTTGCCCCTCGCGGCCGATAGCCAAAGACAATTGGTCGCTAGGCACTACCACTAAAGCGGTATTTCTAGGCAAAACCTTGACTTCGATCACTTTGGCCGGAGAAAGCGCATTAGCTACATATTTATCTGTTTGGTCGGAATATTCGACAATGTCGATCTTCTCTCCGCCCAGCTCGGATATAACGGCAGAAACCCTTACTCCCCTTTGGCCGACCATAGCGCCGATAGGATCAACGCCTTCGGCTAAAGAAGCTACCGACACTTTGGTTCTGGACCCGGCTTCGCGGGCGATTGATTTGATTTCGATCTGGCCGGCGGAAATTTCAGGCACCTCCAGCTCAAAAAGCCTGGAAATCAATTTTGGATAAGCGCGGGACAATAGAATAAAAGGCCCGCGGGAGCTCTCTTCTACTTTTAAAACAAAAACTTTCAGCCTTTGGCCGGAACGATAGAATTCCCCTCTCACCTGCTCTTCCCTGGGTAAATAGCCCAAGGTTTTGCCGAGATCCAAATAAAGGCCGCCGGATTCCACTCTCTGGATAATGCCGGAAATGATGTCCCCTTCCCTGGACCTATATTCCTCCATGATACCGATCCTTTCAGCCTCCCTTATTTTTTGAAGCACGACCTGTTTCGCTGTTTGCGAAGCAATACGGCCAAAATCGGTCTTTTCTTCCAAAGGAAAGATCAATTCTGTTCCGGATTCGGCTTTTTTGTCTATTTTCTTGGCTTCGTCAATCATAATATGCTTTTCCGAATTGAACCTGACTTTTTTTACCTCTCCATCGGCAACAGCCTCGGCTGCTTCCAGCTCGGCTTCAGTTTTGTTCTTCAACTCCTCCAGTTCGGCTTCGGAATAGATCATTGAATCATCAACCACGATCTTTACTTGCCAAAAATTAACCTTGCCGTTTTTAGGATCAAGCTTGGCTTTGATGATCTGGCCTTTTTGGCCGTATTCCTTTTTATAAGCTGAAGCTAAAGCCTGCTCGGTGATCTCGACCACCTTTTCCTGGGGCAAAGCCTTTTCTTCCGCGATCTGGGCGATCGCCGACGCGAATGATTTTAGATCCATATTGTTTTGCTAGCCTTCGGCCGGAACGGCCTTTTGGCTTCACTAATTATGTTTTACGATTATTTATACTATTTTTTTAAAAAAAAGACCGGGTTCAACCGGGCATGGTCATCAAAATCTGTCATTAACTGTCAATATAATAACAGAAAGAGGAAAACTGTCAAGATTAGCGCAAAGCGTAAAGTGCAAAGTGTAAAACAAAAGTGCAAAATTTAAAATATTCGTTTTCCAGTCGTTCGTTATTTTTAGCTTTACGCTGTTATTTTACGCTTTTCGCTTTTAGCTTTACTCTTTCTTCCTTTGCTCTTTTCGTTTTTTTTCAACTAAAGTATAATTAAGAAACTAACCATAAAAATATTTCAGTTTCACGAAACTGGCAATGAACTTGGAAATCCCCAAAGAAGTAAAATTTGTCCTTGATGGCTTGAAAACAAAAGGCTTTCAAGCTTATGCCGTTGGCGGCTGCGTCCGCGACATCCTAAGAGGGGAAAAACCTGCCGACTGGGATATAACGACCAATGCCGCTCCCGAGCAGATCGGTTCGATTTTTTTGGAAAGCTTCAGCAATAATAAATTCGGCACGGTTACGGTGATCGTCGAAAGCGAAGATCCGGCTTTGCGCGAAATAGAAGTTACGCCTTTCCGCACCGAACAAAACTATTCAGACAAAAGACACCCGGATGAAGTTAAATGGGCCAAAACTATCGAAGAAGACCTAAGCCGCCGGGATTTCACGGTCAATGCCTTGGCTTTGGACGAAACGGCAGGGAAGATAAGCATTATCGATCTATTCAACGGACAAAAAGACCTGCGTGATCAAATTATACGCACAGTCGGAAGCGCCGAGGAAAGATTCAACGAGGATGCCTTAAGGATGCTAAGGGCGATCCGTTTTTCCGCTACTTTGGGTGAAGACTGGAAGATCGAACCTCAAACCCAAAAAGCCATCGAATCAAACGCCCATTGGCTAAAAGCCATCTCTCAAGAAAGGATCAGCGAAGAGCTATGCAAAATAATAAAATCCAGGCAGGCGGCGCAGGGGATAGAAACGTTAAGAATATATGGATTGCTGCAATATATCCTTCCGGAATTAATGGAAGGGTATAAAGTCGGGCAGAACAAGCACCATGTCTATGATGTTTATGAACATTGCGTGCGCTGTTTGGACTTTACCGCCAAAAAAGATTTTAATTTCCATGTTCGGATGGCCTCTTTGCTCCACGATATCGGCAAGCCGCGTTCCAAAAGAGGGGAAGGCCTTAATTCCACTTTTTACGGCCATGATATTATCGGAGCCAAAATGTGCGCCCAAGCTTTACAGCGCTTGAAATTTTCCAAAAAAGATAATGATAAAGTTACGCTTTTGGTCCGATACCATTTGTTTTATTACAATGTGGACGAAGTAGGGGAATCTTCCATCCGCCGCTTGGTGCGCAATGTCGGGCCGGAAAATATGGAAGAGCTATTGCAGGTCCGGATGGCCGACCGTATCGGCTCGGGCTGTCCCAAGGCAGAGCCATATAAACTAAGGCATTTGAAATATATCGTCGATAAAGTAGCCCAAGACCCGATCTCGGCCAAAATGCTCAAAGCCGACGGCCAAGATGTGATGAAGATATTGGAAATAAAACCCGGTCCGAAGATCGGCGATATTTTGGATATTCTTTTGGGCATAGTTTTATTGGACCCCAAAAAAAATACCAAAAAATTCTTGGAAGGGGAGATCAAAAAATTGGGAAAAATGTCCGATGAAGAACTGGCAGTTTTTTCCCAAAAAGCCAAAGAGGAGCGCGGCAAAACCGAAGTGAAGCGGGACGAAATGACGAAGAAGAAGTATTGGGTCACTTAGAAGCGTAAAGTGCAAAGCGAAAAGCTTAAAGCAGCGAACGATCGTAGGACGAAAAGCGTTTGCAAACGCTTTTCGTCCTTGTTTTTAGCTTTACGCTGTTATTTTACGCTTTTCGCTTTACACTTTACGCTTCTTGGTTTCACAAATTCCGAAAAATTTGCTAAGCTTTTAAGCGTCCTAAGAATAGAGACGTCAACGGGGTGTAGTATACCGGCAGTACGTGCCCTTCGGGAGGGTAAAGACTGGGTTCAATTCCCAGCACCCCGACTGCTTAAATTAAAGTCCTTATCAATGGAAACCAAGCTAGCCATTTTTGATTTCTCCGGCACTTTGGCTTACGGCAAGATAAGCGGCCAAAAACTTCTTGAAGACATGAGCAACTTAAGCTTCGAGCTTTTTGGCGACGCCCAAAAAGCTTTTGCTTTGCCTGTCCAAAAAGCGATTTTAACAGCCGCCGATCATTTTTTATTAAAAGGCTGCGACATTCCCAAAGATATTAAAATTTTTACGCCTCTGGAAACAAAATATCTCAAGCCCGATCCCAGGGCTTTTCTTTTTGTGCTCGAACAGCTAGGCGTTAGCCCTCAACAAGCTGCGATGATAGGGGACGAAGTCGAAAGGGATCTGATCCCGGCCGTCGGCCTCGGGATGAAAGCCTTTTTGATTAACAGGGAAAACAAAGATATAAGCGTTTTGCCGAACGGCATCATAAGAATAAATTCTTTGAAAAAACTGGGAGAATACATCCGTTGACAGGTTTTTCAAGGGTTGATACCCTCTAATAACTCATTAAAAAAGGAAAAAGGAAGCGATAGCAATGGCATGTCCATATTCTGAAGAAGAGCGGTCAAAAAGAGATCCCAAACATTGTAGAAATGGGAGATCTAAAAAGAAATTGCCTCTAGGCGATAACTCTGACGCTCTTCAAGAAGGAGAAAGAAGAAAACGCTAAAATAGCGTTTTGAATCGGTGATGAAAGCCGTTCTTTTACAGCGTTAACGATGCGCGCCTTTCAAAGGCGCGTTTGGGGTTTGCCGGCATTAATTGCTTGCAAACCCGTTTTTTTGCCTAAATAATTTTCAGCCTCTTTTTTAACCAAAGTTTTTTTGCTAAACTAAATAATATTTCACGATAAGTTCCGAGGGCTCGCCCGGAACCCAACGTGGTTCCGGGCCTGTAGTACAGTGGTAACACGCTGCATTCGCATTGCAGAGACGGGAGTCCGATTCTCCCCAGGTCCAC
>Ga0172381_10002387_pt1 | contig 20754 bp, 39 predicted proteins | sample Leawel6488metaG_FD_119754 | JGI IMG/M metagenome (GOLD analysis project Ga0172381, IMG submission 119754) | Leachate microbial communities from a municipal landfill in Southern Ontario, Canada - Leachate well 64-88 metaG | ecosystem: Engineered > Solid waste > Landfill > Unclassified | place...
GTGGTCATTTGTGTAAGTGGTCGATGTCACCCCTCACTCCCCGAAGTTGTTAATTGTCAATTTATTTTTGATAAACCAGACAATGTAGGGAAACATATCGTTCAAATAGCAAAAATAAGTAATGTAAAATGTATGGCAAGAAAAATGGGGTAAGGCAATTTACACAGGTTTAATTCTACGCATCAATCTAAACAATGATGTATATGTAATGTCTATGTGTTTTGCTACTTTTGTCCAAGTTCCAAGTTCGTTGTAAATTTCAAGTAAATCATTATATCGAATATCAGAAAAGTCTTTTTTACTGCTTTTAAAATTGCTTTTTATAATATTTGCAGCTAATTCGTGTTTCCTATCCAGTGCGGTTTCACAATTGTTGTATAGTTTTTTTATCACAACATAAGCATGCGTGCCACTGGTTTGGAATTGCCAGCTTTTCTTGTTTTTTTTCATAAAAGATTGGGCATTGCATTTTGGTGATAATTTTTTCACAAATGCTTCAAATTGTTTTACGATAGTTTCGCTGCCAACCAATCCAATAGCTGGCAAGTGGTTAAATGTTGTCAATATCCAACCATCTCCATCTATTTCTCCACGCCAAAAATTTCTGTTGTTTTTGAGTTGTGAGCATATCCTTGCAATATGACTTTTTTTTGGAACAACACCATATGTCGCCAAAGATTTAACTAAAGCATATGAGGAAATACTAATGCAAGCTAATGAAGTGTCTGATTCAAAGCCATGATTTTTTCTGATAAAAGTTGGCTGATTTGATTGCAAAAATTTTTTAAATTTATCTATGTGGTTTTTGTCTTTTTCTGATATGCTTAAATTTAAATAAGGTGATGAGTTTTTTCTTGTAGTAATACATCCATCAGCCATAAGAAATCCAATCCAATAAGCAGAATTTTCATTAATTTTATTAAAAGCCAACTCATTTAGTGTGTATTTTCTCTTCATATTATAATATACGCAGATATAACCTATTTAGTTCAAGGATAATGTAAAAATGGCAAAAGATTTCAAAGCCAGACCTTTAGTTAGCAATGTTATGACACAAGCCAAGGTAGATATCATTTGCCCCTTTCATGGACAATATCAGCGATTGCACACATTGTGTCAGGGTATTTGGAGGCACACAAAGAGTCATAATTACCATCTGTATATCATAGATGATAATTCCCCTAACAGAACTTATGCTCCTGCCTACCGGGAAGCTCCACGCACCACGGTAATTCAAAATGAGAAGCAATTGGGGTTTGGTGGTGCGTTACAAAAGGGATTTGAAGCTGGCAAAAATGAATGGGTGGTCTTTGTGCAGTCTGATTGTGCAATTGAATCTGGAAATTGGTTGCAAGAATTACTTATTAGTCATTTGAAAAATCCAAAAGCCGGGATGGTGTCTCCAAGAACAAATAATCCTGGGGTGGGTGATCCTCGTTTAAAAGCTAATAAGACTGATCCGCCCACACAAGATGTGGTTTTAGACAAGGGCTATCTTCCATTGTATTGTGCTTTGTGCCGTCGTGATCTTTTCTCCAAAATTGGCGGCTTCATAAAACCATATCCGTTACGTTATTATGAAGACGAAGAATTGGCCCATCGGCTGAAAGCGTATGGACTACAAGAGATTGTAAGTGGAGTTAGCTGGGTTTATCATTACGGAGCGGCTACAATGGGCACTTTACTAAAAACAAAAAAGGAGTATCAGTCAATAATAGAAGAAAATCGCAATAGGTGTATAGCTGACTTGCGATCTCTTAAGGTTCTCGTTGACAATTAGTAATAAATATATACAATAATGATTATGAAACCCAGAACTTGCCCTCATTGTAAAAAAATCATTCCAATAGATCATGAATTTTCTTTTGATGAGAAGTTGAATATGATTTGCGATGGTTGCGGAAAAGTAATAATTGCCACGAGTTGGGAAAAAGAGCCGACAATCCAATATAGTCCATTATCGCAATATGGGTCGCATTCTTGGACACGTCCCCCCATGTAGAGTGGTTCTGATTTCAGTTTACATCCTCCATTTCTGAAGTATAATGGGGGCATGCAATACATCTTTCCGCCACGTCCGAAGAATCGAGTGCCACCCAATCAATTGCCCAAATATGAGGCAACTGGGAAGTGGGTGGTGCAGCGTAAATTCAAGGGCACAAGGAATGTAATTCAGATTACCCCCGATGGCAAGGTCAATTTTTTTAACCGCCATAAGGAGGAGCATTCTCAATGGACCTCCACTTCCGCCGTTCGGAATCAAATTCTAGCCCTCAATTTTGAGCGTGGCAAGGAATATTGGCTTGACAGCGAACTGCTTCATGCCAAAGTTTCCAAGGACACAGACCCCTATTTGAAGAACAGAATTGTGGTTTTTGACGTTCTGATGGTGGCAGGGACATATTTATTGGGTGCCCCTAATCAAATGGAACGGCTGCGTATTCTGGATGAAATCTGTCATCATCCCACCCAAATGGAGCCAAATCACGGCATCGCCAGATGGGTTTCTGAGAATCTTTGGATGGCCGAAACCTTTCCAAACGATTTCGAGCTTCATTTTCAGGAAAAAATAAATTTGCCCGAAATTGAGGGATTGGTATTGCGTAGAAGGGACTCGGTACTTGACAGTGTTGGCACAAAAGAGTATGAGTGTAACTGGCTAATTCGGTGTCGGAAACCCGAAGGTCACTATCAGTTTTAGGGAGAATCGTCATGCCGTTGACTTTGCAAGAGGTGAAAAATCTGACCGATGAAGCTTTTGGAAAGCTAGAAGTCGAGCCTGTTCAAAGTCCTTTAGTCGTGCCCGAAACATGGCGTCGTAAGTTCGATGCTTTGCGGGAAAATCATTTATGGCGGCACGTTCAATCGGCCATGTTCGACATGCGGTGTGAGCAAGCCACCAAGCTGGGGTTTGCTCAACTGGATTCGGGCGATATGGTTGAAATGCTGATGGGGTCTCGGGCCACTAGTCATTCAGGATCAGGGGATCGACAAGTTTTTGAATGGATGTATAACCATCATACTGATACTGAAACTTCTGGAAAAGATTGTACATGGGGCGGACTAGCAACTGATTTCGTGAGGAACGAAGAAGTAGTCACTGGTCGTTTCCTTAAACGAAAAACACAAAAAGAAGTTTGGCGATGCCGCTTTGGTAAATTAAATTATCTCCAACGTGATATGCCTTATGGGGTAATTCTCAGAATGCTGGAGATCAAAAAGCTTAAATTATTCAATGCTTTCAATGTCTGTGCCCCTATTGAGGCGTGGGAACGCAGAACCGACATTGATCCTATTGTCGTGGCCAGCATTTTTGAGATTACTTCCGAAAAACACAAAGAAGACGAATACAACACAGCGGGTCAAGTGGCTCACTTTTTTGTTGCACAATGGTAAAAAACGTTTTTTTAACCTCGTTTTGGAGAACTACCCATGTCAGAGAGTATGTCAGAGAGTTTGCAGAAACCGGCAGCATTGCCCAAAGGTGTCGAACATCTTCACGACAAGATGTATCGAGTTTCAATCGACACTATTCAATTGGCAGATGGCGGATTCAATAAGGATTCCAAGGATTTGGAATTCAAGAATCTTCGCCATGCTCTGGTGGATCACAAAATCCTGGGCAGAGGCTTGTCTAAAGAGGATGCGGCTGATCTGCGGGAACGAATTCGCACGGAAGGGCTTTTGCACTCACCGCTTTTGCGATGGTACAAAGGCGGCGTGCAGATTGTATGCGGCGAACGTCGTATTCGCAGTCTCTTGAAATTGGTTCATGATAATGCCAAGTGCTGGGATCGTTCCAAGAATGAGTATGTTCCCGCCAAGGATTTGTATGGCACTATCGATGTCGAAGTCCAAGAAATGAGCGACCGTGATGCTTACCGAATTTCGTTCAGCGAAACGGAATCGGTCAAGTTGTTTGGCGATGGTGCCAAAATTGCCGCCATTTCTTATTTCCGTAGCTGTGGCGAAGATGACAAGGCAATCATCGCCATTACCGGATATGGACCCGAATGGTTGCATCAAGCCGAAAAATTGGGTGCTGGCTTGAGCAAGAAATGCTTTGACGCCCTTTGCAATGACGAAATGAATTTGCAAGTCGCCAATAAATTGGCAGAGATTGTTGGCGAAGATAAGCAAGAAGCTTCCTGGGATCAATGGAAAGCAAATTCTGAAAAGCGATTTTTCGAGAAGCTGCAAGTGTTGGAAGGGGCTGTTAAAAAAGCCACTGCCGCCATTGCCGATGCCGAAGAATTGAAAGATTCATTGGCTGGCGAGGCTTCCGAGAAAGCCAAAAAGGATTTGGCTGCTGCCACGAAAAAGCGAACGAAGGCGAAGAAAGCCAAGGTTGTGGCTGAGGCGAAAGTCAAGAAACTCGCCGCCAAGAAACCGAAGGCTACCCCCAAAGACGCCAAGAGCGAAAATGATGATCCCAAGCCCCTGACCGGAGCTAAGATGGAAAAGGCTTGGTATCTTCCAGTTGTAGCCGTTATTAAAAATGACGGTTGTGATGGTGAAGGCACCAAGCTGGAAGTGGATGTTTGGGATGCCAAGCTGGTCAAGATGCTCATCGAGCAATTCCGCAAAGGACAGACCGACATTCTGCGAATCCTTGTTTCGCACAACAAGAAGAAGCAGAAGTAAGGGTTTCCCCGATAACTTTAGAGCAAAAAACCCGATTTTCAAGGTCGGGTTTTTTGTTTTAATATGGGTAGATATAATGTAACCATTGGATATGCCACTAATGATTTTATTGTGCCCATTTTGTGGATATAAATTAAATCAAGCCTTATATGAGGGCATTAGTAGTTGTGAGTCTTGTCGCAGAATATTCGACACTTCTGAATATCACAAAATTCTTTCAGCATCTTGGATATGCCGCCATTGGCACGTAGATGCCGCCACGGCTCAAAAACATTGTGGTCTAACCGATCCAGAAAAAGATATTGTTGACAAATATGTTTGTGTGGAAGGCTTTTGCCACGACGATTTTTTGAAAATTCTTCCCAGTCTTTAGGTGTATAATCCCCCCACATAGGCTAATAAAATATCGGTTTTAGCCCCTTTTCGGCAAAATAATCAAATAGGGACTTAATTTTTAGGGTACTTCAGTCGTATAATTGGGTATGGAAGGAAATGAGTTCAACGGAATTAAAAAACCCAGTCTTTTGTAGAAGGAACCTAGTTATGTTGTCAGTCCTAGAAGTGGCAAAAGCCAAGATTTCTCGTTTCACTGCTCTGACAGAGGAATATGAGCAGCTAACCTCACGGCAGCATGAAATCGAGGCGGAATTGGGCAATGGCTATATTGCCAAGGCTCATGTTGGTCGCCCGAAATCCACTGCCAAGGTTGAGGCTCCCAAAGCGAAGGTTGGTCGCCCGAAGTCCACCGTCGCCAAGAAAGTTGGTCGCCCAAAATCCAATGGGGAAAATAAAGTGAATAAAGCCGAAGCTATTCGACTTTATGCTGCTGAGAACAAGGATGTTCGCCCCAAGGATATTATCAAGGCTTTGGGAGAGAAGGGTATCGAAGTTGGACCGGCTGCTGTTTGGCAGGCTCTCAATCATGTGCCCACGGGTAAAAAGCGTGGACGCCCAGCGAAGACTGAAAAGGTCGCCAAGCCAAAGGTCGCCAAATCCGAAAAAGCCCCAGGTCGTGGCCGACGTGAAGCCGGGCACACATTGTCCGATGTGGTCATGAAAATTCTTGGACGCAACAAGAATGGCCTGACCCTGGCTGAGATTCGCCAACGGGTTGAATCTTCGGGGTATGAAACCTCGGCCACGGATTCTAGCTTGTCTGCCGCTGTGCAGAATTGCCTCGCCAAGCTTCGTGAAAAAGAAGCTGTGTCAAAAGACGATGAGACTCGCAAATACATCGTCAAAGTCGCATAAATAAAAACATCCCTGATGTTTGCACAAGAGCCCCGAAAAGGGGCTCTTTGCTTTTGTGCATACTCTTATATCTTATGGAAATAACTGATTTTGAACATTTGAAAGAAGAGTTGATAACTCTTTATAATTATTATCAACCTGTTCACAAAGATATTTTAATTGTTGTGAGAGATCAATTGAAATATGTGCAGGGGTGTATCGAATCCATTCAGGCAAACACAGAAGATTTCACAATTTTTATTTGGGACAATGGATCATCTGAGCCAACTGCTTCTTATTTACGCAGTTTAGACGCTGTATATCATCGATCAGAAGAAAATCTCGGTTTCATCATTCCCAACAATCGATTGGCCGAAATGGGGACTTCCCCTTATTTGATTCTTTTGAATTCAGATACAATCGTGTGGCAGGATTGGGACAAGGCAATGATTGCTTGGCTAAAAGCCCATTCTCAGGTTGCTTTGGTAGGTTATCAGGGGTGTTATTTAAACGAAAATGCCACCTCTACTTGGTCTGATTTCGGATACAACATTGACTATGTAGAGGGGTGGTCGATGGCTTTATCTAGAGCTACTTTTCAAGAATTTGGGCTGTTTGACGAAAAAAATCTTCAATTTGCCTATGGCGAGGATAGCGATCTATGCTTGCGGCTCAAAGAGGCAGGACATCAGGTTTACGCCATGTATTTGGGGCTTGTCCACCACATCGGCAGTCGCACCACCCAACAGCTTATGGCAGAGGGATATGATTTTATGGGCATGGTTAAACAGAATCACGAATACCTAAAAAGCAGGTGGTTTCCCTCAAAAAGTGGGTAATTTGGGCAATGTGGTTTACAGGACTGGTTTCTGAAGTATAATGGTAGTGGATAGGCTTTTACATCATCTGAGAGGAGGATACTATGGTTGTACGAAAAACATCGAAGACCTGTTGTTTCTGCGGACAGGGGGGCAAAGATGTTCCGCTATTGGTTCAATCTCAAATAACCAATCGTTTTATATGTCGCTTGTGTGCTGAAAAGGCACTGAAGATAATGGAGTCGAGTGTAGCTGAAGGTAGATTGGGACATTTGGGACAAATACCTCGACCTAAAGAGTTGGCCGATTATTTGGACCAATACGTTATTGGGCAAGAACGAGCAAAAAAAATATTGTCGGTTGCCGTTGCCAGTCATTACAAACGACTGAAACACCAACAACTGAACACACTCGCCAGGGGTGTGAATTTGGATAATTTTGTTGAAATGCAAAAAACCAACATTCTTTTGCTTGGTCCCACGGGTAGCGGCAAAACTCTGTTGGCTGAGACTCTTGCTCGAAAAGTTGATGTTCCCTTTGCTATTGGCGATGCCACCACTCTAACCGAAGCTGGTTATGTGGGCGAAGATGTTGAAAATCTTTTGCTGAAGCTGCTGATGGCTGCTGACGGTGATGTTGAACAAGCCCAGCGAGGAATTATTTATATCGATGAAATCGATAAGATTGGAAAATCTGCTGGAAACGTTTCCATCACTCGGGATGTTAGTGGCGAAGGGGTGCAGCAAGCCCTCTTGAAAATTTTGGAAGGAACGATTGCTAATGTGCCCCCTCAAGGTGGTCGCAAACATCCAGAGCAACAGTATATTCAGATTGATACTTCTAACATCCTGTTTATTTGTGGCGGCACTTTTGATGGTTTGGAAAATATTGTTTCCAAACGATTGGGAGGTAACAGGATTGGATTTGGTGTGAATGTAGTTGAGCAGGAAAAAGAAAAAGAAAAAAATGCTTTGCTACAACAGGCCGCAACCGAGGATTTGGTCCATTTTGGTCTTATCCCTGAATTGGTTGGACGTTTGCCTGTAATAGCTGCCATTGAGGAATTGAGCGTAGATGCTCTTGCTCAAATCCTCACTGAGCCTCGCAATGCTTTGATAAAGCAACAACAGGAAGATTTTCGCATGGATGATGCATTTTTGCATTTTACAAAAGATGCCCTTCATCAAATTGCTGTAAAAGCCAAAGAAAAGGGAACGGGAGCAAGGGCTTTGCGTGGAGTGGTAGAGAATTTGTTGTTGGATACCAAATTCAACATTGAGCCCAAGCGTCATTATTATATCACTGCTGATGCGGTGCTGGGCAAGGAACCCATTGCTGTGAAGGAAGCTGCATGAAGATTTGGATTGTCGAAGATGCTCATTCTGGAGTAGTGTATTTGGTTAAAGCCGATTATCCAGATGATGCAGAAAACAAAGTCAGAGCATTAGTCGATATGGCGGCAGCCTATGCCGAGTTTTGCGAAAGTTGGAATTGGACACAAAATCAAATACAAGAATTGCGTGCTGATTACACTCCTGAATTGCCCCCAACCTTGGAAGAATTTACAAAGGATTATCAAATCGAGGCCAGGGGAGAATTTGTGTTGAAAGAGGATGTGGTTCCTATAGAAGATTTGCTTGGAGATTTCATTTAAAGGATAAAACTATGTTGCCAGATGTGTTTAGTTATTTTGAAGGTGGAAGAGAAGGAATCAAACAGCGTCTCGCTGAACAGATTCGTGAAGGTGTTGCCACCCATAAAATGTCATGGGCAGATTTAGACTCATTGGAACATGAAATTAAATGTCCTGCTAGGGCTATTTCAAGGATTCTGGATGGCGACCTTTCCGAACTTAATGCGGATTTAGCAGAAGACCTAGCGTGTTGTTTGGGATTGGATTTTGGCACAGCCCTTGGAGAATGGAAATTCAATGAGGGTGACAGACAGGTTTGGGAAGAAGAAATCAAGCATAACGGATTTATCTCAGTGGGTTCCGCACCTGTTGAAGACATGGTGAGGGTATTTACCACATTGCGGGCGTTGACCACACTATGAAAAACCTATACACAGCATTGAAGAAGCAATCAGTCGGCAACACTCATCTTACAAGAATATTGAGTGTACTTGAGGAAACTCTTGTGCATTTTAATATCCCCAAATCTGATCGCAGCACAATGGGGGAGGCGTTGTTGCGTTTTCGGATTGTGAAAGATCGTAATTTTAAATACAATCCAGACGACAAAATGTTGCAGAATTTTTTGTCGTTAGATCGGTATTTTGGGGCTCGTTTACAAGAAACTGTCGTTCATCCTCAAGTGCCGTGTTCCCTGGGCTTGACAGAACAACAACTTTCTGCCTATAATACGCTCCACTTGTTTCATCGTTTGTGGACGAAGGCTGCTGGCACCCAGAATTACGACAAAAAGGAGTGGCAGGAATTTGAAAAAAGGTTGGAACCATTTTTCCAATAATAATGGCACGCCCAATCAGTGAAATAGAACCTTGTGTTCATTGCGGATTTTGTTGTATGCAAGCTCCCTGTGGGTTTGGGGAATGGAACTCTACAAAGAAACAATGTCAATTTTTAGATGCCCAAGATGATGGAACATACTTGTGTGGAAAATACGATGACATTGTTAAAGACCCAACCGCCGTTGTTGCCCCAGCCTTCGGAGCAGGATGCTGTAGTTCCCTCTGCAATGACCAGCGGGAACGGATTCTCCAACGACGAAATTATCGTCCTTCTCGCTCTGCTTGATGGCTTGCTTGGCGAAGTCATGAGCCCCGATATTGCCTATATGGCAATGTCTCATGCCCTAGATGTTTGTCGGGATGCCGGTGTGCCTGATGTTACTTTCAAACGAGCAATGCAAAAAATAAAAGCCGTTTGGAAGGAAAAAGCCAAACAGAATCCAATTTCCATTCTGTTTAGATAAAAAAATAAGAAGGATACTTATTTATGATATGCAGATTTTATACATTGTTTCTTCGATACTTATTCCAGTAGGGGTGATACTCTATTTCTTAATAAAAAGGACAGCTTCACTTCAAAAAAAAGTCAATTTATATGAAGAGAAACTAGAGAGTCAAACAGGAAAAACAGATTTAGAATTAGCGACTACCCACCAAATTGTCAAGGAACTGGTCAAGCGTCCAAATTATAGATTTATGTTTATTGTTCCGCATCTAATGCAGGAAGGACAGGGATTAAATGTTGAGGTTCATTCTTCAAATGTCTCTGTAAAAATGGCTTTAGATGTGCTTCGGGCAACCTATGAAGGGGTTGCAAATACCATCCGTAGAAAAAACCCTGATGAAGACGAGGATTTAGGAGACATATGAATGGAATTTTCGGAACAAGCCTTAGCAGCACTTGCCCAAGCAGACCATGACAAAGACCCCATCGATGATCTTGAATTTATTGGGGTTTCCCCACGAACTCTTTCTATCTTGGCCAAGAATGGAATTATTACAATGGATATGCTTCTGTCCAAAACCCCCCAAGAACTATGTACCATCAAGTCGCTAAACACCCCATCTATCGACAAACTCCTAAGTTGCCTACAACATTACGATGAATTGGCTCTTTTGAGAAAATGAAGTTTACAACTCACCAATCTGAAGTATAATGCTGGTGTGTAAAACTCATTCCCAAGGAGCCAATTGTGTCAAACAAGAAGATCAAGAAAGCGGCAAAAAGAATCGCCCATTCTCGTAATCGTGACCTCGAAGTGGCTGTTGGCGTCAGCGAAGATTTTTCTCCGACTGGTGCCCTTCCCACCAAGAAAAAACTAAAAAAGATTCTTGACGAAGCAACGGCACAGATTGTTCCTATTCCCGGCCTGGAAACGGAAATGCCCATTGGTATGATTCCCACGGCCCGCACCGTCGCCACCCTCTATGTCTTAGAACGAACCGGCGTTGTGCGAATGCAATTCGATGATGGCTCCGATGATGTCGATACCGCCGAACAATTGCAGCAAATTGCTGGCGAAGTGGGCTATGAATTCTTGTGGGTGAGTGAGCCCCATGTTGCGTATTTAATCAGTCCTGACAACGTACCCGAACTCTGATTGAGTACGTCGTTGATCCCTGCAAATTGAGAAAGGTAAACAACAATGAAAGTTAATTTGAGTGACGGGCGTATTGCCCAAATTGGTGTGCAGATTGGCGAAGAAATGCCAGCACAACCATCACAACGGTCGCTGCGAGAAGTTGACAGCGGCAAAAAGTTTCGTAGTGTTCGACTCAACATTACGGTGTCCAAAGATGGAGCCGTAGTCGGGCAAGTATCCGGCACAAGCTATTGTGTCCCTCATGACCAATTTGTACGAGCCGAAGGCCGCAAACGGGCACTGCGAAGGCTTTTGAAAGAGGATGCTGGCCGTAAGGTTTTGAGCAAAGAGGATCGCAAGATTCTTTGTCCCATTATTGTGCAGGGACACAATTTTGTGATCGGTGGCCGTCCCGAGCCAATTAATGTTTTGCCAGAGTTTGTGTGCCAAGCCAAATAGATGGACACCAAACCTGTAATCTCTGAGTTGGCTAAAGACCTTGTGCAAAATGCCAAGAGCTTGCTGAAGTATCGCCGTCCCCATTGGTGGGTGTTGTGGCCACGGGGCGGCGATTTTTTTAAGGCAAGAAATGATCTTGGTGCCGCCATTAGAAAACTCAGTGCATATCTTGAGTTTTGCAACCAAGATAAGGAAATTGGGGATGTTGCAAAGTGGCTGCTCTCAGACGCAGAGGCAATTTATCACAAATATGGTGGAAAATGACTGCCGTAATTTATAATTGGCGTGGTGGCGACAACCCCCCAGTTCCAGAGGCTGTTCGGCAAGTGGGTCCATTCCCATCAGCCAGTGGTGTGGATAAAGTCCATTACACGGTGGAAATCGATGATTTGGCTGCATTCATTGAAAAGCATGGGCCGATGATTGTGTCTCCACCGGGCTCCCACCCATATCAACAAGGGTGGTTTATATGGTTCAACGGCGGATCATCGAGATTTTCCCAAGCATAGTTTTCCTGTACATTGAGAAGATGAAAGGATCAAAATGAAGAAAATGGCTTTAGTTTTGTTGCTTTGTCTCGCTGGATGCACAGCTAATCAAAGGGCAAAATCCTTTGGTGGGAAAATGACCACCACCCTTCCGCCCGGCCAGAAATTGGTTAACCTCACCTGGAAAGATTCCAATTTGTGGATATTGAAAAGGCAGATGCGAAAAGACGAAGTTCCCGAAGAGTATACATTTTCTGAGGAGTCGTCTTGGGGCGTGGTGGAAGGCACCATTGTTATTAAAGAGCAAAAATGATCTACGACAAAGAACAATCCAAAAGAGACAACCGATCATTTGAAAAATGGTGGGAATCTGTCAAAAAAGATTTGGCTGTATCCGCATTGATTAGCCCCGCTGTCAGTGATGTTGGGGCAACACTAAATGCGATTGAGCGAGTAGCTTATGAGGCTTGGTGGGACGGATGGGAAGACGGATATAGCGAAGCAAGATATGGATAGTTTTCCTGTACATTGGGAAAGTAACTCGAAAGGATAAATTGAAATGGCAGTTGAGACAAAACGTTTTTCCCTATTCAATGTCGATGGCAAGAACAACAAGTTCTGGAACATCACATTGCTTGAAAGTGGCGATGTGGAAGTTCATTATGGGCCACAAGGAGGTACTGGACAACGAAAAACGTTCCCCAATGCCGGGCGAAGTTATTTTGAGAAAAAAATTCGAGAAAAAACTTCTGCCAAACATGCTGGCGGGGCTTATGTCGAAAACCAAGTGCTTGAGACAGCGGGCATGTCCAGCAGCAGTGGTCCCAAGGTGGTAGACAAACACACCTTGGCTCAAAAAGCCGTCAATGACATTGGGGCAAGTCAGCCCGAGTTGAAAAAACTCATTCAATATTTTGCCGATGTAAATGCCCACAACTTGTATGAGGCGTCGGGCGGAAAAATTACCTACGACGTGAGTAGCGGACATTTCAAAACAACCCAAGGGGTTGTTACCCTAGATCAGGTTCAACAAGCCCGTGCATTGTTGGATCAGATTGATGGTTTTGCTGCCAAGGGTGATTTCGATAGTGCGGCTTTCAAGGCCGTTCTCAACCCCTACCTTTCTCTCATTCCGCAAAAGGGGCTGGTGCGTCAAATGCACTTCCCCAGCATGTTTAGCCCCACTGGTGCGGGTGGATTACAGCAACAGAATGATATTCTGGATTCCCTGGAATCATCTTATGCCACGGTTATCGCCAATGCTCAGAAAGCCAATGGCAAAAAGGATGCTCCGGTACAAGAAGCTACTTTGTTCAAGGTCACAATGAATTTGATAGAAGATGGTAAAATAATTGACAAAATTCGTCGTTATTATCGAGAATCAAAGGGCTCTCATTACGATGTGGCAAATTATGACGTATGCCGAGCATTTAATTTGGATATTCGGCATATGAGCGAGCGATTCGACGCTCAGGGAAAATCAATTGGAAATGTGATGCGTTTATGGCATGGCACCAAGGCCGCAAATATGTTGTCGATTTTGAAGGCAGGATTTGTGGTTCCAAGGAGTGGTGGTTCTATCGGTGTAACGGGGAGAATGTATGGAGATGGCGTGTATTTTAGCGATATGAGCACCAAAGCAATTCGCTATGCTACTGGGGCGTGGGGCGGCGGTGGAGGTCACGACCGCAAGTTTATGTTTTTGGCTGATGTGGCGATGGGAAAAATATATCGTCCCGCTCATTCATTTAGTGGTCTGCCGCCGAAAGGATATGATTCTACTTTTGCGGAAGCAGGCAAGAGTGGAGTAATGAACAATGAGATGATTGTTTACAGCCTTCAGCAAATCAATCCAGTGAATATTATTGAGTTTACCATTCACGGAAAATAATTTATGAAGCATATATACTCTTGTAATTAGAACAGGAGTATATAATGGCGGATAAAAAACTTGGCGATGGCGGAAAAAGTCATCGTTACAAATTATTGAACGATGTTCAATGGCTGCACGACAGATATGTTGTTGAGGGTTTGTCTACAAAAAAAATAGCAAAATTAGTTGGGGCAAAAACACCTAATTCAGTTCGGCAGGCTTTGCAAAGAGCAAGTATTGAGATTAGGTCTGTTAGCGACGGGTTGACGATCAACAGAGAAGATGATGGATTTGTTTTAAGAAAAGATGTGATAGAAGGCGGCTTACTTGGAGATGCTGGCCTACGTATTTGGAACAAGCATAGCGATGCTTCATATCCATCATATACAAGAAAAAACAAATACAAAGATCACGTTAAGTGGGCATCAAAATTGATATGCGATGCGGCGGCGGTAGATAAAAAAATCAAGCTGGAAATAAGAAAAAAGAATGGCAAGACTTTCAAGGCATTCAGATTTAGAACATTGTGTCATAAAGAATTGTTGCCACTTTACCGATTGTGGTATCCAGAGAGCAGTGGGTTCAAGAAAGTAATTCCACAAGATTTGGAAATTAATGAAGTTGTCTTGTTGCATTGGTTTCTTGATGACGGAAGCACAAGTTATATTGGAGATACCAAACAGGTAGAGCTTTGTTTTTGTAGTGAGAGTTTTACCAAACAAGACCAAGAGAGATTGTGCGATATAGTTCATCAATCATTTCCTGAATTAACGCCAAAAATAAGGAGTGTGAATTTCGGGACAGGATGGAGAATTAGAATACCTCAATCACAAGCACGAGTGTTTTTTGAGATTATTGGGCCGTCGCCAATTGTCTCATTGGCGTATAAGTGGAAGGGATGAGAACATGAGTGAACGCTACGAGTGGATTAAAGCTATTGTCAGTTGTGGTGAGTTACGGCTTGAATACAGGCTGGAAGGTTCGCTCACAACTGGACATTGGGCACACGATGAAGATGTGAGCGAATGGACGGATGATGAAATCCGTCGAGTAGCGGCAGGACTCATAAGTGCGGAAGATCAAGAAAAAGAAATTCAGGTGGAATGGCGATGAACAACGAAATAATGTTTTTGATTATTGCGATATTGATTGGTGGCTTTGCTCTTAGTGGAGGGAGCTTATACGCATCATTCAAAGCATACACTATTGATCGACAATTCAGAAAAGATTCTGAGGCTGCTGTTGGGTATGGGTTCTTGACGTTTGGTTTGTTTTTAGGAACAATCATTTCCGTTAGTGTAATCCTTTACAATATTGGAGCATTTAAATAATGGCGACAAAACGGAAGCAATATCTTCTGCAAAATGTCACTGCCGGTTATCTCGGCAACTCGCCATTGTTTTGGAGTAAACACGGAGGCTACACGCAATGGATTGATGATGCTAAGGTTTGGGAATACAAAGAAGCCCTAGCACAAATTAAGTCCACCAAAGGAAGTCATTCGTGGAAAATGTGGCCACTGGAATTGGTTCTGCAACGAGTAAGAAGAACAATCGATGTTCAAGATTTTTCGAAAGAATAAATAAAATGATTGCAGTCAGTGAATTTGTGAAGCGTCAAACAGTCGATAGTGAATTCTCTCACTTCGATGGGACGTGGGAAGAACTACGTGCCCGCACTCAGCGTAATTTTGATGCTGGGCACACCATCCCTGGCTATCGGGATGGTGTTGTTCTCGTTAATGTTGAGCCCGGTGTCCCAGAGCATCCTGGTTGCTTTTACAGCAATATTGTTGAACTTCAAGAGGGCGATAAACTGGAAGGCGAGTACAAAGCCCGTCAGCCCGGTGAAGAGCCCCGCAAATCGACATGGGCGATTGGCGGAAGAGGATTTCATTTTGGGAAAATGCCCGCTGTCTCTGTGCAAATTGTTCTTTATCGCCACGACGTATTGGCGGAAAATAATGAACAAAGTTGCGATGCCGAATGGGAAATTATTTCCATCAATGCCAGTCCCTACGAAGGTGAAATGCCCATGTCGCCGGGCACGATGATGGCTAATCATTTTCACTTGAACGGAGGCACAGAAACTGGCTGGGATAATGATCGATTTGTGGAAGAATTGAAAAAATCTGTGCTGTTTTGGAAAAACAAATCCAAAGTGAGAGGGACATGATTAATCCAGTTTGGAAGTTAGCCGAACTTGTTGGTAAAAAATTTCAGTTGGAAGTTGCCCCAACAATCAAGCTGGACAGGAGCCATAGCGTATGCTATATTCCTGTTGTTGTCAGAACGGCTTCTGTGGAGAATGGACATTTTTATTTGACTTGTACCCCAGAAGTTGGCTCTGGCGAATTGATTATTGATAATCCCGCATTGTTGATAGAGGATAATGGACAGCCTTGGAAAGGTTAAACCATGATTCCAATGTGTTGGAAGTGTGCCAGCAGAATTACCGGGGATGTTGAAACGTGTGGTCAAGTGGCTGCCGTTACACTGACAGGCTGCAAGGAATGCTCCAAGGTGCATGACTTTGCCTCTGCAAAAATTCACTGCCCGTTGCTTAAATCCAACCCTTCCAGTATAATCGGGAAAACAATCGAGGAAGCTCGTGCCAAATTACCCGATCAAATCATACGGGTGGTGATGCAGGATGGCGAACGTCTATGCATTACACAGGACGAAAGCCCAGGACGAATCAATATCTCTGTTATCAATGATAAAATAGACGAGATTGTGGGGATTGGGTGATGGAAGCTGCAAAATGTCGTGAGTGTGGTTGTAGGAATATCGCAATTACAGATTGCGGTTATTCATCATTTAATGTGGGAAGAGCGACATGCACGCAGTGTGGTTTTGTGGTCAAAGTCTCACCTTGTGGTTGTTTTCCCCGTGATGAAATCATTGCTGTTTGGAATCAAAAAAATAGCAAAAAAGGCAAGAAGGCGGATTTACTTCGAGAAAAAGCCAAGAAGCTTGACGAAGCGGCCAAAAAACTTGACAAAGAAGCTTTAAACAATTTGCCAAAGGAGTAATGATGGGTGGCGAAAGAGAAACAAAAACCACAGCCAGCGTTTCCCGTGCAAAAGACATGCTGGAAATCGGATCGGTAAGAATTCACGAAAAAGGTGGTATGGTTCATTTTCATGCCGATGCTCAAGACCTAAAGGTTGCTTGTCCGGTTGCCAAATGGTTCTCGGCATGGGATATTATTTCCCAAGTTCCAGGTGAATGGACCTATGTAGATGATAACACGGCGGTTAGTGTTGTCACTAAAATTGAAGGTGGCATACTAGATGCCGCAATCAGCCTCTATTCTATTGCGGTTGGCGATACCTTTGCCAAGCTGAATAAATTCACCGAGGGATAACATGGGCTACGCAGGTGCAGATTGGATTGCTGCTCAGGGCAAAACCATGTCTTCCTTTGGGAGAAATGTGGCAGATTTACTCGGCTGGTTATACAAGGGTATTTACCACTTGCCTGTCAATGCTCTTCTTAAAACAAATTGGGAAGATGAGTGGTGCATTGTTGTCAAACTTGGTCGGGAAGCCGCATTGGCAACAACTGATTGGAATACTTTAACTTATTTGGTATTTCTTTGCCACAAGATGGCAATTCGCTGCGAAATCGTTCCCTGCAATATGCAAAAATTAGCTTTGCATTTCCATCGCCGCAAGCGTGATGGCGATATGGCGGAAAAACACCCAACTTTGGCGGAAGCTGTCAAATCTTTTGAAGAAAATTGCGAGTTACCCGATTATGAATAGAAGAGATTTTTGTAAACTAACTGGTGGTGTAGCAGCTTGCTCTTTGTTGCAAATTTCTCTTCCTGCTTTGGCCACGCCTGCTCCCAAGCCAACTGAATTGTCAAGATTGCTAGATTCTTTGCCTTGGGATCGACCGCAATTAATTTTTATTTCTGGAGCGTATGCCAATTTTGAAAAACATTTGTTAGCAAATGAAATAGGAAAGCGTGTACATCGGTTACATAGAGGATATGTTATTGATGGGTGTGCTTGGGCCTCAGATGATTGGGATTGCAACTCAATATTTGGAGTTGCGGCGTATAAATGCGATGATCGGCAAGCATTGCGGTTGGCCAAGGAATGCTGCGACAAAGATCAAACAACAATTTGTTTGCCGCTACACCTGACGCTTGGGATGAAATATATGGCCAGCCTAATCTTTGAAGTCGGCTATGGAACACAAGACGATGATCCATCGGTAGCAACACTTGCAAGGTTGACCAAAAACAGATGGACTCCAGAAGTTGGCACAATAGTGAAATTAGGAACCTCTCAATTCATAATTTGCAATGAGCAAGCCTAACAAAGTCTGGCAAGAAGTTTTCTGCACCATTTCCGGTGGAGGTTGTGGTGGCTATGTGCTTCTTAAATTGAATATTGCCCTGAGCAATCATCGGGTAAAAATTATTTGTCCTAAGTGCAAACATGAGCATTTCCGAATCATTAACGAGGGTTTGGTGACGGAGAAGGGTCGATTTACCACCGATTCTTTCGAGGAAATTTGCCCGCCATTGTCGGCTTGGTCAAAAGAACCCCGCACACCAGAAATGAAAACAAAAGTTGTTCCGCAGGGTTATTTTCAGGAACGGGATGGGGTGCCAATTAAAGAGCTAGAGTTGACGGGTGATGAAATTCAAGCTAACGCAATTATGCGTGAATCTTGGGCGGATAGATTTTTGGGGAAACTGGTGGGCAGATGATTAAACTTTTTAGAATTAGGGGAGTTATTCATTGTGATGAATGCTCACAAGGCTTCTTGAAATATGTTGGCTCTTACGGGGAAGCAAAAAGATTTTTGAAAAAACACCCAAACGTCGATGGGAAAATTGATAAGGTCAACATCGAGGTAAAGAGCATCACAGTTGATGGTGTTTTCGCAATGTTTAAACAAATGGAAGAACACATGCTATGATATGTTTATTTAATGGTCTGGTTGTCACCAAAAGTGGAGAGTTGATTCAAGAAGGGGCTAGAATTCAGCTTACTATTGATGATGCAAAAAATTTGGTGAGAACTTTGAATGAATGTATTGAAGAAGCCCAGGATCACAATGGATATGTGATGTCATTGGTGTCGAATTTGAGCGTGGAATCTTCTTTGGATATTTATGTAAAACCATGAAAACAGCACCTTTTCCATTCCTTGCAACCCATGCTTGCCTCGATGTTCCTGGTAAGGACTGCCTCTATCGTGTCAACCTGAGTTGTGATAAAATGCCCGATGACGCTATTTGCGATGAGGGATACGAAATCATGAGACAGCTTGGAGAAGCAATGAACCGAGCCGTTGACGAATACGAAGCCAGCCAAAAGAAAGGAAATTGTCATGAGCACGGTAGTGGATGTACCTGTGATTCAAGGGAGCAACCTGAAAGCCCAGATTGAGATACCTGAAACTTTGCAGGTAGTTCAAGATGCCAAGCCACCTCGTGGCTATGGCATGTTCCGTATTCTGAATTCCAAGGATGGAGACAAGCGGGTAGTTTGGAATTCAGATGTCTTGGCAGAAATTCGTGATGCCAAAAAAATGTTTGATGATTTGGTGGCTTCTGGTCTTGTGCCCTACAAGGTCGGGGATCGTGGACAAAGAACACCAGAAATCATGAAACAGTTTGACCCAACAGCAGAAGAAATTATTTTTGCACCTATTCATTTGGCAAGAGGTGGATAATTCTATCCTTTTGTTGAATAAATGACTTCCATATTACTATATAGTAATATGGAGGTTATAATGAGAAAAAGTAAATTAAAAGCAGGAGAAAAATACGGACACTTGATTTTGGTCAAAAAACTACCAGAACAAGACAAACACGGAAGTTATTTTTGGGAGTGTCGGTGTGAATGCGGCAAGACAAAAATAGTTTCTTCGGGAAAAGTACGAAGGGGCGATAGTTGTGGATGTGTGCAACGAGCAGTTATTAAGGAAAGGAGTTTGGTGGGAAAGAAGTTTGGACGGTTGCTTGTTGTTGAGCAAGTAAGCGGCAGAACTAAGTTTGGCAACAGATTGTATTTGTGCAAATGTGATTGTGGAAAACAGAAAGTGTTGCCTTCACATAGTTTAAAAGTTAAAGGTGGAAGCAAAAGTTGTGGATGTTTGGCAGAGGAGTTGGGACTAACGAAGCTACCGACAGGCGAGGGTGCGTTTAATCAACTTTTCTTAACTTATAAAATCAGTGCAAAAAGAAGAAGAATAAAGTTTGATATTAGCAAAGAAGAATTCAAAGAACTTACAAAATTAAATTGTCATTATTGTGGATCGCACCCAAAACAAGTTTTCACAAGGCGTGGCGGGAATGGCAGCTATATCTATAATGGAGTTGACAGAGTTGATTCACTTTTGGGATACTCAACAAAGAATTGTGTCCCCTGTTGTGGTGATTGCAATGAAATGAAAAACGACCGTTCATCGGATGAATTTGTGGCACACATACTGAAAATTGTGAAACACCAGAGAAAATAACAATGGCACCATACACTCCAATCAGCAGTTGTTGCTCTCCCTATACAGGGACAGGGACCGCTACAGCTACCTATATCAACGCTAGTAGCAATATAATTTATCCCAGCAGTTGTTGGGGCGAAAAGTCAACTAATTCCTGGGATGATGGGTATATTAAAAATTATAACAAATACGTAAAATGGGGATCGATAATTTATAATAATGATTTAGAAACCAACAGCAATTATATTTGCAAAGATATTTATTCCAAGAAAATTTGCAATTATATTGACACCACAACAGCGGGCAGTAGTTGGAAGATTTATGATCCTGTCACCACTGGCACAGGCAGCATTTATTGGCCGACTGTTGCTCCACTTCCTCTCACCCCCTCAGAAAGAATGAGGGAATTGTTGCGAGCCCGTCGAGGCCCAGCGATATTGGGCACTAGAACACCCTTGTCCTTACAAGCAGAAGAACGTGAGCAAAGAGCAAGAGAAACGCTCCGTAGTCTTGTGGGCGAAGATCAATTCCGACGCTTCCTAAAGCACGGATTTATTACCGTGAAAGCTAAGTCTGGTCTCACATACCAGTTGTTTCACCATCATACCTATACTTGGCAAAACGGAAAGCGTTTGCAGCATTTGTGCGTAGTGTTGGCAGGTAATTTCCCGCCAACTGACACCCTGATTGTTCGATATTTGATGATTCTCAATAACGA
>Ga0172381_10002388_pt1 | contig 20749 bp, 37 predicted proteins | sample Leawel6488metaG_FD_119754 | JGI IMG/M metagenome (GOLD analysis project Ga0172381, IMG submission 119754) | Leachate microbial communities from a municipal landfill in Southern Ontario, Canada - Leachate well 64-88 metaG | ecosystem: Engineered > Solid waste > Landfill > Unclassified | place...
CAAAAATCCAAATCTTTAGCGGCTTCTATTTTATCAAAATAGTCCATAACAGACGCTCCGAAATCGTCTGAGATAGTGTCGTAACGCACAGTTGTGATTTCATGCCATTCACCATTTTTAGAAATAGAGAGTGTTCTTCTACTATATCTCAAAGCATCAGAGCTGTATTCATAAATCAGCCCATCGGCAGAGTCGGCCACATCATCGAGAAGTTTTTCTACTCCACAACCATCTTCTCCAAAAATACTTTCATGGAAACTTATTTTGTCAGGCTGAATGCGGAGGATTTCTCTATCCAACTTATAGAAACCTTTTGCCCTTTCGACATATTTTTTGGCCCAATCTTCTATTATTTGTTTTGTTTGAGGCAGAAGAACACTTTTATCTGCTGTTCTAAAAACGACATCAATAGTCAAACTCATTTTTATTTTCTCCTTTTATTAGTTTATTTTATATTGAGAAGGTGGCAGGAAGTTATATTACCAGAGAGCTAAAACGACATTCTCTATCTCTGAAAAGATTGAGTTTGCCAATCCTCATAGAGACACTCTCTTTTGGTTTATTGTCTTTCATTGTCTCTATTGTCTGAGGTGATAGAAAAGCCAAAAGATCATCAAAAGGGATGTCTTTCATTTTGATTTTTATATTTATTGGCTTATAGACATAATCCAAAATGGTCTTATATCGATTGTCTTTGCGGCTTTTGAACCATTTGTAAAGTAAAAAGTTTATAGCCTCGGTTTGAGCTTCATGTCCTTTTATCTTCTTTATTTTGAGCTTTTGCGGTTCTGGCTCAAAACAGGAACCTTCTGCTGTCTCGGTGGAGAGCAGAGATTTGTTTATCACTATGCGAGTATATTGTTTGGCTTTATATCGCTTTAGTATTTGTTCGAAGATTTGGTGTAAGGATTGGGTCATTTTTCTACTACCACTTTTATCTTATCTGTCCTTAAAATCTTTTTTATTCCGTTTTCTTCTATTTCAAGTTCGAAATATATTTTATTTCTCTCTTCATAGTATAGCCCTCTTTCGGGTCTGTCGCACCTCAAATCGTTCACTATTTCTCCAAACTCCCCAGAGGATAGTTCGAGTATGTTTGTCTTTGTTATTTTTGCCATAATTCTACCTTTCTATAAATCTGCGTGTGTAATGTTCTTTATCTATAACAAAAATAGCGTCTTCTATATCAAACCCTATTTCATTTTCGCCAAACGTGTAATCTGGCAATCCCCAATCGAAGCCCATCCCATCCAGTCTTTCCTTGAATTTTTTTCGAAGATTTTTTATTCCATTAATAGCTCCTTCAACCGTCCTGTTTGCATCTTCTTTTTCTTCAAAATCAAAAATTTTTAGGTTTTCTTCAAGTTGTTCTTTTTTTATTATAACCATATTTTTCTCCTATTTTACCATTTCTTCAATCAGTTTTATTTCTTCCTGTGTCAGTTTGAAATAATCATAAATGTCTTTATCTGTCAATATTTCTTTGTGGATATAAGGCACAAAATCGAAACAAGTGCTAGTCAAAGCTTGCGTTGATTTTCTCAAACTGACCAAAAATTTGCTAAGTTTCAAGCTCATAAACTTTATAAATTGCTCGGTTTCTTTTTTTGTATCAAACTCGAAAGATATAAAACTTGAAGTTGATACTGCTTCTTTTTCACAAAAAGAAAAATCTTGGATAATGTCATACCCTTTGCCTTGAGCCAAATAGGTTATAGCCTTATATTTTCCACATCCAGTTGAAGATAAGTCTATGTTATTTTTATCAACAAAAAACACTCTCCCCTTGCTGGCATGGCAAACAAGATCATTTTTGTCTTGCTTTTCTTTCAGTCTCTTATCGTTTGTATTTATGTGTCCGTTCCGAAGATATGAGGAGCTAACAAGGTCCAGTTTTTCTTCTTTTATTTTTTCCAAAACTTTTTCTATAATTGTCTCGCTTCTTTTGTCGGTTAAAATAAAACCAAACTTCTTAAAATTTCTTTTTTCCGATGTTCGGTCATACTCAAAAAGTACATCGCCGTCATATCCTTTTTCACACAAAAAGAAACTCAATCCTCCTTTTATGTCTGTGTTTTTAAAAGTCTTATTATTCTCAAAATGTTTCAAATACTTCAATCCATAACTGTTTATCATTTTTTTACAATGATCTTCGTGAGATGTAGCCACAAACCATCTTGATGGCGTAATCATAGCGAATCTTTTTGCCATTTTACTTGCCTTATCGACACAATCGGGATAAATAGATTTAGTATTACACGATTTTTTCTTTTCATCGTTATATGGAGGATTTGTTGCTATTCTTATTTTATCAAAATCCAAATTCCAAAAATTAGATTTAAGAGAATCTCCTTTTATAACGTGAAGATTCGACTTGTATTTATTTTCTGGATCGAGCCTCAAAATAGATAAACAAACATTTTTTATCTGGATGTCCATCCCATAAAGCATATTTTCAAGTATATGTTTTTTGCGATCTTTTTCTTCTGGAATAGAAATCTTCAAACTTTCCATTAGTCTTATAAAAATCTTGTAAAGAAAGTTTCCTGTTCCACAAAAAGGATCGAACCAAAACAAATTTTTGTTCTCCCAATCTTCTTTCGGGAATAAATCAAGAATGGCATCAATAATCCAAGAGTCTGTTAAGACTTCTCCAAATAGTTTTTTGAATTTATCACTCTGTAAAATCATATCTATTACATTATAGTCCCCATTTTTGATTTTCTTATTAAATTTTTGAATTTCAGAGTTCAAATCTTTGGTTTTGGCATGTTTTTTTATGGTTTTTTTCAATTTTTTCATATCCAAATCTTCCTTTAAGCTGTCTTTTAGAACTATCCTTTCAAACTCCTCTCTTTTTTCAATGTCAGAATCCAAAGCGTCAATAATCTGTTCCCAATCATCATATTTACACATTGTCAAAACATCAGCCCATGTAAAACTGGACATAATTGTCTTGAACTGCTTTATTGTATCTTCCTTTTCTTCCTCCTCTTCATCTTTTCCATTTCCGCTACCGCCTTTGGTATTTTTATCTGCGGGATGTTTGTAATTTTTTCCTTTTTCGACTTTTGTATTTCCTAAATCGTATTCTTTGTTAAAAGTTGAATCATCCTGTCTTACATTCAGGGAAGAAATCTCTTCATCAAACTCTTCTCTGTTAGAAAAAATAGCTTCCATGTTCAACAAAGACTCACTCCCAAACGGGTTAATTATTTCATCCCTTATTTTACTGAAAATTTCTGATACATTATGTATCTTTTCAAATCTTTTGCCTTTAAGATAAAAAGGAATCATTTCGAGCATCTCTTTAAAGACTTTTTCCTGATTTTCTTTTTGTCCATCAGCTATGTGCCTCGCGTATTCGAAGTATGCTCTGAGAGTTCTCGTAGGATTCAGATCAATAATCTGAACATGAGTTCTGCCCTTTTTGGGGTTTCTCGCTCTATTCACTTTTTGCCAGTATTCTGTTACAGAGTAGCCATCATACATAGGGATAATCGTATCCACTTCGGGTAAAGTAGTTCCGGTTGTAAATTGACCAACTGCCAAAAGTATGAATTTTTCATGGGATTGAATTTTTTTTGCCCAATCCATTAACTTCTTTGGATCATTTCTCAACTCACTATAAGTATAATCAACATAGTATCCTGCTTCTTTTATAACATCAATGCTATTTAAAAGTTCTGCCAACTTTTCCAAAACAGCCACTCGTTGAGCATAAATAATTATTCCGTTTCCTGTGTTTCTCAATCCTTTTATGCTATTAAAATCATTCAGTATTGGTGCGAACTCTTTTTCGGCAGGAGAAAGAGAAGCATCATTGAACAAGAACTTAAAAATCTTTATTAATTCATTTTTATACCGAAATTCGCCATCTTCTTCAAGAGAAAGGAGTTTTTCCATTGTGATTCCTGCCACTCCCCCAAAATGCTCAATATATTCCGCATGTTGGTCAAGATCAAAAATATAACTCCAAAAAACCATTTTGGGAAATGTAGCATATACTGAGTCTGGATGCTCCTTAGCGAATTTTATTTCGTCCAAAAGAGAAAATCTATGTGAATTTTCATCCGTAAAACTACCAAAATAATAATTTTTAAAAGGGGTGGCCGACAGATAAAGCCTACGATTGTGTTTAATTTTATCCAGAATAAGTCTGGCTGTTTTTTCTGTTTCAAACCCGTCGTGGACTTCATCGCCGATGAAACAATCAAAGCCTCCTTCACTTGCCATTTTTTTCAAAATGGAAAGTTTTTCTTTGTCTATGCCATAATTATCATCTGATCCTTCAGATTTTAAATCTTGAAGCGAAAATAGAGCGGCGATAGGCTTATTAAAATCTATATCTGCTTCTGTATATTTTTTCCCGGAAGTAAAATCAATTATTTGCCAATGACTGAAAATACGATACTTTTTTAATGTTTTTATCCATTCCGATTGAATGACCGAAGGAAACCCTGTACAAATTGCGATTCTTTGAAAGCCCATTTTTTCAGCAACGCTTAAAGCCCCTATAACTTTTCCAGAGCGGCAAATCCAATCAAACAAAAATGTATTTTTACCACTTTTATAATGGCTAACGCATTTATCTAATCCTTCTTGCTGATGAGGCCATAATTTGAGTTCTTCTTTATCTCCCTGAATGGCTTTATCTATCTCGTCTTTATCAAAATTCAATTTTTCCATTAAAGCGTATGCCTGTTTCCATATCTTCTTCAAGTCCTGCCAATCAAAAATAAAGTCCAAACTTTTTGTGTTTTGGGTTTCATTCTTTATTACTTTCTTGTCATAGATAATGACGCCTCTTCTGTTTTTTGATGATTTGAAAAAATCATTGTTCCTGTCGTCTATTATGGCCCCCATCCTATCTGGTTCTGCTTTTCCAAGTGAAAAGTCGCCACTATAAGCACCCCTTATTTTCGAAGAAAAAACAGAATAATTTCCGCCCTCTTCAATAAGAGCTATGTCTATTCCTCCTCCAGAATTTGTTGCGGCTCCTATATCACATATTTCTTTCACTTCTTCAATTATTTTCGAGTCTTTTACCCATCTGCCGAGTTTTGACTTGACTCCCAATTTATCGAAGAAAAAGCCTATGCGAAGAAAGCCTCCGACTTGGGAAACATATTCGGAAAAGTTTCCAATTATTGTTCCTCTCCTTGTATTATTGGTATTTTCATTTTCTATTTTTATTTTTATGTCGTCGAGATCGTCTCCGAGGAACCTCAAGTTTTTTATGTCAGACTTCGAAGCATTAGTTCTGACATTTTCTGTTATTTCGGAGTATGTCAGATGACACTCTGTATTTTCAGCCAAATTTTCCGTTGCCTTAAAACTCATTTATTTTTCCTTTCACAAAAAAGGGCACTCGCCCATATTTCAGGCAAATGCCCTCATCTGCGGGAAGCCAGCCAAATCTTTTTTCGCCCAAAAGAAAAAATCAATGATGGCTTATCCTTATGCACGGAACCTTATCGCTTCCGTCCAGTATCCCACCATGTTCCAAAGTAGCGTAATAAGCACCATCATTGTCAGAATAACTCAACACATAACATTTCTTTCCTTTGAACAACTGCTTATTTTGTTTCCAATACTCTTTTGCTGCCTCTCTCCACTCTTTATTTCTTTTTTCGCCAGCTTTATCAAATATATCATTCCACTCTTTATATTCTTTGCTTTCACGATTTTCTCGAACATCGTGGCCGGTTCTCTTTTTATATTCTCTTTCATAATCATAAGCGTGAAGTTCATCATATCCGTCATAGTCATATTCAGGGTGTCCTTCAAACCAGCCAGAGTTTATTTCTTCAATAACTTCTGCCTCTGTCATAGGCACGGCAGTTTGAATGTTTATAAAAATAGTTTCAGACAACTCTCTTGTGTCAAAAGTGGGTTCAGCACAATCTCCATTCCCTTTTTCATAATAACACTCATTCGGAACATTTTCTCTTTTTCCGAAAAATAGTTCCTGAACTTCTTCTACGCTTTTAGGCTTTTCTTTGAAACCTATAATGAAAGAACTGCTTGAACTATTTGAAACATATCCTCGTCTTGTTTTCATATTTTTTCTCCTTCGTCTTCTGCCTCATCTTCTTCTGAAAAAAGCTTTTCCAGTTCAAGTTTTTCGAGGAAGAGTTCTTCCGCACTACACCCTCTACAAGATGTCATTTTCCATTCGAAGTTTTGAGAGTTTCCTCCATCGCGCAAAGAATAATCAAAAACTTCACCTATCAAAGTTCCATCTTCATCTCCGAAAGAACATGGGTTTTCTCCCACTTTCAATGTTTTGTTATTTTTTTCAGCCGATTCCAAAAGATTTTCTTGCGTATAATGAAAATCATTCTTGTGCCATTCAAAGTTGCCTACAAACCATTCAATAATCTGAGGGTTTTCTTTGACAAAATCTACGAGAGTCAAATCTTTATCGGATTTATTTGTTATAACGAATGAACTACTGCTTGAGTTGCTTACAAAGCCATTTCGTATTTTCATTTGCCTTTCTCCTTCTCTACCTCGCACCAATAATAACCTCTCCAATCACTTTTTACGCCCTTTTTACGGTTGGGCTTATATCCTCTTTTTAATAGATACTCGAAAACGGCCGTTGAAATTTTTCTGTAGTCCAACGAAAAATCTTCATATTTTCTCATTTCTTTCTCCTTATCCATCACATATTTCATACTCAAAAACTTCGTCTGGGGTTTCATTCGCCAGCACAGAAAGCGTTATGACAATGGTATTGGCTGAGAGTTCTTCTCCCCATTTATCTGTGGGTATTTCTCCATCAAAGGTGAAGTTCTCCATTTTATATCTCAATGTCGATCCATCACCGGCATTGCTCATATCCGAAAACACAACCAAATCCCTACCAAGGAACTTGTCTGTTTCGGCAAGATGCTTCAATACAGCTTGATGATAATCAGATAGTTGCGGTAAGCACTTATCATAGTTTTCTTTCGTAATGGCTAAAACGAATGAGCTACTTGAACTATTACTCACGAAGCCCGCTCTTGTTTTCATTTCTTTTTTCTCCTTTTTGGTTTTTCTATTTTTATCTTTCTAACTATCTCTTTTGGTTTGAAGTTGTCTTTTATATTTTCTTCTGTCGGCCAAATCGACTGGCAGAACAATGTTCCTGTATTTTCAATCATGGCATAAAAAACTTCACCGGCTTTATAGAACAAACTATTGTGTCCATAATGTTCTGATGCGATAAAGGAGATTTTATTTTTGACAAGAAAATCTATTACCTCATGTTGATTACATGAAACATATTTACCAAGAAGAACTCCATTATACTTTTTATCATCACCTTTTGGAGGACTATTCAAAGCCCACCAAGGAACGGACGGCCCATCACCGCATCCGGGTTCAAAACTATTATCATTGAACTCTATTTTGAACGGGTCTATAACCTTGCTATACCAGAAGCCATTATCCAAAAGTTTCTTCACTTTGGCTTTGCTTAACTTCGGCCATTTCTTTCCATAATCGGAACCATAAAAAGGCGAAGGCTCTGCCTGAACAATAAAGCTCGAAGAACTGCTATTTGAAATAAATCCATTTCTCGTTTTCATAAATCACCTAAATCGCTTTCAACTACAAAATGTTTCTGAAAATAGTTTCGGCTTGGGCAAACCTATTTCCTTTGCTATTTTCTCCAACTTCCTCTTTTCGTTTTCTGCGGGACAACGAGATTTTTCAGAGTAGTCCCAAGGACCATCTGATACTATATTTCCTACTCCTAAAATAGCAACGTCTTTCGAGTTTGAAGTCCAAGTCATTTTTACGTCTTTATATTTTTGGCTCAACTCTTTACAGAAAGAGAGCATTTCTCCAAAACCCTTATTCAAATCTTTTTCTGACCAACCGTAAATACAGAAAGAACAGACGCTTGAGTTGCTGACAAAACCAATTCTTATTTTCATTATTCTCTCCTTTGCCCCTTATCCATCAAACCAAGTCGCACTATCCAAATGTGGCTTTGGCAATCCAAGGTCTTTCGCCGCTTCATCCAACCAAGCCATTTGCTCCTTTGTTGGAGGAGGACTTCTGTAATCTTCCCAATCCTCATAACGCCCTCCATCGCCATCACAATAGTTATGGTCTATTTCACCTTCGGAGGTTCCAACTCCAACAATAACGTTGTCAGAAGGATGACTGCTTTCAACTAGACGTATGTTATATTTATTCCAAATAGTTCTGACTATATCCATAACGCCTGCCCAATCGGTTTTCAAATCTCTGTCTGTCCAGCCGTAAATACAAAATGAGGCAGCAGAAGAGTTTGAAACAAAACCATTTCGTATTTTCATATTTTTTCTCCTTTATCCGTTTCCACATTCGCCACATTCAAACTTGATCGCCTTCAAAGGTATATCAATGCCAAACTTCTCTTTGATAACTTTTTGGAAATGCCTACACGCTTCTGGAATAGTCATCGTCTGGAGGAGCTTCTCAGCGTCTATGCCAGATATACTCGGCTCATCATTCCCATAAAAATCTACAACTTTTCCTGAGCAACAACCATAGCCAAGATCATCGTATTCTGGCTCATCTCTTTCGACTTCTTCCTCTCCCCAAATAAGATTGCCGCACTCTGGACAATACTTACCCTTATTTGGGTCTATATCGCATGAGCAGTTGCGAACCTTTTTTGTTTCAACGTCTTCATAATCATCAAAACATTCGAAATGTTTGCCTTCTGCTTCGGCAAGTTGAGCAACCCAGCCATTACCGACACCGATAATACAAAAACTCGAACTTGAACTATTTGACACGAAACCATTTCTAATCTTCATCTTTGTTCTCCTTTGATTTTAGTTTGAAATCTTGTTCAAAACAACGACATAACCATTCTTTTCCATTTCGCTGAAAAGATTTTTGAAAGTCCAATCCATATTATCCAACTCTATTGTCAAAATGTCCCAGTCTGGATGATCTTTGGCTTTCTCAATCATTTTTTCTATTGTTGCCATTCCTTCATTCAGGGTTCTGACAAATCTTTGCGTATCTCTGATTTCCCGTTCGATAGCTATTTTGCCTGCCCCTCCTTCATCCTCCAAACCACTTTCGCATCTTGCCTCCATCAACGCTTCATTCCAACCGCTGCTTCTTGTTGTCAATCTTATTTTACTCATAACAACGCCAGCAACAGCTAAAACGCTCTTATCTTTGAGCATTTTTTCCAAATCTCTTACTTTGTTTTCCAGAGTTATTTTGGCTTCTTTGGCTTTTTTCACCATTTCATTGTAATGCTCAATCGCATCAGAAACTTTGCCATTATACTCAAACTCATTATATAGAGAAGACCGACGCTCTTTTTCTTCTTTGACTTTTACATAGCCCAAACTTTTCAAAATGTCAGGCATATATCCAAGAAGTTCAAGCCCATTTTTGCCACAGCACGCGCATTTTTGAGGCTGTCCGAAGGCTATAATAAAGCTGGACGAACTGCTATTGCTTACATATCCATTACGAGTCTTCATGTTTATTCTCCAAATCTAATCCATTTATAAATATAATAAGGCCCAACAATAATAGCCAAAGGTAATGCTAAAGCTATAGCCGCAAAAATAAGACCAATAACCACAGGCCAAAGTAGGCCAATCAAAAAAGTAGTCAGTCTGCCTTTTGAAGTGCCTCTGAACCAACGGTGAGCATCATATCCCCAAGGTCCGTTTGATTCTGTTATGCTGTTGGCTAAGGTGATACCGGCAAGAGCATAAAAAATAAAAGCCAAAATTCCACCTACAATATATTCAACAATCATTATTTTCTCCTTATTCTGCCAACAGTTCTAAATCTTCTGGCTTCATGTCTACCACAGACATAATAGCATTCATTACATCTCCCATAGCATAAGGGACTTTATATTTTGTTGCCCAAAAAAGAAAATCGGAAGCGGGAGAAGCTTCTCGCAACGACATAATGATACTTTCTGGAGGCAGAGGATCAAGTGGTTTATCCGTCACAACCATCATAGTCACCAAATACTTATGGACTTTGTGGCCTTCTATTTCGCCTTCGCCTCTGTCAAAAATAACGCCTTTTACTGCTTCCATTTTATTTTGCCTTTCCTAAAAATGACCATCCCTTAGTTGTCTTTGTTTTATCTCGCATAATCCTGTGTATCAACACGCATCCATATCTTTTCTCCATATCATATTGTCTGGCCACAACTATTTCTCCTGTTTTCACATTTTTGAACCTATATAAAGTTTGATTTACAGAAGGGTTTTTTTTATCGTTGGACATAAACTCTTTTATTTTTTGTCTATGCTCTTCGTCCAGTTTTCTTCCTTTATGCCATTCAGAATTTTTCCTTCTACATTCTTCTGAAATAAATCTATTGGAAATTTTCTTCTTTATCTCTTTTGCTCTTTTGACACCATATATCTCTTCTGCTGTTTTTCCTTCTCTGTTTTGTTTTCTTAGTGCTTTGAGTTCTTGTGCTTTTTCAAACCCGTACATCTCTTCATATGTCTTACCTTTCAAAACATTTCCTAGTTTTTTTCTTTCTTCACTCCACTTTTTACCACTCATACCGCTTGGTTTGCCCATTCTGTCTTTTGATAAAACTTCGGCATATTTTCTTCTGGCAAAAGCATATTTCTTATTATTGTTTATGCGGCTATTCATAAAACCAGCAGCATAAACCATTTTCTCGTAGCAGTTAGTATCTGTGCCTTCAAACATTTTTACAAGAAGCATATGAGCAACATAATGTTCTTGAGGCAATAACTTTATTCTATTTTTTTTGCCATATTTACAATCTACCTCAAACATATTTATTGTTTTATGAGCAACTTTGCTTGAATAAATAGATTTAGGTATAATATGGTGAGTTTCACTATATTCATTTTCTCCTAAAACCCTATTTTTGGCTTTTACAATCAATTTTACATAATGTTTTACATAGTCCATTTTTATCTCCTGTAAATAGTTTATGTATATCGAACTTTCAACATACATATCCTATTTACAGAACAGACATTATATTCCTTCTTTTTTTTATTTTTCTGACTTCAGGTTATAAATCGGACAATGACAGCATCCGTTTACCATAGTCCCAATGAGTCTTTTTCTCCATTCTTCAACTCTCGGATGATGCCAAATCTCATTGAAATCCTTGTGTTCCAGAATGTTTATGCCTTCTTCCCAACCGGGAGTTTTTTCGCAAAAAGAGCAAGGAAAAACTTTACATTCGCTGTTGATATAAACTGACATTCGCAATGACTCACAAGAATCTACACATTGTTCCATTCTTTTCTCATCTTCTCTGCCCTTGATGCTTTCGAGGAAGATACCAGCGGAACAAGAGTCCATGCCGTAGTTTACTTTATTTTTTTCGCAATAATCAATCAGCTTCCTGTATTTTTCGATACTCAAAAGCGAATGATGCTTTGAATGAGGATTCTTATCTTTGTATTGAAGGAAAACAATAGCATTGAGTTTTGACAATCTCTCATCCTTCTTTACATCGTCCACAAGGGCAAAAGCACCATCGTAACTCAAATCACTGAGCATATAATGGACATTTACTTGTTTCATTCCAGTATCCGTGAACGCCTTTATAGCGTCATAACTCTTTTCTTTCTTTACGATGCTCACGGCAACGGCCCCACACAACTTTGCTGTCTTTTCTACGGCATCTTTGTCCAAATCTATGCCGTGTGTGGTATAGTTTGGGACAACGCCATTTTCCCGGCAAAACTCCATAATCTTGAAGAAATCAGGATTGGCATAAATGTCTGTTATTCCAAACGCGATTTGCGTAATCATTTTCGGCAAACGAAAAAATACTTCTTTGAACTGCTCCAAAGTCATGACTTTCTTTGGGCTTGCTATGTTATTACATTTGTAACAGAAGTTACAATGTCCCAAGCAGTTACCACCAGACACGATTTCTATATCGGCGATTTCGCTGGCAATAGCTACAATCGGGTCATCTTCTTCCGACTGACCAAATCTATCAAAACGGCCATTGGCCTTATTGAAGATTGTATTATAGTCAGGACTCTTCACGACTTTGAAGTTTTTGTTATCAAAAATAAAAGCATCCTGACCATTCAAGTCAGTAGTTTTTGTTTTTGAACAAAACTTATCTCCGTATTGAGAATGAGTTCTTTCAATCACTTCAATCATTTCCGTAGCAGTTATGTTCTTCTTCGTTTCGGACATTATTTCTTCCTTTCCTAAAACTTTATTCTTCTGAAAACTGAGCCTTGACTTGGCTCACAAAAGCATCGTAGTCATCTCTGTTGTCGAAAAATGCGGGAACTCCGTTTTCTGGCCATCTGCCAGCCCACTTTTTCACGGCATCATTCATATCAACCATATTTTCTTTTGGAACTTCGGCCCATTGATGGTAGCCGTGGACGGTTGTGGGAAACCATTTTGGATCAAAAGAAAGTTCTTTTGATATAGGTTTCAGTTTGATTTGACAAGCTTCATCTGTAGCATCGTCTTGAAACTCTATAACATTATAGCATTTATCTCCATTCAAATAATCTATGTTTGTAATATATTGTGTCATTTTTATCTCCTATAATCAAAATTTATTTTATCAAATCCATTTCTATCAACAAATTATAGAGTTTTTCAAGGTCGCACACATAATAAGCATCTGTGGTACGACCTCCATAATAATCGCTGTCGTCTTTGGTTTCTGTTTCCACACAATCATTATAAAGTTTCTTGTATCTCAAAAAACTCATATCAGGACAAATCTTCAAAAGCAAATCATCAAACTCGGCGAATGATGCTGGTTGAGGCTGAGGAGAAATCTGATGTATGCTTCCGTCGTATCCACCAGAGGTTCCTCCCAAAGACCATGAAGATGATTTCATTTTGCCTTTACTGCCAGGGTCATAGTTACTATCATACCAAATACCATTTTCTTCTGCCCAAACCTGATAATCAGGTTTTCTCACTACTTGCTTTTTTGTTACATTTTTATTTGTCATTCCAAACTCCTTTAGTATTTCTTCACTTGGTTCTTCAAGTGGAAGATTTTTTATCGTTATGGTTGAGTTTTTGCTTCTTCTGCCTCTGTCATTATGAAAGCAGGCATCTCTATCTTCTTTCCAAAAAGCAATGCTAAACTCGGCATTGGGGTATTGGTTCCGAATGGCTGTCATAATCTTTTTAGCAAAATCATTTGTAGTTATAAGTCCGTCAACAACAACTTTGTCTCTTTTGCTACAATCAACGGACGCCTCAAGTTTATCTCTCAAAAAAACAAAAAATACTTCTTCATTTGTCATGGCAGAAATACGTTGAATGTAAGCATCGTTTTTTGACCTTTCAGCAATGTCATCCAAATCAATATAAGCAGGAAAACCTTTTGGAGTTCCCCAACAAAGTATATCATTCGCTATTCCGCATTTTTCTTTTGCGTAAAAGGTCTTACCACTTGCCGGAATCGCCCACAAGATTTCAACTTGTATTTTTTTGTCACTCAAAGTATGAACTCTCTTTCTTTCAAAAACTTATTCACAATCTCTACCACTTTTCTTGGGCTTTCAGCCTTACCTGAACCAGTATCACCACAAGCCCCGACGTGCTTTTTTCCTACCGGAATCTCGACTTCTTTTTTTATATTTATTTTCTGAAAAGACATCGAGTTGGTTGTTTTACCAACCAGTTTCATATCTAAGGGGAATGTCCATTTCATTTTGTGTTCCTCTTCTAAAAGACTTACAGACCGATACGATGGCCGACTTCACCAAAAATACGGTCGTAATCCTCTTCTGATACAAGATGAAAATCAGCCTGAGCAAAGTAGTTGGCCCAGACAACTCTGCGCTCGGTCTTGTCGTTCGTCCACGACTTCATCAACTTAGTCAAAGAACGTCTACGTCCGTCCGATTTGGAGAAACTATCTCTGGGGTCTTGGACCACGAATGCCGAAGTGACAGGAGTGAATCTGTCCTTGCCGGTCTTCGTCTCATCGACCAGGGACAACGAGCAAGTTGTCTTTACCACGTTTGTTCCAGTCAGAGCCGACTTCGCATCATCGTATTGCCATGTCACATCATACACATTGTCATTATTACGAAACCTCATTTTACACCATTTTCCTTTCTTTTTTTTTAGTTCTTTGTTTTTTCTACACGACCCCACCTGGGCCTGTCTTTTGCGGGAGCAACTTCACAAACATTTAGTAGATTAGCTTTTTGTCGAATAATGTCCATTCGAGCTTTTCTATCTGTAGTTCTACAAACTCCCTTAACTCCTCATTTGGTATATTATAGTGCAAATACATCAAACAGGAACCGAACTTCATCTTTATCTGGTGGATTTCAAGTGCGGGATCGATGGTCAAAAGATAATCCAAAAACTCGTCTATAATGTCAAACCAACAATCTGGGGTTGGCCTCCCAAACGAAAAACCATACCAGCCTGGAGGTATATGTTTAGCCCATTTTTCTCTTAGCTTATTTTCTTTTTCGCCAGAAGCGTTTTTGAGTTCGTCAATCTTGTAAGGATTTTCTATATTTGGATAGTAGTAATCCCGTTGTGCTTTATATTTTTGAAGTATTTTTTGTATCATTTTATCTCCTTTGTATCATTATAGTCATCAACCACTTTCATTTTGCTTTTACTTTTCTTGTCAACTTCTTTTTCCAGTTTTTTATTTCTTTTTCATTCTTCCAGTGAATATATTCGACTTTTCCTCTGCCTCCTTTTTCAAGACCATACTCGTCCATTAGTTTTCTTGCTATGGCCATGTTCACACCAAACATAGTGACTTCAAAGCAAAAAAGAGTAGAAGCCAAACCGCCATAAGGATCATACATTTCAAAACACCAAACTGGTTTTGGAGTAAGTTTTTTCAAATATATTAGTCCGATGGAGGGACTTGCTATTCCGTCGTTCTCTATCCACACTTCAAAAGTCCCTCTTTTTCCTTTGCTTCTATCAATCTTTTTGAAACGAGCTATTTTGGAGTAATGGTCTATCTGATTTTGTAGTTCGGGATCAATCTGTTTTTCATTTTTATCCATTTTTATAGTCCTATCTTTGCTGGAATGTCTCCCGTTGGATTCCATTTTCTCCAATCACTGGCATATTTTTTCTCTCCGCCATAATAAGAACAAGCTACGTTTCTTCCATAGCATTTTATTCTTCCGTAATCAAGATGTATTGTCTTATCTATTGGGTCAATCCAAACTCCCCAACGAGCCGTGTCTGCTGCCCATTTATAAGCGTTGGCTACTCCTCCCATATTATCACAATGATAAAAAGGAAGACCGTTTTTGTTTCTTATTTCTGCTTCTTTTATCGCTTTCAAAAACCAAGAATAGTCGCCTTCACTAAAAACACGAACATAACACTTTCTATTTGTTTTTGCTAAAAACTCTTTCAGGGTTGGAATGTTATTCATTTTTATATTTCCTAAATGTTTTTTCATCTATGCTTCTCAAAAAAGGAACCTTTCCTTTTTGTTCAATGGCAAAATAACGAGTTTCTTTGCCCGTTGGCGCGAGGCCATAGCATTTGGCATAGTTTTCATCGGTCGAGTAGTTTTCGCCATCTATTTGAACGACCAAAAACTCTTCCGCCCACATTTTTGTTATGCCATCTGCCACAACTGCGGGAGAAGCCATCTGAGAAAAAATCGGCCCAAAGAATAAAATCATTGAGATAAGAGAAATGTTCATTCTACACCTTCCTTTTTGTTTCAACTCCATTTCAACTTTGGTCTACACGAACTAATTAACAGATTTGCCGGTATTTACAAAAACCCATAATCTTCTTTCTAAATCATCGAAGTTTTCTTTGTATCTTTTGAATAAATCTTTTGAACCTTTGGCTATAGCATCAGACATCAATCTGGCCCAAGTCCTATATGCTCCAATCCAGCCGACCATTTTGTGAATGACCGCTCCAGAACCAATCGTCATAACTCTGCGAATAAGATTTTCATCGGGTTCAGGCGTTTCTATTCCGCTTTGTATTATTTTCGATTTTTTATACCAGTTCATAATCTATATTATTATAGATTATTCAGCAAGTTCCTTTTATTTTTCTAATAGCCTACGCTTTCATCACCCTTTATACAAAAGTTTTTGTATTTTTTAGACATAGATTATACCAAAAAACTTTTTATTTTTGCTAAACAAAAAGAAGCGACCTCACTTTCTCCTCCGTTTCTTTGTATTTCTTCCGAAGCTGTTTTTCTTGCTTCTTCGTTTGAAGAAGCGTAAATATACATAAAACTTAGTTTTCGGCTACAAGGATGCCCTTTGAAACATATTGTAAGAATATACTCATTTTTTACTTCGATTGTATCTATTTCTGCTCCACATTTCGGAGGAAATGTTTTTTCGCAATCTTGATGAAAATTTATACAATCGGAAGAACCTGTAGGAAATCCGCATCCTTCGCACGGAGTAGTCCAATCTTCGGCATAATCTTCAAAACCATAATCATAGGTTTCAAAATCCCAATCTGGTGTAAGAAGCCAATCTTCTTCCATTTTATTTCAAATGGCAATAATCTTTTATTTTATATATTTTATCTATTTGGAACCCAGTTTGTCAAGACATATTTGGCTTCTTCAACTGCCTGAGTAAAGTTTTGCCAATCATTATATCTGAGAAGGCTTTCAGTTCCTCTAAAAATGATGTCTCCGTCTTTCAACAATCTTTTTTGTTCTCCGACCTTTCCTGTCAGAGATACTATAATCTTTATTTTGCCATCTATTCTTGTATAGTCTCTATTATAACCGGGGCTTCCGTTATATCCAGACATGCTGTATGTTTTTATAGTCGTTGTTCCATGTCTTACTATTTTTACTTGAGGATTTTTATATGTCATACCAAACATTTCAGCACTCCAATAAGGAGCTATTGTTCGATTTATTTCTGGAGGAGTAGATTTAGAGGGCATAATCGATACGTTGCCATATTCGTCTTTTACTTTCATTGGTTTCAGCCAAGATAAAATCGGGTTCTTTTGAAAATCTTTTAGAGTCAGCATTTATGTTTCCTTTCTGCTACTTGGTCAAAAGGGTGACTGCGGGAAGAAACGGGTTACTATCCGTATGAACGAACGCTGTCAAACGCCCTTGACAACCCATTTATCTGTTTTTGTCGCTCTTCGAGTATTTCGACAATACGTTCTATATCTGTGGTCAAACTTCCTCCTTGTTTTGACAAAACATCCTTTTTATATTTTTCAACACGATCTCGTAGTTCTTCAAGTTTGGTCATAACGATTATCCTTTCTAAATGCCCTGAGTGGGAGTCGAACCCACAACCTCCGAAGAGGCACGGATTTTCTTGCTACTATGGCTTTCGCCACCATTTCTGTTTGTAGTCTGGACTTTACCTTCGCCATATAAAAGGCGTCCTCCGTCAAGTCTCTACACCTTCCCATCGCTGGGCTTGGCTCGGTATTGCCTCATTTTTCAATAGGGGGTTCACCGACTTTGAAGGATTCTACTCTTATCGTTTCCGATAAGGCACTCAAATAATCTCAAGTCCGTTACGTAAGCCATTCCGTCATCAGGGCTTATATCATTTTATCCCATGTCTCCATAAACACTTCTTCTCGGACCCGGAGGATACTTTATTTTGCCAACTACATTGTCTCTTGGCTGATAACCAGTTGTAGCTGGCTTATCTTCTTCATTAGGCTTATAGCCATCATTGTTTTCTACAAAAACAGGGTTCCATCCCACCAACCCTTCAATATATCCCGCTGCCCATTTTGAAAAGTTTTCAGCAGACATTTCACCGTTTTCAACCAACTGAGCCATTGGAAGAATAGCATTTGCTATATCTTCTTTTTTCACAAAAAGTTTCATTATTTTCTCCTATTTCTATTTCGCTTCAAACCTCTGTATCACGGTCCCTTGCGGGACAAAGAGTTCAAGATGATCTCTGCTATGTTTTGAACATCCCGATGGAGTAGAAAAAGGCCAAGCCCAAAACTTTCCAACATTACTTAGAGAAGGAATGCTTCTGTCTATTTGAACATATGGTTGTTCTTTTTCTATGCCTGCTATTTCATAAATAGTTGCTCTATTGGCGTTCCAGTTTTGTTGCTGGAAACCTCCAACACTATTTTTGGTATAGTAGAAGTAATGTTCTTCTTGCCCTATTTTGCCAGAACCAAGAGAAAAATAGCCTTCAACCTTTTGATTGTTTCTCAAAGAGTAGATGTTTTGTTTTTCAACTTTGCCTATGTTTGTATAATCTACACATCCCACAGAAACAACGAAAGCAGAAAGGGAAAATAATGCCACACCTATAATGGCAAAAGCCAAAGTTAAGCTAATGGCAAAACCAGCGTCATCATATCCGCAATCTCTCCATATAAGAAAAATCAGCGTTCCAAAAATAAGAATGTTCAAAAGTAGTATCATCTTTTTCTCCTTCTTCCACATTATAGTGGTTGTATTTTTGCTTCAAAATAAAAATGCCCCTGGAAAGATTTGAACTTTCACGGGATTTCTCCCACGGCCTTCTAAGGGCCGCTCGGCTGCATTACGACACGGGGGCAACTAAAAGTGCGAGTGAAAAGAGTCGAACTTTTATGGGGAGTTTTTATACCCCAGTTGATTTTGAATCAACCGCGTAAGCCATTCCGCCACACTCGCATAATAATAGGGCTTCGTGAAGAAGCCCTATTCGGCAAAGCCCACTATTCAGTTTTGGGTATTGGCTGTTTAGAGGATTTCATGTCAGTCTGCGACTTGGACATTTTTACTCTTGTCGCTATTTTTCTTCGCCTTATTTGTGTATTTGGTTTTTTCCTTATGTCTTCACGACATATTTAGTTCCGTTAGCACTAATCGAACGAACACCAGAGAGGTTTATATTACGGAAACCCTTGTTGGTCATATCATAAATCGTGACCAATCCTGATTTATGCGAACGATGTCCTGTTCCTTTTACACCAGTTTTCACCCCCTTACGGCAGTTCATTGTTCGCAGGGTATTATCTGTTCGTTTGACAAACATGACCGTGAAAAACTTATTTCCGGCACTCTCAATAACATTCTGAACTTCTTCTGGACTGATTTGCTTCGTAGCCATTTTCTTTTCTCCTTGATAAAATCTTGTTTTCTACTACATTATAGTCAAACCATTGACTATTTTTTATTTATTTTTTGATTATTTTATGATCTTCTAACATTTTTTCGCAAAATAAAAGAAGTTCGTCATATCTTTTTTTGTCCAAAACGCCCTTTTTGTCCATATATTTTTGGTACGTCAAGGCACAACAAGAGAAACAATGTAGAACTTCAAGCCCATCTCTATGGCATTCACATTCGCAAATCCTACCAATCATAACTTTCTCCAATCTATTTTTCTACTTCTTGCAGCCAAGAGCCTTTGCGGGAACAGACAAAATAATGTCTTTTGTGCGTTCTTATTTGGTGTTAGCCTCTACAAACAGCCTCCACAACAGCCTCTGCCAACATTGTCATTCACGATTCTTTCTGCTTCATCTTTCAGATTTTCTGGGAATCTTTCTGGCCAATCAGAGATAGACCAATCTCCATGTTCAACGTGTTCTTCGGCGTAGCCGTTTGAAAACCAAACGCTTCCACCAGACCTCATGCAGTATTTTGGAAAAACAAACTTTTTGTCTCCTACTTTCAAAACCAAAGTTCCTGAACACAAGTTTGGCCATTTGCCATCGTAACTAACAAACCTCACTTTTTCTTTGGATTTATCAATCTTTTTCTTTTTAGTTTTCATTTAGTTTTCTCTTTTCTATTTCTCAAAAATCTTATTCCAGAACTTTTCATTTGGAATAAAAAAACCATTATCTATTCCATCCCGGTCCATCCATCCGTAATAAATAAGTTCAAGAAAACCATTTAGTTCTGCTCCTATTCCGAAATCATAGGCACAGAAGTTACGGCTAAATGCTTTAGCATTTTTACAAGCCTGAATTATTCGTGCAGCGGCAGCTTCCATTTCGCACATTCCAAAATAAACATTTTTGCCATTTGCTATTATTTCATAGTGGTCTGTTACCACTATGTCTGAGAGTTTTCTTTTTGACGTTTTATTTATCTCTTTTTTCATTTTTCTCTCTTCTCACGGTAGCTCAGGGAGGGCTAAGATTTATTCCTTTATTTCAAGCAACCCTGTCATTATTCTGACCTGATTTTTTATAGTTGCGCTCATTCGTTCTGCCCATACTGCCCATCTATCAAAACCGGCGGTTTGCCAGCCGCTATGAGTCGAGGCTTGTAGATTTTCTATAACTGCTTTCAAAACTACTTTTTCGGTGTCATTCATTTTTATACTCCTCTTCCATATTTCTTCTTAAATCTCGTGTTTCAATCTTCACAAGTGTATCGCCATTTATGCTTTCTATTCTCTTATCTTGAAAATCTTTATCAAAGAACTTGTCATCTATGGCAACGTCATCATCTTTGAACTCAATAACGAAGCCCTTTTCGAGCAAGGCGTCATAAACAACTTTGGCTATTGTTGATTTACCCGATCCCACCTGACTGCCTATTATTATTTTTACTTCCTTATTCATACTTTATTCTCCTGTTGTTTCGCTTTTTTGACTTCTTCAGCAATCTTGCACATCGTTTCTTGATCTTCTTTCATTTTTTCCATTCTTTCTTTATATTCTTTGGCAAATCTAAAATCGGGTCCAAACTCAGACCAAGGGCATTCCGTACAATGAAGGCATTCATCATATCCGGCATCCACTACTAAAGAGCCACAGAGAGGGCATTTAGACCTCCATACGCGATATG
>Ga0172381_10002389_pt1 | contig 20745 bp, 27 predicted proteins | sample Leawel6488metaG_FD_119754 | JGI IMG/M metagenome (GOLD analysis project Ga0172381, IMG submission 119754) | Leachate microbial communities from a municipal landfill in Southern Ontario, Canada - Leachate well 64-88 metaG | ecosystem: Engineered > Solid waste > Landfill > Unclassified | place...
ACAGCAAAAGATACAATTGGTACAGAAGATTAAAAGTCAGATGGCTGAAGACACCAAAAATGACGTGCTTAAACCTGCCACAATCAAATCTTTTAATCTGGCTGTAGCTTGCTTTGACGCCGCTGCTATTAATTTTTCTAAACCAGAAAACGCGTTGCACCATTACTCCCGTGGGTGTGTTAACTTGGGAGAGTTCATGGCACGCCAAAAAATAGATAGAGGAAAATAAAAATCTTCCCCTACTCCTGGGTATAAGAAAGTAGACCAACAACCCGGGAGGATTTCATGTCAGATACACGTATTATTCGATCCATTCAGCTAAAACACGAAAACAGTGGCGCAATTGCTGCAACTGCAGTAACGCATAATCATCGCATTGTGCCACTATTCCATTTTTATCCTGATTGGGTCTCGTTCACTGAAGGAGATTTTATAGGGCGCTCCGTTAGCTGGGCGCAAAGAAACTTCATTTATAGGATGAAACAGGCCCGATTGCCCATCATTTAACCGGGGAAGGAGAGGAGCACAATGCCCCTCTTTTTTTGGGTACAAGTATGTAGAGCAAAAAAAACAACTCCCATGTATAATGGGTATAACAAAGGAGCTATGCTATGCGTACATATATACTGCTTTTTGCCTGTGCCTGTGCCCTGTTAGCATGTGAGGAATACCCTCGCACGACATCTTATGACATGAACTACGAGTCTATGGATACAGAACCCGTCGATTCCGGTGGGGACACGGACACTGATACGGACACGGATACGGATACTGATACGGATACTGATACTGATACTGATACTGATACTGATACTGATACTGATACTGATACGGATTCGGATACAGATGGGAATTGCCAGTATGAATGCGTGGAGGAAAATGCTTATTGCATGCACACTGCCGGGGGCACTATCAGCAGCGGTTTTTGCGAGGAAGGGCAGACTTGCTGCAATATCGATGATATTATTAAGCCTCCGTGTACCGAGAGCTGCAAGTACAGTTGGGACTGTGATGGAAGCGTGGTGGCCGGTAATTGTCTCAACGCCCAGAAAATTTGCTGCCAGGGCGGAAGTTCCGATGGAGATACAGACACCGACACCGATACTGACACCGATACTGACACCGACACAGACACTGATACAGATACCGACACAGACACTGATACAGATACCGACACTGACACTGACACTGACACAGACACTGATACAGATACCGACACTGACACTGATACTGATACTGATACTGATACTGATACTGATACTGATACTGACACGGACACTGGTACGGGCATTGACTGTGTACCTACCTCAAACCAGGAAGACGCTGTTTGCGGAGATATCATCCTGCACTCGGATAACTACTATTATGAATGTATTTCTATACGCGCAGGGCTTAACGGTGAGCTAGTCGGGTGTGGAACCCCTGACGTGTACTGCAACTGGACAGCACCTGATGACGTGTCACAAGGCACCATAGCATGGAAGCTGCTATCCGAATGCAGAAGCCCGGATGAAGATACCGACACAGCGCCTGAATGTGAAGTGGCAGTAGCCAATCCCTCATTCAGCATCTGGCAGAAACAAATCCATGAGGAACTATTGACTTATGCTGAAGCCCGTCAGTATTGTCTAGACTTAGTGTGCGGGGGTTTCGATAATTGGAGACTTCCTGATGCGGGGGAAGTCCGGATGGCCTTGGATGATTATAAGTGTCAGAACGGTATTGCAGCTCACCCTCTACCTGACAACGACTGTACTATTAGTTCGCTGGGTGCTTACTTCCATTCTTATACGGATTGTCAATGTGACTTAGGACCTTGTAATGGCATTAACCCCTGGCCATTAAAACCAACAGCGGCGACATGTAAAGACAATGGCTCTTACTGGCAAGAGCACTTTGACGCATTAAGTTCTGATAGTCCGGCATTCATGGAGGGAGTGTGGACGTCTACGGATGCGATAGGTGAGTACGTGCCACCCAACTACAAAGCAACTATTGTAGCAAATGGGTGGGGCGGAGCACTGGCAAAGGGCCAGTATAACGGGGACACTTCTCCCGTACGCTGTATCCGTGACTATTAACCCCTAACCTGAGAGGCATCTTGCCTCTCTTTTTCTCTTAAGATAAAATACCCTGAACTACTTAAATTTACAAAACAATGAAAAAAGTGGTAAAAGTATTTGAACTAGAGACCTCCCGGTTTCTATGGGACCTCACACGTTCGCCTACGTGTGGGGTTCCTTTTTTTTACTTTTTGCTATGGAGGACACCAATGAGCGATACCGCACAGAAACCCCCTGCTGAGGAAGAAATACTCGCAGTGTTAGCCAATATGGGCTCAACACAGTTAGCTGCAGTGGTCACCATGGGTAGAGAAATACTACAAAAACGACACTTAAAAGCTGTGATGGATTTTTTAGCAGCTTGCACAGCACGTAATTGTATTATTCCAAAACCAAGTATGGAGGGGCAATTAACAGTTATCATCGACGAGGCAGAGCACGATAATATCCTACAAACTGTTAGGATGGCCATGGATATTCTAGGAGCGGCGCAACTCCCTTACAGTGTAAACATCAGCCAAAACCCTGGAGAGTTCATTGAACCTTCTGTTCTTATTGGTTTAGACCATCCGTGCGTCAATATGCTCGACAAGTTGGATGATGAGGATTCTCTCCCCGCTGAAGACTTATACACTCTATGGGAAGGAGCAGCAGGTAATTCATGATACGAGAACCTGAAGAAATAAAAGAGCTGAATGACATGTTCGATATGCTCACGAAACTCTCTGAAATATTTCGATTAGAAGTTGTAGGCGAAGAAACCCCCGACCAAAAATTTGTATTTGATCTAGCAGAAAAAGTAGTCTTGTCTGACGACCCTAATACTTACAAGTACACTACCCACGAAAAGAAAAAAGTAAAACAATGTTGGGATAAATATGCCACCTTCTGACGCTCTGTGTGCTAAACGGTTAGCTACCGTTATTGAAAATATTAATGCATTAGCTGAGATTAAATCTGCTGGTGTACGCTTTACAATCAATCGAGATGGTAATCGCGCTGGTACCATTGGTTTACGAGTGAGTCATACCGATAGTTATGTTAAGATTATCCAAGCTGTTTCAGAGTTCATAAGGCTTGAAAAATGCGAAAGCTTTCTGGATCAAATAACTGTAAATAAAAGTTATAAGCCAGACAAAACAACCAACCGCAGAGTTTTTCAACCCAAACTTCGAACAGTTTATGTCATCTTTAGACCACCTAGAAAGGTGTTCGCTCATTTAAGTACGACACTTGCAACTGTTAAAGGCTATGGAGCCGTCGAGCGTATTGAAGACGCGTTAGTTGCGGTAGAGTACTAGGCGGTTACTACCTACACAGTTTAGACTTTCAAGAGTAGAGAGTGTAACACTCTCGTCACATACTCCCGGCTTTGCCAGGTAAATTTTGTGATTAATGTGTCTGCAGGCAGACATTCTCAAAATAAGTAAACTGTAACTACTTCAAACTAAGAACATTACCAAGTGTGTCGGGTGTTACACCCGAGTTTACACCGCTGGACTTCGTCCAGCTTGTCGAGCAGCCGATCGGCGGATCTACGGTCAAAATCAGTTAGTTGAAGTATCTATAATTCTAGTTAGACCACCCCTGTGTGGGAGAGTGCTACACTCTTATTTGCCTCACCAGGTTTCACCTGGAGGGAGCTGTTCGGTTGAAGCCGGAGCCCAGAGCTGTTGCTTGATGCCGGCACCCAAAATCAGTAACTAGAGTTTTATTGACAAATTATTTAACTAGAGTTAGTTTAAGTTCTATTGAACGGCTATGTGTTATCTTCCTTCTAATTCAATGCACTTTGATGCGTGAAGCCCAATTAGATGCACACTCACCGTTTAAATTTTTGCGGCTATGGTTTATCCCTTCCTTCTACCCCACGATGTGGGATTGACTGTTAATCAAATTAGGGAGCCACTCACCGCATCGTTTTTTTCAGAGGCTATGAGAACTCTTCCTTCACGTAATAAGCGAACTGGGTAGAGCACCAGTTTAATATCAGAGTTCTCAATTACCTCCATTTGTCATTCGGGCGGCTATAGATATTCTTCCTTCTAATTTTTATCAACAACAAAAAAAACTAGAGTATCTAATTACCGCCTTTTTTATTTTTTTCAGGAGGGTAAGATGACAGACCGAAAAACAAAAGTATTGCTGGAACGTAAATTCAGTGTAATGCTGCCGAGCATTCTCCAACCCATCAACACGTCCCGTCGCCTCCTGGCTACCATGTTGAAAAACATGGAAGCTTTAGGGTTTACTTTCTCAAATCAGGCGATTGAGACTTTACTAACCTACGGTGATTCGGCCGTGGAGAGCTTCTACACGCAGATGGTACCCTCCCTCAAGGAGATGACCGGGGCTCACAAGAAGTTCCAGCCCATGTACCCGAACTTCCCAAAACAGGTCATGGATGCCGATGATGCAGAGCTGTACCTTAATGCCATTTTCCACTACTTCGGAGACTGGATAGGTGTACGTATCATTCCCGACTATGAAGTTGAGGAGCGTCCTCCGTTGCTCGAACAAACCGAACTCACTGTCATCGGTGTGTGCACTGAGGACGACTTTCACAAGTTATTCGTAAACCTGATGGGATCTACAACGTCCATCTCGCAGTTCGACAAGGACGACCTTAGCTGGTACTTGAGCACCCAGGATTTCAAACTTCCGAATGCTATCCCACACAAAGAAGTACTGGCTCACGTAACCGGCGTCTTGCTAGATACTGGTCACTCGAACAAACTGGCTCCGCTGTATAAGACCGCGACTGACGTATTGCGTTTAGCCGTTTGCATGTCAGACGGTGACGTTTCTTTGGCTGAGAATACTAAGTTTCGCACCTTTAAACGCCCCGAAAGACGTTTCCTCTTAGGTTTGATAGAACAGTCTACCAATCCTACAGAGGACATGGCACGACGTCGTTCTGTGTGGCTGCGTCTTGGTGAAAAGCTCCATCCTGGGGAGTACAAGCGATTCCCAAAAGCACGAAAAGCTTTTAAAGACCTACGGGAGTCCAAGGCACGTACGTACAACAGCAAGGTCGAGCAGGCTTTCCTACAAGATATGGATGCAGCCATTGAACTTTTAACCAAACATCCAGGGGACTTTGCCCGAAGGCTGGACCATATTCTTCGCTGTGTCTCAACTGAGGAGCATCCGAAAGTATTGTCCAAATTTGGTACGATAATGTCGGATATTTCCACACCTGTGCTCCTGCAACTCTCTGAGCACTTTAACAAACGAGATACCGCAAAGGGTGGGGATTGCAGAGTTTTCTTTCCTAAGGGTAACATCGCACGGGCAAAAATCATCGACAACGAACTCCCGGGCATTCCTGGAGCCCTAAGCACCTCCATCGTGAAGATGTGTGACACCGCGCTCGGAGACCGTTTCAAAGAGTTAGACCCTCTGGGTAAGGTCTACGTAGACCCGGCGCTAAGGGGCTATCTGGTACCTTTCTCGCAACGTTCTGCATCTAAGGCCCTAAAGACTATTTCTCGTGGTTCCAAAATTCCGTTCCAGGCAGAAAAAGACATTCTTCGAATGTTCATCTGGTGGAAAGATATGAACCATAATGGGTACAATTCTCGTGTAGATTTGGACCTTTCTGTTCAATTCTTCAACGACGAATGGCAAGATACTGGCCACGTGTCTTATACCAGACTCCGCGACGAGAAAGCAGGTACCTACCATTCGGGGGACATCACGTCAGCTCCAGAAGGCGCTGCAGAATTCATCGATATGAATTTAGGTAAGCTAGCAGAGAAAGGCATTCGTTACGCTGTAATGGTTGTTCTCTCTTTTACGGGACAAAAGTTTATCGATTTACCCGAGTGTTTCGCTGGTTGGATGGAACGTAAAGAAATGGGTGCGGGAAGGATCTTTGAACCTAAGACGGTCACGCAAAAATTTGATTTAACAGCTACGGATAGAACCGCTGTGCCTGTGGTTTTTGACATAGTTAACCGCGTTGCTATTTGGACTGATCTGTCCCTATCTAGTCGCGCTGCAAAACCAATCAATATCGAGTCCAACAGTGTTGGAATTAACTCGATTACGAAGGCTATTGCATCTATGCACAAACCGGACCTATATCATCTCTTCTCTCTACACGCCGAAGCTCGCGGTGAACTAGTAGACTCTCCTGAGGATGCTGACATCGTATTCTCTGTGTCCAGTGGAATAACCCCAATGGACGTAGAGACTATCATGGGCGAATACCTTTAAACTAAAATATCGTCTGTCCAGACGTTATTTTTTGCCCTCGTTTTTTGGTACAAGAAAGTAGGATGAAAATCTTACAGTGCGCGTAACATCACAGTAATAGTAGCATGCCCCACACGCTTCGAACTACGCTAGAGTGATACACTCTACTTTGCGTTTCTAGCTAAGCGCAAATAACTTCAGGTTGCTCCGTACGGGCACATACGATTTATCTCGCTAACTTATTATCGAGTGGCCTCCGGCCAGAAGCTCAATAATAAGTTACCATCGATAAATAGATGCGCTTAGATCCGGCAACCTTCGGGTAAGTCTTTCCTGGTCTAAACGGGACCGCTGGGTGCGTTCCCTTTGACCAGGAAAGAACTACCTCCCCTCCGGGGAAATTTTAGTGTGATGTTCCGTACTGGGAGAAAGGCACAACTGTCTTTCTTTTTGGTATAAGCAGCTAAGCAACAACAAGGAGGCTACATGAAAATTGTATATGGAAAACCCCTAACTAAAATACCCTTAGAGGACATTGAGGCACTTCTGCAAGAAAGTAAACCAGAGGTGGTTTACTTCGAAACTGAATGTGTTCCTCAAATGGGTAAGCTACTCACTGCCCCAGTTTTTGATGACGATTTCAACTCAGGGTTCTGCGTGGACGTAGAGACTTCTGACGGTCGAAAAGTGCTGAAAGACGCAGGTACTGTATTCCTGGGTGGAATGACCGATTTCATTGAGGTATGGTACAACCCAGAAGTTGAGCGCAGAGCTAAAGCTGTCATGCGAGCAGCAGACGAGCTAAATAAACGCAAAATGGCTTTTGAAGAGTTTCAGAAAATGGGTTCCAACGTAGTTACGTTGTTAAATGCTGAAGTATAAAATCCTTCTAAATGTTTCAAAGATCATGCGCGTAAGTCTATCTATAGGTAGACCTAGCGTGTGTTTCTAGTTCCCTTCGCTCGCATGAAACCTATCAGCTCTAGGACAACATGACGGGTCGATAGGGAACGCCACAAAGAAGAGCTGAGGCTCTTAGAGAGTGTTACACTCTCGACTTTTGCCAATCAGAGACAGCGTAATACGGCCGCTTTTGGACTTGTACATAACCAAGGTTTGCACAGCACACATAGCGCGGCCTCCAATCGTAAGATTGATCTCATCGCCAGACGAGAATTTAAGTTTGTGGCTGAAACATAAACTATGTAGGAGGGGTGTATGGAAATTGACCTAGAAAAAATTAAACAGATTGAAGAGAACATCCTCACAGAAGCCGTGGCTTCCCTTGTAGGACAATCATGTGGTAGGTTGTGTCTTGTGGGAATCTATCTTAATGAAGATAGAATTGACCCTCGAGAAGATTTATGGCTAGCCGTCCTTGCCATGGCTTACAAGAAAATAGGAGAACTGGAGAAAGAGAGGAGAAATGCCGACGCGCAAAACAAGCCGTGAAACCTATGCAATGAATTTGCAGCAAACACTTTTAGACACCGAACGCATCCTATTCGATCCAGTGATAGACAGTGCGCTATTACATCTTATGAAAACCAATCCGAAGAAATTCGGATTCATTTGTCAGGAGTTGATAACAAAGAAAAATGCTTTACGTGCTGCAAAAAATAAACGTATAAGCTACTTAGATTAATGCTATGGGAATACCCACAGCGCCCGACCCCGATGATCGGGTAATACAAATACCTTTAAGAGACATTCTGATGCTTGAAGCCTCTCAGGATATTAATCAATTTTACCAGGAATGGTCAGTAGTACTCTATTTATCTATGCCCAGGGCGTACACACTTCACGGCTTTTGGAATAAAAAAGATTGTGAAGATTTTGTGGAGAATGCTAAAAACTTACCAAAACACGGCGGTATTGGGTGGGTGGTAAAGTATGTATTACATCGGGGTAAGCCCCTAGACATCTACTTGAGAGAGGACTAATGTACGAAATCATAGCTAAGACCCATTACGGTTGGGAAGTAATCGACACTGCAGATACGAAAAAAGAAAGAGACTATCTGGTCTCAGAATACCAGATGGCATACGGCCCTAGTATCATAGTAAAGAGCCGTAAAAAATAGTACCCCAAAACTATGAACGGAGCCTGGATATGTTGTCCTTTATGCAAAACAACGAACGTGATCATCGAACAGGATGGATACACCACATACCTAGGTAATAAACGCTACACCGACGTACAAGAAGTAGAACATTATCATAACAGTAATCAAACAACCCGTATGGCAAAATGTATCAATGGGCATGTACTGCGAGCTATAACCTATGAGACATGCCACTGTGGATGGCGACTTAAAGATAATGAGTTGATTTACGTGGAGGCAGACAACAATGGATAAAAAACAAACTATTAATTCTCTGATGGAAGACAAAAAACAGCTAGAAATAGACTTAGCTTGGGAAAAGGAAAAGAGGAAAAACGCGGAAGAAGAACGGGAAATCGCGCTACAAAAGGTCAAAGACCTAGAGACTATGCTGTCGGAACTTACTAGAGGGAAAGGGAAGTAACATGAACCACATTATGGTTGATCTCGAGGCTTTGGGGATTACCCCAGAATGTCCAATCCTTACCTTAGGGGCTGTATTTTTCGACCCCAATACAGGGAATATTGGAGAGGACATTTACTTTAGAGTGGACTTACAATCTAACTTTGAAGCTGGGCGCAAACCTGATGCCGGTACCGTAGAGTGGTGGTTTCACCAGTCACCAGAAGCACAATATGCTCTTTTTGACAAAAACATAACTTGTTATACGTTGTATGACGCACTGAAGGCATTTACTGAATTCTGTCATAAATGTGGTATGAAAAGTGGTCCTCGTATTTGGTCTAATGGTGCGACATTTGATGTCGTTATTTTGGAGAATGCCTACCGCACTATGGGGCTAGACATACCGTGGAGATACACCAATGTCTTGGACGTAAGGACCATCAAAGCCCTGGCTAGACCTGCAATCAAGATGCTAGACTTTGAATTCGATGGTACTAAGCATAATGCGCTTTCGGACGCCAAACACCAAGCTAAATATGTCAGTGTAATGTGGCAAACGATAAGGAGTGGATTAAAAAATTAGAGGTTCATTTGGCATCCCTCCAATAGCCTCGGAGGAAAGGCGCATTATTATAATGCACCTTTCTTTTGGTACAAGTACATAACGGGAATTCAAACACCCGTTGTAACCAGCAAACGGGAGGCATTTATGGAAAAAATTGAATGCAGGCTAGGCGACTGCTATAGAAACGCCGCAAATACTGTTATATTCGGTGCCAATTTCGGGAATGAGCATATCGTCCTGGTTCATGGTAGACCCAGGTTAACATGTCCCCCGTATACTAGATACGGACACGCATGGGTGGAGGTGGGGGACATAGTATACGACGTAGAGACAAACGTCTCTGTACCCAAAGAAATCTACTACGCAGTGGGGAACATTGATCCGGGTAGTTGCACCACTTACACATTCGTCATGGTGCAATGGTTCCTGTCTGAGTATGGGCATTATGGCCCATGGGAGGGTATCGAAGCCTATCCGCCCACGCAGCCCAGAAACCGACGCCGACGTAGAAAACGTCGCAGAACCCCAGGAGGTTACCATGCTTCAAGTAAACCGCTTAGCTTTAGTGATGCGCGGGCTGCCAGGATCAGGAAAGAGTACATACCTGCAGAAGATCCTGAAAGAACTCAAAAACGATTCCCGCGCAAAAAACGAGAATCTAATGACGATATGCAGTGCGGACGCGTATCACATGACAGGGGGAAAGTACCAGTTCAACCCAAAAAACGCCCGCACCGCCCACCTAAAGTGTCTACGCCAGTTCTTACACTCGACCAGGCGCGGAGATTCATTGGTGGTAGTGGACAACACGAATGTTAGTGTATGGGAATACGCGCAGTACGTGAATATTGCGCAAGCGATGGACTACGACGTGCGGATCGTAGAGTTCGATACGCCTGTGGAAGTTTCCATCGAACGGAACATACACGGAGTTCCTATCGAAGTTATACGCCAAATGGCAAATCGATGGGAATCGGTACTCCCTTGGCATCGAGACCTAGTTGTGAAAGGAGACCAAAAAGACTTGCTTAGGGAAATAAAAAGTACTAACTTTTAACCATCAACCTAGGGAGGCTTCATCTGCATGCTGAAAATCAATATCTTCAGATTTGAAGCCCCTGCGACTGAGTTACAACAATACTTGCGGTTGAGTACCGAAGAGGAAAAGACCGTTCCCGCAGCACCCCGGTGTGGTGTTAGGAAATGCGGAGTTGTATCAATCCCCAAAAACAAATACAAGCCCGGAGCACCGCCGCAGGACACTTGAGTACTTGGGAACCCACGCAGGGCACTGATGTTTGGACACTGCTCGATGATTTCCTTGTCGAGCAGTACGTTTTGAAAAGGGAGGTTTGGTAATTGCGCAATTTTGCCAGACCTCCCTTATTTTATGCCAGGATGGCGGAACTGGTAGACGCAAGGGACTTAAAATCCCTCGGTTGAAAAGCTGTACGGGTTCGATTCCCGTTCCTGGTAAAAAAGTAATAGAGAACTCTTGTGGATTGGAGGGAAACGGAATGAGACCTGAAATAAAATGGCTCCTGTGGATACTCGCAGTCTACTCGTGCATGTTGCTCGCGACGGCATACGCTGAGGAGACAGAAACCGTACAAGGAGAGAATCAAATTATGACAACAAACGACAGGTAAGCTCTGTTCAGTAGTAGTGAAGCTGTGAACGAACCTGAATAAATTACTGCAACCTGCCAAACCTAGTGGAGGGTTATGCTTTGCATGTCTCGTAGAAGCTATAATGGGATGGATCACAGGCCGAGAACCAGCTCTACTGTATGGACCCCCGTGTACAGTGGGAAACTTTACTTGCAAAAATCGGGGGCTCTTTATGAGAGAGAAGGCGAGATCCAGCTAAAGAAGCCGTTGAGAGTATACGGCCACCTGCTGGAGTGGAACACGCTACGTCATGTTGGTGCTTTACACACGGTAGTCTATTGAAGGGTTGAAAACTGGAAAGAACTATTCGAAAAAATCATGACAGGTTATAGACTTGAAAAATAGTCACTTCGCAGGTTCAAATCCTGCTCTCTCTCCAATGCTATGTATAACGGTCGGTGCTAAGGATTACCTACCTTAGCTATACATAGCAGTTATTACAGTATGACAACCTGAAAGAAGGCGAGTGGGTGAAAGGCCCACATCTATTCTAAAGCGGCAAAAAAGTAGATAAGGACGGTTATTAGATGAAAAACAAATTCTGTTCTGCGATGGCTAAAAAAATAATAGTAGAGTGGGTCGCAGCGCATCCAGGTTGCGTATCTTCTCAGTTTGACGGAGGGATTGATGAGGCTCCAGCTTTGCTGAAAAAAAACTGGAAACGTATGAGCCGAAAACGTGACGAAAAGTTTATCGTTAGGAGCTTTGACTGCAGACCTTATGACGACCAGCTGCGTGCTTATGTGATAACTAACGATGCTGACGAAACCGTCATATCGGTCGTTATACAAGGAGAATAAGTTTTTTCTTAACGTACAGTGCGCTCTACCAATGCGCCACGGTCACAGTGGGAGATGGTGGAATCGAACCACATGCCCCGTAGAGGAGTGGGTTTACAGCCCACCGTAGGACCATCCTACCTTATTGACATCTCCCGTATTTTTTCGTCCCAATTATCTTATAACGATGTGCTAGTTTGTGCTAAATTATCAAACATTAGCACATCGTAGTACGAGAGGTGGGACTCGAACCCACAACTACAGGCCCCTCACGCCTGCCCCTCTTCCAATTGGGGCACTCTCGCACAGTGCTTGGAGGCGGAATTGAACCACCGACACGGGGATTTTCAGTCCCCTGCTCTACCTACTGAGCTATCCAAGCCTGGTTACCCGTGATAGGATTCGAACCTACACTGACTAGTACCTAAAACTAGCGCCTCTGCCAGTTGGGCTACACGGGCTAAATTACGAGAGGAGGGAGTCGAACCCTCAACATCCAGGTTTTGAATCTGGCTCCTCTTCCAGTTGGGATACTCTCGCGTCTTGTACGACCCCTGGGATTTGAACCCAGAACGACCCGGGCTTAAACCGGGTTCCTCTTCCAGTTGGGACAGGGTCGCATAGCGGAAGGTATAGGATTTGAACCTATGCTGCATTACGCAGGCCACGGATTAGCAATCCGACGCAATACCAGACTCTGCCAACCTTCCATAAAGAGGGTGTGGGATTCGAACCCACGGACCATTACGACCCCTAGTTTTCAAGACTAGTGCCTTAAACCACTCGGCCAACCCTCCATTAAATTTTCAAAGAACCTACGGAAGCACCTGGGCTCGAACCAGGACCACGAACTAACGTGGACTCACGCTTTCCAGGCGTGTGCCTTACCATTCAGCCATACTTCCTGTTTGAGAGGCTATCGCCTCACGGAAGTCTGACTAACAACTAAAATATGATAGAGAATATAAGAGACTGGAATAGAGCAACGAAGAAGCATTGCACTTTTTAGCTTGGGTTGTCGTCATTGGGCCTATTTGTCTGGCGATGTCATTCATGACAATCCTCTCTTTCCAAGCCCTAACCATACGACTACTACTGAATAGATGCAACAAAAAAAAATTTAATAGCGAGGCATACCGGATTCGAACCGGTGATCTCCAGCGTGACAGGCTGGCGTCATAGTCCTATCTAGACCAATGCCCCATACGCAGATGGGGGGGACTCGAACCCTCGACACGAAGCTTAGAAGGCTCCTGCTCTTCCGGCTGAGCTACACCTGCGTTATACTAAGTGAGCAATGAACAACAAGGAGTAATTATGAGTAAGAAAACGAACTTCGCTATGGAAACCTATCACTATCTGTGTGATGGGGAATTTAGTGCTGCCAGATGTAAAGACGCATTCTCAGCGCTTATCCTGTATGTAAGAGAACATGAAAACTCCAAGGAGTATACGGAAAGTGCTGAGGGACTCTTCACTGGGATGGCCCAGTCCAGTGCAGCATTCGCCATAGAAAGGAGGAAGGAGGAAGTAAAGAAACTCCCGGAAGGCCCATACAGGGCATTGCGTTTAGGTGAAATATTTATTGGAATGGCTACCACCATGATAGAAGAACTTGAAAACCCGACAGCTATATCATTTGCCGCCAACCACTTCTTCGCCAAAGTTTTATTCAACATAATCAACCCTAATGATCCCATGTCATCAGATGAAGTGATGGACACTCTATTCGAACAGGTGCGTGAAACGTATCACGAAATAGAAAAAAAGCGTTCAAAACAAAAAACACATTAGTGGACCGTGTCAGATTCGAACCGACGACCTCTCGGGTGCAAACCGAGTGCTCTCCCAACTGAGCTAACAGCCCTTATTGACGCGACCGGGATTTGAACCCGGAATCCCCACCTTGAAAGGGTGGTGGCCTAACCATTAGCCGACCGCGCCGTTTTGAGCGTCTCCTGGGGATTGAACCCAGGACCTGCGGGTTAAAAGTCCGCTGTTCTGCCACTGAACTAGAGACGCTTGAGATGGCCTTGTCCGATTTGAACGGACGACATCCGGTACCAAAAACCGGTGTTCTACCAACTGAACTAAAGGCCAGTGAACACTCCTGGATTTGAACCAGGGACATCAGCCTTATCAAGACTGGGCTCTACCGCTGAGCTAAGTGTCCATTTTCTTGTCTTCTGCTTACATTCAATGCGTGTGGACCCGCTCGGGCTCGAACCGAGGACATCCCGGTTATGAGCCGGGGACTCTAACCAACTGAGTTACAGGTCCCAGAGCCGATGAAGGGAATCGAACCCCCAACAGGCTGATTACAAATCAGCTACTCTACCAAATTGAGTTACATCGGCGTATAGCAAGGACGGGGCTCGAACCCGCGACTTCCGGCGTATGAAGCCGGCTCTCTACCAACTGAGTTACCTTGCAGACCCTCGTACCGGACTCGAACCGGTACTCCCAGCTTGGAAGGCTGGAACTCTAGCCGTTGAGTTGACGAGGGTAGCACTCTAAACCAACATCCTTTACAGTGTAAGGCACCCCCACCAGGATTCGAACCTGGATTGCATGGTCCGTAGCCATGTGGTCTATCCATTAGCCTACAGGGGCTTAGTCCGAGGTGTCCGATTTGAACGGCGACTGGTGGTCCCAAACCACCCGTGATACCAGGTTTCACCACACCTCGGTTGTTACTCTATTCAGTTGTCAAAGAACTTTTTGCTCCCCCGGTAGGATTTGAACCTACAACAACACGCTTAACAGGCGTGGGCTCTACCGAATTGAACTACAGGGGAATATGTTAGGGTCCCGTAGCTCTTAGGCGTTGGGCGTGGTCTTTATCTGGTTAGGGGGAAAGAACGCACAACGCCGGTAGTGCACTGTTGGTGCACCTCCGATATCCATAAGTTGGCGTTGTTCGCGTTTCATGGATTCAAGCATAGGGCTGCTCTCAAGAATTTGCAAGAACTTTTTAACGATAAACAAAGTGAGGCACGAGCTTCACAGTAACGAAAGGAATATATATATGCCAAATCAGCACTACCAAGGAGACGCCTTTGGTAAAAAGGTATCCCGATTACGCCTGTGGCTAAGAGCCCTTCGCTTGGCAGGAGAGCCTTACAGCTACGATATTGCGGTATTGGCTTCCAGAGAGTGTGGTGACCTTTCTTGCCTGAAGGGACTTAATTTCCCTGTGAAAAACATAATTGCAATGGATGTAGACCCGGGGGCCGTCAGCACTGTCTGTGCCCGCTTTCCTGAAGCTAAGAGTTTTCTAGGATACGCACAGGACACGCTCAAAAGTTTAAAAGAACAAACAGGAAACACTCCGAAAATAACATACCTAGACCTTTGCGGCACCATGACCCTCACAGGGTTGGACACCATTAAACGTGTTTTAGGTATCTTGAGCCCCGGAGACATCCTAATAGTAACACTGCTGAAAGCCCGAGAACAAGACAGGGTTTCCGTGGACAATTTAGAAGGTGAGGTATTGAAGTCCACCTCATTAGGAAATTTCCGCTCGGTCATATCTTCTTTAGGCAGTCCTCCAGAAAAAGCGATAAATAAAAAAGGATGGTCTGCCTGTGTGCGTGCCGCCACACTGACGCTGAGCATGGGTATTGTAAATCGCAGAGGAGCGTATTTAAACTACGTATCCACTTACTTCTCAAAAAATGAAAACACAGGACCTGCATCGGGGTCTCCGATGTACACAGCTATGTTCACAGTAGGAGAAGTGTTCGACGAGAGCGAGCACTACTCTCGAGTACATCAAAGTATTGAAGAAGCACCTGTAGAAGTCTGCGATGTTATAACTAAATCAGATTTGGTCGAATGCTCTTACGAGGTGGAGAAAGCATTCAAAGAATCTAATCTTCCTTACAACGTATCAGAATGTTTAAACGTCGCTGCAGGAACCCTGAGAGCTTGGAGGGCTCATCATAAGAGAGGTACCTACAGATAGAGAAAAGGAGAGTACTATGGCCCAGGTAAACGTAGACAGACTCCAGCTGTCTGTCGTGCTGCAAGCACAAAAAATAAAACCGATGTCTTGGATGGAAGAAATGGTACCCGAGATGGTACCCGAGATGTCCCTCAGGAAAGAGAAGAGGCCACGAAGATTGAAATGGTACGATTTGAGTGACGCACAACTTATTTACATGTACCAAATAGAAGGAGATAGACGCGCCTTAGATGCCCTCTGCTACAAACATCGATATTTCGTTGCGCACTACTTAAACAAAAAGTGCAATGTATCTCGCTACAACCGCATATGGAAAGACCTCTACCAATCAGCATTCCTAGGTTTTGTTATAGCAGTGTCCCGGTATGATAGCGACAAGGGTGCTTCATTAATAAACTACGCATCTTACTACATTCGCAATGAGGTCTACAAGTGTGTGAATAGGTCCGGAGCAATAAATACTCCCGAGAATATATCAGGATTGAAGCGTATAACCGCGTTTAACTATTATCAAGTAGGTCAAAAGGTTCAGCGCAGTCGAATACATTCTCGCACAAGGATACTGGACCAAGATATACGTACGGCATTAAGGGATTCGAGAGTGCGATTACGCAGAGCGTTTCAGGTGCTGGAACCTCGTGATAGATATATCGTGTGGATGACTAACGCTACAAAGGAGGTTCAATACCCTACTCTTGGTCTCTTCTTTGGGCTTACTGCAGAGAGAGTTAGGCAGATAAAAGATGAATCTATCAGTAAACTACGTAAGCATTTACGCGTGTTGGACCTCTCCCCATACTTGGAATACGCAGAAGAAGATTCTACGTGGTACCTTCAAAACATACTGGGATTGTCTGTAGACGAGACGGCAGGACACTGTTTAATTCCAACTAAAAGAGGTGACGAGAAGATAGTGGCGATGCTCCCCCTGGACTGGTCTAAAGAGAAAGAGATATCTTGGAAGGACCACCACGTGCGTAGTTCAACTCCGAAGAAGGGGAAGAAGCGTAAACGAGTCAACCACTGGAATCGTACAGAGTGGCAGCTTTGTCACAAATACGGAGTTACTTACAAGAAAAAAATATTGACCGAGAAAAAAGGGAAGAGGATAGAGGCCGGAACGGTCTAATTCTCCTTAGTGAGTTCCGCGCAGGGCGTCCCGAGAACCTCTTAAGGACTAGAGGTTTTTAACGTGAGAAAGAAGTCTATGCACGATTATTTGCCCGTAACGCTGACAGAACAACAAGTAATCTGCCCGGACCAAAAGTAACGTTTGTGCGGTTTGAATGTCCCTCCTGATTACGTACAGTTCCAAATGATCCGAATTGTGTAAAAAAAAATCTACCATGTAGATTATATAAACAACCCAAACACAAAACACAAAAACCAGAAAGGCCGTGTATTTATGAACAACACTGTAGAAGAAAACACCGTAGAAGAAAACTCAGTAATCGAAACCTTATTACGGCAAGAAAAAAAATTGAAGAAAGAACTAACTTATCTAGAACAACAGTTTGCGGAACAACAAAACAGAATACAGCACACTGTTACCCAAATGAGAGAAATAACGGTGAGTATAAAAATATTACGTAATGCTGCTAGTGACAAAATACCAAAGGAAACACCGGCAACTGTATCCATACCCGTACCCCCACTAAAACTAGCTACACCACCCACCCAAAGTCTCAAACCTGATACAGTAGAGACTGCACAGCTTACTATACCTCTTACTATGCCTCTTACTATGCCTCTTACTAGTGAAGTGGTTTCACTGCCCCCACTATACAAACGAGACTACCAAAAGGTACTAACTTCGGTGTACAGTAAAACCTCTTTTAAGCGGTATATGACAGCACAGGACATGTCTGATATATCTAAGTACAGTGTTGAAGGGTGCGCAGAACTTATTCATTCAATCGCGTACGGTGCAACTAAGCTAGATCCTGGATATGAACTCGGTAGAAATCAAAACGGGGTGCTAGGAATACGAAAAATTAAGCCCCAAAAGATAACACATTTAGGTGAAAAGTGGCTTAAGGTATGTATTGCAGACTGTAAGGCTCGTGGTCTTCAGCCTGGCGTACGTGAACGGCTGGTTTTCATATTTCACGCCGTAAAAAATTCTAACCCCGAGTTAATTTCAACAAATGCTAATGCGGCTTATAGTGCTCTATCAGGGTTGGCGCATCGCATAATAAATAACCTCGGAGGTGTGTACGAGGACACTATACTTACGAGGGCTTCCGATAAAACCTACTGGATAGAGCTAATGTAGATCCCCCTCCCGAAAAAAAATGGAAAAAGCCCCGGGAACCACCTTTAAGACCTTTAGTCTTTAAGAGGTTCTCGGGGCGTCCCTGTAATTTTATAGCCTTGTTTTTTGGTATAAGAATACGTGAGAGTCTATCTCACTTACAACCAACCGGGAGGCCATATGCAGAATCAATTGTATACTAAATTAAATTCCAAAGGGCAGGTCGTACGAGTGATGCGTCCAGGCTTTGCCCATGGAACAGTGGGAGTGCTGGCAAGACCTACGGTATATTCCAGTATACCGAGTTTTGACCCGCAGCGAGTCAGCGGCAACGGCAACTACCGTGTCCGCAGTCTTACTCGGAAGCACTGGTAATGGACGAAGAATATCATGGCGAAGACTTCTGGGACGAATTGAGTTTCGGTCAATTCGAACCTGAATACGACGAAGAAGACTAATAACATCCTCAAAGGGGCATCACATTGTGTGGTGCCCCTTTATCTATCATTCAAGATTTTTTTCAGAAAGGAGAGTACGTGCGTGCTTCTTACGTAAATAAAAAACAAAAAACAATATATGTGCATGTCACTACCCACGCAGTAGCTCGTTTTACAGAACGTTATCGTCTGATACGTGGTGCACCCGTCGCCAATCCAAAAGAAACTCTTATTGAGTATTTTAACGCGTCTACGCGTAGGACCCCCCAAACAGAAAAAGAACGGCAGCGATTAAAGCGGTATGGAACCGACACTCTGTTCTTCAAATTTCAAGATTTCACTTTCGTAGTACACGACGGTTGTATTGTGACAGTCGAAATCACTGCGAAAGGTAAACGAGGTTTAAACAAATTATGACAAAAAAAGTAATAATTGACGACGTAGAATATGTTGAAAAATCTGAAGTCGACACAAAAATGAAAGCCACAGACGCGAGTGTCATTATGTCTGGAGGTGACTATTGCAAACTTCGAGCAGGAGATAATAGCTCGATTACAGGCGCAGACTGCTGTACATTAATTGCAGGAAATCGCAGCGAGATCACATGCAAATCCTATGGCACTTTAGTAGCAGAAAATCAGGTCTCTATAAAATGTGAAGACAAATGCTCAGTTACGACAGGCAACAATAGTGCGGTGAGGGCTGGAGCACGATGCGCGATTAATACGGGGGCTTTGAGCACTATAGTAGCAGGAGATTATTGCACCGTAAGCAGCGATTACAGTAGTCGTATGACCGGAGGCAAAGCGAGTATCCTTATAGGAACACATGGTTGCATAATGGTTGGTGGCAAAAATAGCATATTAATCGGATTACATGACTCGACATACATGGGCGCAGCTGGTAGCACGTTTATTTGTCAGTACATGTGCGAGGGTAAGGGTGAGCTTGTTACCCTCAAGGGTACTGCAGGACGTGGTGGAATAAAACCCGGCGTCGAATACCGCGTGAATGCCAACAACAGATTTGTAGAAGTAAAATAGCCTACTGAAAGGTAAATACCATGAGCTATGACATTAGTTTAAATGATCCAATTACAGGAGAAGTTCTCCTTCTTGACACCCCGCACCAGATGAAAGGCGGTACTTACTGCATAGGCGGTACTCGGGAAATGACGCTGAACATCACATACAACTACAGCGATTCCTACGAATTATTAGGGGAAGAAGGAATCCGCACTATCTACGGAATGACAGGAGCAGAAAGCATCCCAGTATTACGCAAAGTAACAGAACAACTTGGAGACGACGTGTCTGATAACTATTGGGCCGCTACTGAGGGTAATGCCAAAGCGGCGTTGTTGAAATTGATTGCACTGGCTGAAATGCGTCCAGATGGAGTTTGGAGCGGAGACTGAGGAGGTCAAAAATATGTCTAAATACGGAAAGTCAAAAGACTGGCGAAAAGTCAAATTAACACTTAAAAAGGCAGGTGCGACGTTTGATGGCAAAAAATGGTCTTGTACTGGCGGCGTAAGTTTGAACCATTTGAGCATTACAGAGTTGCCATCATTCAAAACTGTTGGTGGTGATTTCGTCTGCGATAATAACCAGCTCAAATCATTGAAGGGTGCTCCCAATACCGTTGGTGGTAATTTTTATTGTAATAGCAACCAACTCAAATCATTGCAAGATGCACCATTAACTGTTGGTGATTGTTTTTATTGCCGTGGTAATCAACTTACGTCGTTGGTGGGTGCTCCGTCGATTGTTGGTAGTTTTTATTGCGGTTATAATCAACTAACATCGTTGAAGGGTGCTCCCAACACAGTTGGTATTTTTGAGTGCACTAGCAATCAACTTACATCGTTGGTGGGTGCTCCGTTGATTGTTGATAGTTTTTATTGCAATTACAATCAACTCACATCGTTGGAGGATGCTCCCCATACAGTTAGTGGTAATTTTTATTGTAATAGCAACCAACTCAAATCGTTGAAGGGTGCTCCCCGTACAGTTGGTACTAGTTTTTGTTGCAATAACAACCAGCTCAAGTCATTGAAGGGTGCTCCAAATGTTGTTGGTAGTCATTTCGGTTGTAATGATAATCAACTTACATCGTTGGAGGGTGCTCCGTCGGTTGTTGGTGGCGATTTTTCTTGTGTTTGTAATAAACTCACATCGTTGGAGGGTGCTCCCGATACAGTTGGTGGTAGCTTTTGTTGCAATAACAACCAGCTCAAGTCATTGAAGGGTGCTCCAAATGTTGTTGGTAGTCATTTCGGTTGTAAAAATAATCAA
>Ga0172381_10002392_pt1 | contig 20713 bp, 25 predicted proteins | sample Leawel6488metaG_FD_119754 | JGI IMG/M metagenome (GOLD analysis project Ga0172381, IMG submission 119754) | Leachate microbial communities from a municipal landfill in Southern Ontario, Canada - Leachate well 64-88 metaG | ecosystem: Engineered > Solid waste > Landfill > Unclassified | place...
ACATTAGAGTGAAATGGTAACCGGTTAAAACAACGATTTTCTTTTTGGTCTCCCATAGCGTAAATGTAAATATATCATACATTACTAAACATGTCAATACTTTACAAAAATTTTGGTTTTGGTATAATTACTTAACCAAACCAAAACTCTGGTAAACGCTGAAACACAAAAAGAGGAAAAACAAGAATGTATTGTGGATATTACGGGTTGAAAGAACCACCTTTTAACGTAACCAGTGACCCGGCTTTTTTCTTCTCCAGTAAAAAGCATAAAGAAGCCCTGTCTCATTTGCTTTACGGAGTATCCCAGAGAAAAGGAATTATCCTCCTAACCGGAGAGATTGGAACCGGGAAAACCACCATTTGTCGTTTCTTTCTAAATCAGGTGGGTAAAAAAGTAAAAACCGCTTTTATCCTGAATCCGTCTCTTTCTGAAATTCAACTGCTAGAATCAATTCTTAAGGATTTCGGGATTAACCCCGGCAACAAAACAAAGCTTGGCATGGTTTTAAAATTAAACCATTTTCTCCTCCGGGAATCGGCCGCCGGAAATAACCTGGTCTTGATCATCGATGAAGCGCAAAATCTAAAACCCGATTCCCTTGAGCAAATCCGCCTGCTCTCCAATCTGGAAACTGAAAAAGATAAGCTTTTACAAGTAATCTTAGTCGGCCAACCCGAACTGAACGACCGACTTAATTTATACGATTTAAGGCAACTCCGGCAAAGGGTTATGGTAAAGTATCATATCCGCCCTCTGGATCAAGACGAAATTAAGGATTATATTAAATATCGGCTGGAAATCGCCATCACTAAAGTCAGAGATGACCCGAAAAACCGGAATCCCGATAATCAAATCCAATTCAGCGATGAAGCAATCCAGGCAATCAGCCGCTTTTCATCCGGCACGCCCAGATTAATTAATATGCTCTGCGACCGGGCACTTTTAGCCGGCTTTGTCGATCAAACCAGCGCGATCGATCTTAACATAATCAAAAGGTGCATTGAAGAGCTGGACAATTATTCCGCCGAAAAAATCATATGAGTATTATTAATGAGGCATTAAAAAAAACCGAAGATCATCTGCAGAAAAATAAGCCTTCGGTTAAAACTCCGACACTCAAACCCCATAACTCTAAGCCTTTGCTTATTTCTATTTTAATTCTGCTTTTAGCGATCAAACTCGCGCTAGAATTAACCAGTCATAAAACCAAACAACCCCCCAAACAAGTTTCCTTAACCGCGATCTCAACTATCCAAACTAAAAATTTGCCGAACCCAACCAAAGAAATCATACCCGCTTCCAATCCGGCTCAAAATACAATCAAACCCGAGGAAGCCAACTTTACGCTAAACGGAATATTCTATTCTAGCGATCAAAGCTACGCCTTGATCAATAACCAAATCGTAAAAGAAAATGATTACGTAGACGGAGCTAAAGTAAACCTGATTTCCGCCCACAACGTAGAATTGGATAAAAACGGGGAAAAGTTTTCTTTATCTAGCGGACAACGACAGAAGACACTTTAAAGAAAAAACCGGGTAAGAGAATTAAATCAGACCAGAAATCGCTTCTTTAATAAGCGCGAGCTTGATATTTTTTACAATTACGGGTTTACCAATACCGCCAATCAGTATAAATTTGTTTTCTTTGCCTAAAAACTTTTTATCGTGATAATGCGCCTGGATGATTTTCGCCAGCGACACTCCTTTTATTTTTACCGGTAAACCGTAAAGCCTGAGTAAACTCCTGATACGACAGACCAATCCAACATCAATAAGCCCTAATCTATTACTGAGTTCGGCCGCGGCGATCAAGCCAAGACTAACGGCTTGACCGTGATTATACCTTTTATAGCCACCCGAAACCTCAATCGCGTGTCCAATCGTATGCCCTAAATTAAGAACAGTTCTTAAGCCTAAAGTTTCCTTTTCGTCACGGCAGACAATACCCGCCTTGATCCGGCTACAACAATCAATAATTTTCTTCAGGGTAGCCGGATCCCGGCGTAAAACTTGGCGGTATTTCTTCTCCAGAAAATTAAAAAATTCCCGGTCCTTGATCAAAGCGTATTTGATTACTTCAGCCATCCCGCAACGGATCTGGGTTGAATCCAGGCTTTTTAAGAAATCTATTTCGCTAAAAACCAGCCTTGGCTGGTAAAATGCCCCGACTAAATTCTTGCCCAAATCCAAGTCTAAAGCGGTCTTCCCGCCGATAGAAGAATCCACCTGAGCTAATAAAGTCGTCGGAATCTGAACATAGTTAATCCCCCGCTTATAAACCGAAGCGACAAATCCCGCCAAATCCCCAACTACGCCTCCCCCAAAAGCGATAATAAAAACTTTCTTTTTCCGGTCGAATTTAGCCAAATCCTTAATCACATCGGTGGCAGTTTGGATGGATTTACTTTTTTCGCTATCAGCGACCAATTTAAAATGATAGTTAAATCCACTCCCGGATAAAGTATGCGCTAATTTAAACCCATATTTTTTCTTTAGAAAAGTGTTAGTAATAATAAAAGCGTCGGTTCCAATATTAAGTTTCTTTAAGTAAGCGCAAAACCGGCTGAATATATTTCTGCCCACGACAATCTCATACGCGCATTTGCCCAAATCAACCTTTATCTTAGCCATTTAAATACCCACCCCCATCATTCTAATCACTAAATTCACCAACGGCCAAAGCAAACGATCAAATACCCCCAGCCAGATAAAAATAAAAAGAACGATAAAACCATAACGTTCTAAACTGGCGTATCCCTCCGATAATTGCCCCGGCAAAAGACCCATTAAAATTCTTGATCCGTCTAAAGGAGGAACGGGGATAAGGTTAAAAATAGCCAAAACCACATTAATTGTAAGCAAATTAAAGAGTAGGTACGCACTGTTACCAGAAACGGGAATAAACCTCAGTATTCCAGCCACGATAAAAGCTAAAATGAAATTTGACAAAGGACCGGCCAGGCCAATCCAGATCATATCCCGTTTCGGATTCTTTAGATTCCAATAGCCTACCGGGACCGGTTTAGCCGCCCCAAAAACAAAATTTCCGGCGGTAAGCATAAAAAGCATCAAAGGGCAGATGATGGTCCAAAACAGATCGATATGCGCCAATGGATTCAAAGTCAGCCGGCCGCTTAATTTGGCGGTAGAATCTCCCAATTTATAAGCCACCAGACCATGAGAGAATTCATGCACCGTCATGGCGATTAACAAAAGGGCAAAAGATATAGAGAAGGAAATAACCAGGCTTAAAAAATTCATTCCGCTCCTTCTGTTATATTGAAATTAAAAAGCATAACCTTAGTTTAATGCTTCGAGAATATCGATTTGAACAATCGGTGAACTTGCGGATTGGCTAATTAATTTTCCCGTAATCTTAACCTTATGATAATTAAGCCGGTTTAAACTTTTACGATCCCCTTTAAGAAAATATATTTTGTTTTCGGAAGTAATCAGTTTATGTGTGGCGGTACGCCAAAGAACCATCCCATAAGGAAAAACTTCACCTTCAATCACTAAACCGTTATTCTTTAAAGCCGGTACCGCCTCAAGTTTAACCGGAGGATTATTTTGCGCAACTACAGTCGCTTCTTTTGCCCCTGCTTCCTGTTCCGCTTTATCCACAAACTTTTTGTTTACCCAACCATAACTTTCATAAACAGGATCAATCTTATACCAATCACCCTCTTGGGCAACAATATTCACTATTGTCGCCTTATTCACTTTTCCCAAAATCCATGCCGACTCAGATGGCCCTAGGCGAATATTTACCCTATCCTTAGTCACTTTGGCGCTTAAACATTTATCGGATTGAGCGACAGGATCTGTTCCAAGGTTATTGCATTCTAAAAGATTCTTTTTTATATAGGAAGGCGCTTTTTTAGGTAGATGAATTTTATACCAATCATAAGATTCCTGAACAACTTCAACCAATTCCCCTTTGTCCAGAACACAAATGATATCCGTGCCAACCCTGGCGTCTCCACGGACATTTATCTTATTAGTATTAACCTGTCCGGTAAAAACACCGGGCGTATCCGCCAAAACAATCCCTGGCAGGTTAAAAGAAACCAGCATAAAAAGAATCAGAGCTTTGATCCTAAAATTTAGCAACATTTAATCCTCTTCCCGTTATCAAGCCTTAGGAGCGGACTTAGCCGCAGCCTTTGGCGCAGCCGCTTTAGCGTCTTTAGTCGCCGAGGCGCCTTCTTCAGTCGTGGCCGCCTTCTCAACTTTTTCTTTTTTAATCTTGATCCTTAAGGTTTTAATCTTGGGCAGACCATAGACTGAGTCACCCTGTTTCCAGGAGCCCTTCTCTTGCATTTGCCTGATACGCTCAATACGTTTTAATACCGAACGCGTTTTTTTGTCCTTTTCCGAAATAGTTAATGACGGATGTATTGACATGTTTATAACCTCCTTATGCGGCAACCGGCGTAGGTTCTCTGCAATTGAATTAGCAAAGGTTGCGCGCTATCTTGATTAGAAAATTTGCCTACGCACAAAACAATATAATCCCCTTTAGTAAAAACCATTGGCGACAGGCCTTCGCTCTGCAAAGACTGAGCCTCTCTTAAAGCAAGCTGCCGGTTTTTAAAAGTCGCCACCTGAATCGTGTAACCTGACTGACTAACGGTATTATTACCAAGCAATGCAACGCGCCTGCCTTTTTCTACCCCCAAAGAAAAAGAAATAATCGCAATCAGCACCGCCCCCATAATCGAAAGCATAATCTTCTCATAACCGCGAATCCTTAAAAAAAATGGATTTCTGGGAGCGGGCGCCCGATATTGGCCGCCGTTATCACCTGAAGAAAAAAATTCTGCTTGAGAATAATTCTGTTTTTCCGTCATAAAATTAAGACTGTTGTTTTAAACCGCCCTGCTGAAAATAAATCCTTTTGTTGAATTTCTTAATTACTTTCAAGAAAACCTCGACAACCTTAGGATCGAATTGTGTGCCGCTTTTTCTTTTTATTTCTTTTATCGCCGAAGCGATATCCATTCTCTGCCGGTAAGGCCGGCCATAAACCATCGCCTCAAAAGCATCCGCCACTGACATAATCCGCGCCCCTAAAGGAATTTGCCCACCTTTAAGCTGCGAAGGATAACCGGTTCCGTTATATTTCTCATGGTGATACATAATAATCGGAATTACCGGGCGTAAAATTTGTAACGGCCTTAAAATCTGAGCGCCTTTAACCGGATGCTTCTTGATAATATCATACTCAGCATCCGTAAGCTTAGTAGTTTTAGTCAAAATCGCCAACGGGATGTCTACTTTTCCGGCATCATGCAAAAGACTAGCATACTTAAGACTTTGCAGCTGCTTTTCACCCAAATGAATTTCGGTGCCTAAAGCGCAAACCAATCTGCTAAAATGCGGAGAATGTGTATACTCCCGCGAAACACGAGTATTTAAAAATGTAACTAGAGACTTAATACTACCCAAGACTATACGTTGTTGTTCCTCATAAAGCTGCATATTCTTGATGCCGATAACCGCCTGCTCAGCCATCGTCATCAGCATTTCCTGATCAAAAAGATCAAAAGGAAGGCCTGATTTAGTACGTTTTATAATCGAAAAACCCATCAAATCCTCAGAAATAAAAGGAACACCTAAAAGATTGCCTTTTCTGATGGCGGATGAGTTTTTGATAATCTTGTTTTCAACCTCATCGCTAATCCGGGTTTTTTTATAAATTACCAGCTTCTTATTATCACTAATCAGACATTTAATAACAGAATATTTTTTGCTGGGATCCAATAGAACAATCAAACAATGCTGGGCATTAAAAAACTGACAGAACAAACGCCCCATGCGGCTAATTAACTCATTGACTTCATAAGTAGAGTTAAGTAAACGGTAGATACTATGTACCGCCGAAATCAAAAACCTATACTTTTTCGTAGGGGTTGAATAATTTTTTATACTCATCTAACGCATACCGATCAGTCATGCCGGCAATATAATCACAAACTACCCTCTTCAATCCCACCTGGGGAATCCGGCATTGTATCTCAGAAGGCATCTGTGCGGGTCGCTTAAGATATTCAGTAAATAACTCCCGGATAAAACGCTTGGCTTTCGTGCTCATACGCACAACCCGATAATGATGATAAAGCCTATCCATCAGGAAATGCCTAAGCGGTTTTCTCAACTCCTTAACTTTACTGCTAAAATCTACCACCTTGGAACTAATTTTATAAACATCCGCGCATTTTTTAATCTTAAGCCTGGAGATCTCATCCTGCGTATGAGCGATCAAATCCGTAACCTGCAAATTAATCAAGCCTCGGATAATCAGATATTTCCGGCAATTGTGATTAATTTTAGCATATTTCTGATTAATCGTGCGATTTATTTTCTGCCAAATCTCTAAATCTTCCAGGTCTGTTTCTTTAATCAAGCCAGAAGTTAGACCATCATCCAAATCATGATTATCATAAGCGATTTCATCGGCCATATCTACTACTTGAGTCTCCAGAGTAGGCATTCTATCAGGATAAAATTCCTTGAGCTGGCCGGCTTCATCAAAAACCGAAGAATGCTTCACAATCCCTTCCCTGACTTCCCAGCTTAAATTCAGGCCCGGAAATTCAGGATAACGTTCTTCCAGGAAATCCACCACCCTCAGGCCTTGGAGATTATGATTAAACCCACCGACTTTAATCATTAACTCGTTCAGCACCTCTTCCCCGGAATGGCCAAAAGGGGTATGCCCCAAATCATGAGCTAAAGCGATCGCTTCAGTTAAATCCATATTCAGGTTTAAAGCGCAAGCGATCGTTCGGGCAATTTGGGAAACCTCAATGCTATGTGTCAGGCGTGTACGGTAATAATCACCTTCATGGTTTACAAAAACCTGGGTTTTATATTCCAATCTCCTGAAAGCCGCTGAATGAATAATCCGATCGCGGTCGCGCTGATAACATGACCGGTAAGCATGTTCGGCCTCCGGGTGCTGACGTCCGCGCGAATCCGAGCTATTCATGGCATAAGGAGCTAGAAAAAGCTTTTCAAATTCATTATTTTTATTCATCGGCATGCTTTAAACGAACCGCTAGCTCACTCAATGATTGCGAAATAACCTTGGTATTTCCAATAATCGGCATAAAATTAGTATCCCCTGTCCAACGCGGAACAATATGCAAATGCAAATGGCCGGTGATTCCGGCGCCTGCCTGCCGCTTAAGATTAAAACCGATATTATATCCTTGCGGTTTTAAAACTTTATTCAACAAACCCTGAGCGCGTTTAAGGGATTTAAACATATCCAGCACTTCCTCCTGGCTCAATGAAGCGATATCCGCCACATGCCGGGAAGGTGAAATTAAAAGATGCCCGTTATTATAAGGATAAATATTCAACAAACAGATAGTTTTGTCCGTTTTAAAAATAACGTATTCCTCAGACTTACTCTTCTTTTTATTGTTCTTGGCCCGACAAAAAATACAGCCTTTTGTTTTAACCTTGCTATTAATATAATTAATTCTCCAGGGAGCCCAAAGTTTATCCATTTGTCCCATACCTTATTTAATTTTTAATCTCGAACTTCTTTAAACATGAATACCGGAAATGGTGCGAGATTAAATTCTTATTATCTCAGCCTCGATCCCGCTCGCGTCCTTCTGCCCCGGACCAAGTGGCCTTTTTTTCAAATTAATTATTCCGTATGAATTATAGGCGGCAGACAAATCAGTAGCGCTTCCAGGATTAAAAAGCAATATACCGTTTACCCTATCGTTCATCGGTTTATGCGAATGACCGAAAATAATCAAATCACACCCATCCTTCTTGAAAGCTTCCTGGATAAGATCTGGAAGCCCGGCGGCCGGACCCGCCCCATGAATAAGACCTACCTTGTATCCGGCAATTTCTAAAACCTGTTTCTGAGGATACTTTTTTTTTACCGTTTCCTGATCCATGTTTCCGGCAACCACCAGCACCTTAGGACATACGATTTTCAATTCCTCGATCACGCCTAAACTAACAATATCACCGGCATGCGCGATCAAGTCTACCCGCTTAAAATTATCCAAAATTACCTGCGGAAGATGATGCTCTCGATCCGGAATATGCGTATCGGAAATTACACCAATTCTCACACTTTTCCCATTAGCGCAAGAATAATCAATTTTACTGAAATTCACCGCCGGGCTTTGCTTGCCAGAAAAAAAAGCCGGCTTCGTCGACAAACAAATATCATCCTGAGGCTTATTGCTCATGCGATTACCCGGGGTTTAGAAAATAAATCTAAAATCTGGTTTAAGTTATTTATATCCCAAGTCCAAATTTTCTCTTCCAATGCTCTTAGCCTGGCGTTAGGATCAAGCTCTCTTAAAGTAACCATAATCTTACGCTGCGATTTATGGTGATACCGCTTACACTCTTTAGAGAACTCTGTGATATCCTGCTCGGTAAGCGCCTCAGCCTTAATTGCCATAATCCATAACGCGTCACTGGAACGCCCCAGCAAACCGTCCTTGGGGAAACGCTGACCGAATACCAGTGGTTTTACTTCACGAAAATGATGTAAACGAATCTTTTTACGTTCAATCTGCACGAGATCATCTTCGAATAGTTGCAACAGTTCCCAAACCCGATTGGTCAAAGGCTTAGTCGCTTGTTTTGTAAATTCCGCGATCAGTTCCTGAATATTATCCCGAAATTTTTCTTTCTGGTTTTTAGCGTCAAAAGACAAAGAATGTAATTTTTCCTGGTAAACAAAACGTATCCAATAAGCAAACAAACGGTCATTGACTTTAAGAAAATCGCCGCTACGGCTAACCGCGTCCAGTTCTAAAAGATAATTAACCCTGACCATTAAATCTTTTTTTTGCTTATGCAAGATATGCGCGATATCTTTAATGCGATTACGCCCGGAGGCAATCAAATAAAATATCGAAACATAATCATTACTGGCGCCTAAATCCAAAAAGCGTTTTATATAATTGGAAAACCTTTGATTAAGAATCCCAGAGGTATTAAATAACAAATCTTCAAGAGTATCGGCCAAATTAACTTCAACCCCGCCCGTATGCTTTCCTGTGGGGATAGCCGGACTAAAACTCACCGGTCGCTTTGATAAGGCATCGGTAATTAACTCTAGATATAACGGATAACCTCCGGTAAAATTGATAATAAAATCCTTTAATTCCGGTCTTAATTTTAACTCAAAGGTATGCTGATCCAGATAGCGGCTGCTGGTATGAATATCAAAAGGCTCAATCGTAATTACTTCGAAATTACCGAACAACAAAGAAAGCTGTTTAGAAAGAATTAAACGGGTCTTAAAGATCCGGGAACTAATCAGGCAATAAAGCGTATTCTTTGCTACCATCAGTAATTTGCTCCATTCCCGGTAGAGGCTTTTTAAACCAAGGTCTTCCAGATTGTGGAATTCATCTAAGAATAGAACCGTAAATTTACCGGTTTCCTGATGTATTAACTCCGGAAGGTTAAAAAGCTCAGTAACAATATTGATCTTTTTTCTCCGGGAAAGCTCATTAAGTATAAAATTAATTCTTTCAGTAGTTTTAGGAATATACTTGGAGGATTTATTGATCAAGTAATCCAAATCTTCCTTCAAGGGCAGGCCGCTGTTTAGAAGGAAGTTATAAAGCAGAGCGCCGATAAACCTTTTGGCGAAACTATCCAAAGATTCCGGACGAACTTCCAGGAATACGGTAACAATACTTGGGTCATAAAAATTACTCAGGAATTTAGAAACAATGCTGGTCTTGCCGACATTCTCATCGCCGATAATCGCGATATTCTGTCGGTAACCCTCTTTCAGGCCAGTTACTCTTTTTTCTAATATCTGAATATAATTTTTCCGATCAAAGAATCTGTCTTTTATCATGGTTCATCCGGTTAAGGATAGTAAACGCTTAAATTTATTATTAAACTAACGTTTATTATTCTTGTTTTTAAATACCTTTTTCTGGGCTAAAGCGTTTCCATCGCCCTAATTCTAACCTGACAAATAAAACAACGGGTTCTGGGGAATCGCCCTTTTACGGATTTCAAAATGCAAATAAGTATTTTTATCCCGAACGCTCCCGCCTATACTTCCTACTGGCATACCTCTTTGGATATTTTCTCCCGGCTGAACAAAAATCTCAGAAAGCCGGCAATATACACTGCGCAAGCCATCACCATGATCAATAATCACCGTTTTACCATAATTACCGAAATTGGTAGCGTAAAACACAACCCTTCCGCTACGCGTAGCTAAAACTTCCGAGCCTGATTGAGCCTGGATATTGATGCCTTTATTAGCTAAATTATGATAATGAGAACCAAAAGAGGAAATTATCCGGCCTTTTAAGGGCCAGATAAAATCATCTCCGAGAGACTTTACCACCGGAAGCGCCGGCTTCCTGGAATAACCGGGAATAATAATTACCTGGCCTATTTCAATCGGTATCTCTTCCGAAAGACGATTAACACGGATAATTTCATCGATATCTACTCCATAGATCTTGGATATTTTCCAAAGGGTTTCTCCGGCCTCTACGCGATGATGCTCTCCACTAGGTACTTGAGCCGAAACAGGCAAAGTCGGTCCGGTATACTCCGAAACAGTCGTGCAACCTGCCATAGTTAAAACCATAAAAATTAAAATTATCTCTCTCATTATTCCTACCTAATATCTACTAACTACTGATCTAAAAAAGCGGGTGAGCGGAATCCCTGCCTGACGACAGGCAGGCCTGTCTACCGACAGGTAGAGAACCCCTCACACCATTACCATCAAATAATTTTTAAGCGGGTGAGCGGAATCGAACCGCCATATGCAGCTTGGGAAGCTGCCATTCTACCACTGAATTACACCCGCATTACCTAATGCGTACCCGCGCAATACCAATCTGCGCGGGGTACTACTCACCGGCGTAATACCTATAAACGCCGGATGCCGCAATTTACCTAATGCGTACCCGCGCAATTGGCCACCAGGCCACACCAGCGCAATTCAAATTGGCGCTGGGGGTTATTTACTCAACACCGGGTACTGATAAGCGTCAAATACAAACACAAGCGCACACTGGCCGCAATCTACGCGTAACACTAAAAACTATTATTTCGAGCAATCTTCCATCAACTTCATCGAACAATATTTACCGCACATCGTGCAAACATCCGAAAGGCTGGGCTTACTGGACAGGCGATACTCTTTAGCCTTTTCCGGATCAATTGATAATTCGACCTGTTTTTTCCAGTCTCTGGCTCTACGGGCGGCGGAAATGCTTTTATCCCAATTAATCGCTGATTCCCTGCGTTTAACTAGATCTCCGGCATGCGCGGCAATTCGGGAAGCGATTACCCCCTCTTTTACGTCTTCGGCTGACGGATGGCGTAAATGTTCAGCCGGCGTTACATAACAAAGAAAATCCGCTCCATAACTGGCGGCCAAAGCCCCTCCGATCGCCGAAGTGATATGGTCATATCCCGGAGCCACATCAGTCACCAGCGGGCCTAAAACATAAAAAGGCGCGCCACTACAATATTTTTTCTCAAGCAGGATGTTTTTCTTGATTTGGTCTAACGGTACATGGCCCGGCCCCTCAATCATTACCTGCACGCCTCTTGCTCTGGCGCGTTCGGCTAGCTTACCAAGAATCTTTAATTCGGTAATCTGGGCCTTATCGGTCGCGTCCAGAATCGAACCCGGCCTCAAACCATCCCCTAAGCTTAAGGTTACATCATATTTATTGGCAATCTCTAAAATCTGATCAAAATGCGTATAAAAAGGATTCTCTTTGTTGTGGAATTTCATCCAGCTGGCGACCATCGCTCCTCCGCGAGAAACCACCCCGATAAGCCTTTTATGTTTTTTCAAAGCCCCCAGGCTCTTAGCCGTTACCCCGCAGTGAATGGTAAAGAAATCAACCCCTTGTTGGGCCTGCAGGCTTAATACCTCAAGGATATCCTGAGCATCAAATTTTATAAAATGATTATTTCTTTTCTGAGCCCGGACCGCTACCTCATATACCGGCACTGTCCCCACCGGAACGCTTGAATGTTTTAAAACCTCTTGCCTCATTTTCAAGAGATCTCCACCTACACTTAAATCCATCAAAGCATCCGCTCCGTGCTTTATGGCAATCTTAAGCTTTTCAATCTCATCGGACATGCGCGATTCATCCGTAGAAGTACCCAAATTAGCATTAACTTTAGTCGATAAAGTAGCTCCCACCGCGCAAGGCTTTTGAATTTTATGATTTTTATTAAGAGGAATGACCGCCTTACCTTCGGCGATAAGCCGCATTAATTCAGGGGCCCTGACACCTTCGAGGCGAGCGACTTTCCGCATAAGGTCGGTTAAAATATTTTTCTTGGCGTATTCCAGCTGGGTCATTTAAATTTAAAATAATTATTTTTTATTTCAGTAAATAATTGATTTGCCGCTCGATCCGGATTATCAGCTTTTAAAATCGCCCGGCATACCGCGATACGGGTTGCCCCCGCCTCAACTATCCGGGCAATCTTGGTTTTATCGATACCACCAATGGCGTAATAAGGTATTTTTATCTTACCCTTCAATTTCCGTAAAACTTCCAGGCCAATTGCCTTATATTCAGGCTTAGTGGCGGTAGAATATATCGGACCGATGCCGATATAGTCGGCCCCTCCTTTTTGCGCTTTTAACGCCTGAGCCAAACTATGGCAAGATACCCCGATAATCTTATCTTTACCCAATAACTTTCTGGCTTTACTTAAAGATAGATCACCCTGGCCCAGATGAACCCCATCGGCCTGAGAAGCAATTGCCAGATCAAGATAATCATTGATGATAAAGAGCGCTTTAGAAGAAGAACCTAAAGATTTCTTAAGTTTAAACGCGTAATTTAAGAGATCCGCTTTATCGCTAACCTTATCTCTTAGTTGAATTAAACCGATTGCTTTGTTCGAAAATAAACCGCTTATTTTTTTTAAAGTAAGCTTATCAAGGTTATCCCGATCCAAAATCAGATAAACTCCCCCGGACCTAAGCAGCTTCTCTTTGAGGCTTTTATCGGGAGAGCCTTGAGATCTTTTTAAAAGCTTCGTTCTCGATTTCATAAATCTTATATCTAAGCTGTTTAAAACCTAAAGCCACCGCGTTATCTACCAGCTTACTAAATTCCTCCAACACCCGCAATGACTCCTTGGTTCGCTGAAGGTTAGCCCAAAAGATGTCTTTGCAGTTATCGCGTTTTAATTCACCATGCGAATTAAACCTGCCCACATCAGCCTGTGCCTTACGCTGGCTAAGCAGCTTAGCCGGAGAATAAACCTTGCTACTCAAGCTATCAATCTTATGCCTAATCTGTTTAAACCGAGCTGTAAGCCTATACTCATCTAAAATAAAACGTGTAACCTCTTCACAAACACGCAAACCTTCTTTAACCCGATTCAGGTTAGCGTCGATTATACGATAGATATTATTTTTTCGCAGAACCAAGGATGATTTTTTTAATGATCGCACTGGTTGAACGCCCCTTAAGAAGCTTAATGGTCAAAACTTTACCGCCATAGCTTTCCACAAAATCCGCCCCTACGATCTTTGACCTATCCCAATCTGATCCCTTAACCAAAACATCCGGCTTAAACGCCTTGATTAAATTAAACGGATTATTCTCTTTGAAAAGAATTACAAAATCTACACAACCTAAAGCTGCCACTACCCTAAGTCGATCCGCTTGAGGAACTATCGGGCGGTTGTTGGTTTTAATTTCCCTGACCGAGGAATCACTATTTACCGCCACAATCAGATAATCCCCTTTTTTACGGGCATCCTGAAGATATTTCACATGCCCATAATGCAGGATGTCGAAACAGCCATTAGTAAAGACTATGCGCTTACCATCCTGCTTGAGGCGTTTAATTTTACTTTTAAGCGCGGAAAATGAAACTATTTTTGGTCCCCGCAGAGTTCCTGCTCGATCATTTCGCATATAATATGGGCAATCGTAATATGTGCCTCCTGAATCCTGGCAGTTATTTTAGACGGAACAACTAAAGATACATCCGCAAGCTTTACAATCTCTCCCCCGTCACCCCCGCTCAAGGCTACGGTTTTAATTCCCATCTTTTTAGCTTGCTTAATCCCTAAAGCTACGTTCTTTGCTTTTCCACTGGTTGATATACCTAAAACCACATCGTTTTTCTTTCCCAGGGCTTCCAATTGTCGTGAAAAAACCACATCGTAACCGTAATCATTAGCTAAAGAAGTAAGAATTGAGGTGTTGGTAGTTAAAGCAACCCCGGCTAAAGCCGAACGGTCTTTCTTAAAACGGCCGACCAATTCAGCGGCAATATGCTGGCTATCGCTGGCTGAACCGCCATTACCAAAAACAATTACCTTGCCGTCTTTTCTCAGGCAATCAATCATTAACTGCGCGATACCGGCAATTTGACCTACTTGATTACGCAGAATCTCTTCTTTTACCTGGATGCTTTCTAAAAGAATGTCTTTGATTTTTTCCTGCATTTTCTCTCCTTCCCGCAAGGGAACACCAACGCAATTCCACTTAAGCGTTGGGTGTAAGCTCAAGGACAACACCGGCGCAATACTCCGCCACAGGCGGATACCGGCTCAATTCAGATTAGGACCGTGTACAATTAGCGCAGGGTGTAACTCTACCCAAAGAACACCTTAGCGATATTATAAAGCTCGGCATCCACCGTCTTCAATTCCTTTACCGCATCGGCCAAAGGAACATCGATTATTTTATTACCTGAAAGAGCGACCATCTGTCCGAATTTATTATTCATAATCAATTCAACCGCCTTAACGCCAAAACGCGTGCCAAGCACCCGATCAAAAGCAGTCGGAGACCCGCCTCTTTGAATATGGCCTAAAACGCTAACGCGAGTTTCAAAACCGGTTCTTTTTTCGATCTGTTCAGCCAAACTTTCCCCGATTCCACCCAATCTCACGTGGCCAAAAGAATCAAGCTTTTGTTCCTGGGTAACCATTGTGCCATCTTTAAATTGCGCCCCTTCCGCTACCACCACAATACTAAAGGTCTTACCACGCTCATGCCTTTGTTTAATAATCCTGCAAACTTCATCCATATCTATCGGAATCTCCGGAATTAAAATTACATCCGCCCCGCCGGCAATCCCGGATTCAATCGCGATCCATCCGGCATGCCTACCCATTACCTCGGCTACGATAATCCGGTGATGACTTTCCGCGGTAGTATGCAGACGATCAATACATTCTGTAGCGACATTCAAAGCCGTATCAAAACCAAAAGTATAATCTGTAGCTGACAAGTCATTATCAATCGTCTTGGGAACCCCGACGATATTCGATAACCCGTCTTTGGTCAGCTTGGAAGCAACCCCCAAAGTATCTTCCCCGCCAACTGCCACTAAAGCGTATAAACCCATTTTCTTAAAATTATCTTTAACTTTTTGCAGGTCGCCTTCTTTTTTATAAGGATTAGTACGGCTAGTTCCCAGGATCGTACCGCCTTTAGGCAGAATTCCTGAAACAGCGTTTATATCCAAAGACATCGTGTCATTTTCAACTAAACCTTTCCAGCCATTCTTAATACCCACAATTTCATAACCTGCCAATAAAGCTTTACGCACCACCGCCCGGATCACCGGATTTAACCCTGGACAATCACCTCCACCCGTAAGAATACCAATCCTTGCCATTTTCGAGCTCCTTCTGTTTTTGTTTAGCGAAATCCCGTAAGTGCCTCAAAATTTAATTCATCTAATAAAAATTTTGAAGCGGTTACCAACGGGCCAAAATACTATTTAAATTATTTAAACCCGATCATACCCGCTAAAAGGAATCGCCGAGCGTTCATCTTTTTCGAAATCTTTCCTTCTACGATTATCTTTTTCATCGTGGGCGATTTTAGCGACGTGAATCCTGATAATAATCTGCTCATCAACACCCAGAACTTCCTGAATTTTAGATTTAGTCATATCCTGAAGACGACTGGTTAAATCCGGAATATTAGCCTCGGAACGTAAAACCACGCGCATCTGGACAACAATTCCTTTTTTATTAGCGATCACATTCGGCCTTAATTCTTTTACCTCGGGAATAATCCCGGCTAAACGGCGGATAAGATCCTCTACCGCCGAAAGCGAAATAGTTACTTGTCCGCTAGAAGTAGTAAAAGCGATGGTTTTTTCTCTCTGAAACTTCCCCAGGATAATTTGAGCGAAAGATAAACTGATTAATATCAAGAGCGCTCCGGAAAGACCAATCACGATCCGGGAATTATGGCTGCTCTGCGCCAAAACCAACAGGTTATTTATATCAGCCGGTAAAAGTAAATCCAGAGAAAATACAATCAAAGCCAAGCCGATAACCATGATCATTACGGCATAAAACACTATTCCCAAAACGGTAAAAAATTTCATAATTATCCCCTTTCTATGCCCTGCACGCTTACATTAATTTCTTTAATCGAGAGATTGCTCATCTTCTCCAGAGCCAAACGCACATTTTCCTGAACCCGGCCTGCGACCTCCGGAATACTATAACCATACTTAACAATCAAAGGGATCTCTACCTTAACTTCTTCGTTTTTAGAAATATCAACCTTGATTGCCGGGAAAAACCCCTTACCGATTAATTCCAATAACCCGTTGCTTACGCACTTACCCACCCTCTTAACTCCGTCGATCTCGGTAGCCGCAATTGAAGATATCGAAGAAATTACGTTTCTGTGGATTTTTAAAACTCCTAGCTCATTCCGGGATTCATCACGATTCATCGGCCCCTTCTTTCTTATCAATTACCTAAATTGGTATTAATTGTTGATTATAAAGAATAAAACTATTTTCCTTCTTTAGCCTCGCTTGCCAGAAGATCCTGCACAAAATGCGTAGAAACATCTCCTTTTTTAAACAATGGATTATCCATCAATTTAAGATGAAAAGGTATCGTGGTTTTAATCGGAGCGATATAAAATTCACTTAAAGCCCGGCGCATAGTCTTAATCGCCTCCGCCCGACTGTTCCCATGCACAATCAACTTAGCCACCAGAGAATCATAATAAGCCGGGACTTCATATCCGGCGTAAATATGCGTATCTACACGCACATTCGGACCGCCGGGAAGGATTAAAGACTCGATCTTGCCCGGAGAAGGCATAAAATTATTATCCGCGTCTTCCGCATTGATCCGGCATTCGATTGCCGCACCGCGCAACTGCACCTCCTCCTGGGTAAATTTAAGCTTCTCACCGGAAGCGATCCGGATTTGTTCCTTAATCAAATCAATACCGGTAACCATTTCCGTAACCGGATGCTCGACCTGAATACGCGTATTCATTTCCATAAAATAAAAATTCCCGGTTTTTTCATCAAGCAAAAACTCAATCGTGCCGCAGCTGACATAATTAATCGACTTCATCCCTTTTAAAACCATCTCTCCCAGTTTACGGCGCATTTTCGGGTCAACCGCCGGAGAGGGAGATTCTTCCAGTAGTTTCTGATGCCGGCGCTGGATACTACAATCTCTTTCGCCTAATTGCACGATATGCCCAGCTCGGTCCCCGATAATCTGGACTTCAATATGCCGGGGTCTTTCGATATATTTTTCGATATAAACGCTGGGGTTGCCGAAATTAGCTTCGGCTTCAGTTTGCGCGGTTAAAAGACTGGATACAAGAGTTAAATCATTATGGCAAATACGCATCCCTTTACCGCCGCCACCGGCAGCCGCCTTAATGATTACCGGGTAACCGATTAATTTGGCGGTCTTCAACGCTTCTTCCTTACTTTTAATAATCGCCCTGCTTCCCGGAACAATCGGTAGGCCGGCTTTCTGCATTGTGGTCCGAGCGGCCATCTTATCACCCATTAAACGCATATTTTCGGCGGACGGACCAATAAAAGTAATTTTACAGGAAGCGCATATTTCGGCAAAATGCGCGTTTTCGGCTAAAAAACCATAGCCCGGATGGATTGCTTCAACATCGGTAATTTCAGCGGCGCTGATAATGGCGGGAATGTTCAAATAACTATTGGCAGAAGAAGCTTGGCCGATACAGATAGCTTCATCAGCCAAACGCACATGTAAACTATTCCGGTCAGCCTGGGAATAGACAGCCACGGTACGAATTCCCATTTCATGACAGGCGCGGATTATTCTTAAGGCGATTTCGCCTCGATTAGCAATAAGAATTTTAGAAAACATATTTGTTAAAATTATTATTAGAGTAGTTAGTAGGTAGCATGTAGTAGTTAGGTTTCCCTAAATACTACCTACTAACTGCTATCTACTTTGACTGACCGCTTTTTAACATTCTACTGCCTAGAGCGGATCAATAAGAAACAATGATTGGCCAAACTCTACCGGTTCAGCATTATCGACTAAGATTTCTAAAATCTTTCCCTTAATTTCTGACTTTATCTCATTCATCAATTTCATCGCTTCAATAATACAAATTACCTGTCCGGGTTCGATCACCTGTCCAACCTCGACATACGGAGGGGCTTCCGGGCTAGGCGCCCGGTAAAAAGTTCCCACCATCGGAGATTTAATCTCAACTGTTTTAGCCGCGTTTTTATCTTCTATCTCCTGGGCAGTTTGCGTCTTTTGATCTGAGCTTGCAACCGGCCCGCCTACCGGATAAACCACCGGAGATTGGACCCTTTCAATACCGGTAGCGGTCTTCTTAAGCCGAATGCGCGTACCTTCCTTCTCCACTTCCAGCTCAGCGAGGTCATTCTCATTCATTAAATTAATCATTTCTTTGATCTCTTTAACGTTCACAACGCCCTTCCTTTCTATGACAACTTTATCTTTGTAAAAATAAAGTTATTAAAAACTCCGCACTAAGAACAGATAAACTTTAGTTGATCCTCTCCACATAAGTCCCGCCGGTACGCGTATCCACCTTGATCTTATCACCGACATTAATGAATAAAGGCACCTGAATGGTCGCTCCGGTATCTACCGTCGCCGGTTTATTACCGCTCTTGGAAGAGTCCCCTTTAAACCCCGGTTCAGTATCCTTGATCGTAAACTCAACAAAATTAGGTAAATTAATATATAAAGTAACCCCTTTATAGAAATATCCAACTACCTCCAGATTATCCTTTAAAAGTTTAGCCTTATCAGCGATAATCTCTTCGGAAATAGTGATTTCTTCGAAATTATCCGTATCCATGAAATGGAACATTCCGGCGCTGGAGTATTGATACTGCAGTTTCCGCTCTTCGATATAAGCTTCATCTATCTTTTCTTCACCACGAAAGGTTTTTTCCTGAATACTGTCATTTCTCAAATTACGTAGCCTGGCCCGCACAAAAGCCGCCCCTTTACCCGGCTTAACATGCTGAGCATCGACACACATGTAAACTTCACCTTCGACCAGAATCGTTACCCCTGATTTGATTTCATTTATTGATAGCGCCACTGATCACCTCACAGCCTTTAGTTGTTATTAAAACCATATCCTCAATCCTTATTCCAAACTTCCCGGGTAAATAAATGCCCGGCTCAACCGTAAAAGTCATGCCCGGTTTAATCGCGCTGGCTTCCCTACCAGAGATATGCGGAGCTTCATGTATCTCTAAACCGAAACCATGCCCAAGATTATGCGTAAAATAACCGGCATACCCATGCGCGCCGATATATTCCCGTGCAACCCTATCAATTTCAGCCATTTCAGCACCTGGCCGAATCCTATTCAAGGCTAATGCCTGAGCTTTCAAGACAATATCATAGACCTTACGCACAAGAGTATTTATTTTACCCAAAAACAAAACCCTTGTCAAGTCTGATTTATATCCCTGATAATCAACTCCCAAATCGATCATAACCGGCTCATTATTCTTCAGTTTTCTTCCGCCGGAAAGATGATGTGGTTGGCTGGAATTAGGTCCGGAGGCAACAATAATCTCAAAAGCCGAAGCCCTGGCCCCCTGATACCTGATAAAACGTTCTACCTCCGCCACAATTTCGATTTCTTTAATACCCGGAACAAGAAATTGCTGAATATGCCTTAAAACTAAATCCGTTATCCGTGTAGCTTTTCGTAGTTTTAAAATCTCATTACCATCTTTGATCTGCCTTTTTTCTTCAACTACCCCATGAGTCGGAATCAGGTTAAAATTCCCTTTAGCAAATTCCTTAATTTTACTAAACTCCGCAAACGGCAGATATCTTTCTTCAAACCCTATGTTTTTTAACCCTAAGTCCATAATCGCTTCAGCAATATGCTCAAAGACAAAACCATTACATTCCTTAAATTTGGCATTATCTTTTAAGAAACTTCTAACCTCTTCGGTATAACGAGAGTCGGTAAAGTAGACATTCCCTTCCGGAGAAACCAAGAAATAAGCATCCCGGCTCAAAGACTCCGTTAGATAAGAGATATTCGCTGGGAGGCTGACCAAAAGACCGTCTAAACTCCTCTGTTTTAATACTGAATGTATACTTTTTAAGCGAGAATTCATCCCACACCTTCTAATTTATCCATCTTTTTAAACCTATTGGTTTTTAATATTGAATACAAAGGAGGCGCGGGGTTCATTTTGTCGGGATTAAATCCAGAAGAGCCGCCAGTCCCAAAGTATAACTTTTTGCCCCAAATCCTAACACTGTTCCACTGGCTACCGGACTAATTAATGATTTATGCCTAAACTCTTCACGCGAATAGATATTCGAAAGGTGCACCTCAACCACATTCAATCCACAGGCGGAGATCGCGTCCCGCAGTGCCACGCTGGTA
>Ga0172381_10002393_pt1 | contig 20699 bp, 22 predicted proteins | sample Leawel6488metaG_FD_119754 | JGI IMG/M metagenome (GOLD analysis project Ga0172381, IMG submission 119754) | Leachate microbial communities from a municipal landfill in Southern Ontario, Canada - Leachate well 64-88 metaG | ecosystem: Engineered > Solid waste > Landfill > Unclassified | place...
CTCCTCCCGGATATGTGTTTAAAGAGACCGGTTCATCGATATTTGAATATGAAGGAATAAATCCTCCGGCGAGACTGATAATCGATCTTAATTTGGAGAAGCTTTGATAATTCATATGTCAAAGTTCAAATGTCAAAACCACAACCCATTAACCCCAATCCGACATTAAGTTTCGCTGTTACAATTTTTCAATCAAGGTAATAAAGTTTTTAGATGATCTTCCCAATAAGCGCGTTTACTGGATAATCAGCGACCAATTATTAAGGTCTGCAACTTCCATTGGCGCCAATATTGTGGAGGCGAAATCTTCTTCATCAAGGAGGGACTTCATTAAATTTTATGAGATAGCTTTAAAGTCAGCCAATGAAAGTAAATATTGGTTTGGTCTTTTAAGAGACGCAACCCAGTCTGATGTAAATGATTTATTATCAGAACTTGAAGAAATCTCAAAAATGCTTGGAGCGAGTGTAATCACATTAAAGAATAAAAGATAAGAGGTTTGATAGTTTTGGTTTTTAATTTTGATATTTGAGATTTTGGATATCTTTATGCCATAATCCGCCTGAATGGAATCAGTCAGAAATTTTGTAATAATAGCTCACATAGATCACGGTAAATCCACTCTTGCTGACAGAATGCTTGAGATAACCGGGACGGTCACGGCAAGGCAGATGAAGCCTCAATACCTCGATCAGATGGATCTCGAGAGAGAAAGAGGGATAACCATCAAGATGACCCCGGTAAGGATGGCCTACGAGTACAAGGGAAAGGAATATGAGCTTAATCTGATAGATACTCCCGGACACAGCGATTTCGGATATGAAGTTTCTCGCGCTCTTACGGCCGTCGAGGGGGCGATATTGCTTGTGGACGCGACCCAAGGGTTACAGGCTCAGACACTTGCCAATTATGAGGCTGCCAAAAAAGCGGGTCTTATGGTCATGGGGTGTGTAAACAAGATAGACCTTAATCCCGCGGGTCTTTCGGATATAATAGAAAAACTTTCCAGATTGATCGGTTGCGACGAATCGGAGATATATCGTGTTTCGGCAAAGACCGGGCAGGGAGTCAAAGAATTGATAGGGGGAGTTATAGAAAAATTTCCTTCACCCGGAAAAACCAAAGGCAAGCAGGCGCTTATATTCGATTCGGTGTATGACGACCATAAGGGCATAATCGCTTACGCCAGAATATTTTCCGGTTCGTTCAAGGTTAAAGACACAACCAAGCTGGTGGGAGCGGACAAGCAGTTCATAATAAAGGAAACGGGGGTATTCACTCCCGATCCCAAGCCGGTCGGAGAACTTTCCGAAGGAGAGATAGGTTATATAGCGACGGGAATAAAAGACCCCGGAGTGCTGAGAATAGGTGATACGATCGGAGATGATCTCCTTCCCGGATATACTCCTCCGAATCCGGTGGTCTTCGTATCTCTCTACCCGGAAGAGGGTAATGAATATGACGATCTGAAGTCGGCACTCAATAAGTTGAGGCTGATGGATTCTTCCATAACGATAGAACCGGATTACAGCGATGTATTGGGGCGAGGATTCAAGGCCGGATTTTTGGGCAGGCTTCATTTTGAGATAGTGACGGCGAGACTCGACAGGGAATTCGGTCTTTCGGTGGTGACGAGCTTTCCTTCGGTCGCTTACAAGATAACGACCAAGAATGAAGAAACGATGATGATCGAAAGTCCGAAGGATTTTCCCGACGAATATCTAAAAGCCGAGGAGCCGATAGTGTCGACAAGAATAATGACACCGCAGGAATATCTCGGAAGAGTGATGTCTCTTAGGGATTCTTTCAGGATGTCGGAAGAAGAAACGGAATCTTTCGAAGATAATATAATAATCACCGCCAAAATGCCGCTTGCCGAACTTGTGTCGGATTTCGACGACAGGTTGAAATCGGTCTCTCTCGGATACGCATCGTTCAGTTACAAGTTTTCCGGATACAAACAGGCTCAGGTAACCAAGCTCGAGGTATTGGTGGCGGGAGAAGAAGTTCCGGGACTTACACGGATAGTCTATAAAGACGACGCGCAGAGGATCGGCCGTAAGGTTGCGGAAGATCTCAAAAATCTTCTTCCTCGAACACTGTTCGTCCAGTCCATACAGGTTAAAGGAATGGGAAAAATATTGGCAAGAGAAGATATCCCCGCCCTTAAAAAAGACGTCACGGGATATCTTTACGGTGGAGACAGAACAAGGAAGACAAAGCTGTGGGATAAGCAAAAAAGAGGTAAGAAAAGGCTCAAAGAGCGTGGCAAGGTGACCATCGCTCCCGAAGTGTTCAAAGAATTATTGAAAAAGTAGACGGTTGCCCTTAGAATTCATTGAAGATGGGGCGTTATATCATTCTTTCAGTCATGATCGCGGCGATGATGTTCGTCGGTTATCAGATATACGGCGTAATAGGGGAATATAGACAGCTCTCGGGAGAGATGACGTCGATTAAAACTTCGGCGGACGATCTTTCTGTGGAAAATGAAGGATTGAGAGAAAGAGTACAATATCTTTCGGAGCCGGAGAATCTTATCAACGAGATAAAATCAAAATTCAATTATCGTTTTCCCGACGAAAGAACCATAATAGTGGCGCCGGAGAGATAAAATTCCATAAATGCGAGCGTAGTACAGCGGCAGTATGTGACCTTCCCAAGGTTAAGACGCGGGTTCGACTCCCGTCGCTCGCTCAGTAATTGGAGTAAGGTTTAGTTTGTGTTGTGTGGATTTGAAAAGAAAAAGAGGTAGAATAACGACATATGGGCATAGTTACAGAATATAATCCCGATCTCGCTCTTCGGAATATCGAGGAGTTTAAAAAAGGGAACAGGAAGGTGGAAGAGTGCATTCCCGAAAACATAACAATCGGGGAGGTCTATGACTTTTTAAAGAAAGGCCAAAGAAATTATTGGATAGAAGGAGAAGTGCCTTTGTTGGAAACAAAGGGTAATCAGCAACTTTCATCTCCTTTGGCGAGTATAATAATACTTGAAGCAACACATTTTTTATCAGACAACGAGCCTTGGACTAAGGGTAAATTCAAGGTTGTTGAGATATTTGGTAAGGATGACGGAAAAATCCACTTTAACGGTTTCGATAAAGTAAAATCTTAATGAAAATATCCGTAATTATTCCTTGTCTCAATGAAGAGGATAATATTATGCCCCTTATGGAGTCTTTAAAGGCTCAAGATTTCAATCGGGCGGATTATGAAATAATAATAGTCGACAACGGAAGCGAGGATGATACCCATGGAGCGGCAATGAGGTCGGGGGCGGATAAAGTGGTATTGGAAAAGAAAAGAGGGACCAATAATGCCAGACAAGCGGGTTTTGCCGTATCGGAAGGAGAGATAATAACTCTTCTCGACGCGGATTGTCGTCCGCCGAAAGATTGGCTTATGAAGATATGGGATATCTTTGAAAATGACGAAGGTGGAGAATTGGGAATAATATCGGGGCCTTACAGATATACGGATGTGGGATTTGTCACCAGACTATTGTCGGATATTTTTCAAAAGACAGTTGTTTTTAAATTGTCCGTTCTTGATCTCATATTCAGAAAGAAATGGGCGATAGCTCTTGGCGGAAATATGGCGATAAGACGAGAGGCGCTAAATAAGATAGGAGGATTTGATACCAAATTCACATTTTTGGGAGATGATGCCGATACGGCTTTGCGCATAAGGAGGTCAGGGTATAAAGCTCTTTTCACCCATGATGTGGAAGTGGAAAGTTCGGCGAGGAGATTCAAGAAAAAAGGACTCATAAGAACCGAGCTAAAATATGTGATCGCCTATCTGAAATTGTATTTTAAGGGATAGTTGCAGAAAGATTGCGAATAACTCCGAAAAACCTTTTAAAACCGGAAATTTGGAATCGTGGCTTAACGGGTTAGAATAAAGAAAACACCCTCCATGAATTCAAAGAAGGTACGTTCGGTCAGTCACTCGAAGAAAAATCTTTCCGCTTCCAATAAAACCCGGTTCATATTCATAACCGGCGGCGTAATTTCCGGCATAGGCAAGGGAATAACCGCTGCAAGTATAGGGAGACTCTTAATATCGCAGGGATATACGGTCATTCCCATAAAAACAGACCCGTACCTCAATGAGGATGCGGGAACCATGAATCCCGTACAACACGGCGAAGTGTTTGTGACGGATGACGGGGCGGAGACTGACCTCGATCTCGGGCATTACGAAAGATTCATGTCGATCGAACTCGGCAAGAATAATAATTTCACGAGCGGTGCGGTATTCCGCGCCGTTTTAAACAATGAAAGAGACGGGGTTTTTCTGGGTAAGACCATTCAGATAGTTCCGCACATAACCGATGAAATACAGAGAAGAATAATGGCCGTTGCGGAAACGGAAAAGCCCGATTTCATACTTGTTGAAATAGGAGGCACTCTCGGTGCCGACATAGAAATACAGCCTTTTGCCGAAGCGATGAGGCAGTTGTCTTTGAAACTTGGCGACAGGTTCGCAAGCGTGCATGTCGTCAAAATGGATTATGTCTTTCCTTCGGATGAGGCCAAGACGAAGCCCATACAACATTCCGTAAGGACGATGATGGGACTCGGACTTCGACCGGATATCCTTGTGGTCAGGGCCAAAAGGGAGATAGGAGAAGAAGACCTCGAGAAGATATCCCTTTTTTGCAGTGTGCCGAGAAAAAGGGTTATACCGGCCGTTGATTCGGACAATATCTATGCCATACCCCCGGAACTCGATAAAAGGGGCATGACAAAATCATTGTTCGATGTTTTCGGCATGGAATCGAGGAAAAAAGATATGCGTGTTTGGAATAACAGATTGAATTCGGCGAGAAAAGCCGAGAAAGAAATAAAAATAGGCATAGTCGGCAAGTATCATGATCATTCCGACGCCTATATATCGGTAAATGAAGCTCTTTTTCATGCCGCCGCCAAAAACGGTGTCAGGGTCAAAGTGATTCCTATCGACTCGGAAATAGAAAATATCAAGTCGGTCGTTTCAAAAGTCGATGGAATTATCGTTCCCGGGGGCTACGGCAAAAGAGGGGTGGAAGGCATGATCGAGGCTATACGGACGGCGAGGGAGAAAAAGATACCGTTCCTCGGTCTCTGTTACGGATTACAGATGGCGGTGATAGAGAGAGCGAGGAATGTGTCAGGCTTCGAAGATGCCAATACGACGGAAATAGATCCGAAAACAAGCTATCCGGTGGTGGATATCATTGAAAGTCAAAGAGACGAGAAAAAAATGGGAGGAACCCAAAGATTAGGCGGATATCCGGCGGTAATAAAGAACGGCACACTTATCCATTCTATATATTCCGGCGAAAATGATTTTACGGGAACGGTAACCGAGAGACACAGACACAGATTCGAGGTGAATCCCGAAATGCATAAGGACCTTGAAAAATCCGGCCTTGTCATATCAGGTGTCTCTCCCGATGGGGTCCTTGTTGAATTTGTGGAATTGAAAAATAAGGAACATCCGTTCTTTGCGGCGACGCAGGCTCATCCGGAGTTCAAGAGCAGTTTCATGAGACCGCACCCTTTATTCGTCAGTTTTATGAAATCTTCATCTTCAAAAAATAACTTGAATAAGGATAGTCTTAAGCTATAATTCATCGTCTGACCGATTATGGTGACCAATTATTGATTTGTAAGTGGCTTGCAAATTAAATATAATTAGCCTGTTGGGTATGACTTCAAAAAAAGTTAAAAACATATGTCTTGTTTGTGGCAGCGAAACGGCGCGGACGAGGCATAAATATTGCAGTAATGTCTGTCAACATGAATATCAATATAGGGTTTATATTGAGAAGTGGAAGAATGGGGAAGTAAATGGGCTTCAGGGGTTGGGTATTGTTTCTAATCATGTAAAGCGCTATCTTCGGAGAAAATTCGATGATAGGTGTTGTTTGTGTGGTTGGTCTGAAAAAAACCCGATAACAAAACAAGCTCCATTGGTTGCCGATCATATAGATGGAAATTGGAGGAATAATATCGAGGATAATTTGCGTTTAATATGCCCCAACTGTGATTCACTTAGTCCGACTTACGCAGGTCTAAATAGAGGAAAAGGCAGAGGTAACCGCGTTTTGAGTAAGAGAGCAAAAGAAGGTAAAATTCTTGTTAAAGGAAAGCCGAAGTAGCTCAGTGGTAGAGCAGCTGTTTCGTAAACAGCAGGCCGCGAGTTCGATTCTCGCCTTCGGCTCATGGAGAACGAAGAAGTAGAACAACTCAAGGAAATTTTAAACAATAAATTTTCCATAGAGGAAAAAAAGACGAGGCTCAAGGAGCTTGAATTTGCCGTATCCGATCCCGATATATGGAAGGGAGACAGAGCCGAGGCTGAAGCGAAGATGAAGGAATACGGTCTCTTAAAATCGGAGATAGAGGATTTCGACGGAATAGAGACGATCGAAGAGGCGCATAAATTCGAAGAACGGTTTATAACCAAGAATAAATATGAGAATGCTCCCGCCATTATATCGGTCATGCCGGGCGCGGGAGGGCAGGATGCTGCCGATTGGGCGCTGATGCTCCTCGATATGTATAAAAATTATGCTGAAAGAAGAAAGTGGAAGGTCTATCAAATAGATGACGACACTATCGAGATAAAGGGAGAGGACGCTTTCAATCTTTTAAGGATGGAATACGGAGTTCACAGGCTCGTAAGAATATCTCCTTATGACGCCAAAAAATTGAGGCATACGTCATTCGCTTTGGTGGAGGTTCTGCCTTCGCTCGAGAAGCTGGATGTCGAGGGCATCGAATTGCCGGAGAAAGATGTAAAAGTGGAATTTACGAGATCATCCGGTCCCGGGGGGCAAAATGTGAATAAGGTTGAAACGGCGGTCAGGGTCGTTCATGTTCCGACGGGACTCTCCGCCGCTTCACAGGCGGAAAGGAGTCAGGGAAAGAATAGGGAAAGGGCGATGTCGATACTCAAAGCAAAGCTGATAAAGTTGATGGAAGAAAGCAGGGAGACGGAGATACAGAACCTTAAAACCCGTGTTTCTCCCGAGTGGGGGCATCAGATAAGGTCTTATGTCATGCATCCGTACAGAATGGTCAAAGACCACAGAACCGAGTTTGAGACAAGCAAGATAGATGATGTTTTATCCGGTAACCTGGACGGCTTCATAGAGGCCGAGTTAAAATTATAAAAGTGATAACTTTCAATAACGTTTCAAAAAAGTACGGCTCGAATGAGGTTGTCAAAGAGGCAAGCTTCAAAATAAATCCCGGAGAATTCGTTTCTCTCGTCGGACGTTCCGGAGCCGGTAAATCGACACTTATCAAGATGTTGATCGGAGAAGAGAAGCCTTCCAAGGGAAGGATCATATTCGGTCAGTATGAGGTGAATAAATTAAACAACGGAGAACTTCCCGAATTGCGCAGGCATATGGGGATAATCTTTCAGGACTTTCGCCTGTTACCCAAAAAGACGGCATATGAGAATGTCGTGTTTGCCATGGAAGTCGCCGGTCGTCCGCAGAGAGAGATAGAGGAGGTTACTCCTCAGGTTCTCGATCTGGTCGGTCTGGAGACCAAAATGGGTAATTTCATACATGAGCTTTCCGGTGGAGAAAAGCAGAGGGTTGCCATAGCTCGCGCGATGGTCAATCATCCCGATGTTATAGTCGCCGATGAACCGACCGGAAATCTCGATCCGATAAATACTTGGGGAATAATAAATCTTCTTATGAAGATAAATGAACTCGGCACGACCGTGATACTCGCGACCCACAATAAGGATATAGTCAATCAGCTTGAGAGAAGGGTTATAAGCATGGAAGACGGAAGAGTGATAAGGGACGAAGAAAAAGGAAAATACATATTGGTCTGAACTTAAATTAAAATGCTTACAACTTTCTACAGGATAATAAAATACGGATTTCAAAATTTTTCCCGCAATTATCTGGTATCGATAGCCACGATACTGGTGCTTCTTCTCGCCGTTGTCGTATTCGAGAGTCTCATGCTTTTCGGAGTGGTGGGACAGAGGGCCATATCGCTCGTGCAGGACAAGATAGATATCAGTGTCGACTTCAGGGACACCGTTCCGGAGGATGACATGCTTAAACTCAAGAGCTCCCTCGAGAGTCTCTCGGAGGTAAAGCTTGTCGAATATGTATCGAGAGATGAAGCTTTGGAAAGATTCCGTGAAAGACATCCCGAGGACAGCGATATAGCGAGAGCGCTCGAAGAAATAGGTGATAATCCACTCAGAGCCTCTCTCAATATAAAAGCTTTCAATCCGAAGGATTACGCTTCCATAGCTGCTTATCTCAATAACGAATCACTTTCGCCGATAATCGAGATGATAAGCTACAACCAGAACCAGTTGGTTATAGACAGATTGGCGAAGATAGTGGATATAGGCAGACAAGCGGGATTCCTTTTGACCATAATTCTCGCCGCCGTGGCGAGTATAGTTTCGTTCAACACCATATTGCTTGCAATATATTCGAGCAGGGATGAGATAGGGATAATGAGGCTTGTGGGAGCATCAAACGCCTTTATCAGAGGTCCATACATAGTGGTGGGTGCGATATACGGCGTTCTTGCCGCCGTTTTTGCCGTGATAATGACGATGCCTTTCGTATACTTCGCTTCGCCTTTCGTATCGATACTCATACCGGAGATGAGCATATGGAGCTATTTCATAGGCAATATATTCCCGATCCTCGGATACAATCTGGCATTCTCGGTCACTATCGGAGTCGTTTCGAGCTTTGTCGTGGTAAAGAGATATCTCAGAGGATAAAATTTAAGGTTTCATCCTTACAAAAAAACCGCCCGAAAGGCGGTTTTTTAGTTTTGAATGAATACTTGTTTATTTAGCTTCCTTGATCTGTTCGTCGAGGAAGGAGAGCCATTCTTCATTCTCTTTCTTGTTCGCCTCAAGTTTGGCGAGCTCATGAACGAAGTGCTCGCGAGGGTCTTCCGCATGCTTCTTTTGGACATAACCGTTGGTTATTTCGATGCGGATGAGGTTTTCCCTGACTTCGTCAGCAAGTTCGCTTAATATCTCTTTTTTCGTTTTCATATGACTATTTATCCTACCGAAATGAAAACCTTCATGCAATCCCCATGTTTTAGACGGTCAGGCTTGAACTATAAATGGATATGTGTTATTTTTCTGCCTGTTCTCCCCGCTAAAAAGCCAAGAAAACGCGGGGATTTTAATTGTTATGAAAATCAGAAATGTAGCGATAATAGCGCACGTAGACCATGGAAAGACGACCCTTGTGGACGCCTTATTAAAGCAATCCGAAAATTTCAGACTCAAGTCCGATCAGGTGAGTGAATTGATAATGGATTCCAATGAGCTTGAAAGGGAGAGAGGAATAACCATTTTTTCCAAGAATGCTTCGGTTGAATACAAGGGAACCAAGATAAATATCGTCGACACTCCCGGTCATGCTGATTTTGGAGGAGAGGTTGAGCGAATAATGAGAATGGTCGACGGCGTAGTGTTGCTTGTCGACGCCAAGGAGGGGCCCATGCCTCAGACGAAATTCGTTCTGCGCAAAGCGGTCGAGGCCGGCCATAAAGTGGTCGTGGTGGTCAATAAGATAGATAAGCCCGATGCCAGACCGGAATGGGTATTGAATGCCATATATGATCTTTTCATCGACCTCGGAGCGACAGAATCCCAGATAGAATTTCCGGTGATATACGCTTCGGGAGTTCAAGGGAAAGCGGGCGACAAGCCCGACCTGTCCTCAATGAAGGACGTTGAGCCTGTCTTTAAGGCAATAGTCGAGTATGTTCCCGCGCCGGAGATCGAAGAGGGTAAGCCTCTGCAAGCTCTTGTCGCGAACATAGCTTATGACAACTACAAGGGAAGAATGGCCATAGCGAGGATATATTCGGGAACGTTGAACAAGGGTTCCCAGGTTGCCATAGTCAACAGAGAAGGAGTTATAAGAAAAGCGAACATTTCCGCGATATCTCTTTTTTCCGGTCTTGGTAAGGTAGATGTCGATACGGTTTCCGCGGGAGATATAGCCGCCGTTTCGGGAGTATCGGATATATCCATAGGAGAGACGATAACCGATTTAAACAATCCCATGGCCCTTCCGCCGATCCATATAGATGAGCCGACCATAAAAATGGTTTTCAGCGTCAATACCTCTCCTTTCTCCGGAAAGGAAGGGCAATACACGACGTCGAGAAACATAAAAGAAAGACTTGAAAAAGAACTTGAAGCGGATGTCGCTCTCAAGGTGGAGCCGACGGAAACCACCGACAAGTGGGTGGTGTCGGGAAGGGGAGAGCTTCATCTTTCCATTCTTATCGAAAAGATGAGGCGTGAAGGATATGAATTCGAAGTGTCAAAACCGCAGGTGATATTGAGGGAAATCGACGGAAAGAACATGGAACCGCTCGAAGATGTCTCCATAGAAGTTCCGGAGAATTTTTCGGGAACGGTAATAGAAATAATGGGAAAGAGACTCGGAGTGATGAAGGATATGGTGGTTGACAGAAATCTCTGCAAATTGGAATTTTCCGTTCCTACCAGAGGACTTATAGGTCTTAGAAATCTTTTCCTTACCGCCACCAAGGGACAAGGAATAATGAACACTCTTTTTTCCGGTTATCAGGAATTCAAAGGCGAGGTCAGATCAAGGGAGCATGGATCGATCGTCTCGACGGCAACCGGAGAAACGAACAATTACGGACTTGTTGCCGCACAAGGAAGAGGAGAACTTTTCATGAGCGCCGGTGTCGCGGTGTACGAGGGAATGGTAATCGGAGCGAACGCCAAAGAAGGCGATGTCTATGTCAATGTCTGTAAAACTAAGGAGTTGACCAACTTCCGCGCCAAGAATGACGGTCTTCAGGACCAGCTTGAAGTACCGAAAAAGGTGACCTTGGAAGATGCCATAGATTACATATCGGACGATGAGCTTTTGGAGATAACCCCGAAGTCCATCAGGATAAGAAAACTTTATCTTACGGAAAACGACAGAAAGAGAGGAAAAAAATAATATAGTCACAGTCCGACAAACGAATGTAAAAAAGCCGCCCTTCGACTACACTCAGGGCGGCTTTTTTTAAAATTAACATTATCCGGATAACCTGTTATGCTCGGCGTAGACGTTTAAAAAAGGAAAGGGGGATTTTCCATGATAAGGAAAGATTTTTCAGCAGCAGCTTCTCTCGGTGGCGGATTTCCGTGTATGTGGGAAAGGGGCGGACGGACGAAAAACGGTAACTTTGCCGTGATAATCGCCGATGCCGAAACGGAAAAACCAAAAGCCATATACGTGCCTCGAATGCCCGAGCCGTGCGGTTCTCACGCGCTTATTCCCGTTAAGCCGGGATATTTCATCATCGAGGTCGGATTCAACTGTGCGACCCAAATATGGAGGATATTGAATATTGTCGAATATCACATTACGGCCGAACTCGTTCAGGAATATATCGACGGCAATTGGTCCGCCATATATGTTCCAATAGACGGAGAGACGAACAACAAATTAAACGATCCCGTAAGTGCTGCATGGAACAAATCCGGAGAATGGGATTGCACAAAACCATATTGGGTCAGAGAGCCTTCCCATTACACCACAGGAGGTGAATCCGATTGAGTGAGATCATCAGACCATCATCTTTTTTCGAAGACGCGGTAATGGACGGCGGAACGACTACGGCAACGTGCGGATTCTGCGGAAGATTCCATTTCGCGACCCATTCGGAAGAATGTCTTTATGAAGAAGGCGAGGTGGAAAGACTTCGAAAGTGTGCCGAAGAAAAACCCGACAGATATGTCGAGCACGCCGAAGATGACTCTCTTGGAATAGGGGAGATAAACGGAGTAACGGCGGTTATCGGCTGTCCTTGTGACGGACTCGCGAAGCTCGAAATGCTTATATGGAACAATCGCGGAAAAATAGCGAGATATTTCAAGGCCAGATCGGAGGCGGCACTTAAGGCCGCCGAACGAGAAGCCGGAGCCTTACTTATCTAAGTGATAAAAAGCCCTTTTTACAGGGCTTTTATTTTATATTGACAAATATAGCAAAATATGATATAAATAAGTTATAGGATTATTAATAACTTAAAAAGCGGAGGCGATAGTAATGACCGGCAGAATGTTAGAGGAATCGTTCCTCATGCCCATAGAGGTCACATGGAACGGATATATGAAATACAGAGAATCGTTCCAGTGGTGTCTGAAACACCAACCAACAGGTTGGGATCCAACGGACCCACCGACCAGAGCTTCATCCGACCTTTACTCCGAAGTGGCGTTAGCCATGGAAGAAGTAATAGGAGACTTCAATTGGGAAGAATTAAGGTTCTATACAGCCTTAAGAAGCCCTCTTGATGAGAAGCATGGTGTTGATGGATGGTTTGAGTTCAGGGGCAGAGTTGTTACAGTGGACATAACGGAAAACAGGGCTAAAGAGTTCGGATATAAAGCTGATGTAATCCTCTTTTATGAGGATAACGATTATGATACTAACCTGCATTTGCGGGGAAGCGATCAAGTCGCGAATCATCTGATAGGCGCCGCTTAATGGGCGCCTTTTACTTTGTTGACATATGTAATAATCTATGTTCTAATGTTCAACTGTTATAATTAAGCAGGACTTTAAAAAACGACAGAAGGAGGAGATATCTGATGAAATATATATTCAGATGCAAGGAATGCAAAAGAAAAGAAGAGGTGGATGAAAACACCTTTAAGAAATTTATAAGTATAAATTGGCATAATTTTCTCGCGGCATCGATCAGAGAAAAAGCTCTGGGAGCAATATTGCAGTTCAATCACGGTTGTCCTTTTTGCAAGCAAAAAGGACGTTCCAAAGCTGATGTAATTCTGCTGAAGGAGGCAAAATCATCCTCAATACGCACCGGTTAACACAAAAGTGTTCAACCGGCTTTTTTTTACCCGCGCGGCGGCTATACTTACCTTGTGGATATCGAAAAATTCAAGCAATCATATACAAGATTAAACCCCGCCCAGAAAGAGGCGGTTGATACAATAGAAGGACCGGTAATGGTCATTGCGGGGCCGGGTACGGGAAAAACCCAGATACTTACCTTGAGAATAGCCAATATCGTCAGGCAGACCGATACCGAACCGGAGAATATACTCGCGCTTACATTCACCGAAGCGGGTGTCACTTCGATGAGAAAGCGCCTCTCCGAAATGATGGGGAGTCAGGCATATGCCGTATCGATAAACACCTTTCACGGTTTTTCAAATAATATAATCAAAAATTATCCGGAGTGTTTTCCGAGAATAATCGGATCGGATGCGGTGACGGATTCGGAGAGAGTGAAAATATTCGAGGAGGTGATAGAGGAACTTCCTCTTAAAAAGCTTCGACCTTTCGGCGATAAATTCAATTATCTCTACGATATGATGAGCGCGATAAGCGACCTCAAGAGAGAGGGTGTTGATACGGAAAATTTCAGGGAGATAGTCGCCGAGGACAGGAAAAATTTCTCTTCCATAGAAGATCTCTATTATGTTTCGGGAAGATATGAGGGGCGCATGAAAGGAAAATATGCCGATGAGGATAAAAACATAACCAAGAATGAAGAGTTGTGCGCGATATACGAAGCTTATGAGAACAAGCTTTCCGAAAAGAAGCTCTACGACTACGAGGATATGATAATGGAAACACTCAAGGCCTTGCGTATCAATGAGGACCTTTTGTTATCTCTCCAGGAAAAATATCAGTACATGTTGGTCGATGAACATCAGGACAGCAATAAGGCGCAGAACAGGATATTGGAACTGCTCGCCAACTTCCATGACAACCCGAACATATTCGTGGTCGGTGACGAAAAGCAGGCGATATTCCGTTTCCAGGGAGCGTCGCTCGATAATTTTTATTATTTTAAGAACATATATCCTCAAGCCAAACTTATAACGCTCGAAGAGAACTATCGTTCGACTCAGGAGATATTGGATAGCGCCCACAGCCTGTTGCCGGGAGAAAAAGAATTGCGATCGAATACCGACAAGGGAAAGAAAATAAGCGTTTATCCTTTTGTGAACGCCCAAGCTGAAGAATATTTTATCGCGGAGGATATAAAAAGGAGGATCGATGAAGGAGAGGACCCCGGAAATATCACCGTTCTATTCAGAGAGAACAAAGATGGCATACCCATAGCCGCGGCGCTTTCCAAATACGGCGTGCCTCATGTTCTTGAGTCCGATGATAATTTGTTCACCGATAATGACGTCAGAAAATTAGTGACGATAATGAAGGCGGCGGCCTATCCGGAAGATCAGTTTTCTTTGGTTCAAGCGATGCATATGTCGTGTTTCGGCATCCAGCCTTTCGATATATACAAAATACTGGATGCGGCGCGCAAAGAACGGGTGCATGTCGCCGATATAATCCGTGACAGTGAAAAAATGACCGAAGCGGGGATAAAAGACCCGTCCGCGGCGGAAGATTTTTATAAAAAAATATCCGACTACAAAACCATCTCCAAGAATGACGGATTAATGGAATCGGTCGAGGCGATAATAACCGGATCGGGAATGATAAAGGAGGTAATGGGTTCTTCCGAGGCAATGACAAGACTTGCCAAGATAAACGCTTTTTTCAATCACGTACGTGATTTTTCCGAGAAGAAGAGAGTGGCGACATTCGATGATTTCATGTCCCATATGGAGACAATGGAGTCGCACGGGATATCCATGAGCTCCGGAAAACCGTCCCACTCCTCGGGCAAGGTCCGGCTCATGACGGCCCACAGGTCCAAGGGTCAAGAATTTCCGACGGTATACATAGTGAAGGTGATAGACGGTCATTGGGGAAACAAACGACGTCCGAGGAAAATACGTCTTCCCGGAGGAGTATATTCCTTATCGGGAAGAGTGATAGAGGAAAACGAGAAGCTCGACGACGAGAGAAAGCTTTTCTATGTGGCCGTAACCCGGGCGAAAAAAGAAATAATCATTACTCTTCATAAGGAGAGTGGGGACGGAAAAGAGCTGTTACCCGCGGTTTTTTTGGAGGAGATAAATGAAGACAGGCTTGAATATGAGGATACGGAAAAGTGGGATAAAGGAATAACCGCGCACATTCAAAACATGTTTTCCGCGCCAAAGCATTCCGATCCGGAAGAGGAGATAAAAAAACTTACGAAAGAGACTTTTGAAAGCAAAGGACTTTCGGCGACGGATATCAATAATTACATGGAATGTCCGTGGAAATATTTTTATAACGGACTTTTCCGGATACCGGAGGCCGAGGCGAGACATCTTATATACGGAACGGCCATCCATGCCGCACTCAAAGACCTTTTCGAATCGATAAAAGAGAGGGGAGCGGATAAGGAGTTTCTTATCTCCAAGTTCAAATATCATCTTTTAAAGAAGCCTCTCAAGGATTCGGACCGGGAAGAGCTTCTGAAGAAAGGCGAAGTCGCCCTTTCGACCTATTTCGATCAGAGGGTTTCCGAATGGGATAAAGATTATCTTACCGAGTTCAATATAGCCGGTGTCGAGTTGACTCCGGAAACGATGATAAAGGGAAGGATAGACAGGATGGAGATACTCGGATTTTCCAATGATGTGAACGTGACCGACTTCAAGACGGGTAGAGCGAAGTCCGAAAAAGAGGTCGCCGGAGAAACCAAAAATTCCAACGGGAACATAAAACGACAGCTTGTTTTCTACAAGCTTCTCCTCGACGGATATAAGGATGGGAAATACAAGATGGTATCTGCCGATATAGATTTCATCGAGCCGGACGAAAAGGGTGAATGCAGAAGACATAATTTTTCAGTTACGGATGAGGAAGCGAGAGAGCTTAAAGCGGAAGTCATCAGAATAGCGGATGAAATAAGAGATCTCACTTTCTGGAACAGGAGATGCGATGATCCGGACTGTCCTTACTGCAAATTGAGGGATGGTATGGGAGGATAACTAACTCCAAACTCACAACTACCAACTCACAACTGGAAAAACTCACAACCCTTCGACAGGCTCAGGGTAAACAACTCACAACCAACAACTAACTCACAACTCTCAACTCCTAACTCACAAAGACTACAAAATACCAATTCACAACTCTCAACTCACAACAAATTTGTTATAATGAATATATGAGCATCGTAAAAAAATCACTTGTCATATTTTCCATCGTCGGTTCGGTAGCGGCGATGTCGGGTGTTATACCCCAAGGAATCGAAACGCCGATAGTCGCTCGTGCGCAAGAGGCTCTTCAAGAGACTCAAGCCCAGCAGTTTGCGAAGGAGCAAATAAAGAGAAGAAGGGATGACCTCAGAAGTCTCTTCGAAACACAAAGGGCGAAGTTTGCCGATCAGCTTGAACAGGGTGTGCAAAGCGAAGCCAAAATACAAGCGGCTTTAAGGGCGGCCGATATAATAAACGAGATAAATGAGAGAAAGACCGCGGAATATCTCGAAAGAGTCGGTATGGTGGAGTCGATGTTGAGATCGATGATGAATGATATAGACCTTGCCGGTCAGCAAGGAGCGAATGTCGATAATGTCTGGCCAAAGGTCCAGGAGGCGGATATTGCGATAGTTGAGGCGAGAAGCAGGGCGGTATCGCAGGCGGGTATCATCTATAATATAGAAGGAGCCGATGAGACGGCTTTAAGAATGGAAGTTAATAATGCGAGAAACGCTCTTCACACCGACATATCGGAGGTGAGGGAGTTTACTAAGAGGGCTCACAGGGCCGTCGTCGATGTGATAATAACATTCAATAGCGAACAACAATGAACAAAAAAACAATAATATACGCTTCGATAGCGGTCGTAATATTCGCAGGTCTCATAGTGCTTCTCATCGCGCAGATGAGAGGTCCGCAACAAACGGGAGCCCCGGTATTGCCGGAAGATTCATTTGAGTCGGAGGCTTCGATAGAGGAAGGAGTCCTTGGAGAATACGGTAAGGCGTTGAACGCGATGACGCTCGAGGAGCTGGATGAAGAATTCAGCGAGATAGACGGGATAATAAACCAGCTTTAAATGAAGTAAATAAAAAGGAGAGGTTTTGACCTCTCCTTTTTATTTTCGGTAAATTCGGATAATCTGAAGAGAAAGATGAAGGAAAATATGCTTCTTATCTCCGAGTCCGAAAAAGATTATGAGTTGATCGACAGCGGAGAGGGAGAAAAACTTGAAAGATACGGCAAGATCATCCTTTCTCGCCCCGACCCTCAGGCCATATGGTCAAAAGGCCTGTCTCGGGATATGTGGGAAAAGGTTCATGCCTCATACGGGGGTGAGGGAAAAGGTAAATGGAACGCCGTAAACGAAGTACCCGACTTTTGGTCGATAGAATTCGGCGGATTAACATTCAACATCCGTCTTTCTTCATTCAAACATACGGGCATATTTCCGGAGCATAAGCCCACGTGGGAATGGATAGAAAATACTATTCAAGGGAAAGAGGCGCGAGTGCTTAATCTGTTCGGTTATACGGGAGGAGCGACACTTGCCGCCGCTCGCGCCGGAGCCGACGTGGTCCATCTTGACGGATCAAAGGTTGCAATCAATTGGGCCAAGGAGAATGCGAGATCATCCGACCTTGGAGACAGGTCGGTGCGATGGATGCTTGATGACGCCCTGTCTTTTGTAAAGAGGGAAGCAAGGAGGGAGGGAAAATATGACGGAATAATAATGGACCCTCCCGCTTACGGTCACGGACCGAAGGGAGAAGTTTGGCAGATAGAAGATGATTTACTCGCTCTTCTTAGACAATGCAGGGAAATAATGTCGGATAAGCCGCTTTTCATCATTCTAAACGGTTATGCCGCGGGTTATTCTCCGGTAGGTTATGCAAACATATTGGGAGAGATCTTTCCGGAAATGAAAGACGGAATGGAGCAGGGGGAATTGGGCATCAAAGAATCATCGAGAGGCATCATTCTTCCGGCGGGAATATTCGCGAGATGGAGAAGGTCATGAAACATGGAATACAAATATGAAGGAGGTAGGGGATGATGTTGAACGTTATATATGAAGACAACCACATAATTGCCGTCAGTAAGCCGGCAGGTATTCCCGTACAAAGGGGATACAAAGGAGAATCTCTCGACCTCATGGTTAAAGAGTATTTGAAGACAAAATATAAAAAATCAGGAAACGTTTTCCTTGGTATCGTTCATCGTCTCGACCAACCGGTTTCGGGAATAGTTCTTTTTGCAAAGACGAGCAAAGGGGCATCGCGTCTATCCGAGCAGTTCAGAGAAAGAAAGATCGAGAAATTATACAGGGCGGTCCTTGTGGGAAAAATAAAGGAGAAGAAGGGGACTCTGAAAACAATGATAAGGAAAGAAGGAAAGAATTATTTCAGGGCGAGAACGGGCGAGGGAGGCAAAGAGGCGGAGTTGGAATACAGAGTGGTGAAAGAAGGAGCGAGAAACAGTCTTGCGGAGATAAAGCTGGGAACGGGGAGATTTCATCAGATAAGAGCGCAGATGGGGAGTATAGGACACCCCGTTTTGGGCGATGTGAAATACGGTTCGCCCGTAGTCCTTCCCGGAGGGAAAATAGCCCTCCATTCCTCAAAAATATCCTTTAAGGCGGCAACCGAGGAAAGAACGGTCAATCTTACGGTCGCCGACCCGGATTTTTTCGCCGATATTCTTTGACGTAACGCTCACGCGGATATAATCTAAGCAGTATGTACGGACCAATAATATTCATAGTGATACTGCTTATCATAAGCTTGAGGCAGATAGAACAATATCAACGAGGAGTCATGTTCACCATGGGGCGTTTTGTCGGCATTAAAAATCCCGGTTGGAGAATAGTCTTACCGATATTCCAGAGAATGATGAAGGTGGATATCCGCACCAAAGCGGTCGATGTTCCCGATCAACAGGCGATAACGAAAGACAATATACCGGTAAAGGTGAACGCGGTCATTTATTATAAGGTCGCCGATGCGGGTAAGGCTGTGATAGAAGTTGAGAATTTCTATTACGCCATATCACAGCTTGCTCAGACCACAATGAGAAATGTTGTCGGAGAAGTGGAGCTTGATGAACTCTTGAGCCAAAGAGACAGAATATCCGAGAGAATAAGACAGGTGGTCGATGTGGCGAGCGACGCTTGGGGCATTAAGGTCGAGAATGTGGAGCTAAAAGATGTTTCTCTTCCCGCCGAGATGGAAAGAACGATCGCCAAGCAAGCCGAGGCTGAACGTGAAAAGAGAGCGGTTATAATAAAGGCCGAGGGAGAGGTTATTGCGGCCGCAAATATGTCGAAGGCCGCGGAGATACTTTCATCCGCTCCCGGAGCGATGCACTTGAGGACATTACAGTCCATAAACGATCTGAGCTCAGACCAGTCCAATACGGTTGTTTTCGCTTTGCCGGTGGAAATACTGAGGGCTTTTGAGGGAATCACCAAGAAATAGACCGATAAATACGAAGGCGATTAAAAAATCCTCCCTAATGGGGGATTTTTTATTAATATCGATCTGAATCGGTGATATAATTTGAAGCAATGAAGATAAGATCAGTAAATGCCATAGAAATACTCGACAGCAGAGGAAACCCGACCATTAAAGCGACAGTGATGACGACAAGTGGCGATATCGGTTCCGCGGCCGTGCCTTCGGGGGCTTCAACAGGGGTCTATGAGGCGACCGAGCTGAGGGACGGCGATCCAAAAAGATTCGGCGGAAAGGGAGTGTTGAATGCCATAGACAATATTGTCGGAGAAATAGCGGATTCATTGACCGGCAAGGAAGTCGATGATCAGGAAGCGATAGACCGAACGATGATCGATCTTGACGGGACGGAAAACAAAAGCAGGCTTGGAGCAAACGCCATCCTTTCAGTTTCTCTCGCCGCGGCGAGGTCGGCTTCGGCTTCCGTAAAAAAGCCTTTGTATGAATATCTCGGAAAGTTTTCGGAAGGAATGATAATGCCGATGCCGATGATGAATATAATGAATGGAGGGAGACATGCCGATTTTGCCGCGGATATACAGGAATATATGGTGATACCGGTAAGCGCCGCGGATATTTCACAGGCGGTGCGCATGTGTTCGGAAGTATATGCTTCTTTGAAAAGCGTCCTCAAAGACGGAAATTATTCGATAAGCGTGGGAGACGAAGGAGGGTTCGCTCCCGCTTTCTCCAACAACGGGGAGCCTTTCGAGCTTATGGCTGAGGCTGTTCTTCGAGCGGGTTATAATCTCGGGACCGATATCGTTTTTGCCATAGACGCGGCGGCATCGGAATTTTATTCGGAAGGCAAATATATACTCAAGAGGGAAAATAAAGAACTCTCTTCTTCCGAACTTTTGGATTTTTATAAAAATATGATCGCGCGGTATCCCGTGATCAGTATAGAAGATCCTTTTGCCGAAGATGATTGGGAGGCTTTTTCACTGATGACATCGGAGCTGGGAGACGGAATACAGATAGTCGGTGATGATCTGTATGTGACTAATGTAAAAAGGATAAATAAGGGAATCGGAGAAAAAGCGACCAATTCCGTGCTTATAAAGCCGAACCAGATAGGAACTTTGACCGAAACAATCGAGGCGATAAAACTCGCTTATTCGAGCGGACAGACGGCTGTTATTTCCCACAGGAGCGGCGAGACGGAAGATTCGTTCATAGCCGACCTGTCGGTGGCTATGGGTACGGGTCAAATAAAGTCAGGCGCTCCCGCAAGAGGAGAGCGTACAGCCAAATATAACAGGCTTATGGAGATAGA
>Ga0172381_10002394_pt1 | contig 20699 bp, 30 predicted proteins | sample Leawel6488metaG_FD_119754 | JGI IMG/M metagenome (GOLD analysis project Ga0172381, IMG submission 119754) | Leachate microbial communities from a municipal landfill in Southern Ontario, Canada - Leachate well 64-88 metaG | ecosystem: Engineered > Solid waste > Landfill > Unclassified | place...
GCTGCATTAATGCGAGCTAGTGCATTTAGACACTCCTTACAACTTCCAGTATGTCCATCGGTATTAGCCGCTAATTTATGAAACATTTCTATTGGTTTAGTTTTATGACATTTTTTACAAGTCTTATTCATAATTAATCCTAGGAAGCAAGCCACGTTCCAAAAATCGGAATACAAAACCAATCAAACCCGCCATCACTTGCCTTAAAGGTAAACATCTGACATGACGCACCTGTGGCATACCCGGAAGCAACGCCTACATAAGCATTGTTGCTTCCTGCTACGCCAGATAAATAAATCTTATCATTAGTATCTGCCCGAAATTTAAAATACTTTGCCCTCACCGCGGGAAGAATACAGATAAACGTATATCCTTCTGCCGCTGTGGGCAAAGAAATCACACAGTCGGCATCCGTCATTCCGTAATTACTCACGATAGTTCTTGATACCTGAAGTGCGGTTAATGGTGAATCGGCACTTGCCGTCTTATAGATTTCTTTCATTGTAGCATAGACAATGCCGGGAGTTGTTCCACCGATAGTACCGGGTGCAACCAAAAGGTCTGCCCTAACTTCCGCAAGGCTTTTGCTTTCCAATCCATTAGCAGTAAATTTTGCGTATTCACCTGTTGCCGCGTCAGCAGAATCTATCTGAACTATGTTGTTATCGGCAATGCCAATCGCAACATCATCAATAGAACCGCCTGTTAGTCTTCCAAGCACCGTTTGTTCTGCCATTGTGATACCGTCAATATTGCCAGCCCCGATTCGGGCTACAACCTCTTCAGCACCAATGTTTACTTTAGCAGCCGTGTTCGCACCCGTCCCAACTGCTAAATCGCCAGCAGCATCCCAGATTGTGTCAGTAGCAACATCTCCACCACCACCAGAAGCGTCAGCCCAAACCAACACGCCGGGGTCATCGTCCCACATTAAAAATTTATCAGCGCCAGGGTCGGCTGGGAGGATTGTATCTGCTCCGCCAACGGCGTGTTGACTAGCGTGAGTCTGCGCCGCAACGTCAATTCCAATCTCTAAATCCAAGTCCTGTTTTACTTCTGTATAACTTCTTCCCTCAAGTCCATTCGCCGTAAATTTAGCAAAGTCATTATCAGCCGCACCGTCTTGGTCAACTGTAACAACATGATTATCTGTTATCGCTTGTGGGAACTGGTCTTTTATGTCAGCTGCTGTTTCTGATAAAGATTTACTTTGTAATCCATTAGCAGTAAATTTTGCGTATTCACCTGTTGCCGCGTCAGCAGAATCTATCTGAACTATGTTGTTGTCGGCAATGCCAATAGTTACTGCGGAAATATTTTCACCAGACAATCTTCCTACAACAGTTTGTTCACCAACAGTCAGCGCCGCAGGGGTATCATCAGCTGTCGCAGCCAGAATAGAATGAACATTATAATCACTCTCCATAACTGCGCCAGCGGCATTAACATTAGTAGCATCTGTAACATCAGCGCCAGCCTCAACATTTAAAGCAAGTAGTGTATCAGCTATTGATTTTGATACCAACTTTTTATCACCATCTGTAAAAACCGGCAAAGAAACAGTTAATCCGCTATCTGTAATGTTTGCAAACGTAGGGCTTGCGGTAGTTTTAACGGATTGGTCAAACCAGTCTGCTAAAGTAGGATTGCCAGAAAGAGTTATCTGCCGTGCTGCATCCCCTATAATAAGCGTTAATATTCTATTAGCAGTTAGTGTGTCTCCTGACACTATTGCTGTATGATAATCCTTTGATAAATCTTGCAAGGAGAGTTTTATTGAATACAAAAGTATCCATCTTTTGTCGCCCGGTGTACCCAATGGAGCTACGATATCAGGAATGCTTTCAGCTGCTCCAGATGTAGCATCAAGCCGATAGAAATATACATACCCCTCTTCTGTAGCAACCATTGCAGAATCATTATCAAAAACTTCAGTACCGTGCAATAGCTGCAACGATGCGCCAGTTAAATCAGAAATAGAAGTACATGGATAAAAATTATTAGCCATTAAGAAAAGCCTCCGTGAGCGCCCACTGTAAGCAAGCTGTCTTCAAAAAGTATTCTTCGTATCTTTGCCTGTGAAACTGCCTTTTCAAACTTAGCCATATGAATAGCAGCTTGGTTGTCGTCAAATGTTTGTTCGCCACGCTTTAAAAGTGCAAGCGAGCAAATCCCATCAATGATTGCATTGTGGTATCTTGCATCAATAGCTGGTGTCTGAGAAGACATGTTAGTAGTTGTCATTGCTGTTATCGGATAGCGGCAAACACCAAGTCTTATAACATAGTTTTGGTCGGGAATGGGATATAATGTCAAGTATCCTGTTTCATAATCAACCATATACTTTGTAGGTTCTGCGGCAGTAGCTGCTCGCCATGCGCTGAACATAACGTCCTGCTGATTCGTCATAACCTTTCTGAGATTAGAACATGAGTAAATTGTCATTTTTGGATATGTAGAACTTTGGTCGGCGGTATAAGTCCCATTGGAAAGAACTTCTCCAAGGGTAAACGCACCACTGCGCTGCTCGACCAGATAGGTCAAGCCGGAAAGTTTCTCCAGCACAACACATGTTGTTCCGCTAGTAGCACCAGTGATGGTGTCATCAGCAGCCCATGCAGTTGATGGAGCAGTATCTAATGTGAGTATTTCTGAGGTAACACATTTCGCAGAGAAGATATAAAGAATGTATGAACTAATACTGTAATCAAGATTGCTTGAGTTAGCATAAAGCTCACAGACTGAAGTTGTGGAACTATCCTTGAGAACCAAAGTTCTTTCGCAAAATGTATTTAATATATCGTTGCAGTACGCAACTAGTTCGGAATCTATCCAATGATAAGGCGGCTCATAATTGCCAAGCCGATATCTTGTTGTATCTATAATTTGTTGCAGTGTCATTGCATGCTCCTAAAGAGCACCGACACCAGTTATTCATTATCCGGCGCAGGTGCATTAATTTTAGTCTCGGTATGCTTTTTGACAGCGCCTTCTTTTCTAACCCAATTACCTTTTGAATTCAAAGTCCAACCCTTGCCAGGACTTTCTGACTTAAGGGCTGCTTTTTGTATATCAATGCGTTTACGTTGTGAATTGCTAACTACAGGTACGCCTGAAACAAGCGCGCTTATTTCTGCGGCAGTAAGTTCGGACTCTACCATGCTATTCTGTTTAGCTAATACTTCAGTGTACGGAAAGGGATAGCCCTCACCATTCTTCCTTAATACTTTAAATGTTTTCTCAGTCATAAGCCACAAATTAAAAGTAACTAGGGGAATACTTTCTTTTATGATTTCTCCCCCTAGTTAGTTAAATGTTACGCTGTATGGTCAACGGGAGCAGCAATATGCCACAACGTATCCTCAGCAGCAGTAGGTGAATTAGTAACACCTGAGATAACATACGCATCTTGTCCGCTAGCTGCAACTATATCTGTTACGCCATAGAATGAGCAACGGCTATCAAGATACACAATACAGTTATTCAAACCAGTACCATCAATACCACCAGTTAATGTAGTCCCTGTATTAATAAATTGACAATTGTAAAATTTTACAACACTTTCTCCAACTCCAGCAGCAAACTGCAAGAAAAATGCAGCGTTGGCAGAAGCATTCATTAAAAACGTACAATCTCTGAATGTCATGTTTGGTGTACATGATGCATCAAAATAAACCAGAGAACCAGCCGCTTGAGCAGCATTGATATTTCCTATCTGGCATTTTTCAAAGTATGTTTCACCAGCAGCTATTTTTACAAGTCGAAAATCAGACTCAGCCATAGCAGTGGCATTTGTTCCAGCAATGTTAACATTTTTAAATGTATTACCATCACCAGTAACTGCAAGAGCAGTTTTGTTGGTTGCCGAAGCTGTGCCAAACATTATTCTAAAATTGGCAAATTTATTACCATACCCAGATACAGTAAGCAGTGTAGCGATAGCAGCGCTTTGGCTGATTCGAGACCTCGCATAACCATCATTCCAAGATGTGCCGATAAGCCCAGTCAAACTCTTAGACCAAGTAAATGCAGATGCAAGTGAAATCGAAGATGCACTTTCCTCAAAAACAAGGATGTCATCCTTCAATGTCTCAAGTTTCGCATAACCTGTAGCCAAAGTTTTTACTGGAGTATCAAACGCCTCTCCGTCATTTCCGTCAGAACCAATAGAACCGTTAAGAAAATATTCTCTACGGTAGTCACTGTTTCCACCAGAAATTGAGCCGACTGTAAGGCGATTAACGGAAAATTCTTCTTTTCTCATTTTTAAATCCTCAGATTATTCGGGGGAGTGATATTCGTCCCCTCCCCCTACATGTTTAAATTACGGATTCAAATCCAACACCAGCGCATACACATCAACAATCGCATCCGTGAATGCGGCTGTGGCAACCAAAAGGTCAATAGTGCCTGCTGTTGCAAAATAAGTTCCGTTCAATGCAAGCGCGTCACCAGTCATCGGGAAAATCTCACCCGTTGTATCCGGTGCTGTTGCGGTAACAAATTCGTCAGTGTCAGTGCCTGTGATACCAAGCTGGAATGTAGCAGTTATATTTGTGGATTCCGCGCTCACGCACACAAACCACGCAGCCAATACATAAAAGCCAGCCGGAATATCAAGAGCCTGATAAACGTCCGCATTTGTATTTGTAATACCTGTCAAAGACGTGTCAACACGACTCCGCAGGATTCCAAGTTTTTCCTTACCATCAACAGGAATTTTGGTACTAACACTAGCACCACCTGTGAAATCTACAGTAGCCATAATCTTAATTCCTCCCTTTCATTATTTACGCACGTACAGATAACCGAGGGCTTCGGGTTTAATAACCTTGAAGTCCCAAATCATAAGTCCACGTACGATTGTATCAAACGATTCGGTTGACCGCAAACTTTCAGTTTTAGTAAACTGGTTCGCAAAAGATATGGCATCTTTATTACCGAATAATACGTAGTAACATTTAAAACCAGACGCATCGGTTGCAGCGGCTACGCTGCCCACGCTGTTAGACTGATAAATAACAAATCTGTCAATCATGCCCAGCATGCTGGAACGAAGAACGGATTTGGAATCACCTGTCATGGACGCATCCTTCAGGTCGGAAGTCTTCAGCATAACAGACATCCAAGAAGGGATAATCATCCAACGACCTTCATCTGGCACATCGTTCTCATCAAGAACGCCACCAGCCGCAACAATGTAGTCGATGATATTTGTCTTGGTAATCTGAATCGGTGTTCCCGACACGCCAAGATTATAACCAGCGGTTACTTTGCCAGCTGTTGCGCCATAGTTGTACGCACTCGCATCCGAGTAAGCCGCACCAAGCAGAGTTGTGTCTACTTTAATGTCGAGCTGTTTGGACGCATCGTCAGTAAATTTGTTAAGCAGGTCGATATCGCTCTGCACTTTGTCGACATCATCAAGCAGGATGTTCCAGCCGTGCCCTCTGTCAATTGTCATCTCGATGTCAGCAGATTCAGGACGCTGCTTTGGCAGGTTCATTCCTTTGCTATACTCGAAGATTGTCACATCGGGGACTGTACGGATGTAAATCTTATCTCCGTGCTTTTTGATTTCGCCTTCGTAATCGGTGTTGCAGATAGCGGTGATTACAGTCCGCTTGTAATATTTCTTAGCCAGCTTTGAGCTCCAAATTTCCGGGATAAAGGCACTTAAGCCATCTGCGGAATAATTAGGATGCCCTGCTACTCTAGGTGTACTCATTTGTATATCCTCCTAAAATGCACACGTTTTCGCTGGCTAAATATTTTTATAATAGTTTTCCTTCCATCATTAGTTTGTCAAGTAAAGCCTCTGTCTCAGCCTCTGTCTTGCCGCCCCAATTCGAGGGGTTGTATCTCCCCCTGGAACTTGTCCTATAAAATCTATCGTAGTCAGCTTTTGTGTACGTTGTTGTTTGTGCACCAACCTTGGTATTACCACCTGTCTTACCACTGGGCGGTGCTATTTTATCTTCCAGTTTATTTACTGGCGCTGGTTGAGCCTGAAGCTTTGATTGCCTCTCCTCTTTGAACGCAGTAAAAAATTTCGCACACGTAACTGCATCATATTGCTTTGCAGCATTTTGCAGAGATTCAAGCCGGGTTATATTAGCGAATGGAATTTCCAATTGTAACCATTCTATGAAATCAGGGTCGTGGTCTACCTCTGTCCAATCAGGATGTCCCAAAGAAGCCATCTCTCTGTTGAAAATCTTACGGTTAGTTTCCAGTTTGTCTCCGTCAATAGACTCGAACTTTTGTGAAACTGTTTCGTTAATTTTCTTTTCAAGAGACTTGATGTACTTAAGGGTCTCAGTCCTTTCTTTCTGCAACTGCTCAGCTACTTCAGGAAAATCCATCTTTAGTCTGCTCAGGTCTGCATCAATCTGGGTAGAAGAACGCTCTGTCTCTAATTCCTCTAATCTCGTTTCAAGGGTTGCGATTTTACCATCATTGGTATACGCCATTTCCCTGAAGTGCTTTATTTCTGCGTGTAATCTAGGGACTTCGGCATTATACTTTCCCATAAGGGTTTTGTATTTTTGCTCAAAATCTTCTTTTGGTTCTGGCTTAGGAGGTTCTTTTGCTACTGGTGCTTCCACAGCTACTGGTGCTGTTGCCTGTGGTATTTCAGGTGTAACAGGTCCAGGTGTGGGCTCTTCTGTAGTCTGTTTATTTTCCGGTTCGGTAACAGGTACTTCTGGTATAGTTGGTTCATCAACTTCGGGAAGATATGTCTGTTTCCATTTTTCCTCAGCCGCCTTCTCGTCTTTGTCTAGTTTACTTAATCGTTTCGACATTTGTAACCTCTCTGTGGGCTTATGTATCCACTGTTGTTTTAGTTTGCCTTACGGCGCTTTCAACATAAATGTCATCGAACATAAATGTCACTAATATGCTTTATACACATAAACTACGTTTTTGTCAACCATTAATACCACGCACTTAGTTTGGGTTCTGTGTCCTGTGGCCTAATGATATTTTTTTTAAACGATGTTACAATATTGCTCAATGCAACTACTGCATTAAATTCATATTTATTCTTGAGACTTGCTTTAGAAAATACTCTTAGTTGTGCTCTTGTTTTTGATTCATCGGGAAATTTTATTAAATTTTCATTTATCATGTCTCTAATCTTCAAAATACCAGCTTCAAACGAAGATGTAGATGTTGGTCTTATTTTAATTTGATTAGATGTTTCCCTGCGCCACTTGTAATAATCTCTTATAAAGCTGTCGAACTTAGTATCGTTTTCAGCGTAGACTGCCCTTAACGCAGAAATATTTTCTATCTTCATATAGATACTACGCAAGCTTGGTTCTTCTATCTCCTGTATTATCTCATAGAACTCGCCTGTTGCATCAATGGTCTTTTCTCTGTCGGGCTCACGTTTTGTGAGTATACACATAAAACCATTGTTTCCATCTACAGGCCACGCTAATCCACCATAAGTAATCATATCACAATCCTACATCAGTTGAGGAAACAATAATTCAGGAGCATCGTGTAACCCCATCATACAATAGTTAAACGCATGTCTATAATGGTCTTCACCAAGTTTAAGATAAACATACCTCTGGCTCCCAGTCTCCTCATCTTCCTCAAGCCGCTTAGCTGTGTTGTGCATCTGAAAAGCAAAGTCTCTTAGTATATCAGACTGTCTTGGGAGAATAATGTTTTGTTCTATTATCTCTCTGTGTGAGGCGTCAAGAGATTCAGTCCTGTTAGCCATAACTGTCATTTCTCTTTCGTTCCATTTGTAAGCACCTTTTTGATGCTCGTTGTAATAGCAGAGAAACACCCTGCCTGGAAACCTGTCTGAGAAGCTGCGAGCATTTTTGGTATGTGGTAGAGCGTCAACCACACAGCGCATAATTTTGAACCGCCTCATCAATTCGTCTAGTTGTCTCCATCCAGTATCATCAGTTTTGTCGGCCTCATTGTTGCCAATCAAAGTGTCAATATACACGACCTCTCCATGTCGCTTAGGATGCCTACGTGCTATTACAACGTGAAGATGGCTTCCTTGGTCAACGCCCATATAACAACCATCTTCTGCTTGACTTAACATACCGGAATCGCCACAGCAATTTAAAACTTCCTCAGCGGATAGTCTATTTTGTGCGTCAACATAAGCTATCCCAATCTTTAGATTGTAAAAATCTGTAAGGTTGTTTGTAATATTAAATTTGTGGAGTATTGCTTCCGGTGTTGTAGTCTTTGTCTGGGCATACAGCTGTGAATACTGTCTGCCTCTACGTTCTGTTATCGAGGGTCGTTTTGCAACCCATTGTCCCTTTGAGGGGTCTAGTTCTCCACCACACTTCATACAAGCCCTTATAACTTTGCCCCTAACTGTTCGCAGACAATCAGGAAAAGTGTCCACTAAATTTGTATATTCGTTACACGCTGGACATTTTAAAAGAAAATATTGCATGTCTGTGGTCTGGAAAAGTCGGTCAATTCCATAGTCAGGTAGTGTCGGGTTTGAGAGAAACAGCAGGTCGCCGGAATCAGAGTGAGCCATACGTTCTAAGGCCATATCCACTGCGTTCTGCGGAGCTTCATCAAGTTCATCGAACACTTCGAAGTCAACAGGAATTGAATTGCCACTCCATATTGCGTATCCATTACGCCGCGTGTATAATGTTCCGTTTGGCACACTGGCGCAAAAAACATTGCCGCTATACTTAATGAGCTGCGGTTTAGGCACAATAGACATCGCTGATTTACGTTCAGATACTAAATAACAAATGGTGGTGGGGGTAATGAGTCTTCCACAAAGAGAAGATGTTCTTTGTTTTTGTTGTAATATGGATGCAGAACGACCACACTTCTGTAATAATTCCTGCAACTGACCAGCCAAAACTGGGCTTACCGTAGCGTAATTCCTATATCCAGTCTTAGTTACATGTCCATCTCCCTTTAAAGCCCATTCCCACAATATCTCTAAATATTTTGGCGACAGGTCAAGAACCCATTGTGGTAGTTGTTTATTATACTTATTACCGATAGGAAATAGTATATCAGCCAATCCCATATCACCAGCTCTAAAACTATGTCCACTGTATTTAAACTTGCTGTTTATTCTATTTAGAAGTGTTTTAATTTCATTAAAATGCTTTGATGTTTTTTCTTGAGAGATACTTATTCTACCAAATTTTCTTTCACCAGTTGCTACACCAGAACAACTTCCCTCTGCAATATACAATCCTAAAAATGCTACAAAATCCTTAAGGTTAATTTTTCTGTCTGATGCACGACCAAAACTTTCCCATGCCGAATTAAATTTGTTTCCTTTAATGGTGATAAACCTTTTCATACCAAAAGATTCACGTCCATCTATTGTAATAAAATCTGGATATGTTCCATACCACCTTTGACAAGTTCTAACAATAGCAGTGTGCCCACGATGTTTTAAGTTTTCGGCAATATCAAACCATTCTACTTGTGTCTGGTAATCTGCAACAAGCATACGATGATTTGGAGTTACACAAACATCAAGTCCAGTTGCCTTAAATAAATACATATCTCCATTGTAATGATATGAGTAAATGTCTATAGGCTTTTGCCACATAAATACTCCAGACGGAGACCTTGTTGCAAACTCATCAGACATTAACGTATCTTTAAACAATAGCCATCCACGTTTAGTAAGGACTTCTGTTTTGTCATCATGGCACTTAACACCGATACGTGACTTCATGCCCCTGAGATACAAGAAACTATTCCATATCTTCTTGACGTTGGCTGCATCTGTATCCATTATCCACTTGCCAATATTGTCTGGATTGTCATCTATCAGTGGTGTTAGACGAGTCTTAGATAAATCTGTAACATCTGTTCTTGAAGGGAATAAATACAGAATACCTCGATAGTTCCCATATCTGCAACCGTACATGGCTTTCAGCAACGCCTTAGAGGTAAGCCCCAGCTGTGTGGCTTTTATTTCGACTTGAAAGGAATGATAGTCGTGGTAGGGTTCTATGAGGTATTCATGCTTCTTAAAAGAGAACTGTTTTCCATCTAAGATAATCTTTTCTTCAATAGGCCAGTCGCCAAAGGGAACCACTGAGCCTTTATCGGCTGATAAGTCCTTATCTAATGCCCCAATGACATCATCAAACATTTCCCCTTTTTTACGGTCAATATTCGTCATTTACTATTTACTATGCCTCTTAATGCCCTTCTTTCCTTGAGCCGTGCAACAAATGTATGGGCAACTACAGGGTCTACGTTCTTGAGAATATCTATAAGTTCTGTTTGAAACTCTGCCATAGTCTGCATATTATATAGCGCCTCGGCTATCTTAAGCTGAAGTTCAATCTGCTTTCTAATTTCCGCTGAGCTGTTAGTGATGTTCGATTGGATAAGCAACACATTCTTTGTGTTATTGTTCCAAATCTTATCAAACACTTCCTGCGCGTCTATATTGTTAGAGTCTTTATCGAAGTATCTTTCCATAAGCGCGTCAACGGCAGCCATCTTAACTTCCTCGCGCTTTATCATATCATCGTTTCTATTAAGTTGCTGAAGAATACGGGCATTAAGGTCTACTAACTGGCGCATTGAACTTATACTTTCGCCATGTAGTTCGTCTCCAACTATAGCCGGAGGCTTAGTGAGAACCTTATTTATTCGCTTACGGGCATACTTGATTGAATTCTCTGAGACTCCGAAGAAGTCGGCACACTCTTTGTTTGTCTTGTTCTCTATGTTAATCATCCTAGATAGAATAACGTCATCAACTATTCTCTTAGGAGGTCTACCTTTTTTCTTTGTTTCCATATTGTCCTATAATGTTGGCTATGGGGGCAGGATTCGAACCTGCATTTCAGTGGTTCAAAGCCACTCGTTCTTCCTTTAAACTACCCCATAGTGGAGCCCCCAGTACGGAATTGAACCGACATTCACCCGGTACAAGCGGATAGTAATACCATTATACTATAGGGGCTTTTCTTCTTTGTTTGCGTCCGTTCTCTTTATTGCCATTTTTATATGTTGGGGTTAGTGAGTGACAATTGTAAAAACATGACCTTGCTCTACCTATTGAGCCACACTAGCCTATTCTTCTGCTGACTCTTCAAAAGGATTTGTTGGACTCCCAGTCCCACCTGCCACAAGTGTGTCTTTGTATCCCGGCTTGACATTAAAATCAGGAAATGCTCCTTCGAGTCCCATGAAGTTAAAAGTCCGTACCTTGTCTCCGAAGATATCAGAGAGCTGATTGTACAGCTCCATGCACTCATCCATTGAAAAAACAAAATAAACATCGTCTATTCTAAATCTCAGTCCGTCAATCTCTACTTTCTTGTCGCTCATACAAAATCCCCTTATTTAAGTTAATTGTTGATAAATTTTCTGTAGGTGTTTTGTGAATAAAATTACCATTCTCGTCATAGTAAATAATGAAGCACTCATACGTCACCGAAGGTGGGTCAAATTTATAAGTCCCGAACAACTTCAAGTGGTCAAATACTTTTGGCTCCATTTACGCTCCTGTCTTCACGTCTGGCTTCTTATCTTTCTTAGCAATACGTCCCTCCGGTTTTTCATCTGTTTTCTTTGCGATTTCCTCCTGATAGGACGTATTACTCAAGAACTCTTTAACTTGCTCAGCCAACGGTCTTTCCATTATTTCACCATAACCTCTGGAACAATAATATTACTCCTCGCTTCTCTGGGCTTCTCGCCAGTAGATTGAAGGTATAAATCCAACACAACACCATTCTCCTTTACCTTGTAGAAGGTTACATCTTTGGGAAGAGGTATCTTCTCAGGTTCCTCCGGCAGCGCCATAACACCATGCTGGTTAGAGGTAAACAAATACAGTCTCGGTGCTTTGATGTAGTCACCCTGCTTGTCACCTACTATCCACGTGCCTCCGAACATAAATAAACAAATCTGTTTCTCTTTCATTCCTCGCCTTTCATAATCTTTTTAAGCTTTTCAATTGCGTCACCAGCGAACAAACGGCTAAGCGCCAGCCTAATCACAGAAGAGATATTAAACCCCTCCTTCTTCAGCCTGGCAAGCTTGTCATACTGTTCCTCTTCGATGTACAAATCTATCCGTCTCATACTATACCTTTACAAGAACAAACAAAATAGCCGTTATCAACGCTAGGCTTTCCAAGAGTATAATCATTTTTGCATAGCCAAGCCGTGTGGTAAGGTCTACTATTTGCAGTTCCAGCCTGCGGATTGTTACCTTGTAATACTTTTCTAATCCCATAACCAAGCCCTCCATCTTTACACACATCATACACATATATATCCATTTTGTCAACCGTAAATATCCGGCAAAAAAAATCTGGAAATAGGAATCTTAAAAGCCCAGCGCTGGGCTCCGCAGGCCGGGCAAAGTAAAATAAGGATACCTATAATTTACTTTCCGCCCCGCTACTGTGGCCTGCGAGAGACAAAGAACTATTAAAAGAAGACAGGGTAATAAAGCCTTTTCCCCAAATTGCCGGAACTTTCCGGGGGCAAGTGAGTAACTGGCTGGCACGGGCGAAGGGCCCTACCACGACTATACTGGGTGGGGGTACTGGCCAGCATTATCCTTGCCCTTGCTGTAAAAGATAAGGATTGGCTGGCTGGCTATTCCTTCTTACAGCAATCAATAGGGGTGTGGGATATTCAAAATAATAGCCGGACGGCCTGGCACCTTGCCTGATGGCGGGGTTATAGTAGTGTAGCCTAAAAACAGTTGTCGCCGATTTGCCGGGCAGGGCAAGACATGGCTTTCCGGTTTCACCGGCCTTAGAACGCAATCTCGCAGGCCGTTTGCCGTGTCGCAAGGCAGGCTTGGCAGGCAAATTGCCGATGTCGTGCCGGGTGAAGCGAGCATTGCCCTCATCCCTTGTGGCCTCTGACTTGCCTGGTTCCTTGTTCTTCTTAGTGTAATCACCTTATATGCTGTTATTAATGTTTCACGATAGCGGGGCGGATTGCCATGGACTTGTGCCTTGGTGGGAATATTTAGGCATAAAAAAAGGCAAGTGATTAGCTTGCCCTTTGTCTGTGGTTATTTAGTTGTGGTTTAGAGGTATTTAATAATTTTTTCGATTAACTCGCTTCCTCGCTGGTTCCCTTGTTTAACGTGGCAATAATGACCAAAATATCAATAGCCTTTTGCTGTATTCTGTTTTGTTCGATAAGCGCGATTAACTGGTCATCTCTGTTTTCGGCTCTTGATAATTTCAGACCTGCCCTTAACATTTCCGCCTGTAGCTCTAACAATGTTTTTTCCATGACTTCACCTTGTTCTCCCCTCTTTCTTGATTTTCTACTATATAAAACACTGTTTTGGATTTGTCAAGTAAAAAGAGTCAAAAAAAGAGGCAAGCTGTAATGCCTTGCCTCTTGTATAACCCTAAGAAGGGTTATTTTGATAGGTGCGGTTTATTATGCCGCTTTTACTTCTTAACTTTTTTTGGTGCGTCAGGGTTGGGAATAAACACTGTTGCCACAACCTTGACTGACTGGTTAGCCCCATGATTGTCTTTAGCAATCAAGGCACTTGCTTGCGGGCTTCCAGTTGTCGCCAGTGTAAAGGACTGGCCATTGCCGGAAAGAACCAATTCTTTCCGCTTTTCCAATTCAACGATGTAGCTGTTTGCTGTTTCCGTAACTTTCATTGTTTTTGCTCCTTTTCGTTTAATGGTTCTGGTTTGTTAGTCAATTAACATTATCGCTTGTCTTATTATCAAGCTAATCATGCTTTGAGGTTTGTCAAGAGGTGAACTAAAATTTATTTTATTCCAGGCCGGTTTTTTGCAGTTTTTTCTGGAAAACTTCACTGGCACGACTGGGGGCGGGTTACGAGATTGATGCGAAAGGCTGTGCAGGCAATTGGCACAGGTATACCGGCTGAACGCAGTATATGTGAAAGGCAGCAATTAAGCGTAGATAACTAGACTCTATGGCGCGAAAAAGATTTTTTGAGGTTTTTTTTCGGCGTTTTGCCCAAAAATTCCGCAAGCTTGCACCTGCCGAAGCGCAAAATTTGCGATTTGCGGGCTTGACAAAAAAAATTTCGTGCCTAAATTCCCGGCATGGGCAAAAAATTTGCGCCGGAACTTTCGCCCTAGTCTACTTAACACATAGGAGCTTTAATTTTGGATACTTCAGCGATTATACTTGCGTATGACTTATTAAAAGCATTCTTAGTGTTGGTATGTATTTACATAATTATTAACCCTCAGGGGAAAAAGTAAGGAGAGAAATCATGGACATCAAAGCATCAGTAGATATAGGAAGCAATCTTAATAATTTAATAGTTCAGCTGGCTGAAAAAATAGGTACTACAGCTGATAAGATATTTCCCTGGTATGTACAGCAGGCATACTATGATGGATTATTTACAATAATAGCCCTTGTAGCAATTACACTTATGGCAACCATTGTGTTTTTAATTAATATCAGGGAAGCTGGTATAAAAGACGATGGTGAACCAAATATGAGCCTCATACTTACTATATTTACTGGAATGATTTTTGTATGCCTGTTTATAGTGTGGTGTATATCTTTTACAACAGTAATGACACAAATACTCAATCCTGAATATCACGGATTAAAGTTAATGATTGAAGATTTATCAAAACTTACCCACTAGGAGAAATCATGGGACTCAGAGTTGAGTATAGGAACTATAAGACTTTTTCTTTCACCAATGAAAAGACTGAAAAATGTGAGTTCCGTAAAAAAATAGTCAACAGACTTATAATTAAGTATATTGCCCTTGTCTTTTACCGCAATAACCTATTGAGATATTATAACCAAGAATTCAAGACAATTAGTGATATAATCAAAGCAAGTTGTGAGGTTGATGGTGTTGTCTTTATAGCTGACTTTTAGGGGGATAGCATGAGTTGCAGTGATTGTAAGTGTGGACAAGGCAAGAAGAATATAGCCGCAGAAGCACAATTTATTGAGAAAGCACTAAGTGATAATTGTAAGGCTATAGATGCTTTATTGGTCAGGGCTTATGATGAGGGTGGTAAAATACTGTGTAGGGGATTTGCCATGAAGATAGCTGAGCGATATGGAAATTATTGCTACATGCTATGTTGTCGTGATAAAGAAGATTTAGATTGGCTTATAAAACAACAAGGGGATGGGTTATGAAAAGAATATTTATATTAGCTCTACTGCTGGTAGGTATGGTTGGCTGTTACGACACCAGCTACATGCGTAATTGTGGTAAAATGTATAATTCTTATGAGGAATATGCCTCTGCTGTTAATATTAAAACAACGGGTCAGCTTTACGACAGCTATGAGGATTATGTCGTAAAAACAAAGTTCTATATATTTGTTAGATAAAAAGCCCAGCCTGCGAAGAGCAGCCTGCGGAGCCCAGCGCTGGGCTGGGGTTTATGGTTATTGTCTTTTTGATAATATATGTGAAGATGCTTTTTGGGCTAGAGATGATTACAGTATGCATATTTTTAATAAAGTTACTTTAAATGTATCTGCAATACTTAATGCAATAATTAAAACCAAGGAGAAACGTGATGACATTACAAGACTTAAAATCTCAATACCAGCAGGGCATAGGCACTATTGGTAGGTCAATCGACTATACAATAGCACGCTTAACTTCTTATTATAAAGACAATATTGCTAACGAGACCGAGCGAGAAGAAAAGATTAGCTCGCTACAAACAATGCCTGTTTTGATTGGTATAATTGAATTCTTACAGGAAAAATAAATGCAAGTTATAGACAAGCTACCGGATATTCCAGAGAAAAAATTTGTCAACGATTTTGTTTTAGCATGTGAGCATGTATCAAACAAAGAACGTAAGGCTATGTTATATGGAAATAGCACGTATCCGTATTTAAAGTACTTTGACACCAAATATAATAACAGTTGTTCAGATTATATTTTATTTGTTCTTTTCGACAACTTAGGCTCTGGACTTTATGTAAGTGGGAACTATGTAAGCTCTAGGGCCTATACCTCATTAGAGTACCGTTATAGTTGGAAAGAATTTAATTTTGTAAATTGTTGTTTATCAGAGTATTACCTAAACTTAATTATAGAGGAATTAAAAGCCAGAAAAAATGTCCCTATCGTCTAGCGGGTAATTAAAGAATATTCAGGACACAGCCTTCTCAAGGCTGAGACCTAGGTTCAAATCCTAGTAGGGACGCCAAATACTACACTAAGGTGTGAAGATATGCAATGTATAAAAAGAGAAATCCAATACAAGCTGGAAAGAAATTATGATTGTTGGTTTGTAACAATAACCAAGCAAACACATAGGTGTAGAGAGTTTACTAGTATTGGCTGTGAATTTAATGTTGGAGATTTTTGTCTAGCCTCTCGCGCATTTCCAGAGAATAGATTGAATGATGCTAATACAGTTTTTGTATGGGGAAACGAGACGTTTGGTGATGACAGGGCAATAGTTTTTGACACCAACCGAGAATTGAAAATATTTATTGATATGGTGAATAAGTATAACGAGATAGAGGGTGTTTTATGAATATTATTAATATTACAAAAGTTGAATATACTAGAAAAAGGTATAAGCTAACGTATAATTTTAATAGCACTCATTATTTTTTTGAAAGATTCCATAATGATGTTATATGCACAGGGTATACTCAAAAGGTAGTTAGGACTAATAATGGTGGATTATTTGTGCGCTTAGCATACTTCAACGAAAGGCAAAAGCCAATTTTCTTAAATCACAATAAAGAATATAGGCGATTTTGTGAACTTGTTACTGAATTTAATTTACTACACCCACTAAAATAAAGGAGAACATATCCCGGTCGTCTAAGAATTCAACAGATTATCAGGACACTACCCTCTCAGGTAGAAATCTGGGTTCAAATCCTAGCCGGGATGCCAAAAAAAACTATGGGAGCTTATTATACTTATGCATGTACGGAAGATGTTTATACAATATCTACGTTAGGGCGTACTTATCAACCGTCAACGCCATACACAAAAGAATCGCTTGCTAAAATTATAATTGACAAACATCTCATATGGCCTAGTGTATGTCCTGATTGCGGCGGTATTGTGGAAATGGGGTATGCTAGTGATTATTGTGGTTGTTTTGCATTAACGTGTGCCTGTGATAATAGATATATTGATACCAGCCTGTGTAAAAGCGGTCATAATGATTATTATTTTAGAACGTATAGTGGAATTATGCTTTCAAAACAGCATGTTTTATTTGTCAGAACATTAAAAGAACTTAAAGATGCATTTAATGGAGATATTGATGAGTATTTAATGTACAAAAAATTTCTTTTTGACCGTCTTCGTTGTGGAATTAGTTGCACAGAGTGTGGAATTTCTGGGTTGTATAAAATATGTAAACAGTATTTACCACATCTAATAAACAGAAAAGATAAAATAGATATTATAAGGTTTATAATTAATCACCTTTTTTGTACGTTAAATGATGTAAAATTAAACGGAGAGTGCTGTAGCGACCATGCAGTGTAATAATAACAACCAGCAAAAAAAGAAAGAGGTTTATTATGCCAGCTGGAACAAACTACCCGGTTTTAAAGGTTTTTACTGGGAACAGAAAAAAATCTAAAGGTAAGCTCGTTGTGGCGTTTGTCGCGCCAAAGACGGGTATTGTTGTGGTAGGTAGCGAGGGTCGCTACGAAATAGGCGATTTTAGTTCAAAGTGGGCTGAGAGCAAGTTTTCCAATCTATATACAGCCCGTATGGGTAACTATCCCGCACTCAAACGCTACATTGGAGACAAAAGAGAATCTCGCGGTATGTTGGTGTACTTCTCTGCACCGAAAAAGGGTGTCGTTGTTGAGACAGGGGATAGCAAGTATGATGTTGGGTATGTTTCCAACAAGTGGGTTGAAGTAAATTACGAAGCCATCTAGTAGCTAATGTTTTATCAAAACAATGGCTGGTGGTAAGAATGGTCGATTATTGCCAGCTATTTTATTAAAGAGAATTAAATGAAAAAAACATATGTTAATAAAGATATTAAAAAATCTGATTGTTGTGAAAAAGATAGTGAAAATAAAATAATTGCTTATATTATACTTTTGTTTTTAAGCGTATTATGTGTGGCTTTATTTTTAATTACAAATACAACAAAATTTAAGTGATAAAAGGAGAGAATGAAACAATGGAAAAGGTAATAGAAAAATGCAGGATATTTCTTCAGAGGTATGACATTCCGCACAAACATTTAGAGAAAGTTGTGTCAAACCATTTTTCGGCTAAAGCTGACCTGTTCGGCAAATTGGGATTAACTCAAGATAATCGCTGGATGATTTATGCCAATACTTCCGGAATCGCAGAATATAAACAACTGGCTGTTAATCTGTTAAACCTGATGGAAAATAAATTAGGTGTAAAAAAGATAGATGGTGTTTTGGATTATGTAATGCTTGGAAAAAACAAGGTTAGAGTTACCTCGCAGCTTAACAAACTGTTGCATCTTTACATTATTGCTTATAACTCAGGTAAAAATATTAGTGATTATGATGCATTTACGGACATGCTTAGTAAAGCTAATGTATATAATAAAGAACCAGGAAAATGGCTTAGTATAATTTCTTGCTTTTATGGTGATTATATAAAACAAAGAAACAATATTTGTATTTCTGGTAATCCATTTGATTATCTTTGTATGTCAGCCAACGAAGAAAAAGATTATAACTACTGCACATATACCTCTTGCACAAGACCAGCAGGTGAGTATTTTAATACTTGTTTAAATTACCTAGCTTCAGACGGTGTTCTTATAGGGTTTGTTAAAGATAATAAGAAAACGGAAATAAAGGTCGGTAGGTCGATTATTTATGCAAATAAAAATTATTTTAGCGTTGGGAGAAGGTTTGGCGCCATGTTTGATGATGAAGTAGGGGCAATAGCACATAGTTTAAAATCAACCTTTGGTGGTAATTGGCAAGAACATGAGTGTGAAGAAGTTGGAAACAATGTAATAACAACTGATAATTGTTCTTACGTTGACAAACATTATGGAAATGTGTATAAAAGGAAAAATAGCACAGCGAAAATAATAGAAATTGTTCAGGGAATTTGTTTGAAGTGCGGTAATCCTATTAGTGATTTCCCAAAGGGTGGTCAGTGTAGGGTTTGCTTTGAGGGATTAGTATTGTGTCCGATGTGCGGTGGTCAGCACAGAGATAAAGACCTTGTGAGCGTTGAAGGTTATCCTGATAGAGTGTGCAGAAGTTGTTATACTAAACTAACAATACGTTGCGATAACTGTGGAGAAAGGATGTCGAAACTGGTAAATCAAAGTGTTATGTATTTTGGTTATAAACAAAATTGGTGTACACATTGTTTTCAGGCTGGAGCAGCAATGTGTATAATGTGTAAAAAAAGTTTTGGTTATGTAGAGGAAAATGGCGATAACTATATTTGTGAAACTTGCAGGGGGCATAATAATGGCTAAAGGAATAACGGTTTCAGATTTATCAACAATTCTTGGCGCAAAAGATTTAGCTTTGCTAGGGCTTGTGAAAGACCTTTGCGCTCCATATTACGCAAACACGTTTTACAATAAGGCACACTATATTTATTTAAAGAATCCAAAGTCTACACTTCTTCTGCAAGCGCATGTGGACACAGTTCGCCATAAAAATACAAAATTAGAATTAAAACGCTTTAGAAACATATTATTTAATGGCAATGGTATTTTGGGAGCTGATGATAGACTCGGTGTATGGATTGCGCTACAGGTGCTAAACGTGGCAATAGAGCAAAAGCTACCAATCCCAAATATAATCTTCACTAATGGTGAGGAAACTGGCTCTACCGGAATGAAGACTTTGTGCAAGCAAATTGTTGCAAAACAGGTTAATCATATAGAGTTGGCTATCGCACTAGACAGGCGTGGAAGCACAGAATATGTTACGTATAATGATTTGCCTAAAGAGGTTGCAACTTATATTGAAACATTTGGCTGGATTGAACATACTGGAAGTTATTCTGATATTTCTGTTTTCACAGATACGTTCTCCGTGCCGTCTGTTAATATTTCTATTGGATATTATAATCAACACACTGCTAATGAACAGATTCATCTTGATGAAGCTGATTTAGCAATTAGGCGGCTTGTGAATGTTGTTAAAGAACCTATTGACAAACTTTATCCATCTGTTAAAAAAGTAACTACTTACAATAATTATTATGACAATAGGTATATTTCGTATTACGATAAAGGTAAAGGTTGGTGGGAAGAAGATGATAAAACATCAGCGATTGACTGGGTATATACAGAAAAAGATAGGGAGTTCTTAAAAATGGATTTAATTAGAACCCATCATGGCGTGTGGTCTAAAAATGCTGATAAAGCTAAAGCTGCCCTAAAAGAATTAGATGAGGCTGTGCAAAATAAAAAGCCAGATGTTAAAAAGAGTCAAAAAAATGGAATGGTTAAATGTGGGTTATGTAAAACAGACACAAAAGAAACTAGCTTAACCTGTATAAAAGTAGAAGGTAATTGGATGTTTATCTGTAAGGTTTGTTTAGCAGAGGTACAGGCGGCTGAATTGCGGGAAAGAATTGAGAAAAAAACGAATAAAGCAGCCATAACAACCCTTTGTCAAAGCTGCGGTCTGTGGACAACAAATGGGAAAATATCTGTATTGTTTGACAACACGGAATGGCGTTGGTGTAACAAGTGTATAATAAAGTATGGTGCAGATATCTCTATTA
>Ga0172381_10002395_pt1 | contig 20698 bp, 17 predicted proteins | sample Leawel6488metaG_FD_119754 | JGI IMG/M metagenome (GOLD analysis project Ga0172381, IMG submission 119754) | Leachate microbial communities from a municipal landfill in Southern Ontario, Canada - Leachate well 64-88 metaG | ecosystem: Engineered > Solid waste > Landfill > Unclassified | place...
ATACCGAGCAACAAGCCAAGCTGAATTGGCTGGCGAGAAAAGAAAATATGCATGAAGCTTTTGTTTGGACCGGGGAAATGAATTATAAAAAAATATTTTTGGTAGATGATGTTTTTACGACCGGTGCTACCATGCAAGAATGTGCTCAGGTTTTAAAAACCGCTGGTGCGGAAAAAGTGACAGGAATTACATTGGCGAGAGCAGTTTTTAGTGAGTATTGACGCTCAAAGTTCGTAATGTTAGAATATTTTTAAGTATTAAATGATAAAAAAATTATATTATGATTAAAGTCTATTTAGCAGAATTGGGAAAAAAACACCCGATAATTTCCGCCCAACATGCGGGTCGCGAGTGTTATCAAGCGAGCAATCCGCCTTTGACCACGGAATATACCAGTAAATTGCCAGTAGAGTCAGCCCTGCATAATAGTGGTCATCATACTACCCTTGAACATGCGGATCATTATTTTACTTTTCAGATCGAGGGTATTTCTGTGGCAGATATTACTTTAGGTTTGCATTTGGTCGGAACTCTTTATAACACTTCGCAAAGATCCGGGCGTTATTGTGCCAACATGTTTGAGAATCCGGAGATTGATGGCATGCTTGAATATGTCCGACAGCTTTGGCCACAGACTACCGCAGAGGCTATGGAAAAAATAGAGGCGTATTTGCGTCAGGGTTTTGACCTCTATAATGATAATCTGGCTAAAGCGACAGTAATTGCCGAACAGAAAATCAAGTTTGAACGACTATACGCCTCAGCAAAAACGGATTATCGTAAATTGGCACAGGAACAAATGCGAATGTTTGTGCCAATGATTTTTCCTACCGGTTTGGTCTTTACCGTCAATCTTCCCACCCTCGAGTCTCTTTATAAAGTTGTATGGTTACCGGGGATGCGGACAGCGGTCAATTTGATGAAAGAAGAGCTGTTGAAAAAATATCCGGAATTGGCGTTTATGTTTCCGTCATTACCTGAGACGACTTTGATCAATCCGTGTTTTGCTAAGATATTTGGCACAGAGTTTAGTCAACCGACCATGATCGCCACCAGTCCGAGTGTGGTTTTGAAATCTGTGTCTGGTGAGTTGCTTGTTCCTGAAGCCGGCACCGAGCATCCAGTAAATCTGATGCCGTTTTTGCTGGAGTTGATGAACAATAATCTTTTTCAATTAAAGACCGAAGTGATGATTTCTCTTGCCACAATGGGTCAGGATCAACGCCATCGAACCGTAAAGCGTTCCCTCCCAAGATTTCAAAGCTCTTTTTATCTACCGCCACTTTTACAAGAGCTTGGTTTAGCTGGTCAAGCCAAAGATTTATTTGATACTTGGCGAGGTTTAGCCAAAGATATACCGCAAGATTTGCTGGCTTGTTTGGCGCCGTATGGAGCTATGGTCAAATATCAAAAGATGGCTGATGGTAATGCTTTTTTACATGAGGGGGGTAAGCGCGGGTGTTTTGCTGCCCAAGAGGAAATTTATCAACTGTTTCGCTTACTTCGTGAGCAGTTGATTGCCAATGGAAGTTTGTCTGATGAAGCTTTGCGAGCAATCAGTCCAAAATGTGTTTTTTCCGGTCAGTGTGCGGAAGGGAATCGTTATTGCGGACGAGATTTTTCCGTGATAAAGAATGAACCGTTTCCTTTACGAAAAGTTTAAAAAATTTAGTTGTACAAAAAAATCCCGAGAGGCAGTACCTACTCGGGATTTGTTATTTTATTATACTTTGATCCAATCCCCCTTGGTTACTTTGTTGATAATATACTGTATGCCATGGCGAATCAGATAAGCGGTAATAATCTCACGATCATATTTATTGAATATGACGACTAATTTTGTTTCACTGTCATATTTTATAATATGATTATTGACACGATCTTTTATTTCAATTACACCCTCTTCAATTGATTCGGCTAATTTCGCAGCCGCATCAATGATTTGTTGCGGATCGGCGTTGGAAAATTCTCCAGTCCAACGATGTAGATCAGTACTGCCTCGTATAAAATGATCAATCTGATTAAGGTTATGATAAAAATCCAAGCGAGTAATTAATTCATAAACAGTATAACTTTGATGTTCTTCAATAAAAACATGGTGTTTTTTCTTTTGACATTTTGAGCAACATATTGGAGGTTGTTCATCTTTATCTAACCATTGCCTATTCCATCTAAATTCAACACGACATTCCTCACAATTTGTTGTTATCCAACCGTTATTAAATTTTTCCCTGCATCTTTTACAGAAATTAGGAATATGATCCCAGTCGTCTTTATAGGTGATTGGATTTCCACAACTACACAGTTTAGTTTTTTCTTTTTCTTTTTCACGTTCATTACAAGCCGAACAAAACTTATGAATGTATGGCCAGTCTTCGCATATATTAATTGGAATATTGCAAATTTTGCAATGTTCAACATGCCACTTAGTCTTCTTTTTTTCTGAGCACTCAAGGCAATATTTTGGAACAGTTTTTCGTGTTGGAGAATAGAAAAAAATATCTTTACAAGCTGCGCAGTTTGCTTTAAGATGTTTTCGCATGATTCACCTCATTTGACTATGGTATTATTTCAGGTTATTTAAGATTAAAATAAATTGTATAGAGCTGATTAGTATAGTGCCCTAAATTGAGAGTTTTGTCAACCGCCCCACCCTTCCACTACCTTAATCTCTTTTTCCAATATTACATCCCCCTCGGCGAATTTAAAAAATCCTTTTATCTTTTCTCCACGCAAAAAATATGGCATCCAATAAAAATCATCTGGCCACATTTTAGCAAAAGGTAAATTATCGGATTTAAACCACTCTGGTTTCATCTCGTCTGATTCTGTCGGTTCACCATCCCAATCTTCGGTTTGATAAAAATGGACAGTTTGGTTCCAATCCTGGTTGTGAGGAAAACAAAAATAAAATTCCGCCACCTTGATAATATTTTTAGGTGTTACGCCGATTTCCTCTTGGGTTTCACGAATCACGGTTTGTTCTATAGTTTCTCCTGCTTCCACTTTGCCACCCACACCATTGAAGCGACCTTGGCCAAAACCCTTTTTTTTCATGGCCAAACAAACATCAGTGATTTGTCCGTTGTTTTTTTTGATGAGAAATAAAAGGGTTGTGTCGCGTAATTTAGTCATATTGTTTTTCTTGTTTTAATTATACCAAACAACCACAACCTTGGCAAAACTTATTTTTATGTTATAATCGGTATATATGAATAAAGTTAAAATAGCTTGGTATGGCTTACATCTTGGTGAAGAACCTCCACTTATTCCGGCCGGCGGTATTTTTTTTACCGGTTGTGATTTGCGCTGTGTATTTTGTCAAAATCATCAAATTTCTCAAGGCCAAATTGGGAAAGTTTATACCACGGAAGAATTGATAGGCATAATGTTGCAGTTGGAAAAAATGGGAGCGAGTAATATTGATTTGGTGTCGCCAAACGGTTGGTTTCGTGTTATCAAGTCAGCGATAATTCGCGCCAGAGAAGCAGGTTTAAAAATACCAATTGTTTGGAATAGTAATGGTTTTGAAAAATTGGAAGTCTTACGAGAAATGAAAGGATTGATTGATATTTATTTACCGGATTTTAAATATAGCGACGACTCATTGGCAAAAAAATATTCAGGGATAGAAAATTATACTGCTACGGCTATAAATAATATTCAAGAAATGTTAGCTCAAGTTGGACATTTAAAAATAGTGAAAGATCACGCGGTTCACGGGGTGATTGTTCGTCATTTGGTATTACCAAATCAAGTAAAAAACAGTTTGGGAGTTTTGGAAAAATTGGCGGAAATTGATAAAAATTTACACCTCAGTCTGATGAATCAATATTTGCCGATCCACCAAGCGGATAATTTTTCGGAATTAAACAGACAAGTGACTGATGAAGAATTTGCGACCGCGTATGATTATTTGTTAGAGCTTGGCTTTGCCAACGGCTGGGTTCAAGGAGAAAAAAGTCAAAATCATTTTGTACCGGATTTTAGGAAAGAGGAACCGTTTAGAGAGTAAAACTAAAACTTGCCACAATTAAGTGGATTTTATTTTGTGTAGCGGATTTATCCGCCAAAGTCCCGCACACGAAATGTCGGGACGTAGGCGGAGAGGCAGGGATTCGAACCCTGGGTACCGGTTGAAGCCGGTACAACACATTAGCAGTGTGCCGCTTTCGACCAGCTCAGCCACCTCTCCATAATTATTTTTCTTCACTATCAATAATGTCTATATTTAACTTTTTCTTTATTTGTCTTCTGCCTTGACTTTTTTTATAAAAAATTTCTGCTTTTCTAGCTAAATCCATTGTAATATATGCTTCATAATAAATCAAACGCCATGGCATATAAAATTTTGTAGATCTATTTTTTCCAGCATTGTGTTCTTTAATGCGGCGTTTTAAATCATTTGTAGAGCCGACATAAAATCTTTTTGTTTCTATGCTTTCTAAAATATATAGATAAAACATATTTTTTTAAACGGATACCGCTTTTCCGCTCACATCCGCCTGAGATCTATGCGGATTGAGCGGATAAACGACCAACTCAGCTAATATCCGCGCAAATCGCTTCCAAGCGATTGTGTCGCGGACACCTCTCCATTTTTATGGTCTAATTATAACAATAGAATCACAGTAAGTCAAGAGGTGTGAAGAGCAAACATTGAAAATAAAAAATAAATAAGATATAATGAGTTTATGGAAATTAATGAAGTATTTCCTGTTTTTTCAAAAAATATTAAAAGATATAATTTTATGATAAATAATAAAAATAATGTTGCTTATGTTGATGGTGCAAATTTACACAAAGCAGCTTTGCAGTTAGGTTGGAATCTTGATTATGCCAGATTACGTGTTTGGTTGACAGAAAAATATGGTGTTAAGCAAGCATATTTGTTTCTCGGTTTGATTCCAAAATATAAAAATCTTTATACCTATTTACAAGAAGTTGGATTTACTTTAGTTTTTAAGGAAGTAACTTATTATGGAAAAGGTAAGGTAAAAGGTAATTGTGACGCTGATTTAATCGTAAGAGCCATGAAAGAAGCTTTTGAAAATATTCACAACAAAGCTGTGTTGGTGGCAAGCGACGGTGATTATGCTGTTTTAGTGTCTTTTTTAGCGGAAAAGCAAAAATTTGAAACTATTTTATCTCCAGCTCCACCAGAGAAATGTTCAGTTTTATTAAAACGAACTAACGTAAAAATAGCATATATCAAGGATCAACGTTCTATTTTAGAAGCTGTAAAAGAAAAAGCCCCCGATGTGGACGAAACCGCATAGGGGTCTTTTTCGTAGTAATTATCTTTAATATATCATACAGCTTGATAGTTTGTCAATATGTTATCTGTTAATAACTAAATTATCCCTTTTGTTATCAAAATCATTTTTTTACGTTATATCTTATGGACAGTCATTTCGGTCAAAAACGATTGAACAATGAGCTTGCTCTGATTGAACAGGCAAAAACCGATGATCAAGCTTTCGGTATTTTGTATGATTTTTATTTTTCCCGAATTTATTATTTTATTTTAAAACGAGTTGGACAAAAAGAAATTGCCGAAGATATTGTTTCCACTATTTTTTTAAAAGTATTCACCGGTTTAAAAAAATTTCAGCCTAAAAATGAATATTCTTTCAGTTCTTGGCTTTATCGGATTGCGACCAACAATTTAACAGATTATTATCGTCATCAAGGTAAACAAAAAATAGTGAATATTGAGAATATAATTGAGCCGGTAGACGATCGTCAGGATTTGGAAACTCAGGTTATGAATGATGTGGATAAAGAATTAGTGAGAAAAATACTTAATGATTTATCACCTCGGGTTCAGGAAATTTTACAACTGAAATTTTACGGAGAATTAAGTAATTTGGAAATAGCTGTAGTTTTGAAAACCACCCCGGGAAATGCCGGCGTGCTAATCTACCGAGCTTTAAAAAAATTTAAATTAAGTTATCAAAAATATGTTAAATAAGCTAAAAAAATATAAAATAAATTTTTTAAAAAATTATTATAAAAAATCCGATTGTAATGACGAAGCAGATTTGTCGTTATTAAAAGCAGGAGAACAAATCAAAAACTCCGCTTTTAAATCATCGTCTTTTGATCCGGATTTTAAAGAGCGTCTAAAAGCGCAAATTTTGGAGAAAAGACAAGAAAAAAAATTAAGTATGAAAGAAAAATTTCTACTTTTATGGAAAGATTTTAAAGGGTTATTTACCTTTGATTTTACCATGAAACGGTTGGTACCGATTGTTGCCGGTGTGACACTTGTGGCGGTGTTGGCTGTCACATTGAATCTGAGCGTTTTTATTTCAGGAATTTTACATCCAACAGAAAAAGATTTGCCTTTTGCTCGTTTTTTTGTGGATATTGCTTATGCTCATGAAAATTTTGAAGCGACGGCTACCGATGATACGGTGACCGGTGTAGCAAAAGAAACAAGTTTTAAAATTATAAGTAAGACCCCGATTATTGATGAAAATACTTTAACGCAAAGTATCTATTTTGAACCACAGACGGATTTTACTTTGGAAAAAATCAGCGACACTGAATTTTTGGTCAAGCCAAAAACTATTTTAGAAGATGGTGAGCTTTATAAATTATTGATTGGTTCGGCATATTTGGATGAAAATGGTTTGCAGGTGGATTATGATTATTCTTGGGCTTTTCAAGTTAAAAATACTTTTAAAATAATTGGCACTTTACCGGCGCATCAAGCCAATGATGTTCCGGTTACTTCCGGTATTGAGGTTACTTTCAGCACTGATAAATTTATTGGTTTTGAAGAAGCATTTAGCATCACACCTGCAGTTAAAGGAAAATTTGAAAAGCACGGTCGAGTAATGGTGTTTGTACCGGAAAAACTTGAAGAACAAACTGTCTATACAGTGATTATTCGTCCAAATGTAAGTGTGGTGGATAGTGATGAAAAGTTATCCAAGGAAACTTTTTTTCAATTTGCGACTGAAAAATTATCAGCTACAATTCAAAACACAGATAATTTTCGTTTTTTTGATTTTTCCATGGAATTTGGCACGGAAATCGCACCGGTTTTTTCCGTTTATACCAACAATCCACAAAATATAGAAGTTCCGGTCACAGTCTATGCTTTTAAAGACGCAGGTGAATATTTAGCGGAAATGAAAAAATACGAGGTTATTCCTTATTGGGCATATAACATCAAGATGTCTTCGGAGCTGAATTTGTCCAAACTCAAAAAAATTGCCGAGTATAAAATTAAAATCTCGGAAGATGGTTATAATTATTTTTTGTCTTTACCCAATCCTTTGCCGGCTGGAAATTATGTGGTGGTTGCCAAAGATGGGAAAAAATATGATGCTAAAATTTTTACTCAAATTACAGATGTGGCCGCATATTATAATTTGACGAATAACAAATTATTGTTTTGGGTGAATGATATCAAAACCAAAGCACCGTTATCCGGTGTGATGGTCAAAGATGTGGCGACCGGTTTGTCTGCACAAACTGACAAGGATGGGGTAGTGACCTTTGATGTTCTACAATCAGATATTTATAAATCAGAGATCAAACAATTTTTGCTTTCTTCCGGGGATCGTTATTTGGCGATGCCGGTCAATTATTATACCGGTAATTCATTGAGTTACCTTGATCGCTATTGGTTATATTTTTATACGGATCGTGCTAAATATCAACCAACAGATGAAATAAATTTTTGGGGTGTGATTAAATCGCGCGGACAGGATGAAGCAGTAAAAAATGTTACGGTCAGTTTGATATCCGGCAATATGTATGATTACAATCAAGAACCGCTTGTGCTTACCAAACAAAAATTATCCGTAGATGATCATGGAAATTATATTGGTAAATTGGCTTTGAAAAATTTGGTGCCGAGTGGTTATCGATTAGTGGTGAAAGATGGTGAACAAGTCATTTCCGAAAAATATGTGAGTGTGGAAACATATATTAAGCCATCTTATAAATTGGAAATAAAGCCGAGTCGTAGCCGAATTTATGCCGGAGAAAAAGATGAATATACGATTAAAACCACTTTTTTTGATGGGACACCAGTCGCTAATATTGAACTCGGCTATAATTATTATGATCAAAATGGTTCATTAAAAACTGATGAAAACGGCATGTCTTATTTATCTTTTGATACTGTTTATTCGGATGAAAAATTTAGTTATTATGGTTATGAAACACATGCCCTGGAAGTGTCTGCGAACAAAACCGAGACTGGTGATATTCGGGAAAATACCACAGTGACTGTGTATGGTCCGAATATGGATTTTGTGAAAACTGAGATAAAAGGTTCGGATAAGCAAGCTAATATTAGCACACAAGTTTTAAGTCGTGATTTGAACAATGAAAAAACCGATTATTTTGGTCAACCAGTGGTAAATTTACCTGTGGTTGCGGAAATTACCGAGATTACTTATGTGGCCAAAGAAACTGGTACTAGATATGATTTTATCAATAAGGTAAGTTACAAGACGTATGATTATAGTGAAAAAGAAAATAGATTGGCTGATATAAATTTAAAGACTGATGCTAATGGTTATATTTCGGCTTCATTTAATACTATAGCGGAAAAAAGTTATCGTGTGCGTTTGGTGTCCACCGCAGAAAATGGTCGCATTTTTGATTCCGGAACATTGTATTATTATGCCACAAAAAATATTCAATATGACTCTGCTTATGAGAATTATTTTTTGAAGGAGAAGGATGCGACTTTGCATACCAATGGTTATAAAGTTGGAGAAACCGCTGAATTTGATTTTTCTTTGAATGACAATCCGATTGAATCAGGAAAAGGCGGAACTTTTTTATATTTTCTTTTACAAAAAGGTTTGTTGAATTATGAAGTGAATAATAATTCTTATTTTAATGTGAAATTTAACGAACAACATATCCCGAATATTTCTTTGGGTGGAGTGTGGTTTGATGGGAAAAGTTTTCATATTGCCAACAATCAGTCTATTCGTTTTGATAAAAATGAAAAAAAATTGTCATTGGAAGTGACCACTGATAAAGCCAAATATGTACCCGGTGAAGAAGTGACGCTCAAAGTGAAAGTAAAAAACAAAGAGGGTAAAGCTGTGACTGCTGATGTAAATCTGGATTTAGTAGATGAGGCATTTGCTACACTGGGAAAAACCACAGCTGATCCACTTAATGAATTTTATTATAATATCAGTGCGGGAATGATAGATTCAGGTTTTAGTCATCGATTACCAACCTTGAATGGTGGTGCAGAAAGAGGGGGTTGTTTTTTAGCCGGCACTAAGATAAAAATGGCGGATGGTTCGGAGAAAAATATTGAAAATATTCGTAGTGGTGATAAAATTTTGACCTTTACTGATGAATTGAATCATAGTTTGATTTCTGGCGAAGTGACAAAAACCTATGAACATTTGGTGGCGAAATATTTGATCATCAATGATCGGTTGTTTGTGACTCCGGAACATAGAATTTTTGTGAATGACACCTGGCGGACGATTGGTGAGGCCAAGCTCGGTGACTTTTTAATGGATGAAGCTGGTTTGCCGGTAAAGATTAAAAAAATTGAAGAGCGTCATGAATTTGTTAAAGTGTATAACTTTGAAGTGACGCCCGAGCATACCTATTTAGCAAATGGCATCTATGTACATAATGACAAAGATGGTGATCGTCAATATTTTCCTGATATTGCTTTGTTTAAGAATATTCGTACTAATAAAAAAGGTGAAGCCTCGGTCACTTTTACTTTGCCGGACAATATCACTTCATGGATTATTACCACCCAAGCGTTTTCTCAAAATATTGAAGTTGGTTCAAGTGAAACTAAAATTCCGGTATCATTGCCGGCATTTGCCGAGCTATCAATATCTGATGATTTTGTCGTTGGCGATGAACCATTAGTCAAAATGCGTTCGTATGGCGATGCTTTGAAAACCGGAGATAAGGTGAAATATTTTATGGAAACAGAAGGTTTGGGAATTGATCGCCAAGATATTTTAGGTCAGGCGTTTGAAGCTGTTTATTTTACTTTACCGAATTTAAAAAGCGGTGAATATAAAGTGCGTTCCGGTATTACTGCCGGTAGTTATAAAGATGTGGTGATAAAAACCGTGAAAGTTGTGGATACTCGTTTGGAAGAAACTGTGAGTAATAAATATATTTTGAACGACAATCCAAAAATTGCCGGAGGAAGAACCGGTATAACCTCACTTGTATTTACAGATAAAAATAGGGGACAGTATTATTATGATGTTTCCGAATTACTTTGGACTTCAGGAAAAAGAGTAGATCAACAGCTTTCCGGTGTGGCAGGCTACGACTTGATGAAAAAATATTTTACCGAACCGGATCAAATGTCTGGGGAGTTTATATCTGTGAATTATCAAGATTCATCCGGTGGAATTAGACTTTTATCTTATGATTCTCCGAATTTGGAATTGAGTGCCAAGGTGAGTGCTGTGGGAAAAGAATATTTTAGTCAAGCTAATTTATCCGGATATTTTTACGAATATTTGAATCGTAAAGATGTCAATAAAGATGAAGTTTGTATGGCACTTTATGGCCTTGCAAATTTGAATGAACCGGTGCTACTTTTAGTGAGAGATTTTTCCAAACGGAATGATCTTGCGGTCAAAGATCGTTTGTATATAGGTTTGGCGGCTATGGCTTTAGGCGATAAAAAGTTAGCTAATGATATTTATACCAAGATTTTGAATGAAACTGGTGAGGAATATGCTCCATATAAAAGATTGAAAGTGTCTAGTGATAAAGATGAAATTGTGGAAGCTACGGCTTTAGGTGCAGTGCTTGGTGCTGAGTTGGCGGATAAAAATGCGAATGCTTTGTGGCTTTATGCGGTCAAGAATCAACCTAAAGACCTTTTAATCAATTTGGAAAAAATTTCCTATTTGTCTGCTGTGATTCCGCAATTACCATCCGGTCCATCCAAATTTTATTTTGTTCGTGATGGTATCAAAGAAGAAAAAAGCTTAGAACGCGGAGAAAGTTTTCGTTTACCAGTGTTATCCGAGGATTTACCACAAATGACCTTTGGAGTGTTTGAAGGTAATGTAGCAGTGATGAGTCGCTATTATCGTCCAGTGAGTGAAGTAAAGAATACTACTGATCTTATGTCTGTGGAAAAGAAATATTTTAATGAAGCCGATCAAGAATCAACGACTTTCAAAGAAGGGGAAATAGTGAAAATTCAAATACATTATAAATTAGAAGATCGAGCTTATGATGGTGATTATGAAATTACTGATATTTTACCGAGTGGTTTAAAATTTGTGGCCGGTTCATTGAAAACGCAAAATGAAGACTATTGTTTTCATAGATTTCCGGAAGAAATTTTTGGACAAAAAATTCGTTTTTATGCGAGCAAAGGAGACAACCGTTGCGAGCAGAAAACAGATGATATTACTTTTTATTATTATGCGCGTATCGCTAATCTGGGAAAATTCAAAGTGGAACCGGTAATAATGCAGACAGTGGCTAGTAATGATTTCAAAATATTTTCCAATTTTTCTGAAATAATTTTGGAAAAGAGATGAAGAATAAAACTAAAAAAATAATTTTTTTACCGGTGATGATTTTGTTTGTCGCCGGTTTTTGGTTAATTTTTGTTAAAATTGATATTGGAAAAAAAGTTGTTATACAAGAAAAATCAAATTATTTTTTTAATATTTCCGTAGATTACAATTGGCAAATTTTTACTGGTGCAATCGGCACTTATCCGAAATCTACAAATTCTTCAATAGGGGAAATTAAGGGGATAATTGTTCCTCATCATGATTTGGCTGGGAAATATGTAGCGGAAATTATGCAAAAAATAGCTGATGATAAAATTGAAAGAGTCATTATTGTTGGACCGAATCATGCGGAAAGTGGTGTGAATGATATTGTTTCCGGTATCATTCAGTGGCAAACACCACAGGGTGAGATAAAAGCCGATATAAAAACAATAAAATTTTTACAAGAAAAAGGATTGGTTTATTTGGCTGAAGAAAAATTTAAAACTGAACATTCAATAAACGCCATGGTTCCATATATTCATTATTATTTTCCGAATGCCAAAATTGTGCCAATTATTTTAAAACACGGAACAAGTTTGACGGAGACGGAAAAATTAGCTATTGATTTGAAAGATTTAATGAATGAAAAAACTTTAATTATTGGCTCAATTGATTTTTCGCATTATTTGCCGACCGCAGAAGCTTATGATAAAGATAAAATTACCGCGGAAGCCTTAAAAAATAGTGATTATGAAAAGTTGTATTCTTTTGATAATGATTATCTTGATTCGCCACCCACAGCCGTGACCGTGCTAAAAGTTATGGATTTGCTGAAAGCGAGTAATTTGACTATTGTTCGTAACACCAACCAAGCTGATGCTGTCGGTCTACCTACCATCAAAAGTTCCACCAGCTATTTTACTATTTTGTTAGGCGGGTGAAAAAATAAATCGTTTAAAGTTGTGGATAAGTTAAAGAAAAAATTAGCAGGTTTATCTGATATGTGATATACTTGTAATACATTGTATTACAGATTAAAAAAATTAATATGCGTAAAATAATTAATATTTCTCTTCCACCTCCGGTGGCTAAAACTGTTAAAATGGCGGTAAAAAAAGGATCTTATTCTTCCACAAGTGAATTTTTTCGGGAACTTTTGCGAAATTGGCAAAAAAAAGAACTCCTAAATGAAATAAAAGAAAGTCGTGCTGAATTTGTTTCCGGTAAAGGAATGAAACTGTGATCATTAAAAAAAATACGGTAGCTTATTTGGCTGACTAAATAAAGGTCGAATCAATTATTTTAATTTAATTACTAATAAATTTAATATGACTCTTAATTGGAAAGTAATTTCTGCCACTTCTTTGACAGTTGTCATTTTAGGTGTTGGAGCCTATATTTTGACTGTCAAAACGCCAATGCAAGAAGTGGCAAATAATTCCGTAATTACGGAACAGCAACAACAAATTCTTGATGAAGAAGTAACTGCAGATAAATATTCTCCTGAAGTGGTCTTAGCTATACAAGATACTAATGATGTAGTTGACTCACTTATTGATGAAGCAATAGACGAACAAATTGCCTTAGAGGAAGAAGAATCCGATATTTACTTAGCTGATGCCGAAGCCCAAGCGATCAGCGACCTTGAAAAATTATATGATGCATATGAATTATAAAAAATCAATATCTGCTGTTTTGACTATGGCGATGGCTTTGGTAGCTGTAGCACCAGCAATGGCTATGACCAGGAATGGCGAGATAAAATCAGTCGATCCTTCGGCCAAACCAGTATTGTCTGGTATTCAAAATATCGAAGGACAACAAAAATTAGTGGCTAATTTTTGTGTGACGTTAAATAAATTTAATGGTACTTTAGCACAAAGATTGACACAAAAAAGTACCACCTTACAAACTAAAAGAACAGAAACACAGAATAAATTGGTACAAAATCGTCAAACTCGTGAACAGAAAATGAGAACTATGCAAGAAACGGGGCAAGCTAAAAGAATGAAAAATTATGATCTGTTATCAGAACACGCTAAAACCGATGAAACTAAAACAGCGATTACTGAATTTAAAGATGCAGCAGAAGTGGCGATAAATGTTCGCAAAGAAGCGGTGGCCAAGGCCAACGCCAATTTTCAAGTGGCTATGGATCAGACTTTATCTGAGCGTAAAGTTTTGATTGATGAAATGATTTTAGAATATAAAGCGATGGTGGAAAAAGCCAAACAAGATGCGGCTACAGCTTGTCAGGGTGAGAATCCGGACATAAACGCTATTAAAGTTGCTTTACAAACTGATTTAAAAGATGCAAAGACATGGTATCAAGATGAAAAAAAAGAATTAGAACAGGTAAAAGTGGATTTGGAAGCAGTACGGGCGACGCATAAGGCTGATATTAAAAAAGCCATGGATGATTTTCGTATCACTATGTTGACCCTCAAAGCTGATCTGAAAGCGGTGTTTATGGCACAAAAAGATGCTCTGAAACCGGTTGCCACCGCTACCTCTGAAACTGAATAAGATTGAAATTCAAAAAAAGACCTTTTTCTTAAAAGGTCTTTTTTGTTGTAAAATTTTAATCTGTCATTATCTTTACAGTTATTTTGACCTGTGGTATATTTAAAATATAAAAATACCTAACCAACATCCAACTCTAACCTTATGGAAACCTGCCTCCACCTCCGCCAAGAATACACTGATCTCAAAGCTTTGAAACAAGAGTTTGATTTGGCATGTGATGAGGTTGTTCGGACCGGGGACTTGACCCAAGCTAAAGCTCTGAAAGCGGAATTGGAAGTTGGAAGAGACACACTAAAAGCCAAGCTCTGGCCATTGGAACAAGAACTGCCCCAAGCCGAACTTAGTAGACAATATGAAAGTCAGAAAGAAATATTGATAAAAACTAATATTTTAGAAAAGCTTTCCACCGGAGAATTAGGTATAAAAGGTATAGACAATAAAGAATATCCCTACCCCACCCTAAAAGAAATAACCGAGCGATTGAAAGCAAAACAAGAAAAATTAAAAACCAAGATAGAGCAAGGCTTCAATCAGCTTCTGATTGTTCCCTTTGGGATGAGTCTTGATAATTTGATAGAAAAATACAAACAAGTCATATTAAAACACCACCAAGAGAATAAACTTTTTGCCACCAAGAAAGATCCATCAGACCCAGATGAACCTCTGGAATTGGACGAGAACCTGCCAATTTGGCAATGGGATGGCTATAATGACGCTGACACCAATGGTAATTTGGTTTACCATCCTAAAAAATTTGATAAAAATGACCACCGAGGTCAAACCAAACAAGAAATCCTCAACCAAACCCACCAAGGCTTCAATATCCTGCTGATAGAAAACAACCCTAATATTCCCCGAGCCGGTCAAGGTAAAACTATAAAAAACAGAAAACAATTGGAAGCAGGGAAAAGTCCTATTGATTATTTAAACATATTAAACACTGATCCACAATATCAATATGAATCAGGAATGACCCCGGAAGAACAGATTATGCTCGCCATTATATATCTGGAACAAAACGATCAAGTCATAGATGACTACTCAGTCAATGGTTCAGCCTCTTGCCAGCTCGGAGCATTCTTTTTCACTTCGGGCAATGTTCCGTATGCCTTTTGGCGCCGTGATTTTCGGCAGGCGCACTTGAACAGGGAATCGGCTGGCCACATTGATGCGGTTGATGGTGTCCGTGGCGCGGTGAGAGAATCCCAGCTTTGATCTTTGGTCTTTTATTTTTTTGTAAAATTTTTCTTTTTAGTATATAATATTAAAAAGGGATCATTCATTTCGCTGGTGCGGAATTTATACTGAGCGGAGCCGAATGTATTCAGGATGACACATTATGTTTTTCAAGAAAAAATCAACTTTCTCTTTACCTATTACAGCGGCGGAAGATCAGCCGGTTGATTTTTTATTTTCTTCGGAAAAATTTACTTCAGATAATGACGGACAGCTGGCTGTGGATGTGGTGGAATCTGAAACCGAGATTGTGGTGCTCGCGACCATGGCCGGCACACCAAAAGAAAAAGTGCAATTAAATCTTGATAATGATCTTTTGACCATCAAGGGTGAGCGCCAGTTTCCTTTTTCTGAAAATAGCCATTTTCATTTTCGTGAGTGTTATTGGGGAAGATTTTCCCGTGCTATTGTTTTACCAGCTGATGTGCTGTTGGATTTGGTTAAAGCTGAATACCGAAACGGTTTGCTCATTGTTCATTTACCCAAAACCAAGAAAGACCAAAATATTCCGATTTTTGTGATTGATGATTAAATTATATGGAAATTGATTTTACTAAACATAAAGAAAAGCTGGAAAATTTTTTTACGGAAACTAAGCTTCCGGAAATTAAATCTCATAAAACAATATTAATCATGGCGATTGTTGTGGTTGGAGTTTTTGTTGTGGCTTTGTCTGCGGTTGCTACTTATAGTTATGTTTATCAAAACAAGGTATATCACGGAGTGTATTTGAATAATTATTCTTTAGCCGGTTTGACTTCTGATGAAGTGCGTGAATTCGGAGAAAATTTGGATAAACGGTTAGCTGAAGATGGAATCAATTATGTTTTTTTGGAAAATGGTCAGCCACGACAGGTTAAAGTGGATACAGAAATTATCACTCCGGAAGCGGCTATTGAAATTGTTTCATTAAAAACCGATGATTTGGCAGGACAGGCTTTGGCTGTTGGGCGTCTGGGTAATTGGTGGCAAAGATTTTTTGCACCAGTTGGTTTGCTAATAAAAAATGAAAAAATAATTTTACAGGTAAATTTAGCGGAGGATAAACTGCGTGAGATCTTAAAAACCAAATTAGCAGAGTTTGAAATTCCACCGAAAAATGCTGGTATCAGCATTACTACTTTTAATCCTTTGGACTATAAAATATTACCAGAAAATATCGGCGAGGTGTTTGATTATGATAAAATTTTAAACCAAACCAAGCAAAGTTTGAGTTCATTTTTAAATCAACCGATTGAAATCTCCAAAATTGTGATTGGACCATCGGTTATAAAAAGTGAGTTGGATGATAGTCTGCGAGATAATTTAGATAGAATAGTATCTGCGGGAGAGATTGGGTTGATTTATGATGATGTTACATCTCCTGATTTATTTGTTTGGCATCTTAAACCGGAAGTTACGGTTGACTGGTTGGAACCGCAAAAAGATGAATCCGGTCAGATATTTTTAAATTTTAATACGGAAAAATTGACCGAATATTTTACTATCAATATCACCTCAGAAATCAATCGTCCGGCCGAGACTCCACGTTTTAGAATGACGGATGGCAAGGTGGAAGAGTTCAGTGGTGGAAAAAATGGTCGGGAAGTGGATTTGTTGGCAACTTTTGATAAAATTACGGAAATGTTTAAACAGATTGCTTTCAACAATGCGAGTGCTACCGGCACAGTGATCAATTTAGTAGTGACAGACACACAACCGGATGATAAACTTTCTGATATCAATAATTTAGGTATTACTGATATTATTGGTGTGGGTATTTCTACTTTTAAAAATAGTCATTCTAATCGGATAAAAAATATTGCCAATGCAGTAAGAATTTTAAACGGTAAGATTATTGCTCCGGGTGAAGAATTTTCTACCAATGCTTATGCCGGGCCATTTACTTTGGAAAATGGTTATTTGGCCGAGGATGTGATTAAGGGTGATAAAATTGTTAAAGAAGTGGGCGGGGGAATGTGTCAAATTGGTACGACCTTATTTAGAATGGCTATGAATTCCGGGATGGATATTACGGAGCGTCGCAATCACAGCTTGGTCGTGAGCTATTACGCAGATCCGGTCAATGGTAATCCGGGAACAGATGCGACAGTTTATGATCAAGTGCTTGATTTAAAATTTATAAATGACACTGGTAATTATTTATTATTAGAAACCGAGATGGACACATTAAAAGAAGAACTCCGTTTTACTTTATGGGGTAAATCCGATGGTCGTAGCGGCTCGTATACTCATCCGGAGGTGCTTAAATGGATTCCGACTGGTCCGGCACGAATTGTGGAAACCACCACTTTAGCTCCAGGTAAAAAAGTATGCCAAGGAGCATTTCCTGGGGCAGTGGCTAAATTTACTTATACAAGAATCACTCCAACAGGGGAAACGATTGAACGAGTGTTTGATAGCTATTATCGTGCTTTGCCCTCCATCTGTACAGTGGGAGTGGAAAAAAAGACTGAAGAAGAAGCCATCTGTCTGGAAGGTGAAACCTGTGGAGAAAATAATTTGCCCGAAGAAAATAATACAGGTATAATAGATGGTGATACGAATGGAAATTCCACCAGCACATAAAAAACAAAGCTCCCCCGGCTTGCGCCGAGGGAGATTGAAGTTGTTGGGGGATAAGCCCCCCTTGATTTTTACCGTATCCAAGAAGACGTGTTATAGGTGAAGACGAGCCGTAGCCTGTGCTTACCAATAACACATCCCCATGCTTGTCTGAATACGGAAAGTTGAGTGCTTTTGAAAATAAAAACGCGCAATTTTCCGTATTCTTCAAACAAGCGAGGATGACTGAAGAATTTAATACATTTTTAAACAACGGTTAATTATATCACACTTTACGACTTTTGTCAAGCTTTTGTAGGGATTTTTTGTGGAAAAGTGGGTTTTTTGGCTAAAATAAGACCATAAAAAGATCTTTCGCTCCGACTTAGGATGACAAATCAAAATGTCCGTAATTATTTTTTTATTATTCTACCACCTTATCCACCAGCTTGTATTTTTTCGCTTCTTCAGCTGACATAAAATAATCACGGTCAGTATCTTTTTCAATTGTCGCCAAATCTTTGCCGGTATGATGAGCAATAATTTTATTTAATTTTGCTTTTAGTTTGATGATGCGTTCAGCATGAATTTTGATATCAGAAGCTTGCCCTTCCATCCCGCCCATCACCTGATGAATCATAATTTCAGAATTTTTTAAAGCCAATCGTTTGCCCTGTGTACCGGCAGATAACAAGACTGCACCCATACTTGCCGCCATGCCGATGCAAATAGTACTGACATCGCATTTGATAAATTGCATCGTGTCATAAATTGCCATACCGGCAGTGACAGAACCACCCGGGGAATTGATGTAGAGTTTGATATCTTTATCCGGGGCTTGATTGGCGAGAAATAGCATTTGAGCAATGATTAGATTCGCCAAAGTGTCATCAATGGTTCCGCCTAAAAAAATAATCCGATCTTGTAGTAGGCGGGAATAAATATCATAAGATCGTTCGCCAAATTGTGATTTTTCCACGACGATAGGAATGAGATGTTGATTTTGTGGTTGAGAGTTTTTCATATATTTATAGTATAGTATTTTTTTTATCAATGGTCAATATTTTATCCATTATCTCGGTCAAAGTTCCATCCATAGTAAAACCGGCGGCTTTGATATGACCGCCGCCACCCATAATTTTTGCCAATTTACTTACATCTATATCGTGATGTGTAGTGCGGAAACTGCCCTTAACTCGTCCTTCGGGTAGTTCTTTAAGGACCAAAGAAATTTTAGTCTCTTGTAAATTATTTAAAAAATCGGCAATATCCAATCCTTCCTCATGAGTGATGCCAGTATCGGTAAAATCTGCTAAAGTCAGATAAGTATAAGCCATGTTCAAAGGTTCATGTTTTTTCAAGCGGGCGAGCATAATTCCCCAAAGTTTAAAAATATCTAAAGATTTATTTTGGCGGGTATGTTGGTTGATCATTTTAAAATTTGCGCCTTTTTGTGCCATTTCTCCGGCAATTGCCAAAGATAAAGGTGTGGTGGCGGAATTACTGAAATTATCTGTATCAGTGAGAATACCAGTCAAAAGAGCGGTGGCAATATTTTTATTGATGGTAATGTTGTTATAACGAAAGAACTTATAAATTATTTCTGCCGTACTTGAAGCATCGGCTATGACCATATTTAGTTGACCGAAATGATCATTGGTTGCATGGTGGTCAATGTTGATTAAGATGGTCGGACGATTATCTAAGTACTTGCGTATTTTTGTTCTTTTATAATCCCCACAATCCAAGGCAACCACCACATCAATTTCTTCATCCTGTAATACTGTCTCATTCAGATTGGTACTTTGATGATGGGGGAGAAATTCTAGGGAATTTGGAATCTGTCCAGAACTGTAAATTATAACATTTTTTTTAAAATTGGTTAGATATTCAAACATGGCATTGACTGCACCTAAAGCATCACCATCCGGTTCGGTATGCGGAACCAAGACAATTTTATTTGCCTTTAATAATACTTCATGAATTTGTTGAGCTATTCGGTGCATAGGGTTAAATTAGGGAATCAAGCATTATATAGGTTTTGCCATTTTTTGTCAAGTATGGTAAAATATTTTCATTGTATCATTACGACCGATGTATTTAAAACGACTGGAAATTCAAGGTTTCAAATCTTTTGCCAATAAAACGGTATTGGATTTTTTGTCGCCAAAATCTGGTAATTTCAGCATTACCGCCATTGTCGGACCGAACGGGTCGGGTAAATCCAATATTGTAGATGCGATTCGTTGGGTGATGGGGGAGCAAAGTATAAAAAATCTTCGTGGTAAAAAGAATGAAGATATTATTTTTTCCGGTTCAGAAACAAAAGGTAAACAAGGGATGGCTGAAGTGATAATGGTTTTGGATAATGCGGATAAAAGAACTATACCGGAGTATGAAGAAATTGTAATCACTCGTCGATTGTATCGTTCTGGAGAGAGTGAATATTTATTCAATGGTGCTCCTTCGCGTTTATTTGATATTCGACTAGTTTTAGCACAAGCTCAGTTTGCCGAAGGGTCCTATGGAATTGTGGGTCAAGGAATGATTGATCGTTTGCTTATCTCCAGTTCGGCAGAAAGAAAAGATTTTATTGATGAGGCTTCCGGAATTAAAGAATTTCAGTTGAAGAGACATAAAGCTGATTTGAAATTGCATCGTACTTGGGAAAATATGAATATGGCCGAGAGTTTATTGGATGAGGTAGAACCGCGACTTAAATTATTGAAGAATCAAGTAAAAAAATTGGAAAAAAGACAATCATTGCAAATTGATTTGACTGAAGCTCAAGAAATCTATTATTCCTCTGTTTATTTAAACAACCATCAAGAGATGGAAAAAATAAATAAAGATTTGGCGGAGAAAGAGGTTATTTGTCATGATGTTGCGGAGAG
>Ga0172381_10002396_pt1 | contig 20686 bp, 21 predicted proteins | sample Leawel6488metaG_FD_119754 | JGI IMG/M metagenome (GOLD analysis project Ga0172381, IMG submission 119754) | Leachate microbial communities from a municipal landfill in Southern Ontario, Canada - Leachate well 64-88 metaG | ecosystem: Engineered > Solid waste > Landfill > Unclassified | place...
CGGCGGTAGTGGGGTTCGTAGCTATAAAGTTTTCCAGTTCGTTGTCTCTTTTGATGGCCTCGTATATGCCGATGCGGCCCTTATAGCCGGTGGAGTTGCAGTGTTCGCATCCTTTAGGATCGTCAACAATAAGGCCTTCTGTTTTTGGATAGTTTTTGAGAACTTCCGCCGGGGCGTCTTTTAACGCCTCCTCTACTTTTTTAATTTCTTCCGGCGTTGCCGGCCGCGGCTCTGCGCATTTTTTGCAAATTTTTCTAACCAGTCTTTGGGCAATGATCAAATTGATAGCCGGCCCAATGTTGTAAGCCTTTACTTCCATGCTGGTCAAACGGGAGATAGTGCCGGCGGCATTGTTCGTGTGTAGAGTGCTGAAAACCAAATGTCCGGTCAAGGAAGCTTGAAGGGATATCTCGGCAGTCTCCAAATCTCTTATTTCTCCGACCAGTATGACGTCGGGGTCCTGCCTCACGATCGATTTCAGGCCGGAAGCGAAGTCATAGCCTTTTTCCGGAGCTACCTGCGTTTGGGAAATATCGTCTAAATGGTATTCGATCGGATCTTCAATGGTAATGATCTTAATTTCAGGATCCCTTATCTTTTTTAAAAAGGCGTAAAGGGTGGTTGTTTTTCCTGATCCTGTCGGTCCGGTAACGATGATCATTCCGTTGGGTTTTTTGATCTCTTTAGTAAATATCTCATAAAGATCGTTTCTTAACCCAAGGTCTTCCAAACTGATCAAACTTTTCGGATTTAAAATTCTTAAGACAGCCGTTTCGCCGTATTGAGTGGGGAGGGTTGAGGATCTTATCTCTATCTCAAGGTCGGGCAGAGAGATCGAGAACCGTCCATCTTGAGGTTTGTCTTCAATGTTGAGCTTGAGCCCGGATAAGAGCTTGATCCTTGAAGTCAATAAAGCCTGTTTTTCAGGTTCGAAAATTATAACATCATGCAGGCAGCCGTCTAATCTGACCCTTAATTTGGCTTGTTTCTCTTGGGCTTCCAAATGCAAGTCGGAGCAGCCGAGAGAGATGGCCCCGGCTAAAATAGTTTTCAGGATAGAAGAAGTATCTTTTTCCAGCGATGCGTTAATAGATCCTTGGAAATCAGTTAAATTTTTGACTTCAATGTCCACTTGGTCCAAGAGGTCTTTTTCGATTTGAATTTTTCCGCTGATTTGCTGCATGTGATTAATTTACCACAGATGAAGCCGGCGGCCTAGCTTATTGGCGGCCGATAGCGTTCAGCGCTTCTTTTTTAGCTGACGCCAGATCTGATTGCCGGGACAAAAAGACAAGGCCCGTTCCCTTTTTCCTCCCTTCGAAATATTGATTCATTTTTTCAACGTATTCCTCTTTGTCCGAGTAAAAAATACCCATGATCTTATTTGATCCGTTTTTAGCTTCCGCTTTCCATAGGAGCAGAAAAGACGGGAGGAAAAGCCGTGTCTTGATCTTGGAGATAACAAACCCAAGATCTTTTGGCGACGCTCCGGCCGATTCAAAATCTTTTTCAGCCAAAGCGGAACAGTAAAAACCGGCATCGCCGCAAAATTCTATTTTTTTAAAAGTTTCAGCTAAAAGGTTTTGCTTGGGAGCCTCTTTTTCCTCGTCCGCCCACAAAGAAAAATCTGCTCCATTTTTTGCGAGCCAGCTTAAAAACAATATCGATCCTTGCCGGCTGGCTTGTTTTGAGCCCTTTAAGAAAGATGCAAATCCATATAAAAGTGCATTAGAAACATCTTTATCGACGAGGCTGCTGCCGAAATTTTTTAAAAAATGGGCGCAAGACTGAGAGAGGGTGGAGTTTTTTTCCACCAAGTTAAAATCAGCGTATTTTTGGTTAAGGTCGCGGTTGTCGATGTTGATAATTTTTATTTGAGGAAGATATTGATCCGGATTTTTTTCGATCGTTTTTTCAATAGTCTGAAAATTTTCTATGCCCAGAGAGATTAAAAGGTCAGCCGGTTTTTTTTCTTGGTTTATTTCTGAAAAGCCATCGATATCGCGGCTGGTGATGGCCCCGAAAGAGAAGTCTTCCAGCTTGATACTTTCTTTTTTTGATTTTATATACAGCTTAACTTCGCCGTCTTTTTTTTCATAATAAATTTCGGAAACATTTTTTTTTAACGATATCAAAAAAGTTTTTTGCTCTTCTTTCCTTGCGAGAAGGGCGATCGGTTCGGGAATATTTCGCAGAGAGGGGATGTTTACAATTTTATTAATATTTTTTAAACTAAAAAAAAGAGCCAAGGCGGCGCCGGCGGCGTCCTGGCTAGGATCATCATGAGTAAGGATGGCTATTCTATTGGCGCCATAAATGGCCTCTTTTATCTTTTTAAAATCATCCATAAACTTAATCCAAACTACTTCATTCCTGCTTAAAAGTCAATTTGGGAAATGAGTCTGACTCTGCAGAAAAATTGATGGAAATACAAACGACCGGGTATAAAAAAACTCAAGAACTTGGCAATATTTTTGCCCAGGAAATTTTAAGGAAGGGGCCGCAGGAAAAAGCGGTCGTTCTAGCATTATCTGGCGACCTGGGAGGAGGGAAAACCACTTTTTCCCAGGGTTTTGCGAAGGGGCTGGGAGTCAAAAATAGAATAACAAGCCCCACCTTTACGATTTTTAAAAGGTTTAAGATCAGTTTGGTCCGCGGCAGGGTTCCTCAAAAAATAGATTTTGAAAGTTTTTATCATTTCGATTGTTATCGGCTTTTGGGGCCGAAAGATATTTTAGAGTTGGGATTTAAGGAGATTGTTTCATCCCCTAAAAATATTATTTTACTGGAATGGGCGGAAAGAGTTAAGAAGGTATTGCCGAAAGAAACCATCTGGCTGAATTTTGACTTTGTGAGCCCGAACAAAAGGAAGATCGTGTTAAGCGAAAAGCGCAAAGCGAAAAGCGCAAAACAATAGCGCCTGCCTGCCGGTAGGCAGGTAAAGTTTAAAATATCCGTTTGTTGCTTTACGCTTTTCGCTTTTAGCTTTACGCTTAACAAGTTATGATTGCCGATAAAAAAACATTAGTCATTTTTGACAGCAACGCTATCATCCATCGCGCCTATCACGCCTTGCCTCCGCTGACAAATAAATCGGGGGAGCAGACGGGAGCGGCTTATGGATTTTTGCTTGCTTTTTTCAAAACCCTTAACGATTTCAACCCAAGTTATCTGGCTGCTTGTTTCGATTTTCCCGCGCCTAGCTTTAGGAGGGAAATATCAAAAGACTATAAGGCCAACCGGCCAAAGGCCGATCCGGAGCTTTACGCGCAGATACCCCTTGTTAAAAAAATATTAACCGCTCTTGGGGTAAAAGTTTTTGAAAAACAAGGGTTCGAGGCTGATGATCTGATCGGCACGATCGCTCGCGCTTCTTCAGCCGGATCCGGCTCCCATATTGAAAGTATTATTTTGAGCGGAGATCATGATGTTTTGCAATTAATTGACAGCCATACGTCGGTTTGCCTATTGAGAAAAGGGGTTAAAGACACAGCGCTTTTTGATGCTAAGGCTGTTATAGAGAAATACGGGATAGAGCCTATTCAGCTTATTGACTATAAGGCCTTGAGAGGTGATCCGACAGATAATATTTCCGGGATAAAAGGCATCGGCCCAAAAACCGCCACAGAACTATTGCAAAAATTTCAAAATTTGGACCGGGTCTACCAGGAAATCGAGGAAGGATTGAAGGGGGGAAAGATAAGCCTAAAAATGAGAGAGATGCTTTTATCCCAAAAAGGGGAGTGTTTGACAAGCCGCGTTCTCGGGAAGATCGTGACCGATGTCCCGATCGGTTTTGATCTTGAAGATTGCCAATGGCATGATTTAGATAAGGAAAAAATAGCAAAAACATTAGAAAATTTTGAATTTTTCAGTTTGGCCAAGAGGATCAGGGTCGGGGACAAAATTGAAAAGCCGAAAGACCCGCCCCCTAGTTTTAAAAAAAATTTGAAATTGTGGTAAGATAAAATAACCATGCCGTATGGCTAGTCCTTGCCGTCCGCTAATCGGCGAAAATCGGGATATTTTGGCAAGCTAATAAAATTTATTTTAAGTCCATATTTTAAAAATGAAATTCGGATATCTGCGTTTTAAAATAATCGGAGGGATCGTCTTTCTTTGCTCTTTGATCTTTTTCCTGGTCTTTTATCTGATAATTTTTTATCAAAAAGAGACTTTTTTTGATTTGGAAAAAATACAAGCTTACTCTTCTTCCGAGCATTTGCAATCCGTTTTTACCCAGCCGAAAGATTTCACTGACAAAACAAGGGTGCAGGAAATTATTTACAGTTTAAAATCTTCTTATCCCGATCTAGCCAAAGCTGATATTAATTTGATGCAAAACGGCAAGATAATAACCGTTTCCTCTCTGGAATTCGGATCGATCGGCAAAGAAGCGACCCCTGAGAACTATGAGGTTTTCCGATCTGGCACATCGGAAGAAATGGAATCTGCCGCACCTGTTTTTAGCGGCTCAAAGAGTTTTTTTAAAATTATCACTCCTATTATGTTTTCTGGCGTCAGCTACGGCACCTATGAGATATCTATATCTCTCGGGTCTTTTCAGAAGTCTTTTAACATTGTCCAGGAAAAAACATTGCAAATCATGACATTGGGGCTGGTTCTTCTGGCATTGCTTCTATTTCTTCTTTTGGAGTATCTAGTTTTGAGGCCGATAAAAAAGTTGGAAAAAGGGATAGGCTTTTTTTCCAAAGGGAAATTCGATTATAAGATCGAAGAAAAAGGATCAGATGAATTCGGCCGGCTGGCGAAGGGGCTCAATGAAATGTCAAAAGAGCTTTATAGGTCTTATGATTCTTTAGAGGACGCCATTGAACAAAGGACCAAAGAATTAGAGGAGGCTCGCACAGTATTAGAGATCAAAGTGGGAGCCAGGACCAGACAGCTTCAAGAGGTCAACGAAACCTTGGAAAAACAAGTTAAGGAAAAAACAGTTGAGCTCCAGGGCAAGATCAAAGACCTGGAAAGATTCAATAAATTGATGATCGATCGCGAGTTAAGAATGATCGAGTTGAAAAATGAGATTAAAAAATTAACGGAAAAAGAGAGCAAAAAGAAATAAAAACAACCAACAACGATAAATAGATAAAAATTCATTTATTTTACGCTTTTAGCTTTACGCTTTTAGCTTAAATGAGCTATGGCCCTGGAGGAAGAGAAAAAAGAAATCAACCTTGGCGGAGAATCTTATCAGGAAACGGAAAATGATTTGAGGGTGGCCCGCAGCGCCCTTTTGAATATTCTGGACGATACAGAAATGGCCAGAAGGATCGCCGTTGAGGAAAAAAATAAAACTTTGGCCATCGTCCAGAATTTTTCCGATGCTATTTTGGTTTTTGATGAAGATAATATTCTTGAGCTGGTGAACCCCTTAGCGGAGGATTACCTCGATGAAAAAAAAGAGAACCTTATAGGCCAGAGAACGGACGAACTTTTAATCTTGCCGAAAACAAAAGGACTGATGGCTCTTTTGGAAATTTTAGAAGGGTCGCCGATCAAGCAGGTCTTTAGAAAGGAATTTATAGCCAGGCCTAATTTTTATTTAGAGGTCACATCTGTCATACTGATAATAGATTCCAAACCAAAAGGAACGCTATTGGTTCTCCACGATATTACTCGAGAGAAAAATATTGAGAAAATGAAAACTGAGTTTGTTTCGATCTCCGCCCATCAGCTCCGCACGCCGCTTTCGGCGATAAAATGGACATTAAGGATGGTTCTCGATCAAGACGTAGGATCTATCACATTGGAACAGAGAGAGATCTTGGAAAAAAGCTATACCAGCAACGAAAGAATGATCAATTTAGTGAACGATCTTTTAAATGTTACTCGCATTGAAGAGGGCCGTTTTTTGCAGAAGCCCGAGCTGGCCCAGATAGAAGAATTGATCCAAGTAACCGTTGACAACCTGCAAGAGGAGGCAGAAAGAAGAAAAATATCTTTAAGTTTCACTAGCGCCGGCAAGCCATTATTACCCATGGTTAAGCTTGATAAAGAAAAAATGAAAATGGCTTTAGACAATCTGATTACCAATGCCTTGAAATACAACAACAATAAAGATGGGAAAGTAGAAGTCTCCATTGGAGAGAACGAAAAAAGAGAGGCGCAAGTTGAGGTGAAAGACAATGGGTTGGGGATACCGATAAGCCAGCAATCCAGAATCTTTACCAAGTTTTTTAGAGGGGAAAACGTTGTCAGGCTGGAAGTTGACGGATCCGGCTTAGGACTTTATACGGTTAAAAATATTGTTGAGGCGCATGGAGGAAAAATTTGGTTTAAATCCGAAGAGGGAAAGGGAACCACATTTTATCTTGTCTTGCCTCTCCCGCAGGCCTAAGTATGTGGACAAACTATTTACTTCCAGCGAAAAAATAAGTAAAATATATTATATCTTAGTGAAATTTTATGGCTAAAAAGATTTTGATCATCGAAGACGAGGAAATAATGCTGAATTTGCTTGAGAAAAAACTTAAGACAGCTGGTTACGACGTCGTAACGGCGGAAAACGGCCAAGAGGGTTTAGATATATTAAAAAGCCAATCTTTTGATTTGGTTTTATCGGATATCATAATGCCGAGATTGGGAGGGCTTGAAGTAATGGAAAAAATGAGCCAAGATCCGGAGCTTAAAAAAATTCCCATAATTGTTATCTCTAATTCCGGCCAGCCGGTAGAAATAGACCAAGCTAAAAGATTTGGAGCCAAAGATTGGCTGGTTAAGACCGAATTCGACCCTCAAGAGGTCATAGCCAAAGTCAAAAAATTGTTTGGAGAATAAATCTTGGCGGGGGGCCGGACCGAAGCCATAATTAATTTAGCTAAAAATAAAGTATGTCTCATAAAATTTTGTTAGTAGAAGACGACCGTTTTTTGAGAGAGCTAATGAGCCAGAAGATTTTAAAAATGGGCAATGATTTGGTTGTTGCTGTTGATGGAGAAGAAGGAGTGAGCAAAACAAAAGAAGAAAAACCGGAGATAGTTTTATTAGACTTAATGTTGCCGGGCATTGATGGTTTTGGCGTTCTAAGCCAGATCAAAGCCGACCCGGAAACAGCCGGAATACCGGTAATAATCCTCTCCAACCTTGGACAAAAAGAAGATATAGATAGGGCTCTTAAGCTTGGCGCAGTCGATTTTCTGGTTAAGGCTCACTTCACACCGCAAGAGATCATCGACAAGATAGAACAATATTTAAAATAGCAATGCCCGAGCTTCCTGAAGTGGAAACAATAGTCAAGGGTTTGAGATCAAAGGTCCTTCAAAGGACCTTTATTGATCTTTGGACGGACGCGGAAAAATTAATAAAATTTCCTAAAGATTTTAGTAAATTTAAAAAATCGGCTATCGGGCTGAAGATCGAAAATGTCAGCCGCCGCGGAAAGAATATTATTTTTGATCTATCGGAAGGAAAAATTCTTTTGATCCATCAAAAAATGACAGGACATTTATTATTGGGAAAATGGGAAAAAGCGGGATTAGGCTGGAGGGCTGCGGTTTTTGGGCCGATAGCCGATGATCCGATGAACAGATTTTTGCATTTGATCTTTATGCTGGACAACGGCCAGATGCTTGCCTTGTCCGATGTGCGTAAATTTGCCAAAGTAGAATTGCGCGAGGCTAAAGATTTTTACTCTTCGAAATATTTTAATGACCTTGGCCCGGAGCCGCTGGACCGAAAATTTTCTTTGGAAATTTTCAAAATCAGGATTCAAGGGAAGACAGGGAAGATCAAGCAGATCCTTATGGATCAAAGCGTGATAGCGGGAATAGGCAATATCTATGCCGATGAGATCCTGTGGCAGGCAAAGATAAGTCCTTTCAGGCCCGCGAACAAGATTTCCGATCAAGAGATGGAATTAATTTATTCAGCGATGAAAGAAATTTTAAAAAAAGCCATTAAAGCCAAGGGGTCCAGCATGTCCGATTACCGAACGCTTTCAGGGGAAAAAGGAAAATTCCAATTGATGAGAAAGGTTTATCGCCGTACCGGAGAGGAATGCCCGGCGTGCAAAGGGAAAATAAAAAGAGAAGTAATAGGAGGCCGGTCAGCTCATTTCTGTCCTGTATGCCAGAAGTAAGGAGTTAGGAGCCAGGAATTAGGAATTAGCTTGTAGGCGTTTCATTTCGCGAAAGGAAAAATACGAAGGCAAGCCCCTACAAGCTACAAGCTCGCAAATTATGATCATTTTTTTATACGGTCCGGATACTTATCGCAGCCGGAAAAAACTTGGCGAAATTATTGAAAGCTATAAAAAAGCCCATAAAAACGGCTTGAGTTTGAGCATTTTTGAGGGGCAGAATCTTTCTTTTCAGGAATTGAAGAGTCAAATGCAATCGATGTCGATGTTTAGAGAAAAGAAATTAGCGATCGTTAAAAACGCCCTGGCTAACAAAAAATTTAAAGAAGATTTTTTGAACGACAAAGAAGTTTTTCTAAAAACAGAGGACATCGTTGTTTTTTTTGAAGAAGGGAAGCTGCCAGCCAAAGACGCTTTAGCTTCTTTCTTAGAGGAAAAGGCTTCAAAAAGCCAAGAGTTCGAATTTTTATCCGGAGCCCGGCTTAAGAATTGGATAAAAAAGGAGTTGGACGGATATCAATCCGAAGCCGATTCCCAGGTTGTTGAAAAATTAGTCCAGGATGTCGGCGGAGACCTTTGGCAAATGTCTAACGAGATCAAAAAATTGGCCAGTTTCAGATATAAGGAAAAAATTACAGTCAAAGATGTCGATCTGCTAGTAAGGCCCAAAATTGAAACAGATATTTTTAAAACCATCGACTATATCGGCCAAAAGGATAAAAGAAACGCCTTTCTTTTGATAAAGAAGCATCTAGAAAAAGGAGAATCCCCTTTCTACATTTTTTCAATGATCAATTTCCAGTTTAGAAATTTAATTATGGCCAAAGCCAAATGCCAGGAAGGGGATCCGGATGCTCCCGGCCAATTCAATATTTGGGCCAAAGAGCTCGGAATGCATCCTTTTGTTTTCAGAAAGGCTTTTTACCAATCCCAGCATTTTAAAACGGAAGAGCTTAAAAAGATATATCAAAATATTTTTAAAATAGATCTGGCAACAAAAACCGGAGAATTAACCCCGGAAATTGCTTTAGATATTTTTGTGGCCCAGATCTAGTTTTTTTACTTGCCGACTTTAGCGGCGAATATTGAGATCCTTGATTTTCTGCGGCTGGCGTTGTTTTTTTTGATGACGCCGGCTTTAGCGGCTTTATCAAGAGCTTTGTAGACTTGAGGTAATATTTTCTGTAATTCCTCGCCCTTTTTAGCAGCAGCCAAAACCCTAACCTGTTTCAAAACTTCTTTGATCTCTTTCTTATATTGCAGGTTTCCGAGTTTTCTCTTTACGGATTGGCGCTGTGCTTTTTTGGCTGATTTTGTTATGGCCATATTCTTTTGCGGAATTTAAGTAATTTAACGATTAACAAAAAAATCATAGCATAAATGCGTGAAAGCGTAAAGTGAAAAGCGAAAAGCGTAAAACAAAAGCGTAAAATTTAAAATATTCGCTTCTTCGTCATTCGTTGCTTTTAGCTTTACGCTGTTATTTTACGCTTTGCTTTTTTAGCTTTACGCTTTTAGGGAAGATGGCAAGGTCTCCGCGATAATGTATAATGTAAATAATGTTCAACTATATTTCCGGCACCATCACAGATAAAGACAGCAGGAAAGCGGTTTTAGAAAACCAAGGGATCGGGTTTGAGATTTTTTGTTCGGCTAAGACCTTGGAGAAATTGATTGTCGGGCAAAAAGCGAAGATATATGCTTTTTTAAATGTAAGCGACCGGGCTTTAGATCTTTATGGTTTTTTAACTAAAGAAGAACAAGAATCTTTTCACCTCTTAAATAATGTTTCCGGTATCGGCCCAAAGACAGCTTTGGGTTTGGCAGCCATCGGCCCGATGGACAAGATCAAAGACGATCTGGAGAATGGAAGGATCCCGGCCGATGTTAAGGGCTTGGGCCAAAAAAGACTGCAAAAAATTCTTTTAGAGCTGACCGGCAAAATTCAGGAAATTTCCAAGCAAAAAAGCGGCAAGTCCGCAGTTCAGGACGACGCCTTGGAAGCGTTGGTGGTTTTAGGATTCGCCAGACAGGAAGCTAAAGAGGCTTTGGCAGGTTTGCCGACGGACGTGCAAGAAACAGGGTCCAGAGTAAAAGAAGCGTTAAAAATATTAGGGAGAAAATAAAATGGACATTTCTCAAACCAGAGGGATCATAATGTTTATTTGTGCGGCTATCGACCTGTTTTTTGCTTTGATCGTTTGGAGCAAAAGCAAAGAAAACAGATTAGCCTTTCATTTAGGATTTCTTGCTTTCTTTGCCGCGCTGTTTTCTTTTACTTATGGCTTTTTTTTCTTTTTCGATTGGCAAAGACTTTTTTGGGTCCGCTGCACTTGGACGGGGGTTTTAGTGGTCGCTTCTTACGTGAGCTTTGTTTATGTTTTTACGGGTAATTTAAAGAATTTCAGATTTAAATCCGCTGCTTGGTATTCTTTAGCTATTGCCATAATTGCAACAGCCATTTTTACTCCTTATATCGTGAGAAATATTTCCAACCAGTATCCTTATGTCGGTGTCGAATCCGGCGGGGATTATGGTCCATTGGCTTTTTTGGGAAGGATCTACATAGTGGCGGGATTGTTTTTCAGCTTATTTTGTCTGTGGAAACATTATTTAAAAATTGAAGATCCGGTAAAACGAAGACAATTGCAATATTTTATTGCTGGATTGGTCTTTTATACTTTTGTGGGGGTTTTGGCGGGAGGGGTTATTCCTATATTCAATCCAAACTTTGACCTTGTGGATATTTCTGCTCTTTTTTCCGTCCCTTGGGTCGGATTGACTGTCTATGCCATATTTAGAAACAAGCTGTTTGATATAAAATTCTTTTTAACCGAAGTGCTGGTCTATTTTTTTGGCTTATTATTGCTCGCCCAATTATTTTTTAAAGGCCCTTCTTGGAACATTTTTGTTCAATGGGCCAGCTTTATTTTATTCTGTTTTATCGGTTACCTTTTGATCAAGGCCAATCGAAAAGAGATCCAAAAAAGCGAGGTCTTGGAAGAAAAAGTCGCCGAGAGAACCAAAGAGCTGCAGGCTTCCAACCAGGGGTTGAAAGAGAGAGAAGAAGAGCTGACCAAGTTTTACAATTTGACTGTGGGGAGGGAAGTTAGAATGGCGGAGCTAAAGGAAAAAATAAAAAGCCTTGAAGAGAAAAATAAATGACAGTTAAAAATTTTGTTAAAAAATTTGCTCCTAAGTCTTTGATCAGTTTGTACCATTTCAAACTGGCCTTTTTAGGCGCTTTGAGATACGGTTTTCCTGCGCGCCGGCTGGAGGTTATCGGTGTAACCGGCACCAGCGGCAAGTCCACGACCGTCAATTTGATCTCAAATATCCTTGAAGAAGCGGGGGGGATGGTTGCATCGACCTCGTCTATCAGGTTTAGAATAAATGGAAAGGAACAGCCCAACCTTTTAAAAATGACCATGCCTGGCCGCTGGCGCATCCAGAAGTTTTTAAAAGAAGCGGCTGACAGCGGTTGTAAAACGGCAATTGTGGAAGTAACATCCGAAGGCATTGTCCAGCACCGCCACCGGTTTATAAATTTTAAAATGGCTTTATTCAATAATCTGGCCTTGGAGCATATCGAATCCCACGGCAGTTTTGAGAATTACCGCAAAGCCAAAGAAAAGCTTTTTCAAGCTGTAAAAGGGATCCATATCCTTAATCTTGACGATGATAATGTTGAGCATTTTTTGAAATACCCAGCCGAAAAAAAGTACGGTTATACTATTAAAGGAAAAGCTATAGAAAGAGTGGAAATTATCTCTGCCAAAAATATTAAAAGTGTTGCAGGAGGATCTGAATTTGAGATCAATGGAATGAAAATTTATTTACCGCTCCAAGGAGATTTTAATGTCTGCAATGCTTTGGCCGCTATTTGCGTGGGCGCGGCCAAAGGAATTAGCTTGCCGATAATGAAGAAAGCTTTAGAAAAAACAGCGACAGTCCCGGGCCATATGGAAGAAATAATTTTAGAGCCATTCTCCGTTTTTGTTGATTACGCTTTTATTCCGAGCACTTTGGAAAAAGTCCAAGGAACTTTGAAAGCCAAGGCAGCGGCCAGGGGAGGCAGGCTGATCGGCGTCTTGGGATCGTGCGGCGGCGGCCGCGATAAATGGAAGAGGCCGATTTTGGGCGAGATCGCCAAAAAATATTGCGATGAGATCATTATTACCAATGAAGATCCTTATGACGAGGATCCGCAAGAGATCATTGATCAAGTGGCCAAGGGCGCGGGAGAGAAGGCTAGGAAAATATTAGACAGGCGCGAAGCGATCGGCCAAGCCTTGAAGCTGGCCAAGCCAGGGGATGTGGTCATTTTAACCGGCAAGGGTTGCGAGCCTTGGATCTGCGTGGCTGACGGCAAAAAAGTTGCTTGGGACGAAAAAAAAGTTACGCTGGAAGAATATCAAAAATTATTTTCTAAATAATCTTTAACTTGCGGGAAGGCTTAACTTCTTTGTTTTATGTATGAAAGGATAGTTGCGCTTCAGGAGGTTCTGCGCGAAGAAAAATTGGAGTCAATATTGGTCACAGATCCGGCCAATGTTTTTTATTTGACTGGCTTGTGGGATCAAGTAGGAAAGGGGTTCTGGGTTTTTGTCTGCCAGAATAATTTTTGGGTGATAACTTCTGTTTTTTATAAAAATATAATCGAGGAGAAGGTTTCGGCAAGCCATTTAATAATGTGCTCGGCAGAAGCTTCTCGTTCTCAAAAACTTTTAGGCTTGGCGGGAGAAATAAATAAAATCGCTTTTGAAAAAGAGAGCTTGTCTTACGCTGAATATGAATTTTTTGAAAAAGTTTTAAGCAGCAAAGAGCTTGTGCCTTGCGCTGGGCTGGTTGAAAAGATCAGGAAAATAAAAGACCAAAAAGAAATTCAGAAAATAAAAAAAGCGGTTAAAATAACCGATCAAGCGTTTGAAAGCGCTTTAAAGATTATTAAGCCAGGAGTAAGTGAAATTTTTATTGGCCGCAAAATCAGGGAAATAATGGAAGACATGGGAGCGGAGGGCACCGCCTTCGACTCGATTGTTGCCAGCGGAAAGAACGGAGCGGACATCCACCACACTTGCTCCCAGAAAAAGATTAAAACAGGAGAAATGGTTATTATCGATATTGGCGCTAAATACAAAGAATACTGTGCGGATTTTACCAGAACAATTTTTATCGGCAAGGCCACCCCGAAATTTAAGAATATTTATCAAATTGTTTTGGAAGTTCAAAAAAATTCGATTAGCCGATGCAATGCCGGCTCTTCAATTGGTGGAAGTTTTTCAGCAGTTGTGGATGATTTTAAAAAATATGGAGAGAGTGAAAATTTTATTCATGCTTTGGGCCATGGGGTAGGGGTCGAGATTCATGAATTGCCTCATATCGGCAGATACGATAATCAAGGTAGCTTTGAAGATGGAATGGTTGTGGCAATAGAACCAGGGCTTTACTATAAAGATTTTGGAGGTGTTAGAATCGAAGATTTGTGTTTGATTGCCGGCAAGTGCAAGCCAATGAGCAAAGTCTCGAAAGAACTAATAGAAATATTATAGCCCACAGGTTATCCACAGGATTTACACAAGCATTCCTCGTGTCGCTATTGGCTACAAGTTTGACTTTTACTGTTTTAAGCTCTAAAGTTGAGGAATTCGGGAACAATGGCATTATTAATAATTTTTTATTGAACATTATGGAATTTTTAAAACTCAATTTACCTAAAAGTTTAAGCAAGCATGTCCGTACCGAGAAAAACCGCATCCGCAAGCTGATCGGCAGCACGGACGAAAAGAAGAAACTCGTCGATGAACTTTACAAAAAAGTTTTAAAAATAAAAAAATCGGCTGCTGAGAAGAAAGAGAAGCCGGCCAAAAAATAAATTCAACAATGTTTTTACAAGGCTGTGTCCATTAAATGGGCGCAGCTTTTTTGTTTTTTGGAAGCTACAGGTTTTTGACCATATAAAGCTCTTTGAGCTTGAAGCCGGATCTTTTGAAATATTCTCTGGCTCCGACGGACGAGATGGCCGCTAGCTTTTTCAAGCAGAATTCTTTTTGGGCTATTTTTTCAGCGGCTTTTATCAACTTATCTCCCAGGCCCTTGTGCTGGGCGGAAACTTTTTTGTTACTGGAAATAGGAGTAAGTATGCCGTAAGTGTGCATTTCCCTGATTATTCCGGTATTTTCAAGAACCTTGAAAATCTGTTTTTGACCTTTGTTGTAATTGGACGAGGGGATCCGTAATCTTAACAAGCTGAATATCTTTTCCCTGCTTTTGTTCTCAAAACTTAAGAATATCTCCTGCCCGCCGGAAGCAGGGTAGTCGTGGCGGAAAAGAAAAACTTTTTCTTTGGGGTCGTATTCTGATTTTATTTCCCGGCAGCGGATGCATTGGCATTTAAAGTTTTCAGACTTGAGCTTCTTTTCAATAACTTGTCTTAAATTGGAGATCTTAGCCGGCCCCTCCACTATGGTTTTGGAAGAGATATCGCGGATGACCCTTTCGATCCTTACATAGGGCGGCACTATTTTTTTGATCTTCACGATGGTCTCGATCAGATCTTCGGCGCTGCATGGCTGGTATTTTTTATCAAGATACCATTGGTAAAGCGGCGCTTCTTTGACCAAAGCACAAGGATAAATTTTTAAGCTGTCCGGCTGGAAATCAGGATTAGAGAAAAGCTCTTTGAACATCTCCGCATCTCTTTCCGGATTAGAGCCGGGAAGGTCCAACATCATCTGGTAGGAAATTTTAAAACCAGCATCTTTTAACAAGCGGGTGGCTTTTACGGTTGAGTCTATTAAATGTCCTCTTCTACTTAACTGTAAAACATCGTCATAAAGGGACTGGACTCCAAGCTCGACCTTGGTAACGCCATAATTTCTTAGTCTTTTTATCTCTTTTTCATTTATGAAATCCGGCCTGGTTTCAACAGAAAGCCGCGAAATGCGATGTTTGGCTTTTTCGTTTTTCTTTTGAGAAGCTTCTAGATTTTTAGAAGCGATTTTTTTTCTGTTTTCTGCATCATTACAGGCATCAAAGCATTTTTTGATAAAACTTTCCTGATAGGTTTTAGGATAAAAACTCCAAGTGCCGCCGATGATTCTTAGCTCTATTTTTTCAGTAGTATGGCCTTCGGCTTCCAGCATTTCCAACCTTTGCCGTACTTGCAAATAAGGATCATACTTCAGCTTTCTGGCGCGCTCCACTGCCGGTTCTCCCGAAAGGTAGCTCTTGGGGATGCCGGTTTCGTTTGGGCAGTAAAGGCAATTTCCGGGGCAGGGATAAGGCTTGGCCAAAACCGAAACATTGACTATGCCGGAAAGAGAGCGGACCGGCCGGGTTTTTAAAATAAGCTCCAGTATTTTTGAAGGCTTGATGCTTTTGCTCAGCAATAATTCGTGATAAGCTTTGAGCAAATCCATATTGCTCGGGCAGGCGGTCTTACAAAGCTTGGAATATTTTCTTTTGGCGCGCGCCAAATCGTTCAAGGTCTTGGCCCTGTCTTTCAATAAATTTTTGATTATAAACTGGTTATTGTCCATATTTTTTTAAATGGAAAAATATTTTGCCGAGTATCTGCTTAAAGAAGGAGCGAAAAATTACGATATCATCGCTTCTGATTATGCTCGCACGCGCCGTTACAATTCGCAAGACCTGATCGACTTGGCCGTTTTAGCCAAACCGGGCGAAAAAGTTTTGGATCTGGGCTGCGCCAACGGCAGGATGATAGAACTGTTTGATCCGAAAAATATAGAATATCACGGAGTTGATATTTCAGGGAAGCTGATTGAGATCGCCAAGAAGCTTTATCCGGCCGGCCATTTCCAGATTGGAGATGCCTTGAACATTCCTTTTCCCGATAATGCTTTTGATAAGGTCTATTCTATTTCAGTTTTACATCATATTCCTTCCGAAGAATTCCGGCAAAAATGTTTCAGCGAGATCAGCAGGGTTTTGAAGCCAAACGGACAATTTATTTTAAGAGTTTGGGATTTGTTAAAAATAGACAAAGGAATAAATTTGATTTTGAAATATTCGTTTTTGAAATTGGCCGGAAAAACAAAAATTGATTTTTTTGATCTGATGATGCCCTGGAAAGATTTCCAGCAGAACCAAAAAGGAGAAAGATACTTCCACCTTTTTCGGATGGGAGAGTTGAAAGGATTAGCGGCGGCCGCAGGTTTTAAAACGGAAAGAATATGGCGGGACGGTAAAGGGAAGCTGGCGAATATTTATTTGACCGCCCGAAAGCCGCAATAAATTTGTCCCTGTGGTCCAATGGATAAGATAAGGGCCTCCGAAGCTCTAGATACAGGTCCGATTCCTGTCAGGGACACTAACTAAGGAATTAGCCTGCCTGCCGGTAGGCAGGGAATTAGCTTGTAGCTTGTAGAATTTTAAACACAACTCTGGGCAAGGCCCCGAACCCAATGTGGTTTGGGGCCGATTTTTTCGTGCGCGGCGGCTAACGCCGCCCATTCATTTTGCTCGCCCGCCGTAGCTTTAGCGAAGGCAGGGGGCAATGCGAAGATTTTTTTATTTGACTTAATGATGGGATTCCTTTATTATTCTGCTTAATAAAATCGTCGGGCTTTTTGCGAGCCTTATCGTAAAAAAATTGTAAATTTAAATAAAAATATGGACAAAATTTTTAACCGTGAACCGATGGCTGTTTTGATTGCCCGGGAGATAGATGGCCAGGGCTTTTATTCGGAAGAGCCGATCAATAAGAATGCCCAAAAGGGATATGTTGATTTGGAAGTCTACCATAATTACAGGCCTTTGTTTTTTGGCGGGAAGGAAAGAAGATTCTTGGCGAGCTTGAAGGCGGAAGAATGCGATGCTTTTGCTTGTTCGTCTCTTAGTCTTATTGGAAATCAAGGAGACAAAGAAATGATAGAAAGGATTGCCAACAGACTGATCGAGAAGTTCGGATTTTATAAGGTAAGCATCATATTAAAATATGATGGACCGGGAACATATCCGTTAGAAATAAAAGCGGTTAAGACTTGTGCGTTTGCGTAAAAAAAATAAGCTTCCTGCCGGGCAGGAAGCTTTTTGTTTTGGAAAAATTGTGATAAATTTAGGTTATTATGACTGCTATTAAACGAAACTATAAAATTGTTGTTTCTGGAGCGGCTACTACCAGCCCATGTTGCGACGCCATTGAAGAGATTGCCAGGGAGCTGGGCCGCCAAGTGGCCGAGCACGGCTGTGTTTTAGTAACCGGAGCCACTACGGGCGTTCCTTATTTTGCGGCTTTGGGAGCTAAAGACGCTGGCGGGGTCAATATCGGTTTTTCGCCGGCCGATTCAGAGATATCCCATTTAAAAGCTTACAGATTGCCGGTTAAGCCCTTTGATGTAATGGTGTATACCGGCGCTGATTATGTAGGCCGCAATGTGATGATGACCAAATCGGCCGATGGAGTAATTATTGCTTGCGGCAGAATGGGCACGATGCATGAGTTTGCCACTGCTTTTGAAACTAAAAAACCTTTGGCAGTACTAGAAGGGACAGGAGGCTTTGCTGATAAAGTCAGGCTGATCGCGGACACGCCTTGTCCTGGAGTTAATAAAATAATCTATGAAAAAGATCCTCATAAAATAGTAGAGAGATTGATCCAATTAATAGATAAAGAGAAAAAAGTCAACGGAAAGGTCGACATCGGACAATAGTTTTTGCCCGTTTATTTTGCAAATAAAAATTCGTTCTTGTCCCGAGCTTATCGAAGGATTGCGGCGAGGCCCGCCTTCGCTAAAGCTACGGCGAGGCGAAGCGAAGAAATATGGCAACTAAAAAAATAAAAAAAGCAAAAAAACCGATTAAGAAACCAGCTAAATCAGTTAAGAAGCCGGTTAAGAAGCTTGCCAAGAAAGCTGTGAAAAAACCTGTGAAGAAAGCGGCAAAAAAAATCGCGAAAAAGCCGATCAAGAAAGCTGTGAAAAAGATTGCGAAGAAGTCTACCAAAAAGACCAAACCATTAGCTAAAAAACATGCCAGCAAAGCAAAAAAAGTTTTGGTTCCAGCTGCAGGACCACGCAAAGAAGACGGCGGAAGGCAGATCGGCAAAATACTGCATTATTTCGACAAGATCAGCGTGGCAGTTGTTGAACTGGATGGAGAGCTTATCGTGGGTGATGTTATTAGGATCATAGGAGGAGTAGAAACTGATTTTAAACAGGCTGTTGAATCAATGGAGCTTGAGCATGAAAAGATCAGCAAGGCTAAAAAGGGGCAGGCAATAGGGATGGAGCTGAAAGGCAAGGCCAGGGAAGGTTATAAAGTTTATAAAATTTAGCCGGGTTTTATATTTGTCGGCATTGAAAATTAACTAAATAAGTTAATCAGTTTTTTATTAATGGAGTTTATTGCTGATCTTCATATCCATTCCAAATATTCCCGGGCTACCAGCAGCCAAATGGAGCTGGAGCCGCTGGATCAATGGGCCAAAATAAAAGGCATCCAGGTTTTAGGAACCGGCGATTTTACTCATCCGCTTTGGTTTGCAAATCTGGTCCAAAAATTGGAGCCGGCGGAGCCAGGGCTTTTTATTTTAAAAAATGATAAAGGCGATTTTAAAAATAGAACCCGTTTTCTTCTAACTTCGGAGATCAGCTGTATTTATACCAAAAATGGCAAGGTGCGGAAGATCCATATTGTTTTTTTTGCGCCGTCGTTTGAAACTGTGGCCAAGATCAATAAAGATCTGGCCGCCGCCGGCGGAAATTTAAAATCGGACGGACGGCCCATTTTAGGCTTGGACGCGGAAAAGCTAGTGGAGATTGTTTTGAATGCAGACCCGAAAGTTTTTGTTGTTCCGGCGCATATCTATACCCCATGGTTTTCTTTGTTTGGCTCCCGTTCGGGTTTTGATTCCTTGGAAGAATGCTTTGAAGGATATTCCAAATATATTTATGCCGGAGAAACCGGTTTGTCATCTGATCCGGCTATGAGCTGGCGCAACTCCAAATTGGACAAGCTGGCGCTCATCTCTTCAAGCGACGCCCACTCTCCGGCTAAGCTGGGGCGAGAAGCCACGGTTTTTGACACAGAGCTAAGCTACGAAGCTATCACTGGAGCCTTAAAAGAAAAAGACCCCAAGAAATTTTTATATACAGTAGAATTTTATCCAGAAGAGGGCAAGTACCACTATGACGGCCATCGCGAATGTAATATCTCTTTAAGCCCGGCTGAATCGAAAAAATACAATAATATCTGTCCGGTTTGCGGCCGTCCATTGACTATAGGGGTTTTGAACCGTGCCACGGAATTGGCTGACCGTCCGCAAGGATTTAAGCCGGAAAACGCTATCCCTTTCAAAAGTTTAGTGCCTTTGCAGGAAATTATAGCCGAATCCTTGGGGGTGGGGGTTGTTTCAAAAAAAGTCGGCGCGGCTTATGATAAAATGATCAAAGAATTCGGCTCGGAATTTAATATTTTATTGAAAACGCCGATTGAAGATATGTCCAAAACCGTTCCGGCAAGAATTGCCGAAGGTGTAGAAAAAGCAAGGAACGGCCAGCTTTCGATCAACCCGGGCTATGATGGGGTTTTTGGCAAAATAAAAATATTTTCAGAGAAGGAAAAGAATAATTCCATCGCTCAAAAGAAACTTTTTTAATTATGGAGTTGAAAAGCATTTTACAATTTAATTTGCGTTACAAGGGAATGATGATCCTTTTGGCTTTTACTCTTTTAGCCGGTATTTTTTTATACCAGAAAACAATAAGCGTCAGAAAGGAGGTTGAAGCGATCTACGCGGATAATTATGTTTCGACGGGTTTTGTAACGCCGAAAAGCGAAAAAATTATTTTTGTGGGTGATATTATGCTTGATCGGGGAGTGGAAACGGCGATAAATGAATACGGCGGCGGCGATTATGGATTTCCGTTTTCAAAAATTGCCGGCTATTTAAGCGGAGCAGATCTAACTGTCGGCAATTTGGAAGGGCCGGTGTCTGATAAAGGCTATAATGTCGGGAGTATTTATTCTTTTAGGGACGACCCCAAAGCCATAGACGGTTTGAAATCAGCTGGTTTTGATCTGGTCAGCTTGGCCAATAATCATATGTTTGATTATACCGGCGCCGCCTTAAAAGATACATTTATCCGCTTAAAAGATGCGGGAATAGGATATGCCGGAGCAGGCCTTTCCAAGGAAGAAGCCTTGGAGCCGAAAATTATGGCGCTGCCTGGCGGAGCAAAGATCGCCCTTTTGGCTTTTTCTAATTTAGGGCCAAAGAGCTGGGAAGCTCAAACCAGCTCCGCAGGCCTTGCCTGGCTGAACCAGGAAAACCTAGAGAGCAGTATCGCGAAGGCGAGGACCGAAGCGGACATAGTTGCAGTGATGTTCCACTGGGGAGATGAGTACCAAAATTTATCCAATGACGAACAAAAAAGATTTGCCCGTTTGGCGATCGATTCCGGGGCGGATCTGGTCGTAGGGCATCACCCCCATGTGGCGCAGGAGATGGAACAGTATAAGGGTAAATATATCGCTTATTCCTTGGGTAATTTTGTTTTTGACCAAAGTTTCTCCAAGGAAACCATGGAGGGGCTGGCTCTGGAAGTCTCCGTCCAAAATAAA
>Ga0172381_10002398_pt1 | contig 20664 bp, 23 predicted proteins | sample Leawel6488metaG_FD_119754 | JGI IMG/M metagenome (GOLD analysis project Ga0172381, IMG submission 119754) | Leachate microbial communities from a municipal landfill in Southern Ontario, Canada - Leachate well 64-88 metaG | ecosystem: Engineered > Solid waste > Landfill > Unclassified | place...
AAAAACTTTTTTGTTGTTTTTTTCAAGAATAGCCCTGATTAATTTAGAGGTTGTTGTTTTTCCGTTAGTACCCGCTATTAAAATTACTTTTAGTTTATTTTTATCCAAGAGTTCTTTTATGAAGTTTGCGTTTAGAAAAAGAGCAATATGTCCGGGCCAAGTTGAGCCGGATCCAAGATTTAGAAAACGGCTAGCTTTAGAAAATAAATTTCCAAATAAAATTAACAATGAATTCATATTTACATTGAGCGGAGAATTTTAATACGCTCCTCAATTGGAGGATGGGTGTTGAAAAGTTTTGCAAGCCAACTTCCTTGTATTTTTCCTTTAAACGGATTTGAAATATATAAATGTGCGGTTGCGTTATTTGCAACTTCTAACGGTTCTTTATCTTTAGATATTTTTTCCAGAGCAGATGCTAAACCTTCAGGATAACGCGTTAACAAAGAGCCTGATGCATCAGCTAGGAATTCTCTTTTTCTGGAAATTGCCAGTTGAATTAAGGTTGCAATTATAGGTGAAAGTACAGCCAGGATAACTCCTATCACTAAAAATATTCCCTGAGCATTATTGTTTTCTTCTCTGTGTCGGTTTCCGTACCAAAGACTTCTTGTAAAAAAGTCAGCAAGAAGAGCAACTAACCCGACCAAAATTGTCACTATACCCATTAGTCTAATATCATAATTTCTGATGTGGGAAAGTTCATGGGCAATAACCCCTTCAAGTTCAATTTTATTTAATTTATCTAAAATTCCGGTGGTTACGCAAATAACAGAGTGTTTGGGGTCCCGTCCTGTTGCAAAAGCATTGGGTGCAGAATCATCGATTATGTAAATTTTGGGTAATGGAATACCGGCGCCTATGCATAAATTTTCAACTGTTCTGTAAAGTTCCGGATGATCTTTTTTTTGAATTTGTTTGGCTTTAGACATTCCGAGCACCATCCGGTCAGAATAGTAATAGCTTGAGAAAACCATTATTCCGGATATGATAAGCCCAATTCCTGCATAAGCATAGCCATATCCTGATGCTTTGCCGTACACAAAAAGTATTGTCGTAATAAACGCAATAAATAATACCATTACGACCCAAGTTTTTCGTTTGTTGGCCGAAATTTGAGAATAGATATTCATAGATTAGAAAAATCTTTGATTTTCCCGGAAAGAATTTTTAGAATTCTACTTTGACGTTTTTCTTTTCTGCTTCTTCTGCTTCAAAAAATTCTTCTGCTTTGAATCCGAATATGCTGCCGATTATTGAGCTTGGAAAATTAACCAATATAGAATTATAGCCGCTGACATTTGTATTATAAAATTGTCTCGCATAGGCTATTTTTGCTTCTATGTCAGATAATTCCTGTTGTAAGTTTAAGAAATTCTGGCTTGCTTTCAGGTCAGGATATGCTTCTCCGATTGCAATTAAACTCTTCAAAGCACCGGACAACATGTTGTCAGAGACCGCTTTTTCATGAGTTGTGTTTGCGTTCATTAAGGATGAACGGGCTTTTGTAACATTCTCAAGCAATCCTTTTTCGTGTTTTGCGTACCCTTTTACTGTTCCGATAAGATTTGGTACCAAGTCAATTCTTCTTTTTAACTGAACGTCAATTCCGCTTAATGCTTCTTTGATTCTGACTTTTCCCGTCGCTAAGGAGTTGTAGGTTGACCACGCAAACAAAGCTATCAATACAATTGCTATTATCAAAAATAATGTTAAATCCATTTTTTATTCACCTCCTTTTATCCATTTGATTATATCTGCAAAGTCCATGGTGTTAATTATATCACTTTTTTTAGCCCAACCCCGTCTTGCTGTTGCTACTCCATATTTCATTAAATTCATTTGGTAAACAGCGTGGCTGTCGGTATTAATCACAAGTTTTACTCCGTAATCAACTGTTTTTTTAATTAGAGTATCGGGAAGATCAAGACGCTCCGGCCAGCTATTTATTTCAAGTGCTTTATTATTTTTCTTACAAAAGTCAAAAATTAAATCAAAATCCAATTCGTATCCTTTGCGTTCATTGATTTTTCTCCCTGTTGGATGTGCTAAGATTTTTGCTTTTGGGTGACTAAGTCCTGCAATAATTCTTTTGGTCATTTCTTTTTTGCTCATGGAAAAGGAACTATGGATGGAGACAATTATCGCGTCAAGAAGCTCAATGGCCTTATCGTCAATAGCAAGTTCTCCTGAACTTAGAATGTCTACTTCGAGTAATTTAAGTACTCGAATATCTTTGTTGTTCAATTTAATTTGTTCAATCTTTTCGTTTCTCTTCGCAATTATTGAATATATTTCATCTTTGGTATGTTTGGAAACGCTTGGATTATGCTCGGAAAAACCCAAATATTGGTAATTTAATTTTTTCGCATATTCAATTATTTCTTTAATGCTTGTTTCACCAAGATCATGACTCGGTTCTATCGGGAAGTTGGAATGAATATGAAAATCTCCCTTTATATCTTTTAATTCAACTAATTCAGGCAGTTTATTCTGAATTGCAAGTTCAATTTCTCCCTTATTTTCTCTTATTTCAGGCGGAATCCAGCTCATTCCAAGTGCGTTATAGAATTTTTCTTCACTATCATATTTTTTAAGCTTGCCGTTTTTTAGGTTTTTTATGCCTTTTTCAGACAAAGAAAGACCTTTTTTTAAAGCGTATTCTCTAAGTTTCACATTATGTTCTTTGCTGCCGGTAAAGTGCTGCAAAAGTGCCCCGAGACTATCAGGAGGTACGGTCATGAGATCAATTTGCTTTCCTCCGGATGTTAATATTGAGGCTGTAGTTGGTCCTTTTTCAATAACTCTTTCTTTATAAGGGTATGCTGTAAAATGTTCTATAACTTCATTTGGTTTGTCTGTTGCAACTGCAATGTCAACATCTCCAACGGTTGACATCATCCGCCTTAGACTTCCTAAGGACACAGCTTTATTTACATACTTGGATTGATTTAAATAAGTTAATATTTTATCCGAGATTTCCGCTGCATAAGGCAAGGTCATCCTGTTCGTTTTTCCTTTGCCTTTTTTATATTCCAAAATGGCTCTTAAAATATCCTGTTCTGATTTTTCACCAAAACTTGGAATTTGAGCAATTTTATGGCTTTTAGCCTTGATTATCAGATCTTCCAAAACGGTTTTTGGGTTATTGAGCGCTAATTTTTCAGCTAATTTATAGGCTTTTTTGGGACCGATAGACGGAACACGCATTAAGACAAAAACAGACTTCGGTATGCCTCTTAAAACAGCTTCAAAATGAGCAACTTTTCCCTTTTTGAATAATTCTTCAATTCTTGATTTAATAGTTATGCCTATTCCTTGAACAGTTTGTAGTTTTCCTTCTTTGTAAAGATCTTTTAATTGGGTTGTTAAGAGGTTAATTGATTCTGCTGCATTCCGATAAGCAACTATCTGAAAATAAAATTTTCTTTCATTTTTGATGGAAAACGCCGCTGCTACATCTTTAAACAACTCTGCAATTTCATGGTTGTTCATAGACCCATTCTAATTTATTATTGTGCGGAATTCAATTATTTGTTAAAATACTTAAGCCTAATTCAGAGAAGGATTAGGGGTGGTAGCTCAGTTGGCTAGAGCGCTTCCCTGTCACGGAAGAGGTCGCGGGTTCGAGCCCCGTTCACCCCGCAAAAACTTTAACTATTGTTTTTCTGCTGCTTCAATAGTATAATTCCGAAGTCCTGCCTAAAAGATAGATAATCTTTATGGCGAAAAGAGCTGTTAAAAAACAAAAAAGAAATTCCCCGAAAGCGAAAAAAAAGAATTGGTTTTTGAGTAAAATTAATTTTGACGAATCATACGCAAGTTTAATTTTGGGCGCAATTGTAGTCTTGGTTGTAGGAACAATTTTTATTACATTTGCAAAAACCAGCAGAATTATTCATGACACCAGTTCTACTAAATTTGCTCCAAAGTCGGAAGAAATTAATACTCAAGATTCAAATACATCATCAACTTATACGGTAAGACCGGGAGACGATCTTTGGACAATTTCCATGAATTTTTATAACAATGGTTTTAAATGGATAGAAATTGCAGCAGTAAATAAATTGGAAAATCCTGGCGTAATTTATTCAGGAGACAAATTGATATTACCAACAGGAACGCCGTCCGTAGATGCTCCTGAAGAAGTTATGGAAACATCTGACACTACAATTCAAAATACTTCAATAACAGAAATTACATATTTAATACAAAATGGAGACACATTGTGGGATATTTCTATTAGAGCATATGGCGATGGATATAGATGGCCGGAGTTAGCAAAAGTAAATAATATTCCAAATCCTGATTTAATTTATACAGGTGACACAATTCAAATTCCGCGTTAAATTCCTCTCTTTCAATTTATGGTAAAATATCAACATCAAATGCGGGAGTAGTTCATCGGTAGAACGTCTCCTTCCCAAGGAGAAGGCAGCGGGTCCAATTCCCGTCTCCCGCTCATAAGAACATTAGTTTAGAGAAGCGGGCGAAGTACCCGGAGGGGTATCCGATTCCCGTCTCCCGCTCAAAGAAGTTTTTAAAGCACCTGAATAGTCACAAAAAACACGTCTAAAAATTTTTTAAACGTGCTAAATCTTACAAAAGTAAGACAGGAAGAGTATGGGATGGTTTATAGCAAAAGTCAATAATCAGAGTATAATACAAGTGTAATTTAAGTTCATGCTATGTTTTATGGAAATAAATCCAATTTACTGCAATATGCAACAAAATTACTTCAAGGTAAAGTTAACATCTTAAAGAACGATGCGGGATTATGCTTGATAGGAAATAAAGATTACCAATATCAACCAGCACCTTTTACTGCACTTTTAGCTTGTTTCTCTCTTTTGGATTTTCTATCAGCTTTATACAATGGAAATGCGAGTCATTCTGCCACCATTACAAATAATTTCAAAACTCTTCTTAGGGAATACTTTTCTTATAGCGATGATCAAGGAGAATTGATTTTAAGCATATACAGACATAAGCTTGTCCATCTCTTCCAACCGGGAACAGTAATAGAATACAAAGGACATACCTATTCTTGGAGAATACATAATTCCGAACCATCAATGCATTTAAAAATATGGTCCAATAAAGGATCTTTAATTAACCCTGCATCTTGCATTAGGATTAAATTAGAATATGTATTTTCAATTAGCATACGAGATTTAATTGAGGAAATAGTCAATGCGGCATCAAATTATCTAAAAGATTTAGAAGTAAAACCTGAGTTACAAGCTAATTTTGAAAAAGCGTTAAAGCAAATATATTGCCTATCTTAGCTAATTATTGGCAATTGGTATTTTAAATAGTATACAATCAAATCAACAATGAAATTATTTTCTCCGCGAGTTTTAATAATCATTGCTTCAATATTTCTCTTTTGGACACTACTGTTTAACGTTAGTCACAATATATATGAAAACTACGACATTAAATTAACTAAGATAGCTGATGAAACTGCCCCTTTAATAAAAGCTAATGGTACGCTTGTAGAGCAGGTTAATAATCTACAAACTTCGGATAGTAATTATTCCTCCACCTTTAATGATCTATCTAAAAAAAGCCTAAATATTTTAGAGAAAATGATTAATAATCAGAAAAATGCGAGACAACTAACCGAACAGCGCATTTCAAGTATATCCTTCCTATATTTTATATTTCCGGAATACAAAGTAAAAGATAAATTATACTTAGAAAGCCTCAATTGGACAATAAAATCAATACAGACTTCGATAAGTCTTGCGAATCAAGGTATTGCAAATGGAGGCTTTGAAACAGCAGAAGGTAGGCGACTATTTCAGGTTGCAACTGCAAACAACGGAATGCAGGAAAATGCAACAACAGCATTCAACGAATTTTATTGGAATTATAATATGCACAAAACCCTAATTTATCAGTGGATGAAGGGTACTATAATCTGTATCGCGTCTTCTCTTATAAGTCTAGCTTTTATAGTCCTATCTGTTATTCAAATTTTTAAATTAATTTTAGCCAAACAAAAAACCGTTTTATTGCCATTATTAATAATTGCAGTAATTATATTTCTATATGCCTTCATGTTTTTTGGTCCATTAATGCTGCTGCCTAAAATACCCTACATATCGTGGTGAAATATGAAAATATTGTATTAAAATATGCGTAACATCTTAATTTCAAGGAGAAGGCAGCGGGCGAAGTACCCGGAGGGGTATTCAATTCCCATCTCTCGCTCAGAGAAGAAATTAATTATGAATGAAATAATAAGAAGGAAAAGCTTAATGTTTAATCAGGTATTAAATGATATTCCTGAAATTAAATATATAGGTGATCCAATATTGAGACGAAAAACTCAATTGGTTGAAGTTTCTGAAGATAAAGAAATAGGAAAAAATTTAGGAAAAATTTTATTACGTTACAGAGAAATAGCTGGTAATGGTCGTGGATTAGCTGCGCCGCAAATTGCAATAAGCAAAGCAGTATTTGTAACTTTTATTGACAATAAACTTGAAACATTTATTAATCCCATTATTATTGAAAAATCTTCTGAGAATAATTTTTATAAAGAATTATGTATTAGCTCAGGGATAATGGCGGCTGATGTAGAAAGACCAGAAGAAATAACTATGGAATGGACTAATTTTGAAGGCAAAAGGCAAAGCAAAAAATTTGATGGTTTTTTAGCAAGACTTTATCAACATGAAGAAGCACACCTCAGAGGAAAACTTAATTTAGATGAATCTACCGAAGATGGAATAGGATTTGCAACTTTTGATCCATTAAAAGAACAGCTGAGGAAAAATCGATAAATTTCCCCATTGACGGGTAGGCCTCTATTTGTTAACATAAATCGTGCACACTAAGTACATCTTTGTTTCTGGTGGTGTAATTTCAGGAATTGGCAAAGGCACAACCGCAGCCTCTATAGGACTTCTTCTCAAAGCAACAGGATACAAAGTTTCTCCAATGAAATTTGAAAACTATTTAAATCTTGACGCGGGTACTATTAATCCTATAGAACACGGTGATACTTTTTTGTGCGAAGACGGAACTGAAACAGACATGGATATCGGCACCTATGAAAAATTTCTGGATGAAGACATGGGGAAAGATAATTTTGTAACAATAGGACAAATCTATAAGACCGTTATAGACAGAGAAAGAAGATTTGAATATCACGGAGAAGATGTAGAAGCAATTCCTCATATTACAGACGAGATAATCAAAAGAATTAAGCATTTAGCCAACACATCTAAAGCAGACATTGTCACAATTGAATTGGGCGGAACAGCAGGAGAATATCAAAATGTATTCTATTATGAAGCGTCCAGAATAATGACCCTTAAAGATCCCGAAGACGTTATCCATATTCACGTAAGTTATGTGCCGACTCCCAGCCACTTGGGAGAACCCAAGACAAAACCGACACAAATGTCGGTAAAAACCTTAAATTCCATGGGAATTCAGCCGGATTTTGTAGTTGCCAGAAGCGAGAAGTATCTGGATCAAAGAAGAAGAGACAGATTAGCGCTTTTCTGCAATATGCATCCTGAAGACATTATTTCAAATCCTGATTTAGCGTCCGCTTATGAAATTCCGGTTTTGCTTCATGAACAAAATTTAGAAAAGAAAATATTGCAAAAACTACATTTGCCGGTCAAGCCTCCGAAATTAACTAAATGGAGTAATTTTCTGAAAAATATAAACCGCAAGAAAGAAAAAGAAGCGGAAGTGGTAATTGTCGGGAAGTATTTCGGTACAGGAGACTATCAATTAAGAGATGCTTATGCTGCTTTGTTTGATGCAATTGATCATGCTGCATACAGTTTGGATGTGAAAATAAAAACCCGTTGGGTAAATGCTGAAAAAGTAGAAAAAGAAGGTGCAGAAAAATTAATCGGGAAACCGGCAGGAGTAATTGTTCCGATTGGCTGGGGAGAAAGAGGATCCGAAGGGATGATAGCAGCTGCAAGTTATGCCAGGAAAAACAAAATTCCTTATCTTGGGCTCTGTTACGGGATGCAATTAGCTGTTATCGCATTCGCAAGAGATGTTTTGGGATTTAAAGACGCAGATACAACAGAAAATACGAAAAGAACAAAATATCCCGTGATTCATCTTATTCCAAGTCAGAAAGAGCTAATGAAGAGAAGAGCGTATGGGGGCACAATGAGGCTTGGCGGTTGGGAAGCAAAAATCAAAGAGGGGACCCGGGCACATGAGCTTTATGATAAATACAATGATTTCATAGACAAAAACAAGGGGTTAACCAGCGAAAGACACAGACACAGATATGAATTTAATGATAAATATACAAAGGATTTTGAAAAAGCAGGTTTGATAATTTCCGCCAGATCGGTTGTAGAAAATTTGGTTGAAATAATTGAGCTTCCCAAAGATGTACACCCGTTCTATTTAGGAACTCAAGGTCATCCCGAATACAAAAGCCGGCCATTATCTCCTCATCCGATCTTTTTAGGCTTCATAGAAGCTTGTAAAAAGCAAGGCTAATCTGATATAATACTTTTTATGTTAAAGCAAGTTGATTTTACTCCGGGAGACATAGTGCGTGTCCACGAGAGAATTAAAGAAGGCAGTAAAACTAGAATTCAAATTTTTGAAGGAACAGTTTTGGCGATAAAAGGCAGAGGTGAAAACAAAAGTTTTACAGTGCTAAAAATAGTTCAGGGAATAGGAGTTGAAAAAATCTTTCCATTGCAATCCCCCAATGTTGAAAAAATTGTTGTTAAAGGACATTCAAAAGAAAAAATCAGAAGAGCAAAATTATATTACAAAAGAGTGCCTAAAACCGCATAATCAGTGAGAATTGTTAATCCTACTGCCAAATTAGGAGAAAATAAAGCCTGCGAATACCTCAAAAAATTAGGATTTAAAATACTTGAAAGAAATTACCGCAAAACTTATGGAGAAATTGATATTATCGCTTTGGAAAAAGATGTTTTGTGCTTTATTGAAGTTAAAACGAGAACTTCCGGTCAATTCGGAACACCGCTAGAGTCAATTACTTCGTGGAAATTAAAATCCCTGATTAAAACCGCTCAATATTACAAAATGACTAAGCCTAATCTTCAGGAAGGCCTTAGGATAGACGCTATTTCAGTAGTTTTAAATGGTAAAGAAGTTCAGAGTATAGAATTAACCCGCAATATCAGTGGATTTTAAGAACTATTTTCTTTTAGAATTTTTATCTGGTCTCTGAAAGCGGCGGCTTTTTCAAAATTCAATTCCTGAGCAGCTTTTTTCATTTCTTTTCTTAATTTTTTAATTAAACTTTCCCGTTCGTCAGGAAGTAATACTTCTTTTTTTGCTAAATCTGCATAAAAAGCAAGACTGCCTTGATATTTTTTGTCTTCCGAAATTTCTTCATCAATTAATCTGGCTCTGATTTCTTTTTTTATTCCCAAAGGCTTTTTGTGGTATTTTTTGTTATATTTAAGCTGAATATTTCTTCTTCTTTCAACCTCTTCAATAGCTGATTTCATTGATTTTGTAATGTTATCAGCATACATTATCACTTGAGCTTCAACATGTCTGGCGGCTCTTCCCATGGTTTGAATAAGCGAAGTACGGCTACGTAAAAATCCTTCTTTGTCTGCATCCAGAATTGCAACCAAGGATACTTCCGGTAAATCCAATCCTTCACGGAGTAAGTTTATCCCGACCAACACATCATATTCTCCTTTTCTTAACCGGTCTAAAATATCCTGTCTTTCCAAAGTTTGAATATCTGAATGAAGATAAGCTACTTTTATATTTTGTTCTTCAAGGTATGAAGAGAGTTCTTCCGCCATTCTTTTGGTTAAAGTAGTTACTAAAATACGTTGTTTTTTTGAAACCCTCCTGTTGATTTCATCAATTAAATCAATGATTTGTCCTTTGGTTGGCTTAATTGTTATTCTTGGATCAACAAGATTGGTCGGGCGGATTAATTGTTCAACAACCGCATCCTTTTCTTTGGCCAGAGATAGCTCATATTCATCAGGAGTAGCGCTGATATAAGCGAGATTATTAACTCTTTGCATAAATTCAGGGAATTTAAGCGGGCGGTTGTCCATTGCGGATGGAAGACGGAATCCGTAATCAATTAAAGTTGCTTTTCTTGACTGATCACCATTATACATTCCCCTTAATTGAGGTAGTGTGATGTGAGATTCGTCAACAATAGTCAGGAAGTCTTTTGACGCATGATTAAAATAATCCAAAAGCGTATACGGTGGCTGCCCGGGAGCTCTTCCGTCAAAATAGCGGGAATAATTTTCAATTCCATTTACATATCCGACTTCCTTGATCATTTCAAGATCATAATTTGTCCGCTGTTCTAGTCTGTGGGCTTCCAGATGTTTGCCTGTTTTTTTAAGTTTTTCAACTTGTTTTTTCATATCAGCTCTAATTACCGGAAAAACACTCTCGTAGCTTTTGGGATCTGTCATATAGTGTTTAGCAGGATAAATAACAGCAACTTTTAAAATAGAAATAGTATCGCCGGTTAAAGGATTGAATTCAGAAAGACGGATCAATTTTTCATCTTTGAGTTCAATTCTTATTCCTGTATCTTTGTAGGCCGGAAAAAGATCTATTGTTTCACCTCTTATTCTGAAACTTCCACGCTCGAATACATATTCATTTCTTTCGTATTGCAAATCAGTTAAGCGCATAGATATGGATCTTAAGTTGGTTTTCATGCCTGGTTTTATTTCAAGGATAAACTTTCCGTATTCAACAGGGGAGCCCAAATTGTAAATGCAGGATACAGAGGCAACAACGATGACGTCCTGCCTGGTTAAGAGATTTGTGGTTGCAGAAAGTCTTAGCTTATCAATTTCATCGTTTATTTCAGCCTCTTTTTCTATGTAAGTATCACTTTGCGGAATGTATGCTTCCGGTTGGTAATAATCATAATAAGAGACAAAATAGGAAACAGCATTATGCGGAAAAAAATCTCTGAATTCCTGATAAAGCTGTCCGGCAAGAGTTTTATTGTGCGATATTATCAATGTTGGTTTTTGAATTTTCTCAATAACATTGGCCATCGTAAAAGTTTTTCCGCTGCCTGTAACTCCAAGCAACACTTGATGACGGATATTCTTTTTGAAATTTTCAGTTAATTTTTTAATTGCTTGAGGCTGATCCCCTGTTGGTTTGAATTTGGAAACGAGTTTTAATTTCATAGTGATATATTTTACCATACGTTTGTATATCTTTGTCATATTGACAAAATACTCGAAAGTTTCGTATAAAATAATAGTATATGCCTGGAGTAATTTACAAAAAAGAAAGAGAGGTGTTGGAATATCTCGCTCAATTTCAAAGACAGTTTGGATATTCTCCGACACTTAAAGAGATAGCGCATGCGACAGGTCACAGAAGCAACTCAACTGTACATGCGTTAATCAGATCACTTGTTGATAAAGGATATATTCAAAAAGTCGACGGAAACAACCGGGTGCTAAAGATTGTTGATCAAAAGGTAACCTTTTCCTTGTTGGGAAGTACAGCGTCAATAGAGTTGCCTTTGATGGGCTATATCGCAGCAGGAAAGCCTCTGGAGCCTCATAGTGACCCCAATGCGACCTTTCACGTGTCCGCATCAATGATATCAGGTAAAAAAACAGCTTTTGTCCTGCAGGTAAAAGGTAACTCTATGATAGAAGATGGGATATTTGATGGCGATTACGTTGTGATAGAAAAAGCAGACACAGCCGTAAATGGTGATATTGTGGTTGCTTTGGTTGACAACAATATGGCAACTCTTAAAAGATTTTATAACGAAAACGGAAAAGTTGTCTTAAAACCAGCGAATGCGGATATGGCGCCTATTTACCCAAATTCTCTTTTAATTCAAGGAAAAGCAGTCGGGATAGTCCGGAGATTTGCCTAATTCTTCTTTTTTCCAAACTTTACAATTTTCAGCTTGTGATTGATATAGAAAAGAACTGTAAAAACCAACAAAACTGCAAGTACGAGATCAAATTTATGGAAATATCCTCCAATAGTATCCCATTTGCTGCCAAGATAAACTCCGATGTAAGTTAGAAATGCAGACCAGATTAATGATCCCAAGAAAGTGTAGGTTGAAAATTTCCAAAAATTCATTTCTGCAAGTCCGCAAGGGAGTGAAATAAAAGTTCTGACCGCAGGAAGCATACGGCTGAAAAAAGCAATTTTGTCTCCATATTTATTAAACCATTTTATTGAATGATTGTATTCATCAACCGTAACTAAAATAAACTTACCATATTTTTTAATTAAGGTTAAGATGATCGTTTCTTCCAGGAAATATCCGATTGCATATCCAATCCATGATCCAACCAAATTTCCAAACGCACCAAGAAGAACAATTGCTATGAAGGAGAAATGCCCGGTTGTAACCAAAAAACCTGCAAAAGGCATCGTAACTTCAGAAGGAATAGGGATTAGAGCGGATTCCAAGGTCATTAAGATAAATACGCCCCAATAGCCTGAAGTTTCGATTAGTTGTATAATAAAGCCTGATAGTAATTCAATCATATGGGCAATTTATACATTGTAGCAACACCAATCGGCAATTTGCAAGACATAACTTTAAGGGCAATTAAGGTTCTGCAGTCAGTTGATGTTATCGCTTGCGAAGATACAAGAAAAACCGGAATTTTGCTGTCGCAAATTTTGCCTCCGGACGCTCAAAAACCCAAATTGGTATCTTTCTACGAACAAAATGAGCTCCAAAGAATTCCGGAAGTAATATCAGCCTTAAAAGACGATTTAAATATTGCTTTGGTATCGGATGCCGGAACACCTACGGTTTCTGATCCCGGATTTAAGCTGGTCAGAGAATGCATCAGAGAGGGGATTAAAGTTGAATCAATCCCAGGAGCGTCTTCGGTGATTACAGCCTTGACTCTTTCAGGACTCCCAACAGATAAATTCCTTTTTGTTGGTTATCCTCCCAAAAAACCGGGACACAGAGAAACTTTATTTCAAAAACTAACTCAATTACCAATTAAAACAACAATAATTATATTTGAAGGACCGCATCATTTGCTCAGAACGCTGAATGAGCTGAAAAAAACCTTTGGAGATATAGATATTGCTATTTGCCGTGAAATAACCAAAATTTATGAAGAAACAAGAAGAGAAAAAATTTCAGAATCAATAAAACATTTTGAAAAAACAGAACCAAAAGGGGAATTCGTTATTTTGCTGCCTTCTGAGTTGCTCTAAAGTCTAGATCTACACTTGTAGCTTTAAATACAATTAATTCAGTTTTATCAACCGTAATGTGATAAAGAGGATTTTCTTTATAATAAATTGCAATTGGTTTTTTGTCCCACCATGCATCCCACACCTGATGACTAAATTTAGTATTTGGGGTTATTTCATAAATTTTGCATGTTGCGTCGGGGTCTCCTAAGATAAATTCTTCCTCGCGACTCTTGAGATCGCTACCAACGATATGCCCTGTTGTTGAAAAATAATTCCAGTTACTTTCAATACTTTTAGGCATAGTTTTGTTTCGGTAAGAATATCAGCACTGAGTACTTGTGTCAAGCGAGGATTTTTTTGGAGAAAACCTTTCCGTTATTGTCAACTTCAAATACGTAAACCTCTCCCGTTGCAAGCTCAAGATTGGAGATATCTTTATCTGAAATGTTTTCAAGGTATTTAATGAGCGCTCTTAAAGAATTACCATGGGCAGATAGAAGAATATTTTTGCCTTCTTTTAGTTTCGGCAAGATTTCGGTTTGATAATAAGGGACTACCCGATTGTAAACATCCTTCAGGCTTTCGCCGTTTTCAATTGAGACGTCCCAACCTCTGCGGATTTTTTTAAATAGTTCGTCTCCCACTTCTTTTTTTATTCCCCACTTATTTTTTCCCGTGTAAATCCCATAATTGCGTTCATTTAGAGCCTGATCTTCAACTGTCGGAACATCAATGCCTAACACACCTTTTATTTCATCAAGAGTCTGTTTGGCCCTAAGCAAAACTGAAGTAAAAGCAAAATCAATGCTAATTCCTTTTAATTTTTCCCCTGCGAGTTTTGCTTCTTCCTTTCCTTTTCCTGACAAGCCGATATCTGTTAAGCCTGTCCACAAGCCCTGCTTATTCCATTCTGATTCGCCATGTCTAATTAAAATTAATTTTGCCATATTAATATATTAACCCACCGGAATATATTTCTCCATTCCCGCCATTAACCGTAATTATTTTTTTGTTTTGGAATATTTTAGTTGCGTTTTTTATCCCTTCAATTGCGGGGATATGACAAGTCTTTCTAAAAATGGTTTTATTTAGAGTGTTTGGTTGGATAAAATCAAGAATCACTGCCTTTGCCTTCCTTAATTCATTAAAGATTGACCTGTCAAAACTAGATAATATTACTATATCTCCTTTTCCGATAGTCTTTTTATGGTGAATATCGTGCACTATTTTAATAGGGCCTACAGCTATCCCGGGATTAACCGGAATTCCTTTGGCCAAGACTTTTCTCGTTGCGCTTAGTGCACGCTTGGGAGATTTATTAACGATCGGCGCAAAAGGACTTATCTTGGTTACGATAATTTTATCTTTAGATATAACATATTCAATCTCTTGAGGAAAATAATAGTGTTTTCGTATGGAATTGCAGTAATTGATTAACTCTTCCTCTTGTTTTTTGGTAATTTTTTTATCAAGAACAAATGGTTCTTTACTGATAACTTTCCCTTTTATCCCTGATGGAATAGCTTCCTGAACTATTATTGCGAGAGGTTTTGCAGGTGATGATGCCCAAATCTTTTTTATTTTCAAAATAAAATTGGCATCTCCTGATATGTTGGAGTAAATAATCATTTTATTCTCGGTATTTAGAGAAAATATGTTCAAAGGGCGTTCTCTAAATGTTCCCGAAAGTTTTTTGTAAGATTTTAATAATTCCCGGACTAATTTTGAAGGTATATCCTCATGTATTATTTTTTCTGAAATAGAAGCTAACAATTTTTCATCAGACTGTGTTTTTGCTATTTCCTTGTCAATTCCTGTTGAATGCACAAATTCTTTGTAAAACTCCGTGGTAATTACAAATCCATCCGGAATTGATACGCCCATTTCCAACAATTCTCCTAGTTCATAAGCCTTTTTACCAACCAAATCTTCGTCTGTCTTGTTTGCTTCTGAAAATTTTATTATAAAAGGTGTAGTTATCCCCACACAATCATTATTGAGATATTTTTGAAAATTATCAAGAGGAGCAAGCGGACCTTTAGGACATGCTTTTTATTAGGCTTACGAGTTCTTCCTTCTTTTGCTCCATTAATTCTTTTGATCTTGCTTCAAGGTTTAATCTTAAAAGAGGCTCTGTATTGGATTTGCGTAAATTCAATCTCCAATCGGGATATGTAACTGAAAATCCATCAATATGCTCAATTTTACCGTCTTTAAATTTTTCTTCAAAAGCGGCAATTATTTCATCTTTTTTTTGAGTTTCAAAATTAATTTCTCCGGGAGTAAAATACTTTGATGTAAACGGTGCAACTAATTCCGAAAACGGCTTATCGTATTTGGACATCATCTCTAAAACAATAAATAACGGAATTAGGCCGTTGTCTCTGTAAAAATTGTCTCTGAAATAAAAATGAGAGGACATTTCTCCTCCGAAAATAGCATCTTCATCTCTCATTTTTCCCGCAATTATAGTCATTCCCGGCTTGCAGGTTACCGGAGTTCCCCCTGCCTCTAAAATTGCATCTGTTGTTGCCCAAACCAAGCGGGGATCAATAATTACTTTTGATTTTGGATATTTCTTAAGTAATTCCTGTGCCAAAAGTGCGGTTGTGAAATATCCTTCTATAAAATTTCCTTTTTCATCTGCAAAAAAACACCTATCTCCATCCGCATCCCAAGATACTCCCAAATCTGCCTGTTCTTTCAGGATTAAATCCAAAAATTCTTTCCTGTTTTCAGGCAAAAGAGGATTAGGCGGACCTTTGGGAAATGTACCATCAGGTTTTTCATTTAAGGGAATTATGGTTATCGGTAGTTTGTAGTCTTTTACCGCTTTTTCCAGAAGCACAACATCAATTCCGAAATTAGCGTTTGCGACGATTTTTACCGGCTTCAAAACAGAAAGATCTATATATGATGTCACCATCTTTATGAAATCATCGGCTACATCTTTTTTTTCTACGGTTCCTCTTGTGGAAAGCATCAGGGGCGGTTCATTTTTGGCAACTAAATCTCTGATATCATAAAGTCCTGTTTCTGAAGAAATAGGAATTGCGCCTTTTTTACAAAAGTTCATTCCGTTGTATTCCCTCGGATTATGTGACGCAGAGATGGTTATCCCTCCATCTACGGGTAATGATCCTGCTGCGAAATAAAATTCATCTGTTGAGACAGTGCCAATGTCAATTACATTAACGCCTGCATCCAAAAATCCTTTTAAAGCTGAATTAAACAAGTTTTCTCCGGATTCCCTAACATCTCTTCCCAAAACAACCTTTTTTGGCTTATAAAGCTTAACAAATGCTTGAGCTATGGCATAAGCTATGTCTTCGTTAAAATCTTGGGGATAGATTCCTCTTACGTCGTAGGATTTAAAAATAGCAGGATTAATCGTCATTAAAATATTTTATATTTCAAGCAATAAAAAGTCAATTGACTGAACTAGGGTCAATGCTAGTCCTCCGGTCTTTTCACCGGTTTCTATTTTGAATAATTCATTGTAAATTCTTTTAAGTGCCGGCAGATCAAATAATTTAGCTTGTTTCTCCAATTTTTCCATTTGCCATGGAGCAAGACGGACTAATTCCTCAATGCTGTCACCATCTGCTTTTTCGGATAGCGCTAAAAGCATTCGAAATTGTCTTTGCAGCATGAACAAAATTAATTCTTCCTTTATCCCGCTTTCTAGAGCCTCATGGAAAAGATTTAAAAGATTTTTTGAATTATTGGGTCTTAATCCATCCAGGAGTAAGAATATATTTTTAGGGAGCTTGAATAATTTCACAATAGAATCTTTGAGTAAAAACAATTCTCTTTTTGTAATTTCTTTTGATTCCCAAAAAATAAAATCTGAAGACTTTGAGTTTTTAACTATAAAATTAAGCATTTCCTTAACTTCTTTGTCCTTTTTCTTTAATTTTGTTAAAAAATTTTCAATTAAAATTATTTTTGTGCTTCCGAAAAGCGTTGAGCTTTCTACGTTTTGCACAAGGTCTGTTATTGTCAGGCTATTCCCGTCAAACAAAACAAAATCTTTATATTTTTGTTTTAATTCAAGAAAATACTCTCTGGATTTTGAAATATCGTCTCCGTGAATTATTGTTATCATAATTTCTTTTTGTATTCCTTGAATAAATCATTTACCTGTGATTGCAGATGGCGGTGCCTTGTCCTGTGGGGAAGAAGTGCACCTGAAAAATTCCTCGGAATATGCAAAAGTTCATGAATAAGAACTTTTTTCTTAGAATCATCATCTAATTTATCATAATACTTTGAAAGAACTTCTATTACGTAAGCAGGTCTTATTTTTAGGGCCCTTTGAAATATTTTGGGCATTGCCCAGATTCGGGCGTAAGCTCTGGATTTTGAGCCATAGGTTCTAAAGCAATAAATTCTTGAAGTATTAATATACGGAAGATCTAGAATTTTTAATATTTCTTCAATGTCAGCTTTTACCTCTTTAGCGTCATTCCAGTCCAATTTTGAGCTAATTTTAGTTTTCGACATTTGGTTATGTATGTTTATCTGCAACGTAAGTTGCTCCATAGGCATGAGGCTTGGTTTTTACGACAAATCCATTACCTGTAACCATACCGACAACCTCCCTAATCATGTCTCTTGTATCTCCGCGCTCTCCAACGTCAACATGAATTTCTAGATTATAAAAAGGAGAATTACCATTCAAATATTTTCTTAAAAAGGGGACAAATGCTAATGCAAAATTAAGTGATTCCAGAGTTTCTGCGTAAATTTTTTCACGGAGAGAATGTATGCCGGAAATGTTTTTTCTTCTCCAGAAATATTTACCTCCATAACCACGCCTGTGAATTAGAATTGCAGTTACTAAGTTTATGGTTTTTGAACTGCCATTATTTTCCTTCTCATGTGAATCTGTACCAATTACCAAGCTATATTCCGCCTGGGGTTTTTCTTCCAGAAAATCTTTAATCAATTGCATTGATTCTTTGATATTAATTTCCCCATGAGTGAGGCTATTTAACAGCTCTTTTGAGAATTCTTTTTCGCTTATTTCTGTTTTTTTGACCATGGCATATTATACCACAGACATCAAATAAAGAGCTTTAGAAACCATTTTGCAAATTCAAAAGCTTTGGTTTCCTCTATAGGAATATTTTCATATTGTGTCTTTTTGGAAAAAGTCTTTACGGGAATATCTTTGTGCGTGAAATTGGAAGAGGGACTTAACCCGGTATTTAATGTTGGTTGTCCTTTTGTCTTCGGAATCTCCTCTAAGTGTCTTGATATTTCATTATATTCACCGCCTACATTAATCAGAGAAAATTTGAGAAAAGGTCCTTGCCCTGCCTGAAGTAAAAAAGGAGTCACAGCTACAACGCTACTATTAGACCAAACGCTTTCAAACGTATATTTAAAATATAATCCAATCTGCTTTTCTGATAATTCTTCTTTTGACCAGCCTGTTTCTGTAATAAAAACCGGCAGATTTTTGCCGCTTAACCTGTCAGCTAAATTCTTCTCATAACTAAAACTTCCTACATTGCAATCGGTTAATAAGTAGGGTATCTGCTTAAATCCCGGATTTGGATAAGAATGACTACCTAAACCGTCAATTAAACTAAATATTCCGGGTACAGAATCGTTCATTTTTATCATGTAATCATATTCGTCCATGTATTTCCCTGAAAGATTTGCTGCTGCATTATCAAGTCCTCCTGAGATGATAAAAAAATCAACATTTAAAGATTTAAAAACACTGGCGGTATAGCCTAGTAATCTCGCATATTCTTCAGGATTTACATCTCCCTCCCACTCATCAGCCCTATTAACTTCATTAAAAACAACAATATATCTGTTTTTTACGGGCCAATCTAAGGAATTTAAGAAATTTGCAAAATCTAAAATATCCTCTTCCGTTGGTTTTTTCCAGAAAGTTGTATTAAAATAATCTCCTTCGGTCGCAAGTCTAATAATTGGAACTACGTGAAATTTCGCTGCATCATCCATGAATTTTTGCCATTTCTCTAAATCCCTATCTCCGGCTTGAATGGGAATTGTTACATAGCCCCAGTCTCCTCCATTGCTGTTTATAAGATTAGCTGCTTTATTAATTTCTGACGGAAATAAGATGTGAACTCCCATTTTATTGTTTGGCAAAGACAGAGGATCTTCTATGGCAAGACAAGAGCTGGAAGTAAAAAATAATACATAAAAAGATATTAATAAAAATATTAAAAAAAAACGTTTCATGGAGTTTATATTATACACCCAGTTATGCAACCAGAACATATTCTTGATAAACTATTAAGGATATTTTAATCCCAACATGATTAAAAGAATAATTTCGTTGTTTCTAGGCTGGAAATTTTTCTTGCTCCTTTCACTTATTATTACTGTAAATATTTTACCTCCAAGAATAGGATATTCATATACTTTACTTACCTATTTTCTTGAAAAGGGAAGTATGCTTTCAAATTTCCTCCTGTATCCGTTTGGAAATTTTGATGCTGTCTATTATTTGTTGATTGCAGCGGAAGGATACACTATAAATGCCGGATTTTTTCCGCTTTTCCCCTTATTAATCCGTATCTTAACTTTTCCTTTTGGAAACATTCTCCCCTTTAGCTTAGTACAATATTTTACGGCAATTACTTTAGTTAGCGTCCTATTTCTAGTAAGTCTTTTTTTATTCTATAAACTGGTAAAGCTTGATTATAAAGAAAATATAGCCATAGGAAGTATTATTTTTCTTTTAGTTTTTCCAACTTCTTTTTTCTTCTCTGCCTTATATTCAGAAAGTCTATTTTTATTCCTGTCTTTATTGGCATTTTACTTAGCAAGAAAAAAGAAATGGTTTTGGGCAGGAATTACGGGAGCACTGCTTAGCTCAACAAGACTGGTTGGAATTGCTATCTGGCCGGCACTTCTTTATGAATATTTTAAAGAAAATAAAAATAAAATAAATATTAAAACATTATCTTTATTGTTGCCGCCTTTAGGGTTAATTTCTTATGTAATTTACAATTTCTACAAATGGGGCAATCCTTTTTATTTCATAGCTGCTCAAGGAAATTTTCAAAACAATCGAACCGTAGACTCAATAATACTTTTTCCTCAGACAATATTCAGGTATGTAAAAATTCTATTTAGTGTTAATCCAAATATTTATGAATGGTGGGTGGCATTATCTGAATTAGGTTTTTTCGTATTTGCCATAGCTTTATTTTGTGTTGCCTGGAAAAAAAGAATCCGAGCGTCATATTTAATCTTCGGAATTCTCTGTTTCCTGATTCCCGCGTCATCAGGAACATTCTCCGGTCTTCCAAGATACGTAGTAGTGATTTTCCCGATATTCATGGCTCTTGCTCTTGTAAAAAATAAGGCTTTTAAACTTGTTTACCTTACGACATCATTGGCAATGCTTTTCATCTTCTTTATGCTCTTTTCCAAAGGCTATTTTATTGCCTAAGAAAATTCTTGAAATCCCTTTTTAAAAGC
>Ga0172381_10002400_pt1 | contig 20662 bp, 20 predicted proteins | sample Leawel6488metaG_FD_119754 | JGI IMG/M metagenome (GOLD analysis project Ga0172381, IMG submission 119754) | Leachate microbial communities from a municipal landfill in Southern Ontario, Canada - Leachate well 64-88 metaG | ecosystem: Engineered > Solid waste > Landfill > Unclassified | place...
GGGTGTTTCCATTATTTCTTCCTCGTCACCTTTACACCGGCTCTCCACAGTTGATATCCATACTCGATGAGTAGGTTGGCTATACTAGTGGGTAGCTCAAAGTTGAGCTGGCTCTTGCATTCAGCCTTGAGTATCTTTACAGCCTCGTTCCTACGTTGAGTAGGTGACATTTGAAGAAACTTGTTGGCCTCTTCTAAGGCGTCGTAGATACGAGCCAGACCCACGTGGCTGAGCCAGTTGTCTAGCCATTTGGGCAACCTCTTCTTCTTGCCCAACCAGGCAAAGGTAAGGCTGAGAAGTGTTATCAAAGTCATTGCAATGTCGAAAAGTTGATTATCCACTGGTTTTCCCCTTTACTTCACATAGTAAGCTGTCGAGAGTTCCACACATGATCTTGTGGTCTTTCTGCATCTGACGATTGTGTCTACGCATAGCGGTAGACTGGGCTGTTAGAGCCTTAGTAGTAGCAGAGAGGGCGTCAGCTACTTCAGCATACGATTTAGCCTGTTCCACAGATGCCACTGCTTGTTTCTCTAGGGCATCTGTGGAGGCTCGAACCTGGTCTAGGAATGCTTGGACAATCTTACTGTCTTTCCTGTTGTTACTGTTCAGTTGAGAGGCTATAAAGGCTGCCAGAGTCCCTATAGCTGTCACTAAAACACTTATAGCCAAGATTAACTCTTTAGTACCTATAGTGCTCATTGTCCCCTTAGCTCCTTAGCTCGAGCCATCAAATCCTCTCGAGAGTGGTATTTCGGACTCCCACTGTGTCTTGCATGAACCTGTACAACTTGCTCATAGTTTTGCCCCCGGTTGACTGAGATGTTCTTCAAGACTCCCAAAGGCCTCTTCATAGGTGGTGGTCTCATACTGTAGTCCTCCTTATGTAGTGACCATAGACTATTTGCTGGAATTTCCCGTGAGACATAGCGGAAGACACTGACCTCACGAGAACCCAGTCTGACTCATTACCAGAACGAACGACCTGAGTCAAAGATCCTGGGAATAATACAGCAGACCCTGATCGTTCATTCGTGGTAAACTTGATTATCTTGCGTTTCACGTTGTATCGAGCTACCACAGCTGCTAGAGTAGCGTCCACAAACTCTTGGGTACAATACCCCTTGTGGGCTGTAGTGTAGGGTATGGGATATCCAGTAAACCTCTCAGAGGTTGGGTCTATGAGACTATCGTCGTCTCTATAGGCTGCAGCGAGAGGATACCCATCTGGATTCATACCCTGAACCAAGAAGATATTCCGGAAGTCATCTATAGACTCCTCGGGGTCCACATAGCTAAGCTCAGCGAGTTGGTGTGGATATATGGGCAAAGCTCCACTCCAGACTATGCCTGCATCATCCACTTCTAGGTAGGGTTCGATGTGTATCTTACCATCTCTACCACTGTAGATCCAACCGCCTACAGTATGGTAGACTATGTCTTCAACCCACTTACGAACTGCATCGCCCAACTTGGGCTCCCACGAGTCATCTCCAGCATCAGGTAAGACCTGAGTATAGGAGGCATCTATAGCCTGGTTCTCTGGAGGTACTCCATGCCTAGTGAGAAAGTCGCCTAACATATTAGCTACAGTCCAGTCTGCGTAGTTAGGTGCTGAGAGGACTGTACCTTGCATGAGTCGGTAGACTGGTGGCCTACATCTAAGCTCTATGAGTGGGTCAGCTGATTCAGACCGTTGGTCGTTTATGTCTGTAACAAACCCATAGTTTCTCTGGTAAGAGGCTATACTAGCGTCATCGTAGGCCCAACCGAAGTGCCACTTGACTGTATCAAACTTCTTGAATTCTCCTGAGTGTACCAGATCAACGTTGTCTATAGAGATCTCGCAAGTCTCTTCTGTTGGGTCTTCAGGTATCTGTTCATTAACCTCTTGAACATCGTAGACCCAGGTAGACTCTCCACTACTCACTATTAAGTCCGGTAGGTAAGATATCTCAACTCTCTTAAGGCCAACTAGCTGATTACCTGGGTCTATAGAGACTTGATACTGATAAGTTGTGTCATGCTGCAAAGTCCAAGTTTTATTTGTAACGCAGTCTACCCCCTGGTCCTCAAGCCAACCTCGGAGGGTTACCACAGCAGTGTTATTTGGGAGGTACCCAATATCTATATCTTCGCTAGTAATACTAGCAGCAGTGTAAGATACTGTGTGGGCTCCAAAGACAGCAACTCCACCCTTTCCACTAATCTCTATAGCCCCAGTGGTAAAGGAGAAACCATTAGGAGGATATACCCAGGTTAAACTGTCCGCTGAGGTCCCGATTAAAACTCCACCCATGTAGGGTATTACCCAGATAAGCTCAGTATTAACGTCCTTCCAGTTAACCTTAGAGTTAAGTGGTATCTTAGCAATCTCTTTCCAAGCAGAGTTCTGGTATATGGATAATACTGGGTCAGACCTCTTGCCTACTACTAGCTTGATAGTACCACCTATAGTGAATGTAACTTCGGGCTCGGTAGAGATGTTAGCTGATGGGAGTAAACCTAGCTCTAAGATAAAACCCTCACCCGAAGTAATATCAAAGCTACTAGCAATGGAGTAAGTAGTGCTAGGGTCAGCTAAAGCCCACTTCATCATCTTACGATCTTGAGGAAACCCTGGTACAGTTACTTCGGACCAGTAAGACCCAGATACTACAGACCAGTTTGTGAGCCCATTATCGGTTCTCCAGGTCATCTCTGGCTTGATTATCAAAGTATCTGTGTTGGGCTCTAGTACCAGATTGACTAGGTCGTAGTTCTCATTACCAATCTGAGAAGTTACTCTCTCATTGATGCAGTACCCGAAGTCTACCATACTACCTTCGACATAATTGTCAATTTTCTCTACGTCGCAGAAGGGCATAACAATGTCAGTCATAATTAAACTCCTGGAATAGTATGGTGAAGAGTTACTCCCACAAGTTGGTCACTCTCCCAACGGAAGCATCTTAGCCTTTGACTTGCATCTACATATAGAGCTACCTTCTGGGGAATAAGGTCTTGTGTTATGGCTGTACCGTCAGCTATAGCATCGTTGAAGAGCTCGTCTTGTAAGAGAGTCCAACCTGTAAAAGACATCTGGTAAGACCTGTACCTCAACTTCTTAGTATCAGACTCCCAGGTAACCACGTAGGCTGTATTCAGGTGGATAGCTACGCTGGGGTGCTGGCTAGTAACGCTGTCAGACAGGCTGTAGACTGTACCCAGTCCTCCAAAGCCCTCCACAAAATGTCCCCCCACAGTAAGGTTAGCTAGGCTGAGGCCAGCCTCTGTGAAGTAGACCATCTGTAGCCTGTCATTATCGTGATTGATCAGGTTTACGGCTTGAGCTGGAATCTCAAGATCAAGAGGTGCCCATCCTGCCCACTCGTCGGCATCGCCCTCGTCACCTACTGCTACGATTATAGGCCTTCCTAGTTGCTGCCCCACAGTCTTGTACCACAGTACTGATACCATTCTTCCTGAAACTTTATTACCTGACCCATCTCTAGCAGTCTTATGGCTAACTAGAGTAGAGACGAGGGCATTGAACTTATCCCAAGACTCGCCTGAGGGCGGGGTAGCATCAGGACTAGGTAGAGTAGTAGAAGTCTTACTAGCCCACTCGTCATCGGTCAAGTGCTGGTAGAGCCCAGAGCCATCTGTGGCTGAGTAGAGCACTACAACTTTTCCGGAGGGTAATACGTGAGCTTGAGCCGTATTGACTAGGTGAGTAGCATGAAGAGGCTCTTGGGATACTACCGCATCGCTTTGGTACTGGTATAGTGTGGGCTTACTGTCTACATCAGGCCCGACTATTCTTTCAATGTCTGAGAATGGCTCTTGATAAGCTGAGAAGACCAAGAAACTAGTCTCTGACACGAATATCAAAGTACCGAAGATCAATGATCTATTACACATTGAAAATGTATGTACTATATTACCATTAATTTCTAATTTATATGTGTAAGGCAAATGTACTGATACTTCGAGATCAGCATTCAGTGCAGGTGTTATTAAATCTCCACTCAACTCCATGGTATTCGTATCACGATTGTGAGATAAGATCGTTAATACCCTACAAGTTATAGGATCAGCACTTAAATGCGTAAAGTAGAGAGCGTACCCCGTATAGTCTCTCGCACTCAATCCAGATACGACGTAAGTGTTCCCACTAACATGAGATACAATAGTACCCCAGTCTGTAGTAGACTGTCCAAGTGGTATCTCAGGGAGTATCCCGTCTGCCCCAATCTCTAAGTCTGCATGTATTCCAGTGTATACATCATTTAGGTAAGTTTTGATGACTACTGGGATAGCTTCGCCTCTGGGGTTGATTACACGTAGGCAAGGCTCTCCACGAAAATACTTCTTGAAGTTAGCTGAAGGTGTCTCTCCAACTGGTAAAGATAGGATTGAGGCGAATGCTACAGCACCTAAACTATAAGTAGTTCCAGTTACTTTATGCGGACCTTGAAGCAGGAAAGGAGCCTCCACAGTAGGATCATTCACAGTGAGAGATACCAAACCGTTCGTAGGATACATGAAATTCTCATTATTAGGAAGTAAAGAGTAGTGACGCCAAGTATGACTACCCATTACAGGAACACTTACATGCCCTACACCAAAGATCTCTGCAGCAACAATACCATCTACTAAGATAACGCCTGTGCGAGTCAGGTAGGTTTGGGTTATAACCTCCATCTCGTATATGGAGGATAGCCACGTTCGAGAGGCAACTAGGTATAGGCCATTACCACCAGCTCTACTATGGCTTGGGGTTTCAGATACCATAGGATTTCTGAACATATGTACTTCAAACGTTTCACTATCCCTACGGAGGGTTATACTCCTAAAGGTATAGGTTTTACCTGCTCTCAACCCTGAGAACTTTATAGTGTTGGGATTATGCACACCCCAGCCCCACGGAACGGTTACAGGAGTACTCAGGTCGTGCCAGTTCATAGGGCGCAGGTCTACGACCCCTGTGATCTTTACAGCATTGGTCACGACTTTAGCAATAGGGATGCTGTTGCCTGGAGTGGCTGGTGCAGTTCCTCCATTCACTACCACACTGTAAGTGTAGGCGGTGGCATTAAGAAATACGTATGTATCACTACTGGGATCATAAGTATGAAGCTCGTCTTCTTTACTTATGAGTACTTCACCAATAACCGCATCCCCATCACTGGTGTAGGTATCCAGCAAAGTCGGCACACCAGGAGTGAACCCCGACACGTAGTAGCTGGTCACATAAGTGCAAAGCTTCGTAATTGAAACTATAGTCGTTGCATCGGTAACTACCTTGGCAAGCTTGAATGAGTTAGCTGGTTGCGTAGGCTCTGCTCCCCCATTGGCCACGTCCAGATACTGGTAAGTTCCGTTTGACAACAGATATACGTAAGTATCCTTATTGGCAGCATATGTATGCAATTCACTGTTAGTATTGCATGGAGAGCCTTCCCACATGGCTGTCCCGTAAAGTGTGTTACTCCTCAAAGGATAACTTGGATTATCCGGCATTTGAGGTTGGTTGCCGGAGATGACAAATGAATCCTCGTACATCATTGTAAACTCTGTTATAGTTGTCGCATCCGTAACAACCTTTGCGATAAGTATCTCCCCAGTGGGAGTAGTCGGTTGAGTACCGCCGTTAGCAACTTCCAGAGTGTAAATACCAGCCGCATTCAAGTAGATGTAAGTATCTGAGTTTGCTGTATATTCTATCCAGGTTGCGTTGTGGTTTGCGGTTGCCCCTAGCCATTTAGCAACTCCTGCTCCTATCCAGCTCTCTAGCCTTGCAAAGTCCGCCGGAACTGCAGGTATACAACCACTGATGATATACATATCATTGTAGTCCATACCTGTGAATATTGTTCCACGAATAGTCTGAGTAGTGTCAACAGTTCCAGACTCTATATTAGTAGGGTTCAGCAAGTCGATACAATCAGCGATCAGAGTCTTGTCGCCGGGGTATAGGTCATAAGAGTTACTATTGATCTCCATGACAATCGGAAGATCGTCCGTGGTATCGTGATCTACCTCGATATGACGACCTCCTGCAAGAGTAACACCATCAGTCGAGAAGTCATGGTAGACAGTAGAGCCGTCTTGAGCTACGGTGACTTGGATAGACCCATCCTCAAGACCAATGATAGATACATCCCCTGTCTTAGACCAGGTGTCGGTATACTTGATATCAATTACTTTCTTAGACATTGGCACATTGAATTCAACCACGTCTTGCCAAGTTAAGTGACCAAAATCGAGCGGAGCGCTGCTATCGTTATACTCCTCATGCTTATGATCTCCCGGCACCTCGGGATCTGTATTCCAAACAGAGTATGGGTAATCAGGTTCTTGCAGACTCGCGAGGTTTCTGAACCCACCCTCATAGCCATCGGTTCCTAACAAGTAAGAACCTGTTGTTGAATTGAATATATTTCCGGTGTCATTTGCACCTACAACTGTGTTAAAATCATTGTTATACCAAAATCCTGCAGCCCAAGCACCCTCATACGAGTGGCTCAAAGTAAAGTCCCCATCCGAACCATAGCCCTCGAGAGGATAGAGACTCTCTGCGTCCGTGTAACCAGCGACTCGAACAGTATATGGACCAGCATAATCTGTATCATCCCAGTTCTTTACGGTTCCACCATAGTTCACGGTGAATCCTGGAGCTGTTAGCAGTAGTCTTGCAGGAAGGTGGTCATAGTCATTAGCTAGTCCTCCGCTAGAGTACAGCTTCAGAGTGGTACCAGAAACCTCTATTCGATCTCGACCATTCTCTGAATCAGAGACCGAATAAGTTCCACCTGGTCCCCACCACCCCGCGTCAATTGTACCCATCAGTATCTCTTCGTCGAGATTCCAATCACTGAAGACTTGTAACTCAGACCCTACAACAGGGTGGGGTACTATCCGACCTGTACTGATCTCATTTCTCACGCTACCCGTCTTAGTCTCTCCCGCAAACGATAATGAGTATTCCTCATCGCACCATGCTTTGCCATCTGAATCCAAGACAGGCATATAGTATATCTCTCCAAATAGGGGAGGCAATCCAGCACCGCTCTTATCATCTCCGTAAGCCGCGAAAAACTCGTCTCTGCTAGACCCACCACCACTGGTTATTGATGCATACTTATTACACCTGTATTTGCGCGTAATAGTGTAGCTCGCGGTTTCGTCTAACGGCGCAGAGTAGCCCTGCTCCCCTTCCTCCCATGGAACGTCTATGAAGAGATCACGGCACGTGGCTGCGCGATGATGGTTTGGATAACTACCTAGGGTTTGGAATGATGCTGAGCTTGAATTACAAAATATGGCACCATAGGCGAGTCCCAGCCATATACCCTCTTCATAGTAATGTTCTATAAGAAACTTGTATCGGATGGTGCCTGTTATAGTATGAACATATTCAATGGGTGTCGTGTTTAGCTTACGGACTGACATCTACTTAACCCCCCACTGACCTAGTCTCTTGTCTACGTAGGTCTCTATGTGAGAAGCTAACTCTTGACCGTCTATTTGGACCCTGACGTCAACCTGCGGCGGAGCTACCTGTGGAGTAGACTTAACTACCCCAGGGCTGCCAGCGTAAGCATAGCTAGCCTGGGGCATACTGATGAGTTTACTCATACTCTCCATCTGCTTTTGCCACAGAGTGATGCCTGATCTAGCTAGAGTCTTGGCAATGTCTTTGGGAGCATTGATAATCTTTACTGACATCTTATCGAACTCAGTCTCTAGGTTAGTCCTGAGATCTTTCTGCATAGACAAGATCTCACCACGGACACCATAGATTTGTGCTCTTAGTTTGTCTGCCTCGATACCCTGGCCCATCTGCTCGGCTATAGCAAGCTGAGACTCTAGTATGGCTAACTTCTCCTTCTCGAGAGAGATAACCTCGAGAGTAGATGACTTAACCATACCTGTGTGGTTACCAGGCATTTGCTTAATCATGTTTAGATATGCTTGAGCAGTACCTAGCTTACCTTCTGCTTGCTTAAGGGGCAACTCTTGCAGAGACTTCTGCTCTCGAGCTATGGTAGAATTGATATCTCGAAGTTCAGCCCTAAAGCTACGACCCTCCTCAGAGAAAGCTCCCACAGACGGTAAGACTTGCTGTATCTCATCTCGAAGCTTGCTAAGGATGCTGATGTAGCCCTGAGTAGCTTGTATACTATTACTATCACTACCATACTCTTTCTGGTAGTCTGACATAGCTCTATAATCTTCAACTACACTCTTAGCTATGTCTAGCTGCTCTCGAAGGCTGTCTTTACGTTTCTTCTCAGCAGCTTCCTTATTCTTCCTAGTCTCATCGAGTCTCTCTTGGGGGATCTTACGAAGTTTGTCATCTACTTCAGATACAGCAATGTTGGCATCGAGTAACGCTTCTTGCGCAGCATACCACTCCACAGTAAACTTCTTAGTGGCTTTAGCCGCATCATCCAGTAGTTTAGCATGGGCTACTAAGTGTGACTTAGTAGTCTTGAGAGCATTCTCGTAGTCTGCAGAGGTGTCACCTTTACTTCGGCCCACCATGTCAGCATATTTACTCCAGGCCTTAGTAGACGCTTCTAGAGCATCCTCTTTGCTAGCCCAGTTGGGCTCCATCGGGGGTACCTCTGCTGACTTCTCAAGCTTGGGTACCTTACCAGAGGTAGTATACCCGTGGCTTGCAAGCATACTCTCGAGTTGCTTAACCTCCTTCTTAGCTGCGGAAAGACGCTGTTTGAAGGCTACAGAAGCTCCAAGGTCACCCATTGTTGGAATATCCTTCTCATGGATCTGCTGTAGCTTCTTCTCCATCTTAGCTACTTCAGCCTTAGCCTTCTTTAGATCTTTCCAAGTCTCATCAAGAGTTCTCTTACTTAACGGTTTTCCACTCCCTGGTCCAGCATATTCAGCACTCCACCCCTTGGGTGCTCCAGGGGGAGGTTTGATAGCTTCGACTGCATCTTTGGCAGAATCAGCAACTTTATCCATCCCTGACTTCTGATTGTTGAGTAAGTCATTAGTATTACCCATAACCTTGTTCAATATAGCATAAGAAGCTGCTGCTGCCACTAGACCTGCTGCTAAGTTAACCCACTGACCAGACATGGCCATTACGATGGCTTGCCCAGCAGCCCAGGCTTTATAGGCAGTTACTATAGCTGCTACAAGAGTTAATAGGGCTCGAAGCACGGGGAAGACCTTAGCTATTAAGGCTAGGGTAAGTATAGTCTTAACTAAAAACTTAATCCACCAGACGTTCTTCTCCCACCACTGCGGTAGCCTCTTGAGTTCTTCAATTACTCTTGCAACAGCTTTACCTACACTAGTACCCCACTCTTGTATTGCTGCTTTGTGGGTACCAAACCATTCAAGTAATTCTAGAGCAGTCTTCTTGAGCTTATCAAGTAAGCCACCCTCCATTACTCCACCCGTCTGGTCTATACCCATTATAGCATAACCTACCTCACGAGCAGCATCCATGATGTTGGAGAAGGCCACAGTAGCTGTGTTTTCTGCCTTTTCCATAACGTTCGGGAACTTAGTTGCTATAATACGCATCAGGGCTTCAAGTGCTCTGTCAGGCGACCCCAGTAGTCTATTGCCAGCTCCAAACTGTATGCCCTGGGCTCTGAAGTCAGCCATACTAATTTTAAGTCTTCTCAAGAGCTCTAGAGCTTCTCCAGTAGCACCAGACTTAAGTCTGGTGATAGCCCTAACCGTCATCTCTAGCCCTTCACTCAGGGGCCTACCACTCATCATGGCCAGATTACCCACAGAGGAGAACCACTTCTTGTAGTCTAAGCCTACAGACTTCAACTGAGTAACCGACTCTACAAGATCTGGGAACTGGAATGGTGTTTTCCAGGCCTGCTTCCTAACCCAGATGATGATGTTACCTGCTTCTTCTGCAGACCCTGTAAGTGCTTCAAGAGACGTCTTCTGCTGCTCTATGTAGGCAGCATCCCCAATCATGGATTTAGCTCCAGTGAATAAAGCATAACCTGAGATGAAGACCACAAACCTCGAGATGAAGTTATTTATCAAGCCAGAGAGAGTACCCTGGATATTATACAAGTCTTTTCTTATCAACTTCATCTGTTCGTCAAGCTTACTTCTCAGGGCCCTACCGATCTTAGTTCCACCTGTACCAGCAGCTGCAGCGGCCACGTCCGTAGCTTTCTTTACAGCTGAAGCAAGGTCGGTAGTCCCCAAGGCCTGCTTGGCTGCTGCTGCCGCGGCTTTAGCAGTTCGACTAAACTTAGTCTCAGCTTTACCTAATGTCTCTAGCGCGACAGCAGCTTGTTGTGCTTCTTTGCCCAACCGGTTAATATCAACACCTGCTTCTTTGAGAGTCTTCTTAGCATTGTTTCGGGCTTCTACGATATACTCGAGCCTCTTATTTGTTGCCATGCTTAAGTTTCCTCCTAGTGTAGGCATTGATCTCTGAGGCTATGGCCGAGAAGAATCGTTCGACTAACCAGTCTTGATCTCCCAAGCCACCCGCATCAGGTAAACAGTTGAGTTCTTTGCAGAGATTGAATTGTTGAATGTAGTGATAACATACCTGAGACCACTTCTTGTCCTGCTCAAGTCGAGAGGGGTCTTTGAGATTAACTTTAGTCCCAAAGACCTCCTCTAGAGTAGCTACTGTGGACTCTACTGAGTTAGGCTCATCCCCAGCTAGAGATCGGGAGACGAGCTCTCTGAGTTTCCCTCAGCTTCGTCTACGGCCTCCTCAGAGTCTTCATCATCGGACTCTTTGTTGACCTTCGAGATGAGTTTATCTACGAACTCTTCCAGTTTTTCACCGAAGTGGTCGTAGATCTTGGTGTTATCCTTGGCATTGCTAAACGTGAGGATCTGCTCTTTACCATACTTATCTTTGCCCTTGAGGCTGAAGTCGGTAATGCAGTGAGTGTACTCGAAGTCCTTGATCTCGTCCACAGCAATCTGGACATCGATGTCATCAGACTTAGACTTACGGTCAAGGGTGAACTTAGAAGCTATGGTCCGCTTCCTACGTTTCTCCTTGGCTGTTAGCCTACGAACTTCGATGAATTGGTCGGGGTCCCAGGGAAGGGATTCTTTGATGGTGTCAGTACACCAGTCTATAGAGATGATCTCCACAGACTCTACGGGGGTTTTCTCTTTCATTGTTTTGGTCCTCCTATACGAATGCGATACTAGATACCGCGAAGCTATAGCCATACTCGATGAGCTTTAACGGGTCTAGTACTTCTTCAGTGGTCTCTCTATAGCAACCACCAAGTCTTATAGTAAGCCAAGTACCCAATATAGGGTTCTGGCATAACAGCAACACCTCAATACCACCGTAAAGTGGGATGTTAGACCTGACTGGGTTACTCAGCCTAGTCCAGGCATTAACGGTCACCGAGATCTTCTGTTTACCCTCGTTGATCCTAGTGATAGCCCTAAGATTAGTGTTCTGCCTATTAGTCAGATACTTACGAGTCAGGTTATTTTCTACCCTTAACTCAAAACTTTGTAGACCTGCGATGGGAGTACTGTTGAAATACATGGTAGCTCCCTGCATGACCCAGAATAGTCCTGTAGGACTAGATGGACCAGAGATAGAGCCCGCATCAACTACTTCCTTACCTACCCAGTCGACCGAGGCCGTTATGGGTTGGTCCTGATCTAAGGACATGTTAAGGTTACCGCACTTACAGCCCGACATCCTACGAACAGTGGCAGGAGCAGCGGCATAACCCCCATCCATAGTCCAGCTATACAGAGGACTAACTGCACTAGCTCTGAGGGAGGCCCAGCTGAGCACGTTTAAGTCCCCAACTATGAGATTACAGCTTCCTCCACAGTCTACAGCACCATACTGCTGGGAGACCACCCACTTAGATTCTGGGCCATAGAAACTGTGAACCTTAGTTCCCTCCTGTATACGTCCTCCAGTGATTACTCCTAGAGTAGTAGTAGGCACCACAGCTACTCCATACGCAGACTCTAGGCCGAAACGAAGGATTTGCTGGGTGCCTCTACTCATCTCTTATCTCCTTAGGCTACTGGACCTGTGATGGTGATACCTGAGAAGTTAATACCAATAGAGTATTCAACATACTCATTAGGCTTGATCGGTTGCCTCTTCTCTACGTATATACCACCAGTACAGGTAATGACTAGTGGTACTGGAGTACCCGAGTCATCGCAGAGATCTGTGAAGGTTAAGACCATAGTGATGTTATCATCAGTTACACAGTCTGCTTCTAGGTTGAAGGTAGGTTCGGTGTAAGTCTGGATAGTAGCATCTATCTCTAGCCCACCCTCTTCTAGCTCAGCCAAGACTCTCTTATGGTCTGTGGTGCTATTGTCAACACCTTTAGCGTTGAGGTTATTCTTGACATCAATCTTGCAGTTGACAAAATCAAAGGCTGACCCACCGATGGTCAGGACTGCTCCACTTCTCTCCCAGATGTGGGCTACTGTAGGAGAGTATCCATCAGTTCCCACAGAGTCTACTTGAGACTTGAGGATGCCGTCAAGTGATGCCTTCAGAGGGTCGGTATCGTTCACCTCTAGTGAGAGGTTGTTCCACTTGAGTCCAACCCCTCTCCAAGCATCTACTGAGTCTAGACTAACACCCATAGCTACGTTGTAGCTGGTGAGGAAGCCATCAGTCCTAGTAATAGCTTGATTGAGTATAGCAGCGGTAGGGGAGATAATGCTAACTCTAGCAGTGTTATCCACCTTACCCGGAGTTCTAATCTGTGGAGCGGCCGAACCAATACCAAAGTACTTGTTCAGATCGAACTTACCTCCGATCTCACCATCCTCCACAACACCCACTAATACCCAAGTGGGAGTAGCAACAGTCTCACCATAAGTAGCTTCAGCGCATACCTTCACTACTTGGTTTTTGCCAGAGTTAGGCACTTTCACATCCTCCTTAGTTTGAGTTTTCCCATAATTCTACGCTTACTTCAAGTAGACTGTAGTGACATAAGGTCAGTCCTGAAGAAGCTTTATACATAACAAAATCGTTCTCTAATACCTCTACAGGGTCTACTTTAGAGCAAGCAACACCCAGAGGACTAGTACTACTAAAAGCTCCCTGGACTAGGTCAAGGTAAGTATCCCAGGCTAGCTCAGAGTTCTGCTCGTAGTTCCAAGGGAAATACCCCTTGATGTGATAAGACTGACCTGACAGTTGAGCACCAAGATAGGCCTTACTAGATGCTTCAGGTTTTATGTTCTTAGCAAACTTCACTACCCACAGGGGAAGAACTGTGTTATCTTCCCAGGGTAGGCCCTCAGCTCGACCCTCTCTATCGTCCACAAAACCGATGTTGGAGACACCACTAAGGGTGGTTACGATCTTAGCCTTGGTCAATACTATACTCATAGAGGTCCTCCAAAGCTTGCAGCTGCTCTCTCAAAGTCAGCATCTATCGTGGGTCTTACCTCTTCCAGAGCTCTTTCGAAGAAGAACTGACCAGGTGAGCCCTCTCTGGCTATCTTATCAGATACTGCATAAGCTGCTACGGGGGAACCCAGTTTAGCACTGGCCCACGGGATGAGCCTCTTTGGTGGAACTTGGTGAGGCTCCGTACCATTGTTGACGTAACCTGCATAGAATGCCCCATCGTGATGGGTCACGATACCAATGACCTTATCCCCTTGCTTAATTACTCTACTGTAGAAGGAAGCCTTAAGTCTACTAGTAGCACCCAGGGGGGCTAACTCAGCAATCCTTCTACTCAAGAGCCTAACAGACTTACCCATGAAATGAGTAAGTCGGTCATGAACTTGCTTAGCAGTAACTCCTAAGCCTCTTACTAGGTCGTTAGTGTCATGGTATATCAGACGTATTTCCATGGTGCACCCCAGTGAACTACTTCGCTAGCCGGAGCTCTGTTTTGCTCAGAGATACCCAGTAGATCATACCCCTGCTTCTTGTAGTCTTTAGCTATCCTACGAAAGTCAGAAGCCCTCATGTTGTAGTCCACAGTATCTGCTCCGATGATCTTGTTAGATTGATGAGCATACCGAATGGCTATGGCTTCGCAGACATAAGCAGCACCTATTAACACGAGAGCTTCGTAGGCTTGGGTGCTCAGATCTGACTCTGTGTACCCCGTCGAGTAATATATATATAGGTTGTCACCGACGGTGGGAGTAAAATTAGCCAAGCAGAAATAGCCGTCCTTTATGTAGTACTCGTCGTCGTCTCGGTAGCGAGCTGGCCTTAATTCTACTGGATACTCTACCCTCTTGATTTGACTGAAGTTTTCAACCCAATCTAGCAAATACTCAGAGACAGAGTATGCATACTCGTCAAGAATTATGGTGATCTCAGCCATAGTCTCTCGAGGAAACTCTAAACTGTAAAGCTTAAGAGCCTGAGATACTGCTTGAGTATATACTGCTAAGGGAGCATAGATCGTAGCTGAGTCTGTCCCAGGCAAAGCAGACCCAGCTGTGATTAAACTAGCTAGAGTAATGTCCACGTAAGGTGACTGATTAGCTGATACCTCAGCTTGGAAGACCTCAGTAGCAGTTCCTAAGCTAGCATAGACTCTGTAAGACTTAGCCTCAGGTACTCGGTAGATCCGGATAGTGGGGGTCCACAGGTCCTCTGGAGTGACAGAGAAGGAGTACTGAGAGGCATCCGACAAGGCCCCCTCTCCGTGGGTTGTTACCACGGATACCCTAAAGTTATAGTAGTCGGGAGACCCTGCCCACCCAGCATCAGCTTCTACTCCAGAAACAGTAAACATCAGAGAGCTTATGGAGTCCTGGAGCATAATTCTAATATCATCAATGAGCATTGTTTACTCCTTTACCGGCCGTGCAGGCCCACAGAGAGCTCTAGGGACGTGTATACTCTTCTAAGGGCATACCAGCAAGGCGGGCAGCCAAAGACTGATTATTCATATTATGAGAACTCAACATCTCCATCAGGGTACCATTTGAATGTAGCACGCGCAATCGCCGCACTTGACCACGAGCATTGATCAAAGACATACTCGCCACGTATGTATTGTTCTCCAACCGACATTATGACATTAATGCCCTCTTCTGTAGGTAGCGATAGTGTGATGTTAATAAAAGGTACATCACCTCCAGGACTAAGCTGATTCATAACCTGATAAATACGGAAAACTGACAGCCAATAGTTTTCTTGTAAAGTAACCGCAAAATGGTCACCGACAAGAAGGTCACCTATACCCTCAGCGCCATCAACACCCTCAATGAACTCAAAAGTACCTGTCATAATGTTTGACGGGTTAGCTTTTTCATGTACACGTATGGTGAGAGTGTCACCTATAGCGAAGTTTATATTATCAGCATCAACCGGGTAGATAAACAACTCGTCACCACTAAGCGAAGAATCGTTAGGCAAAATGGCTGGCAGAATAGCAGGCAATGTTTCAGGTAATCTTGTGGGCAGCATTATATGCTCCTTATTTCGTAGTACACCTCAAAGTCGCTGGAGGGTGTATCTGACAAAGCGAATGTAAGCGCGCCGCCTTCCGCAATGCAGAAACCTTGCACTAGACGAGAATCTGTCGACTCAGGTGAAACAATGAATTTGTCTCCTGAGATCATAGGACAAAACTCAGGAACAGAGTCGAATGCAACCATATTGCCAACGCCGACATTCACGTAGGCCACATTTGACAGATTCTTGACTAAAATGATGGCATCAGAACCGCTTTCTAAAGCCTCAATAAAGACTGTCTTGACAGGTCGAACACCACCTTCGAATACAACTGAACCTTTTGCAATTACAGAATTAAAAACATTTGCTTCCATTTTTACGCTCTCCTTATTTCCATATAACAATTGAATGCAGCTGCCGTTTCAGCAGCCTTAGCAACCATCAATCGGCCACCATAATGACCGAAACCTGAGACTAGTTTAGAAACTAGACCGGCAACCGGTGTAGTAGTTGTATCAATAGCAAATGCAGGTACATCAAAACTCGTAAGCTCGAAGAACTCATCCACAATACTTACTGTATTAGTCTCTTCATCAACATCAACGTCAATAACTGTTCCACCACGGCGTAGACTTACTTGAAAGCGCTCACCATCGACACTAGTAACATAGTAAATAACGCCTGGGACTACATTACCTCCATCACCAGAAAATACAACTGCATCACCAACAATCAATGCATTATTTTCTGAACTAAAACTATCAATATCAGCTTCAGTATAATAAACCGCTTGACTATCGCGTGGTGAATCGATAGTGGGATAACACTCAGTAGACATCCCAACGAACACTTTTAGAGCGACGTCTGCTGATGCATTACGTACACTCAGTAAGAACTGGTCTTCGGAGCCAGTACCAAGTACTGGAACATTAATACTTTTAACCGCTAACTCATCAGTTGACCAGGACAGGTTACCGCTCCACAATAGCTCGCCCTTACTAGGGTTAGGAGCAACTTTAAGCAGGCCACTGGTACTGCTCAAGACTGCAGATATCCTTCTCATCATAGCATCCCCCAGACTGACATCTTAGAAGAACCAAGCCCTTCAGTAGTGGTAATCTTCAAGACATTGAATGAGGCATCCCATTCAAGACTCTGGCCCCCTAGCAGGTCGGTCAACATCCCATTAGGGTTGTCGTCCTCTATGAGAAACTCAATAGCAGATACTCCCACAGGTAGGTTAGGTATGGCCACAGAGTTACATGGGTGCTCAAACTTGATGTATACTGTGTCGGCTGAAGCTAACTCTGTAGTAAGTTCAGTCTCGAGCGATGCATCGGTATACACTGTGGCATCAAATTGCCCGTTCAGAGTATAACCAGTTGCAGTCAATATAACAGCCAAACTAGGCTTCATGATACCCCTCCAAAAACTGGGAGGGTACTAAGACCCTCCCTAAAGTCACTAACCGAGAAATAGATTAGGTTGCTGGAACCAGAGTATACTTGCCACTCCCGAAGTCAAACATCGCCTCGGTAGCGCTGGGTGCATACCCGATCTGCTGCAGGCAGTCTGTAGCAGTAGCTGGGGCCGTAGTGGAGGCTTCTCCCACAGAGTCGCTGAGGAAGAGGCTTGCACCGACGGTGAATGTGCTGTCAGCATAACCGGCGATGAGGGCCCTAGAAGAGACCTCAGGCTTGATGCCAGCAGTAGCTGCAGCAGCTGATACCCCACGAGTTACGACTCCTCGAGCTGGATAAGTTCCTGAGCCATCAGCGTCAGCCTTGGCCCAAGCTCCAGCAGAGGTCTCGTATACGATGTCGCCGATTGCAAGAGCTACAGCAGTGGTCTTTGCGGGCAATCGGTCTTTGTGAGACTGAGATTTTACATACATGGATTTATATTCTCCTTCAGGATTAACATGAGATTAACCCGGTCGACTCCTGACTGGCCGACCGGGCGCTCAAACGACGATAAAAGCTTAAGCCACTACGTGCTTATAGCATCCGATGGGATCCATGAATACGACTTCGTATTCATGCCTGATCTTGTACACCATCTTGTCAGCGTAGAAGGTATCGCCAACAATCGGGTTATCTGCCAGGAAGAACTCAGGCTCCTGTCGACCATTGAGGAAGTCAACTTCCATCCAGTCAACAACGTCCTTCTTGAAGGCCAAGTACCAGTCGTTGGTATCGGTGAGCAACGGAGATACCAAGATATCCTCGTTGTTGGCCCCGAAGAAGTGATATAGCAGGTTGGGCTCATCCTCTGTCGGGCTGTGCTGGTTGATCGAATAAGCTTCCCACTTGAGGTTGGAAGGCACGATCAAGACCATGTTGCCCGGGATGCACTCGAGTCCAATCTTCTCGTTAGAGCCCGGCTCGGTGAATGTCTCCATCGTGGTCATAGTCCACATGATAGCTTCTCTGGAGAAGACTTCAGCACCCAGGTTGGTGTTGTAAGTCCTCGAAGCAAAGAAGTTCTCACTTCCGGCGGTAGACCCCCGAGTGATGTTGTATGTGCTGTTCGCATGAAGTCTAGAGGTATAGACTCTGCGAGCAAGCGTTCGAGCTGCGGCTCTACCAAGACGATTGATGGTCTTCCCGAGAGCGTTGACGTCATCATTGATGAGCGCCTTCCGGGTAACAGTAAGAGTGTTACCCTTCTGAATCAGGGAGAACTGCACCTTCTCGTCTTCGTAGGTCGGAATCTCGCTGTAGTCATTCTTCTCTGGATCAATATCATCCAGGTCAGTAAGATACCCGATTCTGACTCTATCCTGAGTCCTGAAGTCCTTCACAGACCCTGTAGAGCAGAACTTCTCCCAACCGTAGCTAGTCTGCTTGTAGTCTGCGAGTAACTTCTTGGTCATGGAGTTAGCCAAAGCGTTCGGGAAGGAGTCTGAAGCAAAAGACTCCGACAGCTTGACTCTACCTGTGACATCGAAGTCACCGGTATACTGCACGTAGGCCTCTCGAATACCGTCCAGAGGCTTAACGCCCTGAAGGTCTACAGAGGGGTCAAAGAGATGATCAAGGGCCAAGGCCAGCTTGTCAGCAGACTCTTGGACCACTACTACCCTCTTGTTACTCGTAACAGCGGTAGTGTGGGCCTGAGCCGCGAAGTCCTTGAAGAACTTGATGTCCTTGTCAAGCTCTTCAGCCTCGAAGATCTTACCTTCAAAGCTTGCTCTGATCTTGTCGGCCATCTCCTTCGGGAGATTGGCTGCAGAGAGAGACTCGCTAAGAGTAAGTTTACACTCAAGGAGCTTCACTTGACTCTGAACGGTCTCTACAACCTTAGCCTCGGTGATGGGTGCGGGCCCCTCGGGCTCTACCTTGATTGACTTGTCCTCAGGCTTCTCTTCAGGTTTTTCAACCTTGTCCTGAGGGGTCTGGGACTCTAGGATCTGCTTGTACAGATCGGGTCGAGCTTCTTTTAGCTCATCCAGGGTCATGTTTTCCCAATCCATGAGTGTTTCAGATGCCTCCTGATTGATTGATTCGTAGATTCTACCTCCAGCTGCGGGCTCTACGACAAAATCCACAGCTGTGTTGTGTGACGGGGTCAGAGCCTCTATTACCTGGATAACCTTACCGTCTTTACGTGACATACGGCCTTTACCACTGGCCTTTATCGAGAGTCCGAGTAGGTCTCGATCCCCACGGTCAACTGCTTCCTTAGCTTTTGCAAGCTGAGGAGCGTAGTCTGAGAAGTAGTGAAGATCTCCCTTGAGCTTACTAGTGCTCTCTTGGAAGCTGACGTTCTTCACCGTGCCTACTAGGTTCCTAGGATCACTTTTAGATGCCAGATCGTTATCTTTGTAGTGACCTGAGTGAACCTTAGCATTCTCAAAAACTGTAACTCCATCTCTCTTCAAAACTTCAGCAGGATACAACCTTCGATTAGCCGATAAACCTGCTTCTATGAGAGTAACGCCTTTAATAACGTTAGCCTCAAGGTCCACAGAGGCTTCGTCAAGGCTACAAGATTCAGCTACGGCTGTGTACTTTATCTTGACCTCAACGGGTGTACCCATCTCTACCTCTTCGCCCTTAACCGAGTAAGAAGCCTTGTAGAGTTTGTCTCCCATAGAGTAAACTACACTAGACTTAGTAGTCTTGGCTACGTTAGGCCAGACAGAACCCTTATCTGCCTGTGGTACTAGGCCTTGAATCTTCTCTCGGAGTAATGTCTGTATTTCTTCAAAAGATAACGCCATGTCTTACTCCTTGGGGACTACGATCTTCTGGCCCTGCAGGGTAACGAACACTACCTTGTCAAGGTAAGAGTCGTTATGCGACAGGATCTCTGAAAGTTTTAGTCCTGCGGCTCGTCTAGCCTTATCCAGAACAGTCAGTTCTTTCTTAGGCTTAGACTGCTTGCTTGAGCTTGCTACCACAGTGTCGTCGCTCATCGTGCACCTCCTATAGTATTTACAAAGAAACCAGCGACTCAATAGCTTCGTCACTGGAGAGATCGCCAGACAACTGCGTCTGGTATGTATCTAAGAAGGACTGGTCCCAACAATGCCAGCACCTCAGAGATTCGTCTAGATACTCGCAAATACCTTGGGCTTTGCAAGATAAGCTGAATCGAACGTCTTCAGGAAGGTCTTCCATACCAGGTTCTTCCAGGAATAGATAATTACCCTTCTCTAAAGCCTCTCGGTCAGCCAAAAAGACTGCTCCAGTAGAGCCAACCTCATGTAGACCCTCACCAGAGTAGACCCATCGAGTCCATCTGGCTTTGTTACCCAGAGGACCCCCTGTGGCAGGGATATACCTATGAGCATTCACCGCCGAGAAGAGGGGGTAGGCTGGATTAGCCACAGTAGCAGCCACGAAGTGCTGCTCGTGAGCTAGTAAGTCTACCAGAAGATTAGTGGGTACCAGGATGTCTGAGTCCACAGATAAGAGGTAGTCGTAGTCTCCAGCTATAGCCAGAGTTCTGAGCTTGTCTCGAACCTTAGCTAGACGGTTGAGTGACTCTACCGGACTCTCGCCTCGGTCGTAGACTGGCTCCTGAAGCTCCATACAGCCCACCGTCCAACCATCTTTGTTGTCACAGTGATCCCACAGGATCGCCAGAGTCTCATCGGTAGAGCCGTTTTCTATGAAGTAGTAATCAACCTGGTGTTCGCCCTTGTCTAGATTCTCTAGACAAGCTAAGAACTCTCGGATGATCCAGGCTCTATTGCATACCGGACTTGCTACTAGGACCTTCATTGGGCTTGCCCTCCTGCTGTTTAGAGAC
>Ga0172381_10002401_pt1 | contig 20656 bp, 31 predicted proteins | sample Leawel6488metaG_FD_119754 | JGI IMG/M metagenome (GOLD analysis project Ga0172381, IMG submission 119754) | Leachate microbial communities from a municipal landfill in Southern Ontario, Canada - Leachate well 64-88 metaG | ecosystem: Engineered > Solid waste > Landfill > Unclassified | place...
GCATTAGATAAAATATCACCAGCAATATCTTTGATAGTATAATCTTTACCTTCAGCAAGCACATTAGTTAAATTAGGTTGATATATATCAGCTGCCATATTACCAAGTGAACCAAGTAAATTTGAACCCCAGTTACCAGTATTATCATTATAATAGGCAAATTGTCGTCTATCTTCAGCAGTACTAACACTTTGTAACTGTCTTGAAAGTTCAGGTACAGATATACCTAAATCAGCTGCTAAATCAGAGTATTCTTTACCTGTTAAATTATACCAAGAATCTTTTTTATCTGGTGATATAAAATCTTTTAATTGATCATCTGTTGGTTTATCTACACCTGAATATTTTTTATAAATTTCTTCTAAAGTATTATAATTAACTGGTTTTTTAGCTTCTCGAATTTGAGCACTAGTTAAATTAGGTAATACATCTTTATATTTTAATAAGAATTCATTAACCGTATTAGGTTCATCTGGAATACTATCAAGTTCTTTCTTAATTGATTCTATTTGTTTTAATTCAACTTTCTTTTTGTCATAATCTTCTTCTGAAATAATATTATTATTTAAATCCTCACGAAGATTATTATAAAGTTTTAATTGGTTATCAACAATTTTACTTATATCTGATTTTAACATTTAATTACCTTTACTCTTTTTTAGCTCTTGCCAACACTTAGAAATAATATTAGCTTTTATTTCAGGTGTTAATTTACCAGAAAGATCTTTATTCTTATTTAATTCAGTAGTAATTCCTTCTTTAAAACTATTAAAATCGTTACCATTAAAGTCTGCTTGTATACTTTTGTCAGAGTTATATAAAGCTAAAACTGCATTCTTATAAGTTTCAATTGCCTTAGTATGTGCAGCATTATCTTTTTGTTCTTTAGTTAAAGGAACTGTAGTATTAATTTTATCAGTAACAGCTTTATCAAAGCCATTAGTAATTAATTGATTTTTAAGTGTTGTTCTTTTAGATGCTTCTTCATGTGAAGTAGGAGCTTTATCATAACCAACGGTAGTAGTTAAATGTTTAGCAACTTTGTCATTAGCTGCAGCCTTAGCATCACCTTCTTCAAAATCAGCTATATTGTAGTTCATAATTTTAGTAGCATCAGTTCCATCAACAGTGGCCTTATTAATTAGAAGTTTCTTAGTTGTAGGTGTTACAGTTGGAATTAGACTAGTTGTAGTTTGTAAACCAAATTGCTCATTTAATTTATTATCTATATCTTGAATATTGGACATAACAATATCAATTTGACTATTGATATTATCATATTCAGTTGAAGGATTAGCTACCTTAGTTAAATTTAATTTTAAATTATTTAGAGTTATTATTAAATCATTTCTTTTATCTTTTAGTTGTTCAACAGTTGCTATTTGAGCTTGTTGTTTAGCTGCAGCACTTTGAGCTTCAGCATAAGCAGCATTATCCATTCTTTGTAAGTAAGATTGTAAAGAACCCAAATTACCAGTAGATACATACTGTTCTCTTGCAGCTTCTTCTTCTGCACTTTTAGCTGGCCCATAACTATCTATAATGTTTTGTCTTTTACTTGAATCTAGAGCACCAGTAATTCCACTAAATATATTTTTGATGCCTTCACTTCTATCTCTAGCTGGAGCTGGCCTTGTATAAGCACTTAGATAAGCTGCTGCTAAATTTGGTTGTTGTGAATATTGAAAAATTGCCATATTACTTCCTCACTTAAAATAGATTACCAATCACGCCAAATAGGCCACTATCTGATTGACCAGCACTATCAACATTACCTTGTGCTGTATTTAGCGAATTAGCTGAATTCATTAACAGATTATATAAGTTAGCAAATCCTTCTGCAGTATTAGTATTATAAGCTTCGGCTAGTGTTCCCATATTAGCAAGCTTAGAACTTTCAGCATTTTGTAAAGATGTGTTTCGGCTATTAGCAGCATTAAGCTCACTTTGCCAAGTAGATAAAGCTTGATTATAAGCCTGATTATATTGATTAGCTGCAGTTGTATCTAAGCTTTCTTTTTTATTAGCTACATCTCTAGCTATTGCTGCAGCAGCACCAGTTCCACGTCCAACTCCAGCTCCAGCAGCAGTATTTTGAGTCGTATCAGCAGCTTCTTGAATAATATCATCATAATACTTATTTTTATAATCATCCATTCCACTATTAAAATTAAAATCTGTTGCTGATGCATCTATAACATATTTAGTTGGATCATATGAAGATAATTCATTATAATAGCTACTAACTACTTCTTTATCTGGTGTTACTTGTGAATTCTGATATTCAGTTAACATTTCTAATAACTGTTTATACTGATTAGATGTAGTATCTCTTAAAGCTGTTGCTTTGTCTTTTTCAGACATGTTAGATAGATAATTGCTAAGTGCGGTTAAACCTACATCTTTATCTGCTTCAGATGCAATAGCTGAAATCATGCCACCAATTACCCCAGCATCTACTTTAGTTCCAGATTTTTCTGTTGATGTTTCTTCTGCCATAATATATCCTTACTTTAAATAGGTTTGTGCTATGATTGATGAACCATTAGGTATTGTCATAGCTAAATTTTTATTTGCTTCTATTATATTTATATTTATTCCAGTTAAAGAAATGGTTTGAACATAGAATGCTAGATGTTCTGGTAAAGCAATATCAATAACTGTATCTGAAGTTACTATATCTGATATAATAAAAAGAATATCTTTAACAATAGTTAATCTAACATTAGTTTGAACTTGTGATTTACCCCAAGTTCCATTTAAGCTGTTAAGAACTCGATCATTATTACTTATCTTATCTATTTTATAAGTATCCATTAAAATCTCCCAACTTGGCTAGATAATATCTTACCATTGATAATAACAAAGTCTGTTTTTTCTGAATAACTAATTTCAAAGCTCCAAAGTCTGCCAATACCAAGTCTATCAAAATTGCTTTGATAATCGTATTGTCCAATTCTTCCTAACCTTCTTTGTGCTACATTTGAATATGATCCACCATCTCTTTTACATCTTAACATTATTCTTGGATTCAAAGATATATCATTAATGAAACCATTATTAGCTATTAGCTGAAATGATTCAATTATCATTGGTGAATAACTACTTAAAGTAAAACCACTTTCTCTAAGTCTAATCATGTTTCTGCCATCATATTCTTCAAAACTATTTGGATCTAAAAAGATTAGATACTTATCAGATAGTGTGCCAAAAATTAATTTATTATAAGCTAAAGCTCCAAATTGAGGTTCCCAGAAATTATATACATTTAGCTTGGCTTCTCTTGTACATCTATTGTGCCATTGTTTTTCTAGTAAGTCATAAACAAAAGTTTTATTATCAGTAAAGAAAGTAATAGCATAAAATTCATGTCCATTCTCTGACCAACATTGTCCTAAAGCATCTTCTGGATAAGTCATACCACTAATTTCTCTTTCAATATCTGGATTAGATATTTTGACAATTGTTCCAGCTTTACCAACATAAATTCCATTTTGTCCAATGTCAGAAGCACCTAACCAAAAAACCATTGGTCCAAGCATAGCAACACTATATGGTGCTCTTATACCAATTTCTTCAGCTGTTGTATCTAAAGGTGTAATTGGTTGATTAACATCATCTTTCCATGTCCATACTTGATAACTTCTTGGTCCAAAAGTCCAAAGATCAGTACCAGTAGATATTATACTAGTTAAAGCATCAGGTGAAAGTTCACTATAGGTAACCCAACCATAGCCATTATATTCAGCTAACATAAAAATATCATAATTAATTTGATCTGTTCCAGCAACTAAAGTTTCAAAAGGATATTGGAATGATTTATATATACCATCTGAAAGAATATCATTAACTAAAAGAAAACCTTTTATATATGCACAATGAGTTGGTTTAATTAAAACATCTAAAGCATTCTTTGGAAGTTCTATACTTCTCCAATCAGCAATCATATCATTATCTGAAAATGAAGTATCAACCGCAAAAACTGAAGTTCCATCAACTACAACTAAATGCGGATGTGCACTTCCTTGTCCACCAGTTTCACACATTGAAACATATATACAAGTTGAACTTATCTGTCCTATTTTAGTACAACTTGGACCATCTTTTCTTATGACATAAACACCAGTTCCAAAAACAGCAAAAAGAACAGGTTCTCTATCTTGTCCAAAAGAACAAAGCTTTATACCTCTACACTTTTCTTCTGGCATTTCTAGATAAACTGAAGTTCCAAATATTGATCTTAATATTTCAGTAGAACTTGCTCCTTCACCTTGTGTTTCTGAATACATGTTCATAGTAAAGCTAGAATTAATCTTAGCCATATTACTTTTTCTAGATCCACCAATTAAATTTGTTAAAACTGTTTGATTAGCCATTATAATTCCTTATAAAAGATATGAACCAGTTTGAAAAGCAGACATTGGAGATATATAACATCTTTTCATTCTTGTCATTACTTTATTAGCTACTTGATCAGCTTCTAAATTAGTCATTAAGGTTTTATATGATGCTTGATATACACTTAACTGTGTTGTATCTGTTCTTGGATAATCCTTCATTATTTCAACCATTAAACCTAATGTCCATAGTTGTCTATAAATATTTGGTATCCTTAATTCTGAATCAATAGTTATTTCAAAAGCTTCATTGTAATATACTGTAGCCTGATTATTGACATTCATATCTTTAAATAGAATTTTACCTTGAATATCATCTACTTCTAACCAGCTATAAAAATCTTCAGTATTTGGATAGCCATCAAATTCTTCAAAGCTTATAAAATCTAATTCATATTTTTCAGTATCTTTTTCTATATAAACCCTATTTATCTTTTGAAAGTTTGGCATAGATACATCAGTAGCAATGATAACATCACCATCTACAATATAATCTTGTCCAATTATCATTTCTGGTTTAGTTATAGTAAAAGTAACATTCTTTCTAGTAAATGCTAAATAGTTATTTAAATTTAATTCTGTTACAACACCCTTAAGTAAAAGTTCACCTTGATTTGTATATTCACCAGGTAAAGCATCTGTTGAATTTGGCCAAATTCCAGTTCTATTATAAGCATCATTTATTACATCACGTACAGTAAACATATGTTTTCTCCATTAGATTCTTTATTATATTTATAAGAATAAGCACAAAAAAACCGATAAATTTTCAAGAGTTCATCTATCAAATTCATCGGCTTTCAGGAGATTCTATTTTAGGTTAAAGCAATATAGGCCATTGCTGAATCACGAATGTCAGCTTTAGTTGCTACATAACTGAAGTCAATTCTTGAATAGTTATCACGAGAATCAAAGTCACCTAAAGATGCAACTTGTAATTTAACTTGATCAACTGCTTCACTAGCATTTTTGGCACCTTCTAAGTCATTTAAAGTAATACCTTGGAAAGCTAAAGCTTCTTTAGTACGAATTTCACAAGGCCAGTAAGTTACACCGGCACTAAGAACTAGTTGAGCAGTTCCATTAACACCAGCTAAATTTTCAGCAGAATTAGTTCCATCACCTACGAAGCAATTTCTTGCATAACAATCAGCAGTTACTAAAGATTGAACTTTAACATTAACTGCGGTTTCACCACTTAAAGGAGTATCTTCTTGAACTATGAAACCAAATTCATAAGGAGATTTTTCACCTTGAACATTACAAGAATAAATGTCAGGTAAGTTGAAAGTATAACCTTTAGGTAACACGGCAGTATCATTAGCTGTTCCAACAATATTTAAGTAAGTTTCTGGAACAGATTTACCAAAGTGAGTAGAATTGATAACCACAGCAGAATTAACTGTCATTGCACTAATACCAGTAGCTGGGGCTTTAACTGAAGGAATTTCTGGGATGTTGATATATTCAACATTAGCATACTGTCCAATCATAGCTTGACCATAAAGTTTGCTACCTTGATCAGTAGCCATAACGAAGTTATATCCACCTAATGCTTTTGCAGCTAAAGAACCTTGTGCTCTTGGTGCAATATAACCAGTAACTTGTGAACCTTGACGAGCAGTAATAACCGAAGAAGCAGCATCAGCTAAAGAAATCCAAGGATTAGAATTAACTGTTACAACACCACTTTTGAAATATTCGCTATTAATAACATCTTGCTGAATTGATATAGCTAGTTTAATTGCAGTAGCAGATATTGTAGATATCCAAGATGTCATATCTACAACTTGAGCTAAACTAGAAGCAGATATAACTGATTTTTTACTTTTGATCCAAGCATAGATACTTCTTTCTGTAAGACCAGTACGGTCAGCATCAGTAATTGCTAAACCATCAGTTGGTTTTCCACCATCTTCAATAACTAATTGATATACAGAACCTGGTTTCATACCAGCTGTAATATCAAAAGGTGCAGTAGAATTTTTTAAATAATTTAAGCTATCAAAAACTTTAACAGCTAAAGCTTTAACGTACGCGTTGGTAATAAATGAATTGGCCATGATTTCCTCTTTTTAATTTTTAATTTTTATCTAACAGAGCGAACATATTGTAACATATTTAAAAGATTATCTGAAGAACCAATTTTATTTGGTATTTTCCTTGAAGCTTGTGAACCAAGCTTAGGTACTTCTTTAATCAAAGGTGAATTTTTAGTTTCAATCTTTTTATGTGATTTAAACTTCCACTTAGAATTTAATTCAACAGCTGTTAAACCAGCTGTTGAATTATTATTTTTAAATGTTTTTTCAATATCTCTAAGATATAACTTTTGATCAAGTGGATCAGGCATACTCATAACTTCACCAAGTTTACCTAAGTTTTGTAAGAAGTAATCTAAAACTCTAGGTCCTTTAGGCGAATTTAAAATATGATCAACAACTGTAAGATTTTTATTCTTTATAGCTGGATCACTTTGAGTAATAATATCTAAGATAGATGCAGTAATGGTTTTTCCATCAGCTAATTTCCAAGTCTTTTTAACTTGTGCATCTTCATATCTATCAAAATATTCTTCACGTTCTTTTTCATCTGGAAAGCATTCAATCACTCGTTTAGCACCTTCATCTTCTGCTTGCTCCATTTCTAAGTCCTGAGTATGATTTTTGATCTGTTGTTCTTTATCTGATATCAGATGAGAAGTAACACCTTTTTCTACTAAGTAACTTTGATAATCTTCTGGAGTAGCAAATGATTCTTTGCCTTTAACTGTTGATTGATTCTTTTTTAAATCATCAATTTCTCTTTGTAATCGAGAAATTTCTCGATTCTTTCGCTCTTTTAATTTTGCAAAAGCATAATTTGTTTGCTCTTGTTTTGAATACTTTTTTTTCTCAGGTACTTTAGGTTCAACTTTCTCAGGGTCAGAATCTTTAGCAACTGGATCAACTACTTTGGGATCTTTGGATAAATTGTCGTTGTTAACATCTTTATCTTTATCAAAATCTGATGTAGTTTTTTCAATATTTGGATCCAGTTGAGATTTATCTGGTTCCACCGATTTATTAACTATATCTTCTTTTGACCTTTCCTCATTATCTGTTTTTATCAGATCATTTAAAATATCGTCCATGTTTTGGGACATCTTATTTTTTCTCCTTTATTAACGCCAAACATTAAAAGCTGTTTGTTAGCTATACTAATATTTATTATTTTACACTTGCAAAAAGCTTACACTTTTATATTCTAAAATGTTGATTCCAATATCTGCCTAAACTTCTACTTGTACTAAATTGCAAGAATTTTGGATAAGTGCAAGGTGATAAATAGGTTTTGCCACCATTTCTAAATCTAATTCCAACTGTATTAAAAAGTGGATCATATTGAATTCTACTTAATGCTGTTGAACCTAAATTGGCATCACCTCTAAGTTTTGAATCATTAAAAGGTGATCCAAACTTATAATACCAGTTAGGTGATAACTTCATCTTTAAAATAGCTGCTTCTTTAAGTTGAGGTGGTCCTTTAGGAATTACTCCAGTATATTTTTGTAAAAAACCTTTTACTGGATAGTTACTATATCTTGTACCACTATATCTTACTGGAATATTAAGCACTAATTACCTCTTCTGGAACAATAGTTGGTTCAATAATATCTGTTCCTTCTTTACCAAAAATGTATTTATCATTTTCTTTTACTTGATTTTGAACTTGTTCTTGAAGTTTAATAGCTTGGTCATTCATATCTATCTGTAATTGTGCAGCATCAGTCTTACTTTGTAATCCAAGTTTAGCATATTCAAGCTGAATCTTTTCCATTTCAATAGCGGTTGAAGTTTGATTATCCATAGCAGTCTTAGCTAAATCTGCTTCTCTTGCCTCACGATTATTTAACAACTCTAAATTCAAAGCTTCATTTTGTTTTTGAAGTTCTGTTAATTGAGAATTTAAGGTTTCAATCTGAGTATTCAAACTATTTGCAATTTGTTGACCTTGTTGCATAGTATGTATAACTTCTGGATTTTGTTCATCTGTAACTAGAATTATAGATGGATCCATATTAGCTATTAAATTATCTTTAAAAGCTTTAGTTGCTTCATCATCTGAACTATCACAATAAGCCAAGTTTAATAATGTTCTAGACTTTGTATCTGATTCAGGTATTAAGCTAGCCATAACAGAAAGCTCTTGTCTTTTTCTCATCTTTTGGCTTATAACTGCTGGGCCATTAACTACTTTAAATCGGTATTTAACTGTTGAAACTAATTCAACAAGTATCTTACCTATAACTTCTGTTGCATATTGTGCTGATGTATATAAATCAGATAAATTGGATTGTGAATTTTGTTGTTGAACTAGAATTTCAGTAGCAGTTGTACTTACTTTGTTGAACTCATTAATGCCATCAGCTGGTATACCTATAGTAGAATATAATGCACTTCTAAAAATATTCAACATGTTTGATAGGTCATTGGTTTCAAATGACTCTGGTATTGGAGTTAATGCTTCCGTATCGTCATTATGCATAATGAATTGTACATTATCATCACTCCATCTACTTGCTATATCTTCTAAACCTTTAATTTGCTTTGGTGTACATTGAATTTTGGTCTTAGGACTTCTACTATATCTCTCAATTAATGCAGAATATAATATGTTTATAACAGTTTGCAATCCTTTTGTATTCTTGATTATACCAGAATATAACCATTTACCATCTATTAAGTCTTTATACATGGTAATTCTTATAATAGGTATCTTAGTTGTCTCTAAAGTTGTGAATTCTACTACTTTATTGCCGTACTAATTTGAAACATTCCACAAAACCATCACTATTTTTGCGATAATAGGTCAGAACCGGTAGATTATCTGTCGGAATAGACCACGACTCACCGTATATTCCATACTAATGGAGTTTGTTCTCTTAAACTTCCGCTAATAATATCCGAACCGTAGAGTCTTTTAGCTTTCTTCACTGGTAAATATGTGATTATTCCGCCTTGTTCAGCATCTTCTAAAGATGCTTTCATTGAACTTGGATCTGGAACCACACTTGAAATGTCTGGTAAATTTTCAATGATCCATTTGTAATTATCCGAGTATTCATCCTTGATTGAAGTTATACATAGATATCCATAACCAGTAATACAGGCACTTCTTATACCATCTTGAATAGCTGTCTTTGAACTTGAATCACTTTCAATTGTATTAAAAACATTTTGAATTTCTTCTGGCGCTTCCATTAGCTGTATATGATATGGACATGCAGAATAGGTTGAAGTTATTGCTGATGTTATTTTTTTATATTCATTGGATTCACCACATAGACGATGTTGTCTTTTATATAATTTTTTATTATCAGTATTCCAAAATGAATTGGAATAAAACTCCATATCATTTTTAGCTCTATCTAAATCATCTGAAAAATAGCTACTTGATGTCCTAGTAAATTCCAATGCCTCATCAATAATTTCTTTGTTATCATAAGGACTTTTTTTATCTTCTTCGGCCACTGGTTTCATTAAACTTTCAAATTCATCTTCCATGTTAAACTCCATATTTATCTATCTTATATTCTATTTATGATATTAACTTCGTAAAAAGTGTGAATCCATTTCTTTCTTAAAGGCTACTAAATCAGTTGTTGTATCTTTTTGTAAGCTAAATCCTAATTTGGCTAAACATAATGCATCAGAAGTATCTGGTGATCTATTCCCGATTAATTTCTTTATTTGTTCTTTTGGTATCAAGGCTCTAAGGCCTCTACTATCAGATATAAACTGCGTATTTTTTAATTCTTCAAAAACTTCATATTCAGTAATTGGTATATAAAATCCTTCATATTTTATTGATTTAGCTAATAAGTCATACATGTAGCTACGAATATTGCTACACTTATCATCTAAAGAAGCCATTGCAAAATGAATTGGATGAATATTTTGATGTGAATATTTCAAAGTTTCTAAAGTTCCTGCCCCAAAACCGGCCAGTATTATCTAGAACAATAGCCTGAATTTCATTCTTACCATATTTAGCTTCTAATTTTTCTATCTCAGATATAACTTTAAAATGATCTTCATTATGTGATAAAACTATTTTATCTAGCATAGCATATTCATCTACTAGCACAATAACTGTATTATCAGCTCCACTACCAGCAAAATCTATTCCAATACATTTCTTTGAATTTTTACCAATTCCTTTATTAACTAAGTTAAAATCTTTCTGATATACAATAGCTGTTTTAAATTCAGTTTCAATACATTCACCAAGAACTTGTTGCTTATAAAGTAAAGAACCTTCAATGTATCTAGTCTTTAAACTTTCTTTATATTCATCTGATGTAAAATTATTGTCTAAAGAACTTCCATAAATTATTTTATCTGGATTATCTTTAACTAATCTTTGATACCAGTTGTTGGTTGGTGTTCCGTTTGGTGTTGAAATTAATCTTACTTTTGGCTTGAAATTTCCACCTCTAAGTCTATCACAAGCAAAGTTATAAATCTCTGATGAACAATATGCTGCTTCATCTAAACCAAAACATGAATAATCACTCAATCCAAGAATTGATTCTGGTGCTTCATTAGTGCAACCGAGTTATAACTGCCCCATTTTTGAAAGTAAATTCTTTATCACCCTTATTAAAATTTGATTCAATTTGTAAAAAATGTAACCATTTTTTTATTTTTCTAAAAAGAACTTTATCTAAAGCTGGAAAAGTCTGAGCACCGAATTATTATACTTTCACCTTTTAAGGCCATTATAACAGCCCATAAAGCCATAGCTTCACTTTTACCTGTACCTACACCAGTTTGACAGATAAGTAAAGGGTCATCTAACCTTCGTAAAAATTCAGTTTGAAATCGATTTACTTGTACATCAATGGCCATCAAATAACCTATGTGGTAACGAAATTGATAGTTACTTCACTCTTGGATTCAATTGTTGAATCAACTGAAGATTCAATCTTTTCACTCCAATTATTTTTATATCTTCTTTTTAAAATTTCTAAGTCTTGTGTAGCAAATTTACTTCTATGATACATCATAGCTAAATTAACTTCTAATCTCGCTCTATATTCTAAAAACCATTCATCAAAAATAGCTCTTGATTCCCTATTTTCTTCAGATGTAAAAGCTCCTAAACCAAATTTATAACTAGCTATTCTATATCTTGGATCTAAAAAACATTGGATTTGTTTTAAAAAAGTTAATGATGTATTAGTGCATATGGCCATCCAAGCTATTTTTGTCCAATTGGTTGTATCTTTTTTACTTACTTTAATCTTACCTTCTGCTTTATCTTGCTCATTAATGAAATCCACATGGTCTTCCATAACCTCTAAAGCTTGGCATAAATGTCCCTTAGTTTTAGCATCCATAACGATTCTTTCATCTAGTTCATCTATGCAATTTTTATATAGATATTCAAAAAGCCTATTAGCCTTCTTTGTTATATTCCTTCTAGTGACATTAGATTTTTGCAGGCCTTTAAGTCTATCTTCTTCTGTTAGCTTATGATTAAGTGATCCACCAGCTGGCATAAAACCTCCTATGCTACAAAACGTGTAACTAAAGCTTCAATCTTTCGATTTAGCTGTATTAACAAGTTAATTATCTGTTGAGTCTCAGTAACTGGTGGAGCTGCTAAAATAATCTTTTCTAAATTTTTCTTTGACATAATTTCTCCAACTTAAAAAAATCAGATCTTAAAAATCTGATTTTAAATTAAGTTTTAATTTAACTATTTAGGCATTTCTATTTCAGTACTGATACCCAGTTTTTCTTGAATTGAAGTTAAACGAATTTGAAGGTCAATTAAAGTATACATGATATATTTTGTAAGCTCTTCATGACTCATTGAAATTTTGATTGCATCTTCTTCAACCACTGGTATTTTATCTGTTTCTTCTAAAACTTCATTCATATTTTCTCCTTTTTATTATTTTATTCTTTTTCTTTAAATTCTTCTGGCATTTCAGGCTGAGCAGAAGCATCAGGCATGTCTTCACGTCCTTTCATAGGTCCTTTATTATCCATAAGGCCATTAACTACTTCTTCAATAGCTGTCATTTCATCTTCAGTAAAATTATATTTCGCATTTAAAGTATCTAGTAAATCTAGTAAATCTTTCATCATAAAAACCTCTTTTTATTTATATTTGATATTATATTTATAAGAATTATCAGCTAAAAATCAAATAATTTTATAATGTTCTGGACAGGTTTTACCAAAAAAGTCACAATAAAAATCACATCTTTGTCTAAAATATAGATTAACGGTACTCATCTTATAGGTAAAAATAAGCATATTAGCTTTAGTAGAATCATAAACCTTATTAAAAATAAAGTTTTTAGCTAGCTTATCTACTTTTCTATAAAGCTTTTTATTATTTTCAGAGCTTAAAGATAAAGATTCATCTTGGCCTAAGGTTCTATACATAAAACCTAAATTTTTAATATTGGATGACATCTATATTTTTCCTCCTTATAAATATTTTTTATAGCTAATAGCAATCTTTCTGGAATATTCTTTTGTCTATTATATTCTAAGATAAAAGAATTGAAAGGCTTATCAGCTATATCATAAAGAATTTTAAAATTAATATTGATATGGCCAATTTCATCATCATAAACTATCAATTTAGCTGCATTATAATCAGATGAGTATCCAGCCTTTTTAAGTTTAAGTTTAACTCTTTCTTGGATTGTCCATGGATCAATAATTTTTAACTTTTCTAATTGCATTTTGATGTTAACAACTTAAATCAGTTTTATTATTAATAATTACTTCATTAGAAATATTAACACTTTCTAAAGTGCAATTGCCATTAATGACTAAATTATCAGCTGAAATTTGTGAGTTGCCATAAACTTTAGCATTACCAGTAACTATAGTATGTCCAGAAACTTTAGATGTATCAAAAACTTCAGCTTCAGAACAAGCTTTTATAAATTCAATCAAACCTTCGAAATTCGGTTCATCTGCCATATCTTATCTCCTTACTTTATTTATTAGATTTCAGAATTTAATTCCAATAAAAATTAATCTAAATAAGTGATGTTGTTATATCATTAAAGTTATTTATTGAATCAGGACAACATCAGGAACTTTAATTAGATAGTGGCCTATATATACTTATGCCTAATACTTATTTGACCTTAAACTATTGATTATATTGAATATTACTTCTATGTCATTAAATTTTCTATAACATTTGTATTTTCTTTACTTGTATATTCTTTTTTACTAAAATTTTCACTATTTACTTTTTCCATCACTTTATTTAAATCAATACTTAAGTGATAATACATTGGATATGTTTCATCTATAGCATCTTTTGTAATGGAAAATGGTGATATAGTCTTGATAAAATTTAATTCATTTTCAGTAAGTTCAGTAGCTTTGCCGATGTTATCAATAATATCTTTGCTAGATCTTATTAATCTTTGATCCTTGACCGGCAAAACTGGAATGTTATTTTTCAATTTCATTGATTTTAACATTTTTAATCATATCAATGGTAATGGATTTATTTGTCATATTGTTTCCTTTTGTTTTGGTTTGTTTTTTGTTTGTACGTTAAATATACATATTTTATATCAACTTGTAAACTCTTTTTTATAAAATATGTATAATAACCTATTATTTAGCGGTTAATTTTTCAAAGTTTCAAAAATTTTAGCTTCTTTTTTATCAAAATATTTTAGATATTCTTTAGCTAATTTTTCAAAATATTTACTTAAATCTATTTTATTATTTGTCATTTTGTTTCTCCTTAAGATATTGATCAATTTCTCTTTTAGCTAAATCAAATTTAGCTTTATTTGTTTTAGACATAAATTCACAATATCCATATGTAGTTTCATATAATTCTTGGACAGTGGTCAAACAAAATGGTTTGACATTCATATCACTTGAATCAATATTTTTTCTTATCTTAAAGCCATGATTTAAAAGATAGATGATCATATCTGATCTTGATACATAATTCTCAATAAGATACTTAAAAATGTCTCTTATCTGTAAACTTCTATTATTTGGAGTCTTAACTTTCTTAATCAACTTATGTTGTAAAAGAACATTAAAAACTATATCAATATCTTTTTGAATTTCTTTTGTTGAATACTTTTCTATATCTATAGGTAAAGGAAGATCTACTACCCAATTCTTTAAATTTTTACTATTTTTATACATATTTTCTCCTTTGTAATATTATATAATTGCAATATTACTTTTTGGTTTTTGTTTTGGAAATAAGGATTTTAAATTCTTCATTTCCGGTGTTTCATTTTTGTCATTATCATCTATAAAAAAGCCATCTGAATTATCCCCAGCATAACTTCTGACAAAAGTCTTATCCATATCTTTAGCTTCCATACACCATTCTGGTGTAACTGTTACACCATAATAAAAACTTTTATGATGTTCAGTTTTTAATTCAAGCTTAAAGATATTCATAAATGTTCTTTCATACTTTTCTTTTTCAAAAGGCTGGATTTTTTTACCATTTTGTGCTAAATATTTTGAAATAATTTTTAAGAATAAAGTCTTTGGAATTTTATCAGTAGGACTTTTTTCAAAACAAGTTTCAATAGTTTCAACATAAAGTTCTGATGTTACATCTGAAGTTTCACATTGAATTCTATCTAAATATTCTTTTGAAAGAATAAATGAGGAATTTTTAACCATTTTTTCATAACATTTTTTTGCCTTATATAAAATTTGTGGCATTTCACGTATAAAACCGGTTGTCAAACTATTACCTAAAAATATTGGATGATCATAATTATCTTTCATAATATTTCCATTTTCATCTAATTGGCAACAAGGTTTAATAATTTCATCTGGAGCACTTCTCATCTTGATGTATAAAAGTCTTCTTGCCTCATTTCTAGCTCTCCAATTTATACTTGGTGGTAAATTAGCTCCGAACCATCAGATTAGCTTTAATAACTTTATGTATAACTGGTTTGAATTTTCTATTAATTGAAACTATATCACCACCTGTAATATTATGAACTAAAGTACTTTTTATTGACAATCCGCTTTGGTCATCTGGAACAATAATTAATTTTGCATCCATAAGTGGTTCTAAGCTAAAATTATCATTAAGATTAGCTGCACCTATAGTACCAACTAGGCCATGTGGTAAATATTCTTTTAAGACATTAAATAAGGAGCTTTTACCATCTGAACCTTCACCATGCAACCAGCATACTTCTGTAAACTTTTCATCTTCTTTAAGTGTACCATATATGTAGGCCAATAATAACTCAAAGTCATATTGATATTCAAAGTTATATGAAAACATATCTAGGGTTGGTGTAGGGCCATCTATCGCCATTGTATTAAGTGGTAGATAAACAAATGCTGGAGTTTGTGGGCAATTAGTCATTGCTTTTGGTCTCCAAAAATCTTCATCTCTAACTTCTGCTTTTTTATAAAAAGATGGATCTGGTTTTATTCTATCATATAAATCATTCAAAATTTCATTGATGGCTATTGCACCAGTTAAACCAATTTGTTTTTTTGTTTTATTTTCTTCATAAAGATTGAGATATTCATCAATTGCATTTTTCATAAAATTAACACATTCACCTGGTTCACAACCATCTAAAATTGATGAAGTATAAGACTTGATAAACTCAGCAAAAGATAGATTGAAAATAAATTTTTTATCCTCATTAAAATAGTTGATATTTTTTTCTCCATAAGTATGTATCATCATACCAGCCAATCTATTTTGTTCTTCTGGATCAAGATATAATAGCGGATTGCCATTATCTAGTGCTGATATTTCTTTATATATACTACCATCTTTTGTATCATCTTTATAAAAAGTAACAGTCAAAGTATCCATCTTAGAAAAAATTAAATGGGCTTTTAGATATTGATCTAAGATAGGATCAATAGACTTAATGTAAGCTGGTAATTTAGGCTCAATAATCTTATTGAAGATAAAGTCATAGTCAGTATCTTGGCCATCTTGTTTTAAAGCATCTAAACTTCTTTGATGAAAAAAGTATCCATTCTTTGGTCCAATTTGATCAATATAATCTGCATTTCTAGTTTTTGGTAAAGATTCAAATTCAAAATCTTTTACCATCTGATCTAATTCTACCTTGGTTTTTGGCATAATATTTTTCTTATCACCAGTAATAATTTTACTATCCAAATTTTTTTCACCACAATATTTGATCAAATCTACAAAGATATTATTTGGATCACTAAAAATTGGATTTCCATATATCTTTATAGTACTACATAATTGTGATTGTTCTTTACTTAACTTACTCATTGTATCTCCTTTTAATAAAAACAAAAAACCAGAATATCTAGACATATTCTGGTTTAAGGGAATTACCCTTAGTTGGCTACAAATTTTCATAGTTATTATATTTATATGTAAAAATTTATCTTTTGTAGCCATAACCGGTTGTCTAGACCGTGTAAAGTTTTAACACCTTACATTTTATTTATTAGAAATAAAAAATTATTTCAAATATTTTTAAGATGTGATAAATTTAATTATTTTATTAATATTATGAATAATATTTTTGCAATCATTTTTCATTTATCTGTGAACATATTATCATGATGAAGGGAACTTTTATCAAACTTTTGTAGCTCCCTTCTTTTTAAAAATTTAAAAAGCATATATTTTAATATATTTTAAATATTTTTTAAAAAGCCAGGGTATAAAAAAAAGTTCCCTTTCTTCCCTTTTTCTTATTTTTTAAAAAAATAGTTCAAAATTTACATAGAATAAGCGAAATATAGTTAAACGTGAGGGAACTCGAGGGAACTTTTGATGGTCTAAAAGGGAACTTTTGTGGTAAAAAGGGAACTTTTTTCATGTGAAATCATAGTTAAACTTAAATATATTAGGATTAACTGTGTTATAAACAGCTTATTAACAATATATTAACATTGACCTTGTATTTAACTATATGAAAAAATTCAATAAATGAGTAATTTTTAGTTAAAAATAAAATGATTATAAAACTATTATTATGCAAACTAAATTTTTTTATTAAATTTATCATATCTTAAAACTTTGATGAAAAAAAATTAAAGTTAATAAATATAATATAAGGACACGTCCTAAGAACAAAAACAAAACAACAACAAAGGAGAAAAACATGAATGAAAATACTATTAAAATTTTAGAAATTCCTAATTTAGGTTTAGCATTATATATATCAAAATATCCACAATTAATATATTCAGAAAATGAATATTCAGAAGTTACTGGAGCTTTATACTATAAACTTTTCACGGCTAATATAAAATCTCCAAATCTTAAACATCATTATTCAATTAATACTTTAATAAGAGTAGTACTAGAAAAAGAAGAACAAAAGGCAACAGTTGAATCCATTTGGTTAAGATTTTTTAATGTGCTTTTTAATAAAATCTATTCAAAAGAAATAGATTTAGAAATTCCGATGAAAGATTTTATAATTGATAAAATTGTAAAAGTAATAACTAATAAATAAAATAAAAACAACCAACAATAAAAACAACAAGGAAAAATACCATGAATGATAACATTTTTAACACCAAAATAGAAAAAGAAGAAACAGATTTTGTACCTTTTAAAGAAGGTTTATATCCAGCATATATATGTGGTCTTGTAGATAATGGCATAATCACATCAAAATTTTATAAAGATAAAGTAACTGGCGAAGCAATTAGTGCTCATAAAGTAACCATACTCTTTGTCCTAGATGCTAAACAGAGTGATGGATATAATATGCTACTTAATAAGAGAATGACTTTGAGCTTTAATGAGAAGTCAACCTTATTAAAATTTATGAAAGATGGTGGTTTTGAAGGACAAAAGTTATCTGATATAATTGGGAAACCAGTTCAAGTAATGGTTAAACATACAGTTGATTATAATATTGCTGATAAGACTTATTTAACAGTTGATTCACTTAATAAGCCAAATGCGGATTTTAAAGATTTTGATTGGAAGTTAGATACTATACCTAATTTCATGAAGAAAGAAGTAGTTTTAGGTGCAGCTTTAATGAGTTCAGAAGATACTGTACCAGTTGAAATTGTTCAAGTAGAAAAATAGATTTTACTCACTCCTCCTGATAAAAAGAAAAATCATATCTAGAAATGGGTATGATTTTTTAATATCTCTTATAAATATAATATAAAAGGAGAGATAAATGAAAGAATTAAGAAAATTGAATGATATAGATTGGTGTAAGATGCCAGATGAAATAATAGTTAAACTTAGCTTAGATGATATTCATGGAGCTAGTTTTAAAGATAAACAAAAGGCTAGAGATTTATTGGAAGAAATTTTATATAGTAATACACCAATTGCTAGTATAATTAAAAGAGAATGTATGCCGATATAGCTCAAATTTTGGAAGAGCAAATGATTTGTAATCATTAGGTTATAGGTTCGATTCCTATTATTGGCTTTTTTGATTTAGATTGAAGCCTATTCGTATAAAAGTAGTACAAAAGGTTTTGAACCTTTTGTCAGTGGGGCAGTACCATTATAGGCTATAAAAATTTATTAAAGATTAAAAAATCCATTTACAATTGAATAAAATTAATATATATTTATAATAAAGGAGAATTTATTATGGAAAATGTTGTTAATTTTTTACTTGGTGGAATAATTGGTTTAAGTATAACAGTAATTACTGTTTTTATATATAAATTAATTGTTTATCATAAGCTTAAAAAAGAAAATTTAGCTAAGTTTGAAGAATTAAAAAAAGAAATTAATGATCTTAAGAACAATTAAAAGTTAATTTCTACCATAAGATTTCATTAAATATTTTGGATATTCTTCTGAACGAGAAATTGGAGCAACAGTTGTATCTTTTCTATTGCCATAATTTTTAATTAAGTTTTGGATATATTCATCCGATTGTATATCTTGAATGGCATTTGGTAGCCTACTTAATCGATTATATTGATTTTCTAAGTCAATAAGCTCACTTGTACTTATACTTCTTGGATATTTAGCATCTACCATCATCTGATTCATCTTTTTGAATTTTAGATAATCTTGATGTTCTTTTTGTTTATTAGCTAAAACAGTACTTTCTTCATTATAATCTGGTGATATTTTTCTACCTTCAGTTGTTCCACCTAATTCAGTTATTTCATCATCACTTAATCTACGATATGGATCAACTTCCAAACCACGCTTATTTCTTATTTCAAAATTAAGTTCATTAAGTTCAGCTCCCATCTTTGATTTTAAGATTGGATCAGTTTCTACTTTTATATTTTTAGCTAACTTATCTCTACGATAAATTAAATTTTTATTAGTTTCAGAATTAATATTTTCTCTGATAAAGAAATTTAGGTCTTGATTTTCAGGAACTTTCTTTAATTGTTCTTTTTCAATTGTTCTTAGATTTTTATTCTCAGCTTGTTCTTTAGAAATCTTATCAAATTTGGCAGTTTGAATATCATGAATATCACCTAATTTTTGATTCTTAATTTCAGCTTGTAACTTGCCAAAGCCTCGTGCGCCAGCACCTATACCTGCAGACATACCAGCTTGCATATAATCAATGTCAGCTAAGTCTTTATCCGTCAAAGCATTTTTAGCTACTTGTCCGACCTATATCAATAGCAGCATCACTTACACCAGCTATGAGCATTCTTAAAGCTGGTGTGCTCATTTTACTAAGCTTAATAGCAGTTGTTCCAGGAATTAAAGTTAAAGCTATATCAACTAAAGTGCTTTTTATTTCATTACTGACATCTTTATCAGCTTCATCTTTTTCAGAAATTATGGCTTCATCCATAACTTCTTTTGCTGGTCTTCCATTGATATTTACACCATAAGATAATCCAGTATTTTTTAAGTAGTCAAGATTATCTGCACTATATGGTAATTCTTCACCATCAACAGTTAAAGTAAACTTATCTTTTGCCATTTATACTGCTCCTTTAACTTCTATTATCCAATCAAATTTTTCTAATTTCCTGTTTAAATTATATGGTTCTGGTAACTTATCTTCTAAATTATAATAATGCCCAACATGATCAACGGTAAATTTAACTATTGATGCAACATTTTCACCACGAGTATCAGATAAAATTATACCTTGTTTTAATAATTCATTACTTAAACTTCTGCTAATCCAACCACTCCAACTAAAATCATGAAATAATATTATAGCATTATATTCATCATTACCATGTTTTGGAATAAACCAGTTTATAGCATCTGTTCCAGATCGTAAATCAGTTATCCATCCGAGC
>Ga0172381_10002402_pt1 | contig 20653 bp, 28 predicted proteins | sample Leawel6488metaG_FD_119754 | JGI IMG/M metagenome (GOLD analysis project Ga0172381, IMG submission 119754) | Leachate microbial communities from a municipal landfill in Southern Ontario, Canada - Leachate well 64-88 metaG | ecosystem: Engineered > Solid waste > Landfill > Unclassified | place...
AGGCACTTCGAAGAGAAGTACCGCCATCCCGTCTCCGGGCTGTGCTCCATAATCGCCATGCCCGTCGATGCAAACCCGATATCCGCCGCCAGTAGTTTTATCATTGGTCCTTGTCCTTACTCGTTGATGCTGATGTTCTTCTCGACCCGCAGCTTATCGGCTCCCAGCAGGATGTTGACGCGCACCTTGCGCTGCTCTTCGGAGTTGAACACCACTACCGAGGACTTGCCCGCGCTCTCCATGAGGGCGAGGACCTTCTCGGCCGCCTTCTTGGAAGCGTCCTTGGCCCTGGCTTCCTCGATCTTCTTGCCGAACCAGTAGTCCGTCGCCTCCTGTATCTCCGGCTCGGTCGTCTCGCGCAGGGTGCCGGAGCCGTCCACCTTGTCCTGCTTGAACGTGCCGTCCGGCGGGGGCAGGAGAAGGCCGTCGTCCTTCTTGCCATTGGCGGCGCCGGCCGCCTTCTTCGCTTTGCCTTTCTTTGACTTGGTCTTGTTCATTTTCCCTCCTTGGGATTCTACTTTATGATAAACTTCACGTCGCTGCCGCCTATGCTCTCTATCAGGCGGGTGGTGGCCTCGATGTTGTCCGTCTTGAAGTCGGCGCCGAAGCGCACGATCTTCGCCGCGGGCCCGGCCGGGGCCGGAGTCGGGGGCAGGTTGGCCGCGCAGGGCAGGGCTTCACCGAGCCCGGCAGGCTTCTCCAGCTCCTTCTTCTTGCGGTCCAGTTCGGCCTGGTCGCGGGCCATCTTCTTCTGGTCGAGGATGAACTTCGCGCGCTCGGCCGATCCGTCGCCGTAGGTCCGGACCATCATGTCGAGCTCGGAATCCGTGGCGGTCTCGCCGGCCGCGGTGTATAGTTCCCCTACCTTCCTGCGGTTCTCCTCGAACTTGTAGGAGTAGGCCGTGGCCTCGGTGATGAGGTTTTGTACCTCCGCCTCGAGCGCCTCGTTCATCTTGAGGATGGCCGACTTGCCCTTGATGGCGGTGCGGATGCGGCCGTCCACGTCCACGTTGTCCATCGCGGTCCAGCGGTACTTGAGCGTGTTGATGTGGGCGTTGACCTTCGCCACCGCGCCGGTTACGGCCTCGGTCTTGATGCGGTCTTTGCGGGTGGTCACGGCGTGGTCGAACTCGAGGCGCTTCTGGCGCGTCGTTTCCTTCATCGCCTCGATCTCCTTGATGGCCTCGAACACCTTGCCCTTGAGCGCGTCCTCGCGTATGCCGTCCAGGCGTTCCTCCACGCGCTTGCAGTCGGTCACGAACTTGGCGGCATCCGCGAAGTCCTGGTCGGTGTCGAGCGTGTTGGCGTCCAGGCGGGCCAGCCAGTTGGTCCATGCCTCGCGCACGGCGGGCAGGGTGTTCTTCTTGATGGACCCGGTTATCTCGAGCTCTATGCTGCCGGGGTCGAACAACACTATCGGTTTATTTTTGGTCTTGGTCGTCATGCTATATAGTCCTTTCGGCAGTCGGCTGCCGCGAAGTCGGTTTCTTTCCAGTTGCGAAGCAGTGAGAGGAACATCCCTCTGTACTTCGTGAGAGGCCGGGAATACGTCCCGAACCCCTGATTCCGCTCGGTCCACTCCCGGGGGAGCTGTATGATCATCGTGCGGTGTATCTTCTCGCCGTACATCTCCTCGAACTGCAGCTTGTAGGCCGCCAGCTGCGCGAACATCTTGGGCGCTATGTGCTTGGTCGTTTTTATATCCGGCAGGACCAGCCGGCGCTTCTTGTCTTTTGCCAGGATGTCGATGCGGCCGCCCACGCCCCACTTGCGGCTTCCCACGACTATCTCCGAGCCGACGTAGGTCAGCCCGGATTTATTCCACTCTTTGCAGAACCTGTTGAACATATACGATTTCATTTTATCGTAGAACAGGTTCCGCTCCGAGTCCGTCATGTGGGTCGTATCGCTCTGTGCCTGCAGTATTTCCAGCATCTCGGGCTGCGCGGGGAGGTAGTAGTTCTTGTTTATCTCGATGCGCTTCTCTTCGGTGCACCCGCCTTTCAGCCATTCCTCGCAGAAGGCGTGAACGGCGTTTCCTACCTCGGCCGTCTCGTCCTTGATGTCGTCGGGTTCCCTGTGCGCCATGTCGACGAGGAGGTCTATCTCGTCGGCCGGGAAGTAGCAGAACTTCGCCCCGGTTTGAGGATGGACCTTTACCCGGTCCTTGAGGAGTCGCGCCGCCGTTAAGGCGACGCGCTCCTTGGACCACTTGATGAGTCCCTCCTTCGTGTCCGGGAACCGCTCCAGCACCGTCGTCGTGCGCTTTACACGCTTGCCGTCGATGCGGTAGCCGTTGGACCGGAACTCCACCTCGTAGAGGGGCTTGCCGTAGGGCTTGGGGAAGGACATCTTCATTAGAAGGGCACCTCCTCGACCGGGGTATTGTTAGCCGGCGGCTGGGCGGCCTGCGCGGGAGCAGGGGCCGGGGCGGCGGCGGGAGCCTGCGCGGCCGGGGCCGGGTCGCCTATCTTGACCGGGAGCGGGTTGATCCACTCGATGTATTCCCGGTCGTCGTCGCCTTTGTAGTACGAGCACTCGGCCGTGATGCGGATGCCCTTGAGGCTGTCGGCGTCCATGTCAACGTCGCCCTGGTCGACAAATCCAAGGGCACGTGCCCACTCCTTCGCCCGGTAAGCGGCCTTCTCGGTGTTCCACAGCGTTTTGTCATAGGCTTTCTCCAGCGCCTCCGTCTCGAGGTGTATCTTGAGGAAGGGCGTTCCCTTGTTGGCGGACTCGCCTTCCTCGGCGTGGGATACGACGAGGTTGTACCTCACGCCTTTCTTAAACTTCCTGCCGTCCGAGTCGTCGAAGTTCCATTTCATCATTTCGCCTCCGGGGTGAATACCCGCTCGAATACCGAATACCCGCCGATGGCGGGGAGTATGATCTCCTTGTCGGAGAGCATCGGGTGGCGGCTGCCGCGGGTGCAGTCCAGGCCGCCGCGGAAGGACAGGACGCGCTTGAGCTGCCCGCCTTCGTTTATCACCTTGAGGTGGCCGATGTTGTCCACCCGGGCGTAGAGGATACGCGCCGCCTTGCCGTAGATGTCGAGCCCCTCGGGGTTCCGCATCACGCGCTTGTCGCCTTCGCCCTCGTAGGTCGCCGGCTTCGTGTGGCCGAGGACTATCACGTTCTTGGGGAGGGCTATCAGGGCGCCTACCAGGCCGGTGACCTCGTTGGCGTACTTCTCCCACTGTACGCCGTGGCGTTCCTTCTTGGGCGAGTCGGCTATCGTCTCGATGCCGAGCTTCTTGCAGACGTCCTTGCTCACAAGGTCCGCCGCCGCGTCGATGGTGTCGAGGATTACCGTCTTGAAGCGGGTGTCGCTTTTGAGTTCCTCGATCGCCCGCCGTATCCCTTCGAGCGGATTCTTGCCCTTGCTTACGTCCAGCATGCCGGAGCAGGCGACGTGGTTAGCGCCGCCGGGTTCGCACTCTATCATCACAGCGTCCGGGAAGGACGCCGCGAACGTGGTCTTGCCTACCTTGCTCGGGCCCTCGATTATCATCTTGAAGTAGGGAGGCATCCCCACAATGGGCACGTGCGCTTTGGTCGGCAACACGCTGACTACTTTTTCTTCTGCCATGTTTGTTTCTCCTTGTACCGATTTAACATAACTAAATCTTGATGATGCCTCTCTGCACCAGCTTCCAGAAGCACTTGGCGGTAGCGGCTACGTCGTGCATGGCGTTGTGAGCCCCCTCGAAGTCGCAGGCGAACAGCTTCTGGTGCAGCTCTATCAGCTTCGGCCATTTGTACCGGGGCAGGGCGCAGAGCTGAACCGATTCCTTCATGGTGCAGATCTTGCGGCGGGGCGGGTTTATGGCCGGGAACTTGGCCCGGATAAGCTCGGAGCCCATAATGTTCTTGTCGTATTCGATATTGTGGCCGACTAGGATATCGGCGCATGTCACGTCCTCGTGGAACACCTGCAGCACGTCCTGCAGGCGGCATCCTTCGGCCAGGGCCCGCTCGTGGGTGATGCCGTGTATCTCCGAGGCTTTGGCCGGTACCTCGAAGCCGTCGGGCTTCACGATGGCCGTGTACTGCCGGAGCAGGCGGCCGGTGCGGTCGTAGGTCTGGGACGCGAACTGTACCAAGCGCGGCCAGTTCTCAAGGTCCGTCAGGGGGGCTTTCCAGTTCTTGGGGAGCCCGGTGGTTTCGGTATCGAATATCAGTATCGTGTTTTTGTCCATAAGTTTTAAATCGGGAGGGGCTTATCCCGCAATGTGTTTGCCAGCGGTGCCCCTCCGTTCATTACAATAGCCCCGTTTACTGTAGCCGGGGCGCATACTGCCTCCTTTGTTGAAGTGCTAATCCGAAGGGCCAGCCACTCGGCGAGTCTGGCTGCGGCCCAAATTGGGCCGGAGGAGCTGGGGGTTGGGTTAGGGGGGAGCTCCTCCGGATTGAACGGTGCGAACCGCTGTGCGCGGCTCTCGGCGCAGTCGTCGGTATCGAGGGACGAATCTCTGCCGCCCCAGATGCGATCGGCAAGGAAGGTATTAAAGTTCATTGAGCCTCTCTATCTCCTCCCGGCTCCTGACCGGGAAGAAGTAGTTCCTGATTTTCTTCGGGCGCAGCGCGAAGATGTTCACGGTCAGGTAGATAACCTCACCGGGGAAGAACAGCCCGCGCAGGCTGACGGCATAGGACGTCTTGTTGTCCCGGCCGTAGAATCCGTTACGCCGACGGATATCCACCACCTGCCAGTGTATTTTGTCGGATGGATTCATAAGCCTACTATCCTAAACCCGTTCATGCCCCATCGGACAAGTTGTCCGACGAGGTAGACGGCGGCGAGTATCGCCACGGCGTTTTGTTTTATGATCATAAAAAGGGGCTTCCCCCGACGACAGGACCGCGAAGTGATGTCGCGAGGGAAGCGCACTGGATATTTTATGGGTTCGCGGTCCATAGTCAGAGTCTAGCATTTCACTTAAAACGTGTCAAGGTTTATCTGCCTGGTTTTTGTCCATCCGGCATTCTGCTGTCCAGCGGCAGGGCCAGCAGCATGGTCTTGTAGTTTTCAATCCGGCGATCCTGCCGGCAGATCCAGCCGTACTGTATCAGGACGATGGCGGCGAATATCGCTATCAGCAAGTCGTCGACCTCGAACTCCCGGGCCCTGGCCGCATAGACCGGCGGCTTAAGTCCGGCCTTGGCGTGGGCCCTTGCCTCCAGCCAGAGGTCCAGCTTGCGCGACGCCGCGGGGCAGATGCCGTCCGTGTAAGGCGGGCCGTAGTCGTGCCCCATCACGTGCGGCGGCCAGACGATATCGTACAGGCGGCCGAGCAGGGACCAGCGGCGTACTCCCCACGTCCAGCGCGGCCGGCAGTAGACACAGCGGCGGGTCACAGGTTTATAGTTGTGTGCTTGCATTATCTCCCCCTCGCCTTGGCGATAGCGGCCCGGGCTATGTCGCCTATTTTTCGATATACCTCAACGGCGGTATCGTTGCCTTCGCGGTTTGCGGCCGACGTGGCGGCCATCAGGCCCAGCGAAGCCTTCTCCAGCGCGGCCAGCAGGTCCGGCGCCGCAAGGACGAGGGCCTTGTTCGCCTTCTTGTTGCCGTAGACGAAGGCTTCCATGTAGCCGTGGTTCTCGTCGCTTATCACGCCCTCTCCGTTGGCGTCGACGATAACGTACTCCGCCGCAGGGTCGTACTCGGTATCCCGCCAAGGCCCCGGTGAATGCTGGAGTACTTCGGAGTTATCCGGCTCTGGAGCGTTCATGGCCTCCTCTACTTTCTTTTGTAATTCGTCCATATTATTGCCCCCTGATTTGTCTGCTGGCTTTTTGTATCGCCGCATCTATTTGCGGAAGTATGATTGTTCGGCCGACGGTGCCCCGGGTTCTTATCCCCCGGACCTCGAGGTAGGTCCGGACCGCCTTTAGTGTTTCCAGCATCTCAAGGACAATACCGCCTTTCCCCCTCTTCCATTCAAAGATGACATCGTTGGCTTCATCCTCGGACAGGCCAAATCGTCCGCGCAGTTGCGATTGCATTCGGTAGATAGCGAACGGATCACTGGCTACGCATTCGTCGATGTGCTCTAGTTTTTTCTTTAAGGATACTCTCTTCATAATCCCCCCTTTGCTTTCTCTATAGCCGCCCGGGCCTTTGTCATTGACCCGCCGACCATCATCGGGCCAAGGTAGCGTTCGCAGTGCCCGAGCAATTCCTTCACGGCCTCTACGAGGTCGTCGTGGGCGTTGCAGGCTTTCACGATGAAGTCGGCGGTGTGCTGGGCGACCATCATGGAGCGGGCGTCGCCGCTCCACACCTGCGCGACGAGCTGCCGCCTTTGCCCCTTCCGGCCTTTGCCGTATATCAGGCAGTGCGCCTCGCTGGGCACAGGCTCTTTCGTGTAGGGGCCTTGGATTCGAACTTGTTCGGTAAACGTTTTCATTTTAGTAGGGCCTCTTGCTTTTTGATTTGTAGAAGCCGTTGTTCTTGGCTATCGTCCAAGCGGCGTTGAACAGGTCGCAGTCGGCCTCCACGTTGAGCTCGGGAAGGCGGCCGGTCACGGCCTTGAACCCGTCGGCCATGAACATGTTGGCGTCGCAGAAGTCGTGCGAGTGGCAGACGCTCTTGTCCTTGTCGGCGTTGTTGAGCGAGACGACATCCTTCATCTGATCGTAGGAAAGATAGCCCCGCAGTTTCTTTGAGAACGCCTTCGCCACCTTGATGGCCTTGTCGTGAAAGGCTTTCAGCTTCTTCGCGTGAGCCCTTTCCCGCTTGGCGATATAGGCGTTCACGTCGCTGATGTGGTTCGTGCAGAGCGGCGTGTTCTTATACTCGCCCTCCTTGTCGATGTTGTCGACGGCATAGTTCTTGTAGCCGTCCTCCCTGTTAAGGAAGTTTATCCAAAGGTCGATGCCGAGCTTCTCGTTGCGGAAGGAGGGGCACTCGTTGTTATGCCACGAGACGTCCTCCCAGTCGCTCGACTCGAGGAACTTCGGCAGCTTGGCGAGTTTCCACTTGCGACCGTTGTCGCCCGTCTGCTCCGCGCCGCCCAGCGCCCCGGCGAACTCTTTAAGGTAGCGTCCTGCGTTTTTCATACTGTTCTCCTTTATCTACCGCCTAAAAATAGGAGCCCCCGGTCTTGCTTCCTTGTCGAGGGGAGGCGCGGACACCGGGGGCTCAAACCTATATGTAAAAAATCCGCGCTCCAATCCTCGACACCAATAGTCTAGCATTGGATGCGGAAACAGTCAAGTCCTATTTTTTACGGCGGGGTGGGGCCTGCAGGATACGGCGCTCAACGTGGTATTTCGTTACCGCCAGGCTCTCCTGCAGGCCGCGCAGTCGGTCGTATAAAGTGGTGGGCCGCCCCGCTTGGCGGTGGCGGCAGGTAGCAGGGCGGGCCCGGGGGTATTTACAGCCATCCGAAGTTCTGCGGCCATTTCACCTTTACCCAGTTGCGGAGCATCGTCAGCCCGGTGCCTATGGCCCCTGTGAGCCCCAGCACCAGCACGTTCTGCTGCTCCGGGGTCAGCGTGAAGCCCTTGGCGGCCAGCCAGGCGGTGCCAAGGCTCACGGCGTAGGTCGCCACGTGGACCACGCCCTTCTTGACGTTTTTCGCTATCGAGAACTGTATCGTTTGCGGTTCCATTATTTCCTCCCTATCTTCTCGATCTGCCGGGAACCGAACCACCAGCTTATGCAGAAGGCGGTAAGGTCGAGGCATGTGTACACGCCCACCCGGGCTATGTCAGCCCACACTTCGGGCGGCAGTGGCATCTTCCAGAGGGCGTAGCAGATTATCCCGGTGGACAGCATCAGCAGCCAGTCGGTGATCCCCGGCCGCTGGATGGCCCGGAAGAAGTCCGCTATCCGGCCGAGAAGCCGGTCGCCATAGGCGGCCCGGTCGTTCTCGTAGGAGGCCGCGCCCGCCTTGGACCGCTCCAGCGCAACGGCGTTCTGGCCCTGCGCCAGCACCATCTCCTTCTGCGCGGCCAGCATGTCCAGCGAATGCTTGTTGTCTATCTGCCGCTTCTTGAGGTCCATGTAGCCGGTCGCCAGCGCGGCGACGGCGCCTACCACGCCGCCGCCAGTCATGCCCGCCACGCCTTTCAGCAACATTGCTCCGATATCCATAATGGTCTCCCTATTTACCGAATCCGATGGCTAGGCTTAAGCCGTACCAGACGTCCAGGTGCCACATGCTCTTGGGGTCCTTCGGCCAGGCCGAGATGTACGGCCCGAACTCGAACGTCGGCATCTGGGCCGTGGTGACGTGCGCCTTGCCCCAGTCGCTGCCCCACACCATCGGGATGAGGTTGTCGAGCCGGATGCCGGTAGACACCGCCGGCCGCTTGGCCGCCCCTTCGTAGCCGATGTTGAGCGTCACGAACTCCACACCGGCCTTGCTGTGGAACGTCTGCAGGGCCGTGTAGTAGATCTCCGACCGCTCACCGTGCTGGTTGATGGAGTAGCCCACCCGCGCCGCTTTGAAGAACTCGCCGAAGTTGAACAGCGAAGTCTCCGCCTTTGCCGTACCCGCCGCCAGAAACACCGCCGCCGCTATTACTATTGCTTTCATGCTGCCTCCTTGTTTTCGTCCGCATCGGCTACCAGCCACAGCCGCGGCTTGGCGCCAAAAGCCCAGTTGAGCGGCATTACGCCGTTGTCCTTGCCCACGTTGGCCACGCAGGGTATATCGGCCCGGCTCCACTTGCCGCTGGTATAGCGGCTCGGGAAGGGGTATAGGATGGCCACGTGGCCGTGCCCCGGCATCTTGAGGGCGGCTACCACCAGGGCGCCGCTGTTGGCCTTCTGGAAGGCCTCGTTAAAGGTGAGCTCCCGGCAGGTGCTTTCTAACTTGTCGGCCATGTAGTTCGCCAGCATGGGCCGTTCGCGCTTCTCGTCCCAGACCAGATATCCGTAGCCGAAGCGATCGAGGATGTGGTGGACGGCGAAGTTGCACCAGGTGGTGCCGTCCGGCTTCGGGTTGAAGCTGGCGTTGCCGAGTACCGCAGCGCAGGCGGACCTGATTTCGGATGCGGTCCTCATAAATGGAGTTTCCCCGTTGCCAGCAACGTCAGGACGATTCCCCAGCCTCCGCCGGCCAGCAGCCACAGCGCCTTAACCTGGAACACGATGCCGAAGCCGCCGTTGTAAAGCACCTTGTCCGTTCGGTCCTTGCTCTGCGAGAGATGGTTTATCTTCTCGGCTATCGTGATCAGCAGGTCGTGGTCGCTCATTCCCCGGAAGTCAATTTCGCCCATGATGTTTTCTCCTCCTCCTTTCTTCTTCTGTCAGGTGCTTATCGTGCAGTTTCTTTACCCATCCACCGGATTCCGGGATGTCCGGCTTGGACTGTGTGTCCAGCGGGATCTCCGGCTTCTTCGCCAGGTCCTCCTGGGTGAACAGCTCGATGCGGCGCAGCACCCGCCGGCCCCACTCGTAAAAGACTTTCACCGCTTGTCCTTCATAATGTCTATCTCAAAGCGGGCCGCACTCCCGTTAAGCCAGCCGAGCTGGTTCCACCGCCCGAAGATATAGAACTCGCAGTAAGGCCGCACCCCTCCGGTAAAGCGGCGGTATTCAAAGCGGTAGCCCCGCTTGTAGTTGCGGAGCGTCTGGAATGAAACCTCGCCGCAACTCTTTACGACCTCAATGAACGCCCCCAATTTCCACGCCGAGTAGTTGTTCCAATTCACGCAGGCGTTACGGACAGCAGACCACCAATAGGAGCGCAGGAAATCCGAGCCGGTATTCCAAACCCACGCCGGGCAAAACTTAAAATGCCCGGCGTACTCCTTGTCGGTTTCCATTTCAATAGAGTCGTCTAGCAGTAGCCACAACAGGAAGAACCGGGGCTTATAGAGAAAGGTGGGCCAAAGCACTTCCGCCGTCCTTACCCGCCGCCGTAAAGCATAGGCCAGCGGGTAGAGCAGTAACGCCGCCACACGCTCCACGGCCTCGGATAAAATAAACAGGGGGAGGTATAGCATTATTTTATCCTCACGCAGATGGCTTGTGAAAAGTTTCCGACCGCGCCGGGACAAGCCGTTGTACAAGTCGCTGCCGTATCGGCATACATAGCATTGACTCCAGAACTACCCGTATTGCAATACGCGCCGCACCCTGAAACAGAAAAACCAGAAGGACAGGCGGCTTTTACAATAGCTCCCGTAGTTGGCCCAGAGGATACAATAACACGCCCTATATCTATCCACCCGCTAAAGGTCGTGGTTGCCGTGGTGGTTTCAAAGGTCGTATTGCCGACCACCCCGCCGCTTAAGGTGGTGTCAGAGGTGAATGTGTTTTGTCCCGTAAAGGTCTGAGTCGCGGCAATCACCGCGTCCCCTCCTCCCGACGGGGTTCCGCAAGTCTTTGTCCCGTCAGCCGTAAGGCCCGAAATATACTGCCCCTCCGTGCAAGCCCCCGGAGCGGTGGCGAGGTAGGTAGCCGTAGCAACACGGATAAGGTAATTGCCCGTCGCGGTGGATTGGATTATGCCGGTCAAGGTCGTCGCGCTGTGGGCGTGAGAGTCGTCCCCCACAACGGAGGCCGTGTAAGTCCCGGTTACATCTCCGCCGAGCGTGTCCGTGCTGGCCCGTATGCCCGTCAGACTTCCCGCGCCGTGCAGGTGGGAGTTGTCCCCGACTACTGTTGCGCCCTGTGTCCCGGTTACATCTCCGGCAAGAGAGCCGGAGAAGTTGGTGGCTGTCGTCGCCGTTGCGGCATTCCCGGTAAGATTACCCACAAAGCCACCAGCGGCGGTCATGCTGGACGATGTGGTTAACTGGCCCGACATGGTGTCCCCGGCACGATTCACTTTAGACGCCTCTAGGGCTCCGGTAGATACGGCGATGGCGTTCTCCCGAGCGGTCGCACGATCTATCTCCGAAGTCAAAGCGGCCGCAGTGGAATTGAGGGCTGCGTAAATAGTGCCGGTTGAAACTCCGAGGTCATTCTCACGGAGGGTCGCCCGGCTGACTTCGGTGGCAAGGTCTCCCTGCAGGACTCCGGTGCTGACCGCTATGGCGTCCTCCCTGGCCGTGGCGCGGGCTATCTCGGAAGACAGCGCAGCGGCCGTGCTGGTGAGCTGTGAGGACGTGGCTACTCCGGTCAGGGTGGCACCGTTGCCGTAATAGGCCGATGCCGTCATGGTGGACGTGAAGCGGCCGCCCCCGGTAACGTCAAAGGCGTAGGCCGGGGTGCTGTTGTTTAAGCCCAGCAACGGGGCGCCGATAGCCCCTTTGCCGTGAAGCTGCGGACCGTATATGCTGCCGAGGTCCAAGCGGCCGTTCCACGAGTTTCCGTCGCTGATTATGGCAAAGCCATCATCCCCGGACGTAGATCCGTTGTGTACGCCCCAAATGGAGGACGTGTACCCGGAATAGGTCCAGTCGAGTATGCTGAAGGCTACGGTGGTGGTCAGCTTGCCGGAGATAGTGGCCGTGGTGGCGATCGCTACGCCGTAGGCCGCGCTGGGTGCTACGAAGAATCCGGTCTTGTTGCTGAACGTGTTCTGGCCGGTAAAGGTCTGCGAGGAGGCTTTGATAGCCACGCTCGAAACGATGATGTCGAAGTTGCCGTTTACCTTGCCGTCCCAGTTAAGAGAGGCTTTGCCCGGCTTGGTAAGGACCATGTCTCCGGTCGTGTAGGTATCGGAAGATGCCCCGAAAGAAGGGCACGAAAAGAAGAAAGCCGCCAGCACCGCGCACAGTATTTTGTTGGTCATAATTTCCCTCATTATATTATTTTCACCGGGGTTATCATAGTGTAAACATCCGCTTCGCCAGAACTGTCCACCGAGTAGTGGTGCTTTATCGCCACCACATAGAAGTCGTCGTTGAGGCCCTCGTGCGCGTCGTAGAGCGTGGGGCGGTCGTTAAGCTGCAGGGAGAACGTGGGCCGTATCATGATGTCCTCGAAGAACACGCGCTCCTCTTTATAAAGGTTCACGGCCTTCGTGGCTATCTGCTGGGCGTGGGTTTGCGACTGGATGTAGTCGCTCGAGAACGTGAACTCGCGCACGTCGTAGACTTTCTGCGAATCCGTGTCCGAGTACTGATAGGTGAACTTCTGATCGCGCTCCCACTTCTTGCCCAGCAGCTTAAGGCCGGTGACAAGCGTGGGGCTGGAGACATCGAGAGTTACCTGCGGCCGCACCGGGCTCTTATAGGAGACCGAAGCCGTACATGCCCCGCTCTTGAACGTCAGGAATATGCTGGCCGGGTTGGAGCCCGCCATGTAGAGGCTGTCCATGCCGCCGCTGATAAGGGCCTCGAAGTTCGTGTCGGCCGTGATGTACTTCGGCTTGATGGTCGAGATGTAGCCGCTGTCGTCAAAGAAGTTAAACAGCTCGTCCGTGTCCTCACCGGAAAGAACCGGCATGGTGGAGTAGACCGTGAACTTGTTGTAGATAACATTGTCGCCGGCCAGGGTGTTCGTGCGGCTCAATTTGCTGTTGAGCATTTTGCCGCGCAGCGAGATATTGGCCGAGGCCGGGTACTTGGCGTTGTCCTCGTTCCACGTGACCGCTATCTCGGAAATAATCGGCAGCTCTACGTCGTCGAACAGGCTGCCGCCCATCTCGACCTTAATCTGCTTGTAGCGGTACGACCCGAAGCCGCTAAGATCGGCCGGAGGCGATATCGCCAGCCAGGCTCCGAACGTGATGCCGTCGGCCGAAAGGCGAACGTAGAAGTCGGCTGTGCCGTCTACCGTGGTGTACAGTTCGGCCAGCACCTCTCCGGCATCGGTGTAGTTCGGGCCGCTGTCGATTATCTGCGAGATGTAGGTAGCGGTGGCGCCGGTGCTGTATCCGTACATCAGGTTCTGGAAATAGAGGTCGGCCGATATGCTCTCCGCGCTGGCCGGGGTCTGGTATTCGGTCCGGGCGAAGTCTACGATCTGCAGGTACTGCAGTCCGGTGATCTCCGTGCCGGTCTCGGTGGCCGACAGGATGTTTACGCCGTTGGCGTATATCTCCCAAGCGGTGCCGTTCTTCTGCATCAGATAGCGCGTCTTGGTGGTTGGAATACCCCAGTTCTGCAGGTAGCCGATAACCGTCCGGGTGCCGTCCGCGGCGACGCGGATTATCCGCAGGGTGCTGTCGCCTTCATGGCTTAATCCAGTCTGGCCCTGCTGGAATATAAGGTAGTAGCCCGCTCGATTTATTACCGGGGCGGAAAGGTAGGCTGAAACCGCTCCCTGCACCACACCGTTGTTTATTCCGACTTGGAAGAATATTCCGTCCGAGCCATCAGATATCCCGTTGGAAAGATTCTCCAGCCAGAGATCGAACCAGATATTTATGGGCGTATCGTCGGCAAGCGGCAGCTTGGCGTTCAGCTCTTTCTTGGTGTTCGTCTCGGGAGCCTGATTAGCCACCTTGCGGGACGTGTTCAACAGGTGCAGGGCGTACTCGGTAACCGGGTCCGCTCCTATGTTTATCATTTCGAACTTGTTCTCGCCGTCGTCCTGGGCGACGCTCCACTTGTCCGTGTTGAACTCGGACTCGCCGAAGTTGTCGTAGATGAAGTTGCGACGAATACAGCCGCGGGGCGTGTCCAGGTTGACGTTGGTGGCTGTATCGTAGGCCAGCCACTTGTTGTAGGAGTTGATGGAGAACTCGTTCTGGCTGGCGTAGTTCTTGAACGTGGCCCGGCCGCTCTCCGAAAAGAAGAAGTCGCCGTCCGTGGCTGCCCGGCCGAGGCCACGAAGAACGTCCAGGCCGTACTCGCCGTTCGTAAAGAACACGCACAGCGGCCGGTAGGTGGCGTCCACGTCCATCTCGTAGCTGCTGACGTTGTAGCGGTTGAGGACGTACTCCACGCAGTCCTCTACCAGCACGTTGAACTTGGCCGGGCTGTAATCCTTGCGGTTGATAAGGAACTGCGTGTAGTCTCTGCAGGTTACTGTGCACGTGCGGTCGGGGGTGTCGTCGTTGATGGTGTTAAGGAAGCCGGTGTATCCGTCGGTGTACTCGACCAGGTTTCCAAGGTCGTAGCCCAGCCTTATTTTTACCATCGCGCCGGAGCGCACGTCCTCGTTCGTGAACCCGGATATGCGCTGCGCGTCGGTCGGGACGTAGCCGGAGGAGAAGAACTTGTCGGCGTTCGAAAAGATGATGTCCGAGTTAAAGGCTAGGCTGTTCTCAAAGCGAAAGTCGCGCTTCTTGTGGATATCGCAGGAAAGCACCCGGCTCGACACGTCCACCTTGCGGTAGACCTCTACGGCCACCAGCTCCATGTAATCCTCGGCCACTTCCGTGGTGACCGCCCGGATGCGGACCGCGCTGGACAAAACGTCGAAGCCGAGGTCTATCTCGGCAAGGGTGAGCGGCCATTCGCCCTCAAGGTAGGGCGGCCAGGGAACGCCATAGGGCTCGTCGCCGTAGGGCGAGTCTCCGTATCCGTAGCCTGCAGGATAGGATGAGGGACCCACGTAGCCCGAGCCGCCGGCCACGCGGTGGGCTACAGGCTGCCAGGCGCCCTCCGTGTACACGTCTACCCAATATTCGGTCAGGCCGTGGCCGGCCCGCTGGTAGATCTTGAGATAGTTGATGAACTTGGCGGTGGGGAAGGTAACGCTCCACCAGACTGAATCGGCCGCGGCGGTGTCCGGTACGCCGGCGGACTTGAAAGAGGCCAGCCCGATGCCGTTGTCAGCCCCGGAGGCCGGGCCCACGTTCAGCTCGGTACGATCGCCGTTAACGGCCCCGGCGGCCGGGTAGTCGGTGGAGATGGCGCCGCTGGAGGCCGCCGTCTGCAGGAGGGCGTAGTTGCCGAAAAACAGGAACGCTTGAAGCCTCGGCTTGTTGGCGTCCGAGGCTTCCTGCGCGGTAAAGGCGGCGGATACCGGGAGCATTACGCCCCCCTTAAGGAGATGTCGTAGGAGAACAGGTCGACGCGGCCTCCCGATATTGCGTCGTTGAGGTCCTCGATCTCCACCAGCCATCCCTTGTAGGTGTAGGTGATATAAACCGGCGTGGTCGCCAGGGCCAGCGGCGTACCGAGCGTTATAAGGCCCGTGGTGCCGTCAAAACTGCCGCTGGTGTAGTAGTTGGTGCCTGTCCCGGCCATGTTGTCGAACACGCCGGTTATCGTGATGTGGCCCGAAGCCGCGGCGGCCAGGAGGGCCTTCTCAAGCTGGAGGATGCTGGAGTTGGCGATGTAGACCGTGTTCACGTCCACCGGAAGCGCCTTCTCGTTGATTACCTCGTAGTCCGTGCGGCTCATGAACGACAGGAAAGAATCCGTGATGTTCATCAGGGAGGCCATCTTGTTGCGCTCGGCAAACGGCAGGTAGTTCGAGTTCATGCGGATGCTGGGCACGTAGAGCTTCACCGTGGACTTCTTAAGGTCGCCCTCGATGTTCGTCTGCAGTACGCGAACGTTGCTCTCCTTGATGGAGAGCGCCTGCGGGTTGTCGATTACGCTGAACTCGTACTCGCTGCCCGGCCGTCCCAGTTTAAAGTTTGTCCATGCCATGATTTATCCCCGAACAAAACCGAGGTCGCCCTGCCCGCGAATGCGGGCGATTACCTGCTTGCCTATCTCGTCAGCCAGCTTCGAAGCGTTGAGGCGGTCTCCGTTGCCGATGTTGTTGACGACCGTGACCGATATGTTCCCGGCCGGGGAGTTATTGCCCGCGGCCGCTATCTGCGACTGGCTGCGGGGCGTTACCTGCACCCGCTCGTCCTCGCCGCCGTCGCCTACCATTATCAGGGTGGGGCTTGAATATACCTTATCCACTCCGGTCGCGTGGGCCGTTACCGGCATCGCGGCGGAAGGCACCACGCCCAGCCCGACAGCGGATAGGAACTTGGAGGCCGCCCAGCGGATCTCCATCTCGATGATCATGGAGATAAAGCTCTTAACCACGCCCTTAAACACCTGGTCCATGCTCTCGCTGAAATCCGTGCCGTCCACGGCCATCGAGGCGAACGCGTCGCCCGCGCCCTTTGCCATGTTGAGGTAAGCGGTGCCGTAGGCGTCGTCCACTATCTTGGCGAATACCGCGGCCTGCGCCCCGGTGCCGTGCATGGCCGCTATCTCGATGTTGTACTTGCTGTCCACCACCTGCTTCGTGTAGGCCAGGCTCTCCCGGTACAGGCGGCGGCGGTACTCGTCCTCGCGGCGCAGCGCGTCGCTTATCTTCTTCTGGGCATCTTCCTGCTCTTTGGCGGACTTCTCCGCTTCGTCAGCCTGCTTCTTGTAGAAATCCTTGGAGGACACGAGTTCGCCGGTCTTGGCATAGCGATTAAGCGTGTCGTCGAGTTCGGCAATGCGGAACTTCAAGCGCGCGGTGTCCTCTTCCTGCTTGAGCAGTTCCTGGTTGTATTTCTTGGTGGCCTCGGTGGCGTCCTTCGTGCCGGAGGACCAGCGGTCCATCGTGGCGGCCGAGGCGGCAGTAGACTCTATGTCCTTGCGGTGGGTTTCGCGCACGGCATCAAGCTGTATCTTAAGTTCCCCGAGCTGCTTCTGCAGGTCGAGGGCCAGCAGCTTCTTCTGGGCCGTGGTGTAATTCTCGGTGGCGACCACGAGCGCGTCCAGTTCGGGCGACGTGGTCTTGACCAGTTCCTTGTAGCGGTCGAGGGACGAGCCCAGCTCCTCCGTGGCGGACAGGCCCTTTTCCTGCGAGGCTATGGTATCGTCAAGGCTGGCGGTGTGCTTCTTCTGGGACTGGACTACCTTGTAGATGATGGCACCCGCGGCAGTAAGCCCGGCCACAGCCATGCCGATAGGGCCGGTGGCAAACGTGAACGCCCCGCCGAGCTTCTCTACGGCCGTGGTCAGCATGTTGACGATGGGGCGGGCTTCCCCGGCCAGGCCCACGCCCTTGAGCAGTTCCTTGGAGAACACCTGCAGGCCGAGGTGGCTCAACGGCTTGTTGAACGTCTTGCCCATTTCCCCCATCTTCTCGCCGAAGTTGCCGACGGAATTATTGAGGCCGTCGAACGCCGCCACGGCGCCCGACGAATCGGCGTTTATGGATATATCGAGATTAGGGTCGTCCATGTGCTTGTGCCTCAAGTTCCGCCTGGACTCTCTCGGCCTCGCCCTTTTCCTTCCGGTAGGAGGCCTTGACGTTGTCTATGACCTCGAAGAGGTCCATTATCCAAGCCGGCTGATTCAGTATCCCGCCGGCGTAGGGAAGCGCGTTGTTCGACCGGCACCGGGCGTATAGATCGAGGATGAAGCTGACATCTTTCCTCACGTCCGGCATTCCGCAATGGGGGCAGTCTTTTCCCGGCTTCCTGGTACAGTCATGCCTGCGGCAGTCGAAGCTGTTCCCCCGAACCATCCACTCAACGGCTGCCGCTAATCTTTTTTTAAGGAACTCCCGGATTCCTTGGCGATATCCGTGTGCCCGAGGATGAACGCCCCGAGCTCAAGGTAGACGTTCTTGTTGGCGACCCGGGGGAAGTCGGCCAGCAGGTCGAACGAGTAAGGCAGCTCATGGCCGCCTTCCTTCACGCCCTTCCAGCCGGTCACCATGCACTGTATGATGGACCGGCAGTATTCCTCCCGGGAGAAGCGCACCTTGTCGCCGTCCGACACTCCGCTCAAGGACACGAACATGCGGTCCTCTTCGGTGGCCGACGGCTTCACGAAGAAGGTCGCGTCCTCGTACTTGAACTCCAGCGGCTTTGCGTTTGCTCTCTTGATTTCCATGTCGCCTCCCTATTAATAATCCGCTTCGTTGTTGATCAGCGTGACCTTGCCGGTGTAGCCTGCGGATACGTTGAGCTGGCCCGCGGCCGTGAAGGCTATCTTGATAAGGTCCTTGCCTATCGGGATGGGCGCGGCCTGGTAGTAGATCTCCGGGATGTCGAAGGCCAGGCTGAACGGCACGGCGCCGCCGGCTATCTCGGAGCCGGTGATGGCGACGGCAAAGGACGAGGACGAGCCCGCTATGAACTTGTCCCACTCGGTGGAGTCCTCTACGATGAGGCTGGCCGACAGGCTCACCTTGAAGCCCTTGGAGTAGTTCTTGCTGGCGTCGATGCCGTTGCCTATGACGTGGAGCAGGTCCACCATGTTGTCGAACTTTATCTTGAGCTCCTCGTAGTCCACGTTCGCCGAGCCGCCCACGGTGAGGACCGCCTGGCTGAACTTGAACGGCTGCTTGGGCGAGTAGGAGGCCGATTTGGTCGTGCCGCCCGCCTCGTACTTGAGCCCGGCCCAGTCGGCCGAGGCGACCACGAACTCCTTGGCCTTGATGTCAAACTCGAGGGAGTTGAGCATGCACCCGGCGAACTGCGGGTAGTTGATGCCGTTCTTCTGCCACCACGAGTAGGTAGGCAGCGCAGCAGAGGCCACGCGGGTGAAGGCGTGGCTCATGATGAAGTTGCCGGTCGTGCTGTCGGAGGTCGCCGCTATCGCAGAGGCCGTGTCGGCGTTGGTGAAGCCCAGCAGAGTCTTTGCCGACTTGGCGGTGTTGGTGCCGGTAGCCCACTTGATAACGAACACGCCCGAGTTCTTGGTGATCGTCATTTTCTTGGTGGTGTAGGAGTAGGTCACCGTGTAGGTCGGCGCCCCGCCGGCGGCCTCCATCTGGTCTTTTACCAGCTTGCACAGGGAGCCCGCTACGGCCGAGCTGGCGCCCATAGGATAGGTGCCGGGGGTCAGGGTGGCCGACACCTCGAGGCCGCCGTCCTCCGTGAAGTCGATGGTGTCGTTGGAGTTGAGCGTCACCGTGAAGTTGGCGGTTTCGGTGGCGGTGTCGGTGCCGAAGGCCGCCATCAGGTGCTGGCCTATGCCGCCCTCGGGCTCGACCTCGAGGTTTATCTTTCCGGACTTAAGCGCGGCGGCGCCCTGTGCCACCTTGGTGACCGCATCGGCCACGCCCCTCACGCCCTGGCTGATGATGAGGTCGATGTCCCGGCTGAACTGGAAAGGCGGGATAAAGCGGACGAACTTCGTGGGTTCCACGAAGGTGCCGGCGAGCGATTCTTTAGCGAGACCTGCTTCTCCGAATATGCCTGTGAACATGGTGATTCTCCTGTTAGACTCGTTTTACCGTCTGTAACCGCAGTTGGAAGTTCCCCAGCGAGACGTACTTGGGGGCGTTGGGCTTTCCCAGCAAAATAGGAACGGCGCACTCTACCCGGGACATTTCGCTGTCCACCCACTCGCTGCCGTTGGTCTTGAACTTGTTGGTGGCCCCGGCCGTGCCGCGGTCGTTGAGGGCGTTGTTGCTGAACAGCTTCATGAAGATTTCGGCCACGTCCGTGGCCTGGACGATGGCGTCGTCCACCGTGGAGCCGCCTACAGCGTACCAGAAGTCGAAGAGGTAGAGCTTCTGGTACTTGGCCGTGGTGATCATGCTCGGGGCCACGTTGTCGAACTGGAGCATGACGCAGGGCACGTTCACGTCCTCGGCCGTGATCAGCCGCAGGCCCTTGTAGCGGTTCGGCAGGCCGGGCACGTAGGTCTTGCACAGGCCCAGAAGCAGCTCCGTCAGGCCGTCTATGACGTTATCAAGCCCGGAGCTTGCGCCGAGCGAGATGAGGGTGGTCTGTATCTTCGTATTCATTTTAACCTATCGTGCCCGCAAAGGCGATGTCCATCTCTTTTATCTGCTTCATGATGTAGGCTTTGCGGCCGGCCATAGCCCACATCACGTCTTTGTAGTTCTCGCCCAGCGTGAGGTATCTCTGCAGTTCCCGGCGGACCATGTTGCGGTCGGTCCTGTCCAGGAAGATGGTCGGCCGCTTCTCCCGGTTGCCCGCGGCGGCGGCCGCTGATTCCTCATCCATCGGGGTGCCGAATACCGCCCTGTGCGCGTCCACGTACTCCACGAATCCACCGCGGCGGCCCAGCGCGTTCATCAGGGCCCCGGTTTTGACCATCAGCCAGTCCGGAAAGAGCTGCCGGGTGCCCCGGACGATGGGGCCGTGCTTCTGCTTATAGTAGGCCGCGCTTACCGGCTCCCAGCGGGCCGGGGCCTGGTCTACGCCGGTCCTTTCGGCCCCGAGGCCGCGGGCGAACTTCCGCTTTATGTTGCCCTGCGCCCACTCGCTGATGATGTTGACGAAGGGCACGGAGAAGTCGTTGAGCCGGGCCTTTATCTCGTCCAGTTTTTCAAAGTTCTGCGGGTTGACTTCGAGCCGGAGCTTGAACAGTCCCATATTACCTCCGAGGGGTGTACGGACTGATCTTGTGGGTGATGGTGCCCGAGGCCGGGGCATTGCGCTTTCCGTGCCGGGTGTAGAAGGCCGTCATGAGCCGGACACCTTCGTTCGTGGCGGCCTTAGCCAGCGAAAGGAACTGCGCGGTTACGGACTCGGGGCTGGCGCTGGCGTTGCCGCCGGTCGTGGCGTAAAGGTGGGCGTAGGTAGATGCCCGGCGCTTCCAGAAGCGGGCCAGGGCGAACTGCACCTGCGCGGAGTAGAGCCCGGCCTCGAGGTCTGTGCCGGCCACGCCGCCAAGGTCCTCCGTGGCACCGTCCAGCATCTTCTGCAGGTCGGCATCGGTGAACCACTGGTAGAAGTAGTCGAAGAAGAACGGCTGGGTGGCGCCGGAGTCCGGGGCGTTCGTGAGCTGCACGTAGCCGCTGGCGGAATCGAGCAGGGTGAAGCCGGTGGCGGAGCGGATAGTGGTGCCGTAGGTCAGGCGGAGGCTTGCGGAGACGGGGTTGGGGTAGGCGAGGCGGAACACCTTGTTGGAAGCGTCCCGGGTG
>Ga0172381_10002404_pt1 | contig 20646 bp, 28 predicted proteins | sample Leawel6488metaG_FD_119754 | JGI IMG/M metagenome (GOLD analysis project Ga0172381, IMG submission 119754) | Leachate microbial communities from a municipal landfill in Southern Ontario, Canada - Leachate well 64-88 metaG | ecosystem: Engineered > Solid waste > Landfill > Unclassified | place...
CAGGCCGGGCAAACCAGTACACATTTCTCTCCAGTCCACACATAGAGGCTGGTTTGTTCGACGGGGTTTACGAGCGTTTTCCCACACCGTTCACAGAGGTATACCCGCTCAGTCTGCACTGGATCGAATGTTTTGAGTTGGATCACCATTTTCACCTCATGTTTTCATGACGTACGCCAGCGCGTAGTATGGCGGCAGGGTATTATGTGACCCACCTCCGCCCGTGGTGACCGTTGGTATAGTGGTGGCCGCAGAGTTGGCTACGGCCCGGAAACTATTGTAACCGTCGCTACCAGGGGCACATGCGCCGACAGGGTGTGTATGGGTCGGCATTTCGGCGATTGTGAGTGTATGTGTCGCCTCCCCGCCGGTTGCCCCGACTGCATAGGTACTGCCGGCACCGACTACAAACTTGTCCCGTAAATCGGGCGTGCTGTTGCTCCCATTGCAAATCACATACCCCGCCGGAATGGTCGCAATGCTTCCCGACCAAATGAGGATCATACCGGATTTAAGGGACGCTGCCGCAAACTCATCGTACCTTACCGAATCCCCGGATGCAGTACCAGCGGCAAGCCCGGTGAGTTTCTTTCCGGCCATCGGGATATTGGCGTCAACGGTCATCATCGAGGACGCAAACGCCTTGAACGACAGTGCTGCACCGACACCGTTGCCGCACAGGACATAGTTTGATAACGGGGGGGCTGCGAGACGAGACCAGCCGGTGCTCAACCACATCAGGAGATCGCCGACTGCTGCATTAGAGGGGTTAGGGATCCGGGCGGCGAGCAGGGTGTCGATGCTCGAAAAATTTGTGTTGATCTCCGCACCCCAGCCGGTATCGTTGTCGGCCGGCACGTAAAAGCCAAAATTCGGCGTCTGATTCATGCCGCCACCTCGGTATACCCGCCTGTGAACGAGTACGGGAGAGTGAACGTAGCTCCCACGGTAGACCCGATCGTGACCGGGGCCCGGGTCGCCCGGACACACATGATCCCACCGGAAGCGGTAAAGATTGCAATTTCCGAGATCACAGTGTCCGCCACGAACGTGCCCTTCGAAATCGTGATCGAAAACACCAGGTCCGCCCCGTTCTGCGTCACGGTGGCATACCCGCGGAACACTTCGTTTTGAAGCGCAACGAGACCGTCGCCCACTGCAGGTTTGGTCGTGCCGGTCCCAAGAGCGAGGTATACTGCAGGTACACCGCTCAGTCCGGCGAACAGTTTAGCCATCTGTGCCGCACCTTCCGGCGTGGTCAGGATAGCGTAAGGGAGATCTGACATACCCGTTTTGTCATCCGGGCGGCATATTAAGAAAAGTCAGGGGATCATTGTTGCATTGACCGGGCCACCGGTCATCCGTTCCCCAAAGCCCCCCCAGGGACCGGATCCCCATGGCATAGTACCCCAGCCGATACCGGGATAGGGAGCGTCGATCAGGACCGAGGTCTGTCCACCGGTCATTATCGCAGAGGATCCAGGGTCCGTCAGGAAAACAGTGGAATCCCGGTTGAATAGTACCCCGGCCGCCCGGACCCGGTCGATACCATCGACAAGATCCAGAAGACGGAACCCGGAGGATCCTCCGAACCCATTCAGCACCAGCCGGAAGCTTGCAGCCGACCGGTTGCTGCCGCCCCAAGGGGATGTGCCCCACGGCTGTTTTCCCCACCCCCCCGTCGGACTCATGCTTTCGAACTCGATGACCTGTATATCGGCATCATCATACCCGGTGATCCGGGCGACCAGGCTGCGAATATCTGCCAGGGTCCCGCAGGCTGTCCGCACCTGGGCGGCAACCTTGATCCGGGCCCGGACCGATGCATCGGTTTCCCCGGCTGCCCGGGTGACGCCGTAGATCGCGGCCCACTCATCCAGAGCGGCACCGGTCGCGCTCTCGTACTGGTGCGCTGCCTGGATATCCCCGAGTGCGTTTTCGACGGCTTGCAGCTCGGTTTCCACGGTCCGGACCAGCTGCTCGATGTTTGACCCGGGCTCGCGGGTGAATGCGCTCGACAGCCTGCCGATGATCCGGGCGACGCGCTCCTCGGACATGGCGATCAGCTCACCGTGATCACGTGGGTGCCCTGGGTAGCTACCTGGGTGTTGGTGATCGTGAGTGTCTGCCCGAATGCAGACAACGTGGTCGAGCCGCAGGCAACGGACAGGGAGGTCAGGGATGCGACACCGGCAGCGCTGATAATCGATGCGGCAATGGCACTGTAAGGGACATCGGAATCGATCGTGAGCGTCGCGAAATACGTGGTCAGGGCAGTGAGGATGTTTGCCTGCATTGCGGCGGCTACCGCGTCGGAAGCCTTTGCGACCGTTGCGGTCACAACCACGCTTTCCGCTGTGGGCCGGACCAGCGTACACGCGATGCCGGCCGGCCGGGTGGCCTCGATGACTGCGATGACCGCAGTGTCCGTGCCGCCCAACGTTGTAGCGGTGATCGTATGCGCTGCGGTGTCCTCAGTGACCAGGCAGGCTGTGACGCCCGTGACTGCCAAGATCGCGGTCTGGATAGCCGCCAGGGTGGCCTTCGCGCCCGGGCTATAGTTCAAGGCCCGGAGCCGGAGGGCGGTGTCGGTTTCGATGTCGGAGCCGTTGACGGTTGCCGCGATGTTGTTGACTGATTCGATGCCGCTGAGGGTGACCGGGATCCTGCTGATCGCGTACGCGGCTACGTTGCCGCTCGCACCTGGATCCACGGCCTCGATCGACGCGGTGACGCTGGTCTGGCCTGCTGCCAGGATGACTGCCGCGGTGGTCGCGAACTGGACACCGGTCGCGGTCTGGACCAGGGACCCGGCGGGGATAGAGATATCGTACGTGGCGGCTGCCGACCGGGAAAAGAGCACGGCGCCGGTTGCCGGGGATGCCTCTAGCCGGGCGATACCGAGCAGGGCTACGCAGGCGTCGAGGTTTGTACCGGTGGCGGTGTTGACGAAACCGGCGTAGTACACCTGCTCAGCAAGATCCCAAAGTGTTGCTTTCTCAGCTGCGACCGTACAGACGAATTGGTAGAGAGGGCTTGTCGCCGAAAGATCGATGGTAGGGCCAAAGAATAATTTTGCCTGCGTGCATTCATCTTCGAGAATATCATCGTACGTTTTTTTCACGAAACCTGCCGTCGTGATCCCATATGTGTTTGTCATGCACTAGCCTCCACGGCGATGGTTTCCCCGCCGGTGAGTAAGATTTGGGCCGCGATCGACACACTACGATCAGTGCCCCTCGTCACGGTCACCGAAAGAACCTTTTCAGTATATTGGTAGGATCCCAGAGCGGCGGATATCGCTGCCTGGATTGCAGCCGTACTTTGCAGCCGCACGAGCTTAGGGTAATCAATACCGAATGTCTGATCGATGAGGTAGGAGCGTTTCCACGAAGTCAACAGCACGGCAAGGTCCTGCTGCACTTTCTCGATACCGGATATCATTTGCAGGCCGTAATTCTCAAGCGCCAGATCGGCGCCGGACAGTTTCAGGGTCGTGCCGTAATCCATGAAGGAACATGCGAGAGCGAGATAAAAAAGAAAAGTCACTCGGACGTGACAAAGTCCTGCTGGTCGGAGATCGCGCCCAGGAGCCCGTGGCAACCGTCCGCACCGGCGTCCCCTTCAAGGACCACCGGGACGCCCCCGACTTTCAGGGCCGTGCTGCAGGTCCCGTTCGTACCGGCAGTCCCGTCGCATCCATCGGGGCCTTTGTACGGCTGCCCTTTCAGGATCACATACTTGCCGTGGATCCGGAGAACGTTGTTGAGCGTGTTCGTGATTGTTCCGGTACCTCCGCCATTGTGTGGGTCCGGGCAGTTCGTCCACGTCTCGGTATCACCGGCCACGATCACTTTTTTGGCGGTCATGATGATTTCAGGATGTTGACATCCGTTGCCTTGATCTCGATACTGCCGTCGGCCTTGAACTTCAGGTATGATCCGGTCTTGTGCTGGATCAGGATCTCTCCGGCCTGCAAACCAGCCGGCACCGTTTCACCGATTTTGAAAGGTCCTCCGATCACAACCGCATTATTGATCGTGTGTTTCAGGATGGGATTCACCGCAGTAGGATCAGCATTCTCCAGCTGCCGCTGCCGCTCGTACTTGGTATACGCGACTAGGATTGTGGCCCCTATCGACGGCATGATCACGATCTCCGAATCGCCGAGTTTCGGGTACGCGATCGGGACCCGTGACAGCTTCGTTTCAGCGTCGCCGACTTTATGCAGCAGCTTGATGTCGACGCAGGTCTCTCCATCATAGACAGCGATGACCGTCCCGAGGTCCACCGTGTTCAGGAGATCGATGCGCTTATCGATCAGCGTGAGGACCTGCTCGCCAAGACTCATACGGCAATCACCGTCATCTCGGTTGTGAAATCCGTTTTCGAGATCGTGTGCTTATAGGACCCGACCCGGAACGAGCCGGTAACGTCTTCGGATTCCACTTTTATAACCGTGTTGAGGGCGATCTCATAGTTCAGGTATGAGGTGACTTTATAATCGCCTTGAGAGATGATATTGCCGCTGCTCTCACCGGTGACGGCAGCGACATTCTTCTTGATCTTCTCTATGCTGAGAAGGCCGGTGGCATTCGAGATCAGGATTACTTGTGCTAGGCAATGATCGGTCTGGACGAAATATGCAAGGTTATTGATTACCTGAAACTTGGTGCAGTCCTGGGCGCTTTTGTATTTCGTCGGATTGTCCCGCATAAGGGTCCCGTTCTCAAAATTGACCAGGAAGGCAATCTGATCGTCAGGGGTAGCCGTGTTGGAGGTATCTTCTTGGAAAATCACATCCGGTACATCGATCTCCCCCTCTGCGATACCAGCAGCAGCGATTATCTGCCGGAAACCATCGGCCACGGTGGACCCTTTCGGGTACATCATCGCGATCTTGTCAGTGGACCGGGTTTTGACCGATGAATCGCTCACCGTGATCACGGTCTTCTGATCGGAACCGTCCCGGGTGCGGTCCACATCCTGGATGATCCCGTAAAAAATAGTTCCGGACCCGTCTTTGTAGCCGGCGCAGAGCTCAATCGTGGCACCGGTTTTCAGCGCGGCATAAAACGTATCGTTGATGTTCCAGAGGGTGATCTCTGCGGTATTGGCCTTCGTGCTCGATGATGTGGATCCTTCATCGACGGTGGCTTCGATATCGTGGTCATCGAGCGTGATCTTCTGGTCCGCTACCTGCACGGTGACAACACGGTTCCAGATTAGTCCCACCAAGCCTGCACCTCCGCGAGGGTATCGGTCACCTGAAGGAAATACAACAACATGAGCTGAGCATAGGTGAGGGGATCCCTGATTATTACTCCCCAGTCTGAAACTAGTTTCCCGGACCAGATCTGGGTGTCATCCTTGACGCGGACTACCCGGCCGGTCGCGAAGGACCCGACCGAATTCCACCGGTAAAAGATATCATAGGCAACGGTGTTTATCGTGAATCGCTGCCGCTGGGGGTAGCCAAGTGTTTTATCAAAAGGAAGGGTCCCAAGAGTCATGGTTAATCCTTCCACCCAAACCACGATTTAATATTATCAATCTGTGAATTGGTGGTCGTGTTTGATACCACACTGGTTGCGGTCCGACTCCCGGGCGAGTTCGTGTCGGAAACGGGAAGAGATGTGGTCGTTTTTTGCGTAGTACCTACGATAAGCTGCACGAGCTGGAACGTCACGCCGGCTGTGTTCTGCGTGTCCCCTATTTTGGCGGTAAAATTTTTGAGGGTAACATTCTCAAAATACCCGAAATCGCAGGCGAATGCGTATAAGAGGCTGGCATCCGCAAAACTTTGGAGCGTTCCCAAGTCCTCAGTTTTTTTAACTTTCACCGTCAGGTCAAACTGCCGGTTTTCCGGGAACCTGTGATCGGCATATTCCTGATCCACTTTCTTAGTAGGTATCGTGTATGCCCGGCTCAGTTGGTTGGAAATCATCGCGTTAAACTGGAGAGTGGGAAAACTCGATCCGGTGGGAGGAATCAGCAAACATTGCTGTGAATTGGCACCTATATCCCCCGGATTTGCCTCAATGAGTTTGATATCGAATACCTGCTGTGTCATGCTCCCACGCTCCTCAGCTCCCTGCTTTTTGCCCGATCGTATGAATCAAGCCCCTCCTTTACTCCCTGTGAAATGTATGGTTTAAGTTCGTTAGGATCGGAAATCCCGCCAACCTTCATACCAGGCATCGTGACATTGATCTGCACCTGCCGATTTGAGGCAGGTGTTGCGGCCTTTTGGGAAAATACCGGCGACCTACCTGCAACATTGGCTGCCTGGGATACTTCCCCGGCTGTTTTGTACCCCACATAAGCGGTTCCCAAAGGGTTGAATAGCATCGTTGCGACCATGAACGCTTTCCCGATAGGGTTGTTCCAGATAGCATCCATGAGATCTTTGATCTTCTGAAGCTCTTTCCTGAGCTCGCTGTTTTCCCATCCGTGGGTCATGATGTCCTGGAGGTATAAGATCGCGGCAGCCAGTGCTCCGATCGCAACAATGATCGGCAGCCACTCCAGGAGTAGGGCCGCAGATGCAGCTACCAGCTGCCACAGGCTTGCTGTGAGTCCACCGGTCGTGACAATCGCGAAACTTTCCGGGGCGAGCAGTGCGGTAAGAGTGGTGATCATCTTCACGTAGCCGGTACTCACAATCCCCACCACCCCGCCAAGAGTCGCATATTCCCCGCCAAGGACCGCGACAAGACCATTCTGCACGAGGATCAGGCCGGAAACGATACCAATGATGGCCGCAATTGTCACCAGTACACCAATAACCGCGAGAACTGGCCCAGGGACCATATTGATCGCTTTCGTGATCGTGGTGGTAATATTGGCAAGGGCGTCAAGGGTGGGGATAAGTCCTTTCCCGAGCGATTGCCCCATCTCATTCCAAGAGGTGTTTGCGGCAGCCATGCTTTCGGACAGGGTCCGCTGCGATATATCGAGATCGCCATATCTCTGGTTAAGCTGCTTGACCACTTCCATCTCCATAGCCTTCCGTTGGACCTGCTGATCAGATACAACCCCATCGGCGGAATCCGCAGCAAGTACTTCCCGGGCCGCCGCTGCATAATCCCTCATTGCCTGGGTCTGGTCAACTTTGATTCCTACACTGGCGAGAGTCTGCATCCGTCCTGATGATAAGCCCTGGACAATATCCTGCAGGACTTCACTCTGATCTTTCCCCGTATCCCGAGCAACACCCCGCGCCCCAAGGACCATTGAATTCATATTTTCATAGGCGACACCGACGGAATGGGCCTGGTTGACCAGAGAGAGCATCTGGCCACTATCGTAGACACCACCGGATAGATTTTTAAGGTGCTGAACATATTCCTCGGCACCAGCCCCATATGATTTCTGGAGGGCTTGCATCATGGCCATCTCTTTTGATGCGTCGATCGCACTGGAGACCATGAAGTTCTTCGTCGCGTATGAGATCATAGATATCTCGCCACCAATCAGGCCAAGGACTGCGGCGTTCTGCTGAAGATACCCGGTGAGATCGTTGATCTGCTGCTGGACCCGCGAGATGATCAGGGGGGTCCCGTACATCTGGTTGTTGAAAAATGACCAGGCTGCGGTCTGCTTATCGACAAGTGCCTGCTGGCCGCCAAGGCGGTTCTTGAAATCGTCGATCGACCGGTTGATTGTCGTGATCGGTCCGGTCACCCTGTCAATAAGCTCGATCACGGAAAAAATGCTTCGGGCTGCACCAGAATTGTTTGTCATACCGAAGACACTGATAACGAGGATAATAAAGAAAAGTTAATCCTCATGACACACCATCAAAAATATATTATGACGCTGTCCGCTTTAGGGAAGAAAAAATTGATTGTTTTTTGTATAGCTGCAGTGGTTATTTTCTTCATAGTGTTTATTACATATAACCAGACGGATATCCTTGTCGTCGACAAAACCACTCAAAATGACAACGGAATTATTCACTATTATATCACTGACGAGAAGGGGCGAACATGGGAAACGAGCTCGGCAGTATATGGATTTTTATATAAGGGGGAATTTGTGTCGATTTGGTACAAATCTAATTGGATCCATAAAGCCAGCAATGGAAATACTGAAGTTGAAAAATATGATTATGGGCATATCATTTAACAACTGTAGATCCGTCTCGCGTAATTATATCTCTTGTTTTTTGAGTTTCTTCATTGTTTCTTTCCGAATCGGGCACTCGTGCAAGTGCAGCCGTTGCCCAACTATATCGATCTAACGCGTAATACTCATCGGGATGTTCCCATGAGGAATTCTCATACCAGCCAAGGGGTCGAGCCCTGCAATCTGTTCTATACATCACTTTTAAAGCAGATAATTCCTCAGCGGAACCCCTTCGGAATATTTTTCCATGGAGTTCTACCTCTTCCACAGGGCTACGTTCATCCAAGACGCCAATAAATCTCCATCCATCACATCCTGATTTTTGATAGTTTTTAAGGTGGTTTTTAATTGCCTCGTTCATCGAGGCACGAGTTCCCTCTTCTATACAGTACTGATCATTAATTTGCAGGACCTGTTTATCCGTAACTAAAACTTTCATATGATCCAAAGGACGTGTTCTGATGTATACAAAATTTCCACATGATCTGCATTTTGTTTTTGCTTTCGGTTTCTTTGGAAAAATTGCACCACAATAAGGACAGACAGGATCGATATTACCAATTGCGGTCAAAACAGGCGCTTTCTCTTTAGGGAGACTTGATATAACCCCATCAACAAGTTTATCATAATCGATGAAAGTGTTTGGATCGGGTTGTGGGGGTCTCTGAAGTTTAATCCCCGAATGTATAAGTCTCTGATAAGCTTTGGTTTCTTGTAAAGGGGGTAACGGACCCTTCGATGCATTCCCTACTACGATGTGTTTTGAGAGTTCCTTTGCAAAATCACCAACAATCTCTTTTTTCTGTTCTTCCGTGAGTGGGGGTTTCTTTCGTTTTGGTGAGTTTTCAAGTAACTTTTTCCTCTCTTTTTTCAGCACGATTTTAGGGATTTCCTCAACTTCCTCGATCTTTGGCCGGGGCGCGGGTACGACGATTCTTTTCCCGAATAAAAAATTCCATAAGCCCATATGTGGTTTTTAGCCAAATTAGATTATAAAAAAGATCATTTCATTCCCACTTTTCAACTACATAACCTCCTTCCCTGACAAATTTCCGGTGTCCCCGGGTGATCGGTCCGGTCGTGGACCTGGACATAGTAGGTACCTGCGGCACAGGTGCGGCGGATTTTGCCTTTTCGTAGATTACCCCGAGTGCGTAGTAGGCCTTGAACTGGCGCTCAAGGCCCCAGGTCCGGACCGTATCAGGGTCCTGGCTGTATTCTGTGGCGATCGCGTAGATCTGCCACTCGGAATCGACCTCCCTTATCCACTCAGGGACTTCTGAAAATCCGCGATGTTGAGGTTGTGCTGCGCCAGGATCTCGGATCCCACGTAGATAAACTGCCCGGCTTCCATCTGTTCGAGATCATCCTGGGTGAACGCAGGTTCGACCAGGCAGGCGAGCATCAGGTCCCGGTAGAAATACCCGGGACCTTTCTTGGCGTTGGTCATGGCGTTCAGGAGAGCAAAGCCTGACACCTTGTGGCACATGTAGTGAACGCCCCGGTAATCAAACTCGAAGTTTTCGGCGGTCACGATGACACCTGGCGTTCCTCTTTCTTCATCGCAAAGCCGGAGATTACAACTGTTGGGATCTTATCCGCAGCCTTGCCAGGCTTGATGCTGGCAACGATCGCGTCGCTGTAGTTGATCACCTGCGCCGGTGTCTGGACACAGACCGGGACCAGCGTCAGGTTATCCCGGTAGTTGTAGAGGTATTGTAGGATTTTTGCAAACGGCTCGACTTCGAGCGTCCAGGTTGGTTTCCCGGGACTAACTTCGTAGCCTATCGGGGCGGGAGCCATGATCACATCAATCTTATCCTCTCCCTCACCGGGATCGAACGAGACAAACATGTCCGCCTCGATTCCATTCACTGTCACAGATACATCCTTGATTTTCCATACGGGTACCGACATCTTTTCTACCTCACACCGTGATCGTCAGCGCCAGGCTGAACGACTGAATATCGTTTGCAAGCGTTGCCGAGACTTCGACGCCTTCAAGGATCCTGCTGGCCCGGTCCCCGTCCGAGATATTATCGAAGACCGGCATCGTCACCGAGTAGTCCGACAGGGCGCCGTCCGACACGAGACTTTCCAGGGCCAAGACGATCCAGCCCCGGACGACCTGTAACCCTTTAGCCGTATACGGGACCTTGCCGGCAGCCAGGCGGGCAGTCGCAATTGCAGACTTGATCCGCGATTCGATCTCATACCGGCTCCGGGTCACATCGAGATACCGGAGCGTGGTGTAGGTGCTCAGACCGTTCGAGAGCCGGTTTGTGTCGTCTTCATCGATGATGACATTCACATGCCCGGCTTCCAGGGTTGTCACTTCGGACGGCGTGAAGTACCCGTCAACATCGCAGACGACTTTGACCCAGGCCATGGGATACCAGGGTTTCGTTGCGAAGATCGCACCGAGTGCTGCAGCAGCGATATCATATGCATCGTTGGTGCTGCTCTTGTATGCCACGAAAAATCCGTTCACTGATTCGATCGAGGCTGCATTGGCAACAATCGTTGAGGTGGTATCTCCTTCTGTGTTTGTAGCGGTGAAGACGATCCCCGCGCGGTCCGCTGCAACCTGGAGTTTTTCGAGCAGTGTGATGTCGGTAATCCCGGCAAGACATGCACCATGGAACTGACCGGCAGAGACCGCTGCATCGATGAGCACAAGTGCTGTGGTGACCTCGGTTGTAGTAGGACTACCGACGGTGGCAACCTGGAGGGACATCACATAGACATTCCGGATACCCTGGGCCCAGAGCGAAAAGACAGCTTTGTAGACCTTGCTGCTGGTCCCGTGGTCTGTACCCACATCAGTCAGAGAGGTGTAATGCACGATGGTGTTTTTCGTCGCGTAGTTGCTTTCCCCCGCCACCAGGGGGGTCCCGTACGGCTGGACCGCGTTGGGATTGACCACGACGCTGGTCGTGATCGTGATCGCATTTCTTGCGTCAGGCATGATGGGAACGTGCGGAGGGGCACGATATTAAGAAAAGTCAGAGGGTGGTGAGATCGTGCTGGATCGTATCGATCGTGCCAACCGTTTGAGTGTATCCCTGCTGGTACCGTATGGTGATGTCCACCTGCCGGCGTTCAAGGCCATTCTCCAGGTGCGTCAGGTCCGATACGTCCCCGACATCGGCAATATCCACCAGGTCCGCGAGCTCGTTGATGACCCAGAGCTGGACCGCTGTCATGTACGCATCGATTACATCCGCTGCGGGGACCTTGTCGCCCCGGGGTATATACACGTTGATGGAGAGCGTCACCTGTCGCTTTTCTCCGATCGAATACGCGATATCGGTACCGGACGTATCAACGCCCATGAGCAGGTTAGAGGGCGTTGCCTCGCGGTCTTTGCGATCGCCATAATATCGTATCATCACTGCGATATCACCCTCGGTAAGGACCTCGTCCACTTCTTTTCGATCTGCATATTCCATGACAGCCGTATATGCAGTTCCTTGGAAGGTGACCGTTTTTGGTGCACTCACAACGATCGCGGCTTTGGTAGTTTCGGAAAGCATCTACATTCTTCCTATCAATACAGCAGCTGCCACCGCAATTATGATCCCGACAAGGATCGCGGCAACATATCCGAAATAGCGATCGTGCGTATCCAGCCGGCCTTGGTGATTCTCCGTCTTAAGGGCGAGTCCGCTCGTGGTTTTATAGAGCCCCGCACCGAGCTTGTTGATTTTCTCATAGAGGTCCTTGATGTCCCCACCACGGGAGGATTCTGTCCGCGTACAGTTGGATTTCATCTCCTCAATGGCACCCTTCATGGATTCTATGTTAGTGTCGATTCGTGAGATCGCGGCTGCTACTACCTCATCATCCATGCACAAACGACGCCCGGAAGCGTTATAAAAAGAGGTCAGCGGAAGCGATATCGGTTGATTTCGGCATCCAGTAGTTCGATGATCTTATCGTTGATCTTGTCCTCGTTGACTTTCAGGACCAACCGAAAGAGCGGCCGCTCCGGGATCCCGGGATGATGTACGTGCCGGGCAACGATCCACCGTTTGGATCCTTTCCGCGAATGCCACGCGAGTACCTTCTTGTTGCGCGGGTAGATATCGTACGCCTTGGTCCCGTACTCCAGGCACCTGGCGACGAATCCGCGCTCGGAGTCGAAGATACCGACCCGGATATGCCGGACCTGGCCGTCCATCTCGATAATATGGGTGATCTCTGATTTGAGGTTGCCGGTATCGACCCAGGCTTTGCTGGATCCTTTCTGTGCGATCGTGGATGTCGCAAGGTCCGGCCAGGAGGAGTCATGCCCGGCGGTGATCTTATCAATAATGAGTCCTTCGAGGAAGAGGGCGGTTTTGGTTGCTACGCGGTCCAGGATCGCCGGGAAATCCCTGATGAGCAGGGTGAGGTTGTCCTGTTCAGTGACGGTGAATCGTAAGACCTCAGTGCTCACCCACCTCACCCCCGTGCTTTTTCAGGACCGCCTCCCGGCATTCATCGCAGCAGAACGGGAAGATCACCATGTTATAGCGTTTTTTCGAGGAAATGAAGAACTCCTCGATTTGTTCTTTGGTCATGGGGATCACGTTCTCGCAGTCGGGATTCATGCAGGGGAAATCGACGGCTCTTCCCGCGAGGTTTTTTCGTGCAGTAAGGGCAGCCTCTAAAACTTCTTTGTCGAAATCACCGAGAGGTGTCCACAGTTCCTTGTTTTTACACCCCACCTTATACCGCACGACAATGTACTGTTTCCCGTGTTTGACCCGTAAAAAACATTTTTCCTGCGTTGTCTGCACTGTGGCACCCCTAAACAGTCCCTATTTTTAGTTTTGTGCAGTAATTATCAGCTAAATTCTTGCCACTCGATAGACAAGAGGTATTAAGGGAATCGCGGCGCAATTCTGCGAGTTCGTTAATATACTCGTCCGGGTATACCTTGTTCAGGCGGTAATGTACCACAAGCGTAGGGATGAGAAGAGGAATCCGTCGTTTCGTGCACGTGGCACGATGGGGGCAATCGGCTGTGCATAGACCGTGATTCTGGCAAACAGGGATTGATCCGGTGGGGGTTTTGCTTGCAGGCATAATCTACGTAGGTGCTCCCAATTAGTAGCCCTTTCCGTCAGGCTCGACGTTTCAACAACAGGTAACTGCGCCGGGTCACACCGGCCATAGTTTCAAGCAGGTGGCTCTTGCGTTCGAGCGTTTTGACCTGCCAGGATGATACGGTCCCGTCGTCCTCGGTCACCTGCAGCGTGTCGTCCGGGTCGAGGGCAGCGGATGTGAAGATCCGGCGGTCCCCGATCGTATACTCACCTTCGGGCAGCCGCTGCAGGTCCCGGTAGGTCAAGTCCTGGATATCGCCCGTGATCGGGACCGGTACCGGGGTCGTGCCCGGGACCCATACGCCGGTGGCCTGGTTGGTGGACCCCGCGCTCTTAGGGACGTGCACGATTGAGCGCGGGTAATCAAAAACCGAGAACATCACACCACCGATGGCCCACAGGTCCGGTGAGCTGCAATGTACTCGTCAAGATCCTTCTGCCAAAGTGCCACTGCGGACTCGGCGTCGCGGATCTGGATCGTGTTTGGCCCCTCGCTCATACTTGAGGCAAGCAGCCGGGCGATAAGATCAGTTTTCACGGTGATGCATGCCAGAAGCCGTATGGCCTTTTCGCCCTGAATGCCATCCACCGGGACCTTGATTACATTGAGGAGATAATCCGACGCTTCAGAAATAGTAAGAGCGATATCGGGATCATCAAAAACAGGAAGGGCGTCCTTCGATGAAGGATCGCCGATTCTTGACCGGACCTGCTGGATAGTTACCGGCATGCCGATCAGGCCTTGAGGCCCTGGATCACAACGCCGAGGCTCGGGGCTTCGATCGAGGGAATGCCCTGTTCCTGTATCCAGAATCTCCAAGCAATGTTGGGGTCGCCCAGGTATTTGCCTTCAACGGAGATTACCTCGAACGGGCGCACCTGGACCCAGGTCCCGATCCGCTTCGAGAGCAGCTCAACGACCTGGCCGGCATCAGTGGGGTCGACCGCAAGGTCTTCGTAGGAATCCATACCGAGCAGCCGAGCCACACGGCCGGTCGCCACGAACCCCCCGTTCTGCGCCTCCTGGGCGTTGTAGAGCGAGTTCCGGATATAATCGAATCCCTGCAGGCGCAGCGACTGCTGTTCGGACATGATGACCGTGTCCGGCTTCATGCTGCCCTTTGTGGCCGTGCTGATGGTGATCTTGCCGTTGCCGAGATCGGAGATCGGGTCGCCTTTGGTGTCGCCGGAATACACGTTCCAGTGGGTCCCGTCGATTTTCGGAAGTTGGTCGAGGAGTGCCGTATAGACCAGCGAGTCGGAGAAGTATGCCATCTCATAGGTGGCACGCTCGACATTTCGGGCGATGGTTGGCAGATCACTGAACTCAACTTCATCGCGGGTGATATCGAAGTAGAAACCATACGGATTTATGGCCGCCTCTTCAAGGGAGTGCTTGAAGTCCATTTTTTTCCAGCCACCCTTCTCGTTGATCCAGGAGACGGCGCCGGTGGGGGCCTTTTCACGCCTCAAGAGGGTGACCGGCCGGGTTTCCCCGCGGAACGAGAGAAAGTTCCGGGCGATCAGCGCTTTCTCCCAGACACGGATGATCTGGGTTTCGACATCGGTACGAAGGACCGCCGGGTTGTCAGCCAGGGCAAGATCTTCCTGGCTGTACGCTGACGGGTTGTTGTTCAGGTTTTCAGGGGGGGCTCCATTGATCATACGATCACCTCAATTGCGGCGCCATCTGCACCACCGGCCCAGATGAGGCCGTGGGTATCGACAGGCAGGAGACCGCCGGCAAGCGTCATTGCCGGTTCTGCGGACGATGACAGCACAGGGGTAGATCCTGCCGGTGTCGTGGCAGTGAGTGCAGCAACCTTCTTCCAGTACTGCGAATTGGTGGATCCGGGACCGGCATAGTCTCCGGCTGTGGTGACGCCTTCGGATACGCCCCGCACAACGTGCATGTTGAATTTGAAGGGGTGGATCTGGATGGTGACGCGCCCAGCTACCACATCGTCGGGATGGAGACGCTTGTGAACGCTCATGAGTGCAATCGCATGGACAGTCTCGCCGGCAGCTGCGACTTTGACCTTGTGGTTGCCGGTGATCTTGAGCTTGTCGCCGGCTTTGATGTAGAACCCATCATCGCCAGCAGTCTGGGTAGGGTCCAGGGTGGCCTGCAGGCCGTGCTCTCCGATCTCTTCGACAACCGGCTCGGGAATCGAATCGTAGATAACAAGTGACATCAGATATCACCGCCTCTTGACAGGTCCGAAGAGACGCTCTGCACGGTCGAGCTGGATCTCCTGGTGGGTCTTCCGGCAATCCGCTCCGCCACCGGAAAGACTTTTTTCAGTCGTTCCGTATTTGAGGTCTTGAGGGGGATCCCTCTTTTTCAGGTCGGCTTCATACGCGGCAAGCTGTTCCAAGGACAGGGAGTCCAGAAACTTCGGGTCCGCATCTTTGTGGAGAGCCAGGATACTGGCCACCAGCGGCGCTTTTGCGGCCTTCTGGAGCTCGGTATCCTTGGCAGCGACCTGCTCATCCTTCTGCTTGAGCTTGGTTTCCAGGTCCGAGACTTTCGCCTTCAGGTCTGCGTTTTCCCGCTCAAGCTGGGCAATTTTATCATCCTGCGTTGCCATGGCGACAGTGTCGGGGGTTGATGCTGATAAATCAAAGTCGGAGCCTGACGCTCCCGCAAGCGCGGCTGCAGCAGGAGCCGCGGCCTGCCTGCGGCGCAGCTGCTCGACAATTCCCGCATCCGTGCAGGCCGGGTCAGGGACCGTTCCGACATGGATGAAATTGAAGTTCACCATCTGCGGGTTTTCTTTCGCGGTCTGCGGCATCAGCCACTGACCGTGAAGCCGGGCGGAGTACCGGATCAGCTCAGGAGCCCAGCCGATCAGGTCCTTGATCTTGTCACCCGGGGGCAGGTTCGATTTACATTCGAGATCGAAGATAGCGCCTTCTTTCTCGCCGTCTGCGGTCTGGGCCTTTCCATACTTGACAGCGATAGTCTTTCCGTAGATGTCGGTCATGTCGTCGTTGTGACCGTTGACGGCCGGGATCCGATAGAAGCCTGCTGCTGCGTTTGCCTCGGTGGCACGCTTGCTGGCTCCTTTGATCTCATCCGCGGTGAAATCCACATCATTCCACGTTCCTGGGGTGAGCAGTAGGATACGCATGCGGAAGATCGAGGGATCTTTGGGGTCGTCCTGGGCAAGGTCCACACACGCATTTCCGCGCAATACGTAGGCGGGGAGGTTGGTAAGGACCATTTCCCGTTCGATAAGGGTAGGTTCTGGCATACCTACCGGGGTCGGCAGGCGGCATTATAAAAAAAGGTCAGAACAGGAAGACTTCGATCTCGTCGTCTTTGAGACCGGGAAAGACGTTGTTAGTCCACAGGTCCGCCCGAGCCCAAGCATCGTCGCCATAGAGCTTGATCCGTTTGACGAGATCGTCATCCATCTCAAGGTAAAATACACCGTCTTTTTCAACGACGGTGACCTTATCGTCGCCACTCTTTGCATTGAGCCCGATAACAAAATCATAGTAAGGCACGGAGTCTGCATACCGAAGGAAATATTCCCCCGGGGTGGTGAGTGCGTCCCCACCACTGTTGATATCAACGAGCAATTTTCTCACCTTCCTTCACGATTTTATTCCAGTCTTTTTGCCCAATACGGTGTGCCGTGACGATCTTTCCGGGGTACTGGTTACTCATAATGACGTTGAGCAGCCGGCCATCCGGGGATTTCCAGAGAGCTTTGAGTTTCTCTCCACCTGCATCCCGATGCTTGTATATTACTCCTTCATCTTTAGCCTTAATCACTTCGGCCAGGGTAAACGGCTGCTCACCGGATTTCAATGCATCGTTCAGGATATGTTTCTCATAAATATGGACCGCCGTGTTCTCTTTTTCCCCGGTTTTTGGGGACCGGAAAAAGAAGTTCCGGTCGATCGTCTGAAGGGTATTTTTAACGAGATTATCTTGAGATAATCCCATCTGATACCCAAGGATCTTCCAGTCGTTGGTATCCATACGGTCTTTGAGCTGAGGCGCCAGGTCGCGGAGATCCTTGCGGGACTGCGGCTGTTCCCGGACCAGCAGCGGCATGTTCTTGTCGAGTTTCCATTCGTCGAAGGTTTGGGTGGACCAGTCCTTGCGTTCCGCTGCGTACTCGTCATCAGGCCCATCCAGTTTGGGATCCCCAAAGAAAGCCTTCGGCCGGCACCGGCAGTTATATTCCGCCATGACCTCGCGGGCCATGGCTTCCTCATCGGTCCCGAACAGGAAGATACGGCCGTGGAGTGCCAAGTGACGCGGCCGGGTGCGCTCATCTGCGACAGAAATATAGGTCCAACCCGGGCAGCCGGCCTCTTGGTATCGAGTCCAGTGCCCGGCAGCATATGCCTGTTTCATCGAGGTCCGGGCGAGCGTTTCCGCGTAGGTGTCTGCTGTCAGAGTGACCGGCCGCTCTATCGTGGTCTTGATCCGGGTCAGGGTCCCATCCGGGTTGACCTGGATGGAGTCGCGGACTTTCCCGACGCTGTTGAAGGTGATCGTTTTGCCCCAGCCGGCCTTGATCTTGTCAGCCAGGGCCTGCTGTACGTGATCATATGACCAGCCCTGCTGCAGGCCGCCCCGAATCACCCCGGTCAGTTCCCCACCCAGGTTGCCGAACGTGGTGTCGAGATGGGTCCCGAGCGTCTCTGCGACTGACTCCAGGCCCTGCAGGCCCAGCGGTCCGCGGTGCCCGATCTCACGGGCGGCTTTATCTCCCCCGATCAGGTACGATGTGGTGATCAGCTGCGAGAGGACCTGGGTGAGGTTCCGCTTTGCTTCATCGGTCCTGTTTTCGATATACTCGATGAGCGCTTTCAGGACTGCATCTTCCCGGGCGCTGGCGAGGTCCACTGCGGACTTAGAGCCCGAGATAGCTGACAACATCATCCCGCATTTCCTTGATCTCGCTCTTGATCTGTTCCCGTGCCGATGATGATGTGGATTTCACCGCGGTAGGTACTCCCTTCTGTACGGCCAGCTGGGCTGCCTGATCTTTGCCGGCTGCCGGCTCTGCATTCTTGGGCTGATCCCCGCCTGCAGCGGCCGGCGCCGGTTGCTCACTACCTGGCTGCGCGAACGGATCCTGATATCCACCTCCACCCAACCCGCCGGCAAGGCTCTGGGCACGGGCAACGGTGATGATCTCCTCAGCTTCTTCATCGGACGGTGCCGGGTATTTCATATCCTCATAGAATTTCACCAGTGCGGACTTGTGGACCAGGCCCTTCTGGACGAGCGGTTGGACAATAGTCGCACGGGCGATATTGTCGTCGGGCGTCAGATCCTCGAATACCATCTCCGGTAGTTCATCGCCGGCTTCCGGGAGCTCGATCTGGACCCATTTCTCGATAAAGGGGCGGAATGCCTCTGCGAAGATCTTGCGATCCGGCTGGAGTTCCCGCTCGAAAAACGAGAACTGTGTATCGGATGTCGATCGATTGGCCGAATCGCTCTGCGCGACCGAGTCAAAGTGACCCATTCCCGTGTTGAACTCATCGTCAATGTGTTCCTGGGCGCGAATTACTCCGACAGGATTGCCTTTGAGTTCGAGGATCTCGGCCTCCCACCCCTCAGGCTTAAACAAAGATTTACCGGAGTCCCACAATTTTTTGAGATCACTTTTGACCGTTTCAAGTGTAGGATTATCCCACCAGGATTTTGGGACCGTATAGACCGGCTTTGGCTCACAGAACCTTTTCGCCATACGGGCCTGACTGCGCCGGACCCCGAGCTTGTCCATGATTGGTTCGTAGTTTTCCCGCAGCAGGCTCATGCCCTCGCGTGCAAAGCGACCGGGATACCTTGGGATATAGATGATGTCCCCGGGCTGGAAAAACACCTGTGTGGTGCCGTATATGCGGGTCCAGTTCTGCACGAAGCCGATCACTTTACTGCCCGTTCCAGGCTGCAGGGTAGTGGCATAAGCCTGCTCGGCAAGGCCCTGCCGTTTCAGCCAGGCTTTGAGCACGGCAATTTCTCCGGGCGTGTCGAAGAAGACCTTCATGGTCCAGGCATCAATGGGTTTGAACCGCTCCAAGCAGACAATCCGGATCGCGGAGAGTCTCCATACGGGCTCGAAAAATGAGAAACCATACCCCATCCAGTGTATAGCACTCTCGATGCTATCTGTTCCCAAGTGGACCCGATCGGCCATCACGTTCATTTTTTTGGCGATCACTTTGTCCGAGTGCGTGAACTGGAAGGACATCATGTTCTTTGCCTGGGTCCGCACGATCCGGGCGATCACGTCTTTTGTCAGCGCCCAAGAGCACCATTCAATCCAGCCCCCCGGGGGCTCAAACCCGAGATCGTATACATCATCCTGCGTCGAGGGATTGATAGGGTATACACCAGTACGGGGATACGCGGCGAGGTCGGCCACGTGCACGGGCGTATCGGGATGCAGAAACACCCCGCGATCGCGGTGCACCATGCTCATTATCCTGGATTTGATGCCCATGTGTGTGCCATTCGAGGAATATCGCTATAAATCAAAGTCAGTATGGGGTGAGGGCTTACCGGGTCGTTCCGGAGGGATCCGTTGAATGCACGGGCAACGTCCCGGATCGCGACAGGAACGGATGCATCGGGGTGGCACCATGTCTATCGTAACGGGTTTCTTTTGCATACCTGACATCCTCCACTGCCGGCAGATATATCAAAGTCAGCCGACGTTCCAGTGCGAAGGAACTGCGGCGAGATAGTCAGGGTTTGTCATCATCACAAAGGCGTAACTTGCCACATCGACACAATCATCGTGCGGACCGTTCGGGAACGCAACGAGTTCCTCTTCGTAAATATCGATCTCTTCGCTTTTACACATTGGATGATACACCATGCCGGTCTTGTAACGGGCGGCCATGGGAAGGGCACGCTGCATTTTGTCCTGTGTGCCCGGATCAAGGTCAACCACCGGTAGACCTAGCCGCTGTAGCGTCTGGAAGAGCGTCAAACCCATAGCCTTGATCTCGACTCCCTGCTGTACCGGCCGCCAGCTTCGGAAACCATTTTGGAATTGCTCGGGCTGGTCCGGACCCTCCAGCCGTTCGCGGATGATATCCATGAGCAGCAGCTCTTTGTTGGGTGTGAGTGTCCACGTCCCAAGCACAAAGAAATCCGCGGCACTCTTTGCACTGCCGGCCGGATCGCAGGTCTGGAATGTGAGGCAGTTGCTGATGTGAACCTGGCGGTCCCCATCAGGATGATGGAGGATGTAGAATTCGCCATCCTCGGACCGTTCCCAGTACCGGAAATACTTCCGCTTGAATTTCCCACCCTCCGGATCGCCCGGGGTCTGCTGATAGAGGCAGTTCCAAAAGTAGAGACCCGCCTCCTCTTTAGTTTCCATGAGGGCATTTACGGGGTATTTTTCGGGCCAGAGGGCCTCCCCGGGTGCACGGCCCA